>VYKX01000133.1_pt1 | contig 20708 bp, 23 predicted proteins | sample 5114471 | NCBI WGS metagenome assembly VYKX01 (sample SAMN12291785, study PRJNA351875) | freshwater metagenome | isolation source: freshwater lake | place: USA: Michigan, Gull Lake | collected 2013-08-08
GTCGTCGTGCTCAGGCGTGTCGAGCGTCGCTACGCGCTCGGTGTCGCGAAGGCGGCGCAGTGAGGGCAAGAGAGCGATGAACATCGACGCCATCATCGAGAGCTGGCCGCTGTACGCGCAAGGCGCCTGGACGTCGGTGCAGCTGATGGTGCTGTCGGTGGTGTGCGGCGGACTCGTCGCGCTGCCGCTCGCGCTCGCACGCGTGTCGTCGAGCCTCTGGCTCTGGGCGCCGGTGGCCGGCTTCACCTGGATCTTCCGCGGCACGCCCTTGCTGGTGCAGCTGTTCCTCATCTACTACGGCGCAGCGCAGTTCGACTGGATACGTGAGAGCGCGGCCTGGCCCTGGTTGTCGAGCGCCTGGTTCTGCGCGGTGCTCGCTTTTGCGCTCAACACCTGCGCCTACACCACCGAGATCATCGCCGGCGCGCTGCGCACGACGGCCCGTGGCGAGATCGAGGCAGCGCGCAGCCTCGGCATGTCGCGCCTGACCGTCACGCGGCGCATCCTCTTGCCATCCGCGCTGCGCCGCGCCTTGCCGGCCTACAGCAACGAGGTGGTCATGATGCTGCACAGCACGTCGCTCGCCAGCGTGGTGACGCTGCTCGACCTGACCGGCGCAGCGCGCGAAGTGAACTCGCGCTACTTCGTGCCCTTCGAGGCGTTCATCACCGCCGCCGTCTGCTACCTGCTGCTGACGTTCGCGCTGCTCGCGATGTTCCGCCGCGCCGAGCGCCACTGGATGCGCCATCTGGCGCCGCGCGGGGCCTGATCCAGCGGAAGCTCATGAAGGTCCGCTTTGGGCCCGCGCGGAGGCAACCAGCGCATCAAGCGGGCTGCGCACCGCGCCGCCGCCGAGCTTGAGTACGTGGGTGTAGATCATGGTCGTCGCCACGTCCGCGTGCCCCAGCAGGTCCTGCACGGTGCGGATGTCGTACCCGTCTTGCAGCAAGTGCGTTGCGAAGCAGTGGCGCAGCGTGTGAGGTGTGGCGGGCTTGGCGATGCCGGCGTCTGTAACGGCGCGCTTGAACGCTCGCTGGAAGGTCTGGTCGTACAGGTGATGTCGGCGCACGACCCCGCTGCGCGGATCGGTCGAGTGATGGTCTTGCGGGAACACCCAGAACCAGGGCCAGCTCGACCCAGCACGCGGGTACTTGCGTTCCAGCGCGTGGGGCAACTCGACGCCACCTCGTTGCTGGGCCGCGTCGTCGGCCCACAGCAGCTTGGCCCGGCCCAGCTGATCTCGCAACGGCTGCGCCAGGCTTTGCGGAAGCATCAGCACCCGGTCCTTGCCGCCTTTACCCTCGCGCACGATCAAGGCCTGGTGAGCGAAGTCAACGTCCTTCACCCGCAATTGCAGGGCCTCGCTGATCCGCATGCCCGTGCCGTAAAGCAGCCGGGCCAGCAGGGCATGCTCTCCCTGCATCCGCGCCAGGATGCCCAGCACCTCATCCCGGCTCAGCACCACTGGCAGGCGCCGTCGAACGCGGGGGCGCTCCAGTTGCGCCACCCAAGGCAGGCTCACTTGCAACACCTTGCTGTACAGGAACACCAGCGCCGACAACGCCTGCTTGTGAGTCGCCGTGGCCAACTGGCGCTCATCGGCAAGCCACGTCAGAAAAGCCTCGACCTCGGCTGCGCCCAGGTCCTTCGGGTGTCGCAGCCCGCTAAAGCGGATGAAGGCCTTGCACCAATGCACGTAAGCCTGCTCGGTGCGCCGGCTGTAGTGCAGGTATCGAACCCTTTCGCGCACCTGATCCAGCAGCCGAGGCGCACGCAAGGGCGGCAGCGCACCGGCCGTGACGGGCCGCAGTGCTGCGCGCGGTTGCGCAGGATCAAGATCAGTCTGTGGCATCGCATCGTCCTCGCGGCGGCGAGGCAACCGCCCAGCTTGTGCGGCGCCGAAAGGGCTGGCACAGTCGGCGTAACTTCTGCCGCTTTACGCATGAATTTAGTACTGTATAAAAACACAGTCAAGCGCGACTTAGTGCTGCGCCATCAAGCACTTGGCAATGCGAAGGCTGCCGTGGTTATGCAGCGTCGGTCGGAGTTATCCGGCAAGGCGTGCTGGATAAACCAATAGTTAGGCAGAAGAAACATGAAAACATTGCGTCCATACTTTCTAGTAGTCGATATCGGCTTTTTGCTATATTGGTTTGTAACAGCTTTCCACCTGCTGCCGAAAGAATATCTCTATAGTGACTATGAGAATCCAATTCTTGTGGCGTGGAATTGGTCGTTCATGCCACTTGATCTGCTTGTTTCAGCAACCGGGCTGTCAGCCATTGCTTTATGGAGGAAGCGCGATTCTCGTTGGGAGACGCTCGCTTTGCTCTCGCTCGCCTTCACTTCTGCGTCGGGATTACAAGCTATATCGTATTGGGTTATCAGACGGGAGTTTGATCTAATGTGGTGGACCCCGAATCTGTTTCTTCTGATCTACCCTTGGTTTTTCATCCTGCCCATGTTCAGAAAAGAAGGTGATGAGAAAAGGGGGAAATGAGCCTAACAAGGCAGTAGAGCCAACGACCATACATGTCACGAATCCTGCTTATGCAGGCTTCGTGCCATGTATGGTCGCGGCTCACTTTTGACGTTAGAGCGCTAGAGATGCGCCCTTACCTCTGCATGGCTTTAGCGCTGCCGCTGCTCTGTGTTGTCTGGTTCCTGTTGGTGTCCGGTGTCTACCATCTGATGTCGGCGTTTGCCTTGTCGGGCTCAGCGAGCGAATCCGCCGAATTAGCCGTCTGGGCGTTCATGTTTGCTTTCGGCGCTGCCTCGTCTGCCGTCTTGCTTGCGTCGCGAGCGAAGTTCTTCTCGACGCCGTGGATTCGGAGAGTGTTCCTCTACTCTTTTGTCCTTTCGAGCGTTCTCTTCGTCGGGTACATGAGCACCGGCGCGCTTTCCTGGCTCATTCATCAATGGCCAAGGTCATCATGAGCTATCGGCAAGCGCGCCCTAACCCTGCAGTCGAGCGGACCTGCGCGAAAAGCCGTGCAGGCCGCTCACTTCCACGTTATGCGGCCAGCCAGGGCCTTTGGTGCGACTTAGGCGGATCCGCCCAAACAGACGTTATGCTAGTTGCCAAAACACCGAATAGGAGACTTCTGGCATGGGACTAAAGAGATCATTGAAGAAGATTGCGGAAAATGTTACAGGCACACATATTTTCCGTGAATTACCATTCGGCATTAGTATTGCTCATGATATTTCCCGGCGGTTCCGAGGCTACCGCATCAGTACAATATTCGATGTCGGAGCTAATGTAGGCCAATCAGCTCTATATTATGTCTCTGCTTTCCCTTTGTCCACAATATATTGTTTTGAGCCGATCAAAGAAACTTTTGAACAGCTTAGACGTAACGTAGGAGGTAGGGGTCAGATCTATTGCTACAATTTCGCACTAGCTGATACTCCTGGCAAGGGCGTCATGACGAAGGATATGGGGACAATGAATCACCTAGTGCAAGAGGAAAACAATATTTCTAGCAATAAACATGAGACAGAACAAATACACGTCTCAACATTGGATATTTTTTGCGAGGCCAACAATATCAATAAGATTAGCTACTTGAAAGTTGATGCTGAGGGTGGCGATCTCAATGTGCTAATCGGATCCAGGGATATTCTAAATGCTCATGGCGTTGATATTGTAGAGGTAGAAGCTGGAATGAACCCTGGTAACCAGCATCACGTTCCTCTGGAAAGATTAAAGAAGTTTATGGAGGATCATGGTTATTTCATTTTTGGCATTTATGAACAAGTCGCAGAATGGCCAAGGAATGAACCGCATCTACGCCGTACCAATACCGTTTTTGTTTCTGAAAACATGATTCGCAGCTACACTGGAAAATGATCCAGACTGCATAACAATCACATGCACTCGGACAGCAAAAGCGGCGCTTGTTCCTCGCTCTGCTTTTTGCCTCCGGTGATGTGAAACGTTAGGCTTCATAGGCAAGCTCTTCTGCGCACGCTCTTGCGGGAAGTCATTTCCATATACACACTTATGCAGTGCGCATCGCCTACGATCCCGCTAAGCGCGAGTGGACTCTGGCTAACCGCGGACTTGACTTCGAGGATGCTGCACATGTCTTCGCCGGGTTGACTGCCGAGGTCGAAGACAAGAGGAACGACTACGGAGAGACGCGGATCATCTGCTTCGGAGTACTCCGGAGCCGCTTGGTCGTCATCGGGTACACCCCTCGTGGCGCGGTGCGCCATGTGTTCAGCATGAGAAAGGCCAACGATCGTGAGCAAGCCCGCTTTGCGCCGTACCTTGGGCTCTGATCTCAAGCGCGTGGATGCGCATGTCATCAAGCCCGACGAGTACGAAGAATTGCCCGAGATCACAGACGAGATGTTCTCTCGTACTGTCTTCAAGAAGGCCGGTCGGCCCAGGTCCGTTAATCCCAAGCAAATGATCAGCTTGCGCTTGCCGCCGGAGGTTATCGCTCGGTGGAAGGCGACTGGTCCTGGTTGGCAAACACGGATGGCTGAGCGCTTGGCAAGGGCCCCACTGCCACGCGCTGCGAGTGAAGCCTAACCACTCGGTCAACCGGACCCGCTACGGCAGGCGGCGTAAGGCTGGCGCGCAGCGACTTCGCCACTGTCGCGCGCCAGCCTCACGCCGCCCGCCTCCGCGGGCCGGTTACCTCGAACGTTGGGCGTCATAAGAGCACTCGCGACGTCGTCAAACGTCACCCTGCTATTCTGCTTCCACGAAGGTGAGCGAAGTCTTGCGACTGCTCCAAGTCGACGGGTGGTACTTGGTCGCAACTCGTGGAAGTCATCGCCAATTCAGGCACGCGAGCAAGCCTGGTCGCGTCACTGTTCCTGGCAAACCGAGCGACGATCTGGCGCCCGGCACACTGAACAGCATCCAGAAGCAGGCTGGTCTGAAATCGTGAGGTCATATGCGCTATGCCATCGTCATCGAGAAGGCCGAAGGTAACTACTCGGCGTATGTCCCCGACCTTCCGGGCTGTGTAGCCACGGGCGCCACCGTCGCCGAAGTTGAGGCCGAGATTCGGGAGGCCATCGTCTTCCACGTCGAAGGCCTGCGCGAAGACGGAATGCCAATTCCCGATGGCGCAAGCCAGGTCGAATACATCGAGGTCGCAGCGTAGGAGGCGGCTGGCTCGTTTTGGCCGTCGAACGCCGCGCGCTTCGGCCGATGACGCCCAACGATTACGTCGAGGGGCGGCTCTCCGGCCTACGGCCTCCAAGCGCCCCTCATGTCAAACGTTAGGCCGCACAAACCAACGCTGCAGCAGCCATGCCACCGCAAGTCACTCCAGTGGTGCCAGTTCAGGAGGTGAGCACCCTCCAGCGCCTGCCTTACTTCCTTGGCATCTCGGGAAGCACGGTTGGTTCGACCGGCCTCTCCATGCACCTTGTCATCATCCCTCCCGGTGGCAAGTCGGAGCCTCACGTGCATATCGGCTACGAGACCGGAATCTACGTGCTTGAGGGGAAAGTCCGCACAAGGTGGGGCGAAGCCCTGGAGAACGAGGTTGTCAGCACTGCAGGCCAGTTCCTATTCATCCCAGCTGGTGTCCCGCATGAGGCTACGAATCTCAGCCAGTCATCGGCAGCTAGGGCAGTGGTCGCTCGCAACGATCCAGCAGAACAAGACAAGGTCGTCCCCTACAGCTTAGGCAGTGGCCGTGCGGGCGGCGCCTCCAGTGCGGCCTAACTCCTCGCTCGAACCGACTCGCGTCGGCGAGCCGCCAAGCTTGGGCCGGTGGTACGCCGTAGATGTTCACCGCCTCGGGCCTGGCGTCCTGCCGTCGTCGCCCGCTCAGCTCGAACGTTAGTCGTCAGACCACAAAGTCATGTTGCCGAGCCGCTCCTTGAACATCCTCTGAGCAGCGCTTTGGCGCGCACAGGCATTCCATCCATTTCTCTTTGCCCTGTTGCCAGCCATCGTTGCCGCCTCGTTGCCAGACCATCTGACACCGAAGCATCTGTGGTTTTTCGGGTGGCTCTTGTGGTTCTTGCTGTTCTTGCTTCGTCGGCGGCATGAAGGGCCTGCCTGAATGGCTCATCGCATATGCATCGTGCTGAGTTGCGCGGCTTTTGACACTACGTACGCCAAAGCGTACGCTACCGGCAGGAGGAAGTTATGGCAAATCTGATTACCGCAAGCGAGGCCCGGGCGGGACTCTATCGCCTGATGGATGAGGCGGCCGAGTCTCATCAGCCCATCATGATCTCCGGCAAACGGACCAATGCTGTGCTGCTGTCTGCTGATGACTGGAACGCCATTCAGGAGACGCTGTTTCTGTTGGCTGTCCCGGGTATGCGTGAGTCGATCAAGAAGGGCATGGCGGAGCCCTTGGCAAAGAGTGCCAAGAAGCTGAATTGGTGATGTGGGAGGTCGTCTTCGCAAAGGCAGCCTTGAAGGACGCCAAAAAGCTGGCCGCTGCAGGACTGAAGGCCAAGGCGCAGGAACTGCTGGACGTTCTGGCCAGCGACCCTTTTCAGATTCCCCCGCCTTTCGAGAAGTTGGTCGGCGATCTGGAAGGTGCCTACTCGAGACGCATCAATATCCAGCAACGCCTCGTGTACGAAGTGTTCAAGAAGGAGCAAGTCGTGCGTGTGCTCCGAATGTGGTCTCACTACGAGTGAACTTGCGGCCCAACCCGTCGCTTGAGGGGTGCTCCGGCGTGTTCGCCGCTCAGCCGTCCGAACGGGGCGCAGACGCTGGCTTGAACTTGCCGGCGAGCTCGAGCAGCCGCTGCACCTTCGAGCCCATCTTCATGAGCTGCAGCAGCGTCTTGTGGTCCATGCGCTGGACGTCATCGAACCAGTTCGACATCGTTTCGATGAGTTCGTGCATGCCTTTCATGCGCTGCTGCGCGATGCGGTCGGCCTCGTTCGCCGGCTCGGCGAGCAACGCGCTGCGCAGCATCGACAGCGTGGGCTCGATCTCGCGGCGGCGGCGTTCTTCGGCAAGCGTGCGGAAGATCTCCCACGCATCGCCGGGGGCCTCGAAATACTCGCGCCGGTCACCGGCTTGATGGCGCAACTGCACCAGGCGCCAGGCCTGCAGTTCCTTGAGGCCCATGCTCACGTTCGAGCGCGAAAAGCCCAGCGCCTCACCGATGTCGTCGGCGTTCAACGGCGTTGGTGACACGAAGATCAGCGCGTAGATCTGGCCGACCGTGCGGTTGATGCCCCAGCGGCTGCCCATCTCCCCGAAGTGGCTGACGAAGCTCTGGACGAGCGGTGTGAGCGGCGCCATGGCGGACGGGCGCTTCGATCAGGCCTCGGCCCAGAACACGGCGAACCACGACGCGGCGTCGAGCCAGCAGCGGCTGCGCGCGAAGCCGGACTCCTTCAGCAAAGACGAGAAGCCTTCAACCGTGTACTTGTAGGAACTCTCGGTATGAAGCCGGTCGCCCGCTGCCAAGCGCCGCTCGCCGCCTGGCCAGCACAAGACCAGATCGTGGCGGGCTTCCAGGTGCATCTCGATGCGCGAGGCCTGGGCGTTGAAGAAGGCCACGTGCTTCCAGTCGGCCGGGTTGAAGTCGCTCGCGATCAGGCGGTTGAGGTGCCGCAGCAGGTTGAGGTTGAACGCTGCGGTGACGCCGATCGCGTCGGCGTACGCCGGCTCCAGCCAGCGCGAGGCCTTGACCAGATCGACGCCAATGAGCAGGCCGCCACCGTCCGCACGTTGCCGCACGCGACGCAAGAATGCTGACGCATCTGCTGGGGCGAAGTTGCCGATGCTCGAGCCAGGGTAAAAGAATACCGGCCTCCCGCGCAGCAGGCTGGGCGGCAAGTCAAGCGAGGTCGAGAAATCGAGTCCGAGCCCGCTGACCTCGAGTGCTGGATGGCACCGCTGCAGTTCGGTGAGCGCCGCATCGAGATGACTTGCCGAGATGTCGATGCCCACGTAGCGCTCGGGATGCAGGTGCGGAATCAGCCGCGACGCCTTGGCGCAGTTGCCTGCGCCCAAGTCGACCAGCGTGCCCACGGGCCCGATGGCTTGAACCATGTCGCCGATGTGTGTTTGGAAGATCTCGGCTTCGACGCGGGTCGGGTAGTACTCGGGCAGCAGGGTGATGGCCTCGAACAGGCGCGACCCCATCTCGTCGTAGAAGAACTTGGGCGACACCGCGGGAGGCTCTGCGCGCAGGCCCGCCTCGATCTCGGCACGCACCATCGCCGGCGCAACGCCCGTCGGGCTGTCGTGAGAAGCGGCAGGGCTAGGCGTGAAGTTGTCGGTCATGGGCGGAGCACGGGTACTGCGGGGGTTGGTCGGCGGGCATCCGTTGGCCCGTTGGACCTGAGCGAAAGGCGCTGACGGATTCTCGGACCAATCGACGGCCGCGTCTTCCTGCGGGATGAACCGTGCCGCCATGGTCGGCGTGCGTGGCGCCCGCAGGAGACACCGACACATAATCCGCCGCCTCAAACGGTTCTCGCTCATGAGCATCGGCTTTTCAGTCAACGAGTTCCTGTTCTGCGCTGTCGTGTTCTGCGGCCTGTGCCGACTTGCCTGGGTCTGGAAGAGGCGCAGACGGCCCGAGGCCTCGCAGACTCGACCGGTCTGGGCAGCACTCGGCTCGGAGCTGTTCGTGGCTGTTAGCCTGATCTTCTTCTGCCGCGTCGCCATTGCCGACTGGCCGCGTGTCCCGTCGGGGTCGATGGAGCCGACGTTGAGAGTGGGCGATTGGCTGCTCGTCAACCACCTCTCCTACGGGCCGCGATTGCCGTTCACCAACACGGCCATCGAATGGGGACTGCCGGAGCGCGGCGATGTGATGGTCTTCCGCTTCCCGCAGGACGCATCGCAGTTCGCCGTCAAGCGGTTGGTCGGCATGCCTGGCGACGTGGTGGTGTTCGACGCCGGACGGGTGTCGGTGCAGGGTCTGCCGTCGACCGCTCGACTGCTCGACGAGGACGTTCCCGAGGACCATGTCGTTGCCCGCGCGGCCGAGGACCGCGGGCAATGGTTGTTCGCCGAATCCGCAGGCTCTGCGCATCGCGTGGTGAAGGTCAACCCGTTCGTCGCCGGTCGATTGCCGTTGAACCGCACCGATCCCGGACTTGCCGCCCATTGCGCTGAGTCGCATCCGGGCGCCTGGCGGTGCACCGTGCCCGCCGGCCACTACCTCATGTTGGGCGATAACCGCGACGCATCGAGTGACTCGCGACAATGGGGCTTCCTGCCGCATGAACAGGTGTACGGCAAGGCGGTTCGCGTACTGTTCAATCTGTCGCAGCCGGGCCGATCCTGGCTGCCGCTGTGACGCCTTGGTGACCGACGCCTCCTGACCATGAATGACCCTTCCATCAGCACCGGCGACCTGAGCGGCAAGCACCTCGTACTGGGGCTCTCGGGCGGCATCGCCTGCTACAAAGCCGCGGAACTGACACGCTTGCTGATCAAGGCAGGCGCAACGGTGCAGGTGGTGATGACGGCAGGTGCCGAGCAGTTCATCACTCCGGTCACCATGCAGGCGCTCTCGGGGCGGCCTGTGTACACGAGCACCTGGGACACCCGGGCAGTCGATGGCGTGGCCAACAACATGGCGCACATCAACCTGACGCGGCAGGCCGATGCGATCCTCGTCGCGCCCGCCAGCGCCGATTTCATGTCCAGGCTGCTGCACGGAGGTGCCGACGATCTGCTCAGCCTGCTGTGTCTGGCGCGCCAGATCGAGACGTGCCCTCTGCTGGTGGCTCCGGCGATGAACCGCGAGATGTGGGCGCATCCGGCGACGCAGCGCAATCTTGCGCAGTTGCGCGCCGACGGCACGCACATCCTCGGCCCGGGTCGCGGTGAGCAGGCGTGTGGTGAAGTCGGCGACGGCCGCATGCTCGAGGCCGACGAGCTGATCGATTCGATGATTTCCTTCTTTCGTCCCAAGCCTCTGCTCGGCAAGCGGGTGCTGCTGACGGCAGGACCGACGTTCGAGCCGATCGATCCCGTGCGTGGCATCACCAACCTATCGAGCGGCAAGATGGGCTTTGCCATTGCCCGAGCGGCAGCAGAGGCCGGCGCCGAAGTCACTTTGGTCGCCGGCCCGGTGCATCTGCCGACGCCCCAGGGCGTGCGCCGCATCGATGTGCGCACCGCGTTGCAGATGTATGAAGCGGTGTTGCCCATCGCGCCCGAGCACGATGTCTTCATCGCCACCGCAGCAGTGGCCGACTGGCGGCCGGCGCAGCTGTCCGACCACAAGATCAAGAAGGACGGCAGCAAGCTGGCGCCGACTTTCGAACTCACCGAGAACCCCGACATCCTTGCCGCGGTCGCGCAAAGGGCACTTGCCGACGGGCGCCCCTACTGCGTGGGCTTCGCTGCCGAGAGCCGCGATCTGCTGACGCACTCTCGAGAGAAACTGCTGCGCAAGCAGGTGTCGCTGATCGTCGGCAACCTCGGGCCGGCGACTTTCGGACTCGACGACAACGCGTTGGTGCTGGTTGATGCCCACGGCCACCAGGAATTGCCTCGGGCCGACAAGCTCAGCCTGGCGCGGGCGCTGGTCGCGGACATCGCAACGCGGCTGTCGGCGCTCGAGGCGCAGTCGACCGCTGTGGCTTCCGAGGTGCGTTCGGCAGCATCTGTTGTACAGGCTCTTGCGGAACCGAAGCGATGACCACGACGACGATCGATCTGAAGCTGCTCGACACGCGCATGGCCGACCTGTTGCCAGCGTATGCCACGCCTGGAAGCGCGGGGCTCGACCTTCGCGCCTGCATCGACGAGCCCCTCGTGATCGAGCCCGGGCAGACGCACCTGCTGCCCACCGGCCTGGCGTTGCATATCGGCGACCCGTCACTCGCCGCGCTCATCCTCCCGAGATCGGGGCTCGGGCATAAGCACGGCATCGTGCTCGGCAATCTCGTCGGTCTGATCGATGCCGATTACCAGGGTCCGCTGATGGTGAGTTGCTGGAACCGAGGTGCGACCGCCTTCACTGTCGCGCCCATGGACCGCATCGCCCAGTTGGTCATCGTCCCGGTGGTGCAGGCGAGCTTTCGCGTCGTCGATGAGTTCGGCGCTTCGAGCCGCGGTGAAGGCGGGTTCGGATCCACGGGCCGGAGCTGAGTCGGCCGGTCTGCCACTGCGCTCGCGTCGCCCCTGGACGCGACGACCTCAGTGCAAGTGGGGTGGTGGCTCGACCGGGCTCAGCAGGTTGAACGACACGCGGCCAACGCTGCGATCATCGATCTCTTCGTCGGTGGCCTCGCGCACCCCGACCACAGCGAGATGCAGTCGCAGCGCCAGGCCCGCGAGCGGGTGATTGCCATCGAGCACCACGTGGGTCGGATACACCTCAGTCACCGTATAGATCGCATCCGGCGGCATGTTCGCCGTGACCGCACCTTCTGGCAGTCCCTCGAACTGCATGCCGACCTCTATGCCCTCGGGAAAGATCGAGCGGTCTTCGAAACACACCAGATCGGCGATGTAGTCGCCAAAGGCATGCTCGGGTTCAAGGTGCAGTGAGGCTTCGAACCCGATCGACTGATCGGCGAGCGAGGCTTCGACCTGTTCGAGCAGATCGTCACCGCCATAGAAGAACTCCACGGGCTCGTTGAGTTCATCGATCGGCTGGCCTTGAGCGTCTTCGAGACGCCATGTCAGCAACACCACACAAGGGGAATGAATCTGCATCGGGAAATGATCGCACACGGCTACGTGCGGCCGCTGTGCAAGCGTGGCGTGCAAGGGTGCTCGTCGACAATGCCGCCGATGCGCACAGACCTTTCGACATCGCTGCTCGGTGGCCTCTCGCCGGATGCGTTCATGCGTCGCCATTGGCATCAAAGGCCTTTGCTGGTTCGGGGGGCGTGCGTTGATGCGCTGCCATCACTGGACCGGTCAGCGCTGTTCGCTTTGGCGAGTCGCGAGTCTGTCGAATCGCGAGTCGTCGAGCGCCGCGGCACCGGTTGGCACTTGCGCCATGGGCCTTTCGGGCGCCGTCAGTTGCCAGCACTTCAGCGGCACCCGTGGACCCTCCTGGTGCAAGGAGTCGATCTGCACCTCGACGAGGCGGCGGAACTGCTGTCGCGCTTTCGCTTCGTGCCTGATGCGCGGCTCGATGACGTGATGGTGTCGTACGCCAACGATGGCGGCGGCGTCGGACCGCACGTCGATTCGTATGACGTGTTCCTGCTCCAGTTGACGGGTCGCCGCCATTGGCGTGTCGGTCGCGTCAAAGACGCCACCCATGAGCCGAATCTGCCACTCAAGATCCTGTCCCGGTTCGCGGCCGAATTTGAGTGGACCTTGGAGCCGGGTGACATGCTGTACCTGCCGCCTGGGTGGGGTCACGACGGCGTCGCGCAAGGCGAGTGCATGACCTGCTCGATCGGCTTTCGCGCGCCGACGCAGGACGAAGTGGCCCTCGGCGTGCTGCAGCGCATGCTCGACGGGCACGACGCCGGTGAGACGAGTCGCCGCTTTCGTGATCCGGCCCGCCCGGCGACAGCTCAACCGGGTCGCATTCCGGAGGATCTCACTGCCTTTGCCGAGCAGGCGGTCAGAAGGCTCGTGGACGACCAGCGTTCGTTTGAGTGTGCTCTGGGCGAATGGCTGAGCGAGCCCAAGCCGCGAGTCTGGTTCGACGAGCCCTTCGCACTCGACGCACCGCGGGCCGTGGTGCTCGACCGCCGCACCCGCATGCTTTACGACGATCGGCATGTCTTCATCAACGGCGAGTCGTTCACGGCAAGCGGGCGCGACGCCCGGCTGATGCGCAGGCTGAGCGACGAGCGTCAGCTGCATGAGCTTGACGTCAACGGTCTCAGCGCGGCTGCATTCGAGCTTCTGCAATCGTGGGCAGAACAAGGGTGGCTGCATGGTGTCGACGCGAGGGACTGACACCGCACCGAGACCAACGAGACACGGCTCACCCTTTCTGACAGGAGCAGAAGATGGCTTCCAGCGATTCAGCACAGCCACCTCTCGAAGGCCACTTCGAGTCCCGCGCCGCCTTTGTCCAGTCTGTTCGCCAGTGTGTTGCCGCCTTCTCTGAGCAAGGCGCGAACGAGGTGTGGATCTGCGATGCCGACTTTGCCGACTGGCCGCTCAACGAGATCGATGTGATCGAACAGCTGACACGCTGGTGTCGACCATCACGCACCTTTAACGTGCTTGCGAGCGACTACGGCGTCTTGGAGCGCCGATGCCCGAGATGGGTCGAGTGGCGACGGATGTGGTCGCATCTCGTGCGTTGCCGTGCGCCGGAGGAATCCCGAGCGATGTCGTTGCCAACGCTGCTCGTTGCGCCTGGCGTGGCAACGCTGCGACTGTTCGACCGACGCCTCTACAGGGGAGACGTCTCGCTCGATGCGGGCGCAGCACGCCGCGGGTTGGAGACGCTTGACGCACTTTTGCAACGATCCGTAGACAGTTTCCCCGCTCACACCCTGGGTCTATGAGCGTGATGGTGTGCACGCCTATACTCGCTGGCTGTGGATTTGGGACGTTTTTTGCTTCCAGTCACTTGAGTTTCGGGCAGGTCGCCATGGCGGCGATGCTCCTAGAACGTTTCCTTTTTTTATGACCTTTGATTGAGGATGAACATGAACAAATCACTCGTGCTGGCTACCCTTTTGGCTGCTGTCGCTCTCGCCGGTTGCGGCAAGAAGGAAGAAGTCGTTGCTCCGATGGTTGACGCTGCTGCTTCTGCGGCCGCTCCGGCCGTTGCTGAGGTTGCTTCCGCTGCGGCTTCGGCTGTCGAGACCGCAGCATCGGCTGCCGTCGAAGCCACTGGTGCTGCCGCCAGCGGCGCCATGGAAGCCGCCAAGGATGCCGGTGCCGCCGCCGCTGACGCTGTCAAGGACGCCGCCGACAAGGCCACCGACGCAGCCAAGGACGCAATGAAGAAGTGATTGGCTAACGCCTCACAAGAAAAGCCGCCCTCGGGCGGCTTTTTCTTTGGCGCGTCCGGGTTCTACTTCAACTCTTCGACGAGCAGCGAGGCGATCTTCGTGCCCGCCGGCCCGTTCTCTCCTGCGCCCTGAGCGTTCAGCACACTCACAACGCTGCGTTCGCCCTCTGACTTGACCTGCACCCGGTACTTGGCGAGGTTCGAGCCATCCTTCTTGGACGAGCCGAACATTCGGCCGAAGAAACCCGGCTCCTGCTTTGACGCATCGGTCGGATCGACATAGCGCACGTAGTACACGCCCTGTCCACGGTCGCGGTCCTCGACCGTGAATCCGGTGCGATCAAGCGCCACGCCGACGCGCCGCCAGGCGCGGTCGAAGCCGTCATCCACTTCGATCGTGGCCGCAGCTTGACCCGGCACCACTCGCGCACGGGCGGTCGGCTTGGTCGCGGTGGCGATCAGCGTCTGCGCCTGCTCTTCCTTCGCGCCGAGCTTGAGCAGCAGACGCTGCAGCATTTCAGCTTCCAGATCGGGGTCGGTGGGTCGCGGTTGCCAGACCGTGCCGTCCTTTTGCGCGCCAGTGACGACTTCGACCATGCCGCGATGGCTGATGTAGACCTCGCTGCCGCCGGTGCCCCGCTCGAGACGGGTGCGAAACTTGTCCCGCTCGCTCGTGGAGTACACCGATTCGAAGACCCTGCCGATCGTCGAGCGGATCAGGTCTTGGGGCAGCTTCGCACGGTTCTCTGCCCACTCGGTTTCCATGACCCCTACGTCTGCCTGGTCGACGATGAGCACGAAGCCGCGCTCCGTCCAGAACGACTGCAACAGCGGCCACAGCTGTTCGGCCGGCATCGACGTCACGAGCCAGCGTTCATTGCCGCTGCGTTCGATCCGAAGGGCCTGGTCCCCTTTCGCCGCCACGGTCGGCGCGGGTTGCGCGCCCAAGGGGCTTGTCTGAAAGGTCGCGGCGCTGACCGCGCCGCTGGCGCTTTGCTGCTGGTACCGGGAATCACGAGACAGTTGAGACAGGTCCGGTGGAACTTCAAGACCTTTCGTCTTCTGAGCGGCCGACGTGCGGTAGTCGATCTTGTCGCCGGACAGCACGCTGTCGACCGACGAGCAGCCGCTAAGCATGGCAGCGACAGCGGCGCATATCAGGCGCGTGTGCGGCAAGGTCTGGGTTCGGCCCAAGGGGCGGTTGGATCGAAATGCGGGCACTTTGGGTGTCTCCGTGGAAGAGGGCGCCAAGCGGCTGGACGCTGCCGGGCGATCTGGCAAACGCCTCAAGGGCGGTTGCCTCGCGGTTCTCTCGTCTGAATCACAGGATGCCGGCGTCGCGAAGTGCGTCGCCAACGAGCGCCTGCCCAGAAGCGGTCAATGGCACGAGCGGCAGGCGCAACGAGTTGCGGCAGCGGCCCATGCGTGACATGGCCCATTTGGTTGGGGCCGGGCTGGGTTCACAGAACAGTTGCTTGTGCAGCGGCAACAGCCGCATGTGCAGTTCGGTCGCCTCACGAATCCGTCCCGCCATCGCAGCGGCGCACAGCGCATGCATGGCCCGCGGCGCGACGTTGGCGGTGACGCTGACGTTGCCTTGACCGCCAAGCAGCATCAAGGCAACGGCCGTGGCATCGTCGCCCGAGTAGATGGAAAACCCTTCCGGCGCATGACGGATGAGCGTCGCCGCGCGCTCGAGGTTGCCGGTGGCTTCCTTGATCGCCACGATTCCCGGAACCTGCGCCAGACGCAGCGCGGTGTCGGGAAGCATGTCCGCCACCGTCCGGCCGGGCACGTTGTAAAGGACCATCGGCACGTCGACCGCTTCGGCGATCGCCTTGAAGTGCTGATAGATGCCTTCCTGTGACGGCTTGTTGTAGTAGGGGACGACCGACAGCGTGCAATCGGCGCCGACCTCTTTCGCGAAGCGTGACAACTCGATCGCCTCACGTGTCGAGTTGCCACCCGCGCCGGCCATGATCGGCACGCGCCCGCGCGCATGCGTGACGGCGACACGGATGATTTCGCACTGCTCTTCGACCGATACCGTGGGCGATTCGCCAGTCGTGCCGACGACGCCGATGCAGTCGGTGCCTTCGGAGATATGCCAGTCCATCAAGCTGCGCAGCGAGTCGTAGTCGACGCTGCCGTCGTCGAGCATCGGCGTGACCAGCGCGACGATGCTGCCTGTGATCGGTGTCATGGAATTTCCTTGCAAGGCGGGGAGTTTAGCGGTGGGCCTATCGGCCACTTGAAGCAGCGAGAAGTCGCCGCGCCGCGTCGTCCGATGGCCCGCATTCTCGAATCGCGACCAGGCGCTGCACCACGCGTTCGGGGTGGTGCAGGACACCGTCTTCGTACGCGATGACACGAAGCCCTTGTGCCTTCGCCACGTCGAGCAATTCCCCTGGCTGAAGCAGGAACGCCGGGTTGGATGGTTTGCCGAAGCGCTCGTTGCCTACCGCGAAGGTCTCGTAGATCAGCACACCGTCGTCGGCGATACAGCGCGCGATGGCGGGCAGGAGCGGGCGCCACAGGTAGTTGGTGACCAGCACCGTGTCGAAGGTGTACTCGTCAAGCGGCCAGGCGTCGTTCTCGATGTCGGCCACGATCGTGCGTGCGCAGTCGACGAGTCCTGCGAGCGCCGCTGCGTCGCGATCGACTCCGGTCACCGCGACGCCGCGCTGTGCGAACCATCTCGCGTGGCGACCGTGGCCGCAGGCCAGATCGAGCAGCGTCGCACCGGGCCGCACCAGGTGAGCCCATCGGCGCACCCATTCGGACACCTCGACGCGGACGTGTGCCCGCACGGTCGGCGATGGGTCGTTGGTCGGGATGGTCATGAGCACATGGGTCGTGGTGCAGAACGGGCACGGCGGACGGCGGACGGCGAATCGATTGTCGATGACCTCGCCCTAGACCCCCTCCCTACAATCCTTTCGCATGGCCCAACGACCCGCTGCCAGACCCCTTTCCTCGGCCAAGACACCGTCTCCCACCCCCTCGGCACGCTATGCCGAAGACTCGATCCGCGTCCTCAAGGGACTTGAGCCCGTGAAGCAGCGTCCGGGCATGTACACCCGGACCGACAACCCGCTGCACATCGTGCAGGAGGTGATCGACAACGCCGCAGACGAGGCGCTCGCAGGCCACGGTCAACGCATCGACGTGACGCTCCATGCCGACGGTTCGGTGAGCGTGCAGGACGACGGGCGAGGAATCCCCTTCGGACTGCATCCCGATGAAGGTCGGCCGGTGGTGGAGATCGTCTTCACCCAGCTGCACGCCGGCGGCAAGTTCGACAAGGGCGCGGGCGGCGCCTACAGCTTTTCGGGTGGCTTGCACGGCGTGGGCGTGAGCGTGACCAATGCGCTGTCGAAACGCCTCGAAGTGAGCGTGTGGCGTGAAGGCCAGGTCGCGCAGATCGCCTTTGCCGCGGGCGACGTGATCGAGCCGTTGACTTTGCGCGCCGCCAGTTCGTCCGCGCCCACACGCGACCGAAAGAGCGGCACCACGGTGCGGGCGTGGCCCGACGCGAAGTACTTCGACAACGTCGATCTGCCGCGCGCCGAATTGACGCACCTGCTGCGCAGCAAGGCGGTGCTGATGCCCGGCACCCGCGTCACGCTCACCCACGAAAAAAGCAACGACGTACAGACCTGGCAGTACCAGGGCGGCCTGCGCGACTACCTGCTGCAGACCTTGCCGGCCGATCCCATCATTCCGCCCTTCGAGGGCGATCACGCGGTGGATGCGAACCAGAGCGACAACTTCGCGCCGGGTGAGGGCGCCTCGTGGTGCGTCGCCTTCACCGACGAAGGCGCGCCGGTGCGCGAGAGCTACGTCAACCTCATCCCGACCGTGAATGGCGGGATGCACGAGTCCGGTCTGAAGGACGGCCTGTTCGGCGCCGTCAAGAACTTCATCGACCTGCACGGGCTTCTGCCCAAGGGCGTGAAGCTCATGCCCGACGACGTGTTTTCGCGTGCGAGCTTCGTGCTCAGCGCCAAGGTGCTCGACCCGCAGTTCCAGGGGCAGATCAAGGAACGGCTCAACAGCCGCGATGCGCTGCGGCTGGTGTCGATGTGCGTCAAGCCGCCGCTCGAGCTGTGGCTCAACCAGCACGTCGAATGGGGCCGCAAGCTCGCCGACCTGGTGATCCGCCAGGCACAGACACGCCAGCGTGCGAGCCAGAAGGTCGAGAAGCGCCGCGGGTCGGGCGTGGCCGTGCTGCCGGGCAAGCTCACCGACTGCGAGAGCCGCGACCTCCTGCACAACGAACTCTTCCTGGTCGAAGGCGACTCCGCCGGCGGCAGCGCGAAGATGGGCCGCAACAAGGAGACGCAGGCGATCCTGCCCTTGCGCGGCAAGGTGCTCAACTCCTGGGAGGTCGAGCGCGACCGCCTGTTTGCCAATAACGAGATCCACGACATCGCCGTGGCCATCGGCGTCGACCCGCACGGCCCGAACGACCTGGCCGAGCGGGGTGCTTCAGGCGAACCCGGTGGCGTGCTCGCGGGCCTGCGTTACGGCAAGGTCTGCATCCTGAGCGATGCCGACGTCGATGGATCGCACATCCAGGTGCTGCTGCTGACGCTGTTCTTCAGGCACTTCCCCAAGCTGATCGAAGCCGGTCACCTCTACATTGCCAAGCCACCGCTGTTTCGGGTCGATGCGCCGGCGCGCGGCAAGAAGCCGGCCGCCAAGATCTACGCGCTGGACGAGGCCGAACTGACCGCGACGCTCGACCGCCTGCGCAAGGAAGGCTGCCGCGAAACCGCATGGAGCATCAGCCGCTTCAAGGGCCTGGGCGAGATGAACGCCGAGCAGTTGTGGGACACCACGTTGAACCCCGAGACTCGGCGCTTGTTGCCGATCGCCTTTGGCGACCTGGGCTTTGCCGCCACCGTCGACTCACTGACGAAGCTGATGGGAAAAGGCGAAGCGCAGGCGCGGCGTGATCTGATGGAACTGCATGGAGATGCGGTCGACGTCGATGTCTGAGGGCTGAGGCCGCACGCGCCGCGCTGGATGCGCTTCGCGCCGACGGTGCCAGACCAGGTGTCGTCAGAAAGCGGATGCTGGCCGCGCCCCACCTTGGGCGCGAGCTTGCGGGCGCCCTCGTCCTGCCAGCGACGGATTTCCGCTTCCTTCAGGCACGGCGAAAGGTTGCGCTGAATCAATAAGATCGATCCTTGGGTGGCTGATCCTCGGACCACAGGCTCAAGCAAATGGGAAGCTCGCGCTGCCGAGAAGGTGCGCCTTCAACCGAGGTACTCGATGACCCAAGTGCCACCACGTCTGGTTGCTGGCTCCCTATCTGACGAGAACAACTTGCTTTCGATCGCATCGCAAGGCGATGGCCTCGCCGCGGAGACGCTGCGGCTCATGGACCAGATCGTTCAGCGCTCGCCCATCGGCGTGGCTGTTATCGATCACGAGGGTGTCTACCTGAGCGTGAACCCCTCCTATTGCCTGACCTATGCCTACGGGCAGGACGAGTTGCTGGGTCGGAGTTTCACGATGGTGTTTCCCCCGTCCCAGCGCGAGCGCGTCCTTGCGCTGCACCGCGACTATCTTGAGGATCGTCGCCCCGACATGGATGGCGAGTGGGAGGTGCTCAGGCGCGACGGTGCAGTGTTGAACGTCATCTCCCGTTCTGTCAGGGTGCCTGGAGCCGAAGGTCGATTACACCGCCTTGTCTATGTGGTGGACATCACCGATCGGCGGCGCATGGAACTGGCGCTCAAGGCTTCGCAGCGATTCACCAGATCGGTGCTCGATGGTCTGCGTTCCCATGTCTGCGTCATCGACTCCGCCGGTGTCATCGTGACCGTGAACCGGGCGTGGCTTGACTTCGCAGTCGCCAACGGCGGTTCGCCGGATGAAGTGCGGGAGGGCGCCAACTACCTCGGCGTTTGCGAGATCGCTGCTTCCATGTCCACAGCCGATGCGGCTGAAGACCAGCAGTTCTTGATACTGCTGCGAGAGGTGCTTGCAGGGCATCGCGCGCACTTCCAGGTCGAGTACCCGTGTCACTCACCCTCGGAGCAGCGCTGGTTCATGGTGCGTGTGTCGCACATCGAGGCAAGTGACCCACCCCGTTATGTCGTTGAGTATGACAACGTGACCGCCCTGAAACAGGCCCAGCAAGCATTGGTCATGCAAGCCACCACCGATGACTTGACCGGTGTGGCCAACCGGCGCGCTTTCTTTCAGGCGCTGAGCGTCGAGTTCGGGAGGCTGCGGCGTCACCCCAGCTCGCACTGCAGCGTGCTGGCGCTTGACCTGGATCATTTCAAGCATGTCAACGACACCTGGGGCCATGCGGCAGGCGATGCCGTGCTCAAGCACTTCGCACGGGTGGTCGGCGGGCACATTCGATTGGGTGATGTCTTTGGCCGCACGGGTGGTGAGGAGTTCACGATGCTGCTTCCGGACACCACACTCGATGAGGCCGAGGCATTGGGTGAACGCCTTCGCCTGCAAGTCCTGCTGGAGCCCGTGCAGTTCGACGGACACACGATCGCGATCACCGTCAGCATTGGAGTCGCCATGCTGAGTGCCGCAGATACGGAAGCGGCGCAGGCGGTGGCGCGTGCAGACCGTGCCCTCTATGAAGCCAAGGATGCGGGACGTAACGTGGTTCGACGTTGCAGTACCGGCGCTGACTGACGGCAAACGGTCATTGGTGCCGAGCTACCGCTACGCGACCCGTGGCGATGGTCCGCTCATGGCCTATTCCGTTGAAAAACTCGTTTTTTTAGCGGGGCAGAGAGGCAGTTGCAGCCTGCGAGCGACGCACGCGTGGATGTTTCGGTGCCGAGCGCTCGTCTTTGCGGGACTGAGCCC
>VYKX01000165.1_pt1 | contig 20478 bp, 15 predicted proteins | sample 5114471 | NCBI WGS metagenome assembly VYKX01 (sample SAMN12291785, study PRJNA351875) | freshwater metagenome | isolation source: freshwater lake | place: USA: Michigan, Gull Lake | collected 2013-08-08
TCGCGCTCGCATTGGTGTCGGCACAGTTGGCGGCACAGCGTGATCGCATCGACCACATCGACCGCCCCACCCTGGGCTGGCTGTACCTCAGCGACCATTACGCCGCCGACGCGGACGCGCTGCTCGGTCTGCTGCGCGCTGACTGGCCGGGCGTGGCGTGGGTCGGTTCGGTCGGCGTCGGCATCGCCGCGAATGGCGTCGAGTACTTCGACGAGCCGGCGCTGTCGGTCATGCTGGGCGATATCGCGCACGAGCATTTCCGCGTCTTCTCGGGGGTGCAGCCCCTGTCGTCGCGAACCGGGTTCCGTGCCGCTATCGCCCAGGTGCACGCCGACCCGGCGACCGACGAACTCGCCGGGCTGATCGACGAGTTGGCCGACCAGACGTCCACCGGCTTTCTGTTCGGCGGGCTGGCCTCGTCACGCAGTCGCACGCTGCACATCGCCGACGGGGTCTACAGCGGCGGCCTCTCGGGCGTGGCATTCGACGATCAAGTGGCATGTGTGTCGCGGGTGACGCAGGGTTGCCAGCCGGTCGGCGCGGTGCGTCGCATCACGGCGACCGACCGCAACCTGATCCTGACGCTCGACGACCAGCCCGCGTTGCCGTGCCTGCTCAACGACCTGGGCATCGATGCCTCGAACCCGCGCGATTCACTGCCGCGCCTGCGCGGTACGCTCGTCGGCCTGAGCGACGCGGGCGACAGCGCACTCCATGAGCGCAGCTTCGGCACCGAAACCCGCGTGCGGCACCTGCTGGGGATCGACCCGGGAAGAAGCGGCGTGGCCATCGCCGACACCGTGGCACCGGGCATGCAAGTGGCGTTCTGCCAGCGTCACACCGATGCGGCACGTCGCGATCTGGTTCGCATCTGCGCCGAGATCAGGGAAGAGCTCGAACCCGAGTCGCTGCCACTGGAGACCGCGATCGCCATGCAAGGCGGTGACGCCGAGGGCGCCATGCACCCCGCACGCCAGATTGCCGGCGCCGTCTACATCAGTTGCGCTGGCCGAGGCGGCCCGCATTTCGGGGCGCCGTCGGCTGAGCTGGCGATCGTGCGCCACGCACTCGGCGACGTGCCGCTGGTCGGCTTCTTCGCCAACGGCGAGATCGCGCACCGCCATCTCTATGGCTACACCGGCGTGCTGACGGTGTTCACCGGGCGCTGATGCCCTGCTTTCCCGTGCACAGAGAGTCCGCGTCGTAAAGTGCTCCTGGCGTGCAGCGGTTGCCAGGTGCGTCAGGAAGTTCCCCAATGAATGCACCCCTCCCATCGACAGCGCAAGCCCTGGCTCCCGCCCGCGGCTCGACCGAGCGCACGCTGCGCCAACAGCAGGTGGTGACCGCGCTGTCGGCGGTGCTGCCGACTCACGCCCTGCTCTGGCACGCAGAGGACACCGTGCCGTACGAATGCGATGGCCTCACCGCTTACCGGGAGCAGCCCCTCGCCGTCGCCTTGCCCGAGACCGAGGCCCAGGTCGCCGCGGTGCTGCGGGCATGTCACGCCATGCAAGTCCCCGTCGTGGCGCGCGGGGCGGGCACGGGGTTGTCGGGTGGTGCCCTGCCCAACGCCATGGGCGTGACGCTGAGTCTGGCCAAGTTCAACCGCATCCTGAAGGTCGATCCGATCAGCCGCACGGCCGTCGTGCAAAGCGGCGTGCGCAATGCGGCGATCAGCGAGGCCGCGTCGCGCCATGGTCTGTACTACGCGCCGGACCCGAGCAGCAAGATCGCCTGCACCATCGGCGGCAACGTCGCCGAAAACTCGGGCGGCATGCATTGCCTGAAATACGGCCTGACGATCCACAACGTGCTGCGGGTGCGGGGCTACACCGTGGAAGGTGAGCCGATCGAGTTCGGCGGCGAGTCGCTCGACAGCGCCGGTCTCGACCTGCTTGCGGTGGTCATCGGCTCGGAAGGCATGCTCGCCATCACGCTCGAGGTGACGGTCAAGCTGGTGCCCAAGCCACAACTCGCGCGCGCCATCCTCGCCAGCTTCGACGACGTGCGCAAGGCGGGCGACGCCGTCGCATCGCTGATCGGCGCGGGAATCATCCCGGCCGGCCTGGAGATGATGGACAAGCCGATGACGGCGGCGGTCGAGGACTACGTCCACGCCGGCTACGACCTCGACGCCGCGGCGATCCTGATCTGCGAGAGCGACGGCACGCCCGAAGAAGTCGAAGAAGAGATCGGCCGCATGGTCGCGGTGCTCGAAGCCGCCGGCGCCACCCGCTTCGACATCAGCCGCAGCGAGGCGGAGCGCCTGAAGTTCTGGAGCGGCCGCATGAACGCCTTCCCGGCGAGCGGTCGCATCAGCCCCGACTACATGTGCATGGATTCGACCATCCCGCGTCGCAAGCTCGCCGAGATCCTGGTTCGCATCGCAGAGATGGAAGTCACCTACGGGCTGCGTTGCTGCAATGTCTTCCATGCCGGCGACGGCAACCTGCACCCGCTGATCCTCTTCGACGCGAACGACGCCGACCAATTGCACCGCTGCGAGCTGTTCGGCGCCGACATCCTGGAGACGAGTGTCGCGCTCGGCGGCACGGTCACCGGCGAACACGGCGTGGGCATCGAGAAGCTGAGCTCCATGTGCGTGCAGTTCAGCCCCGCCGAGCGCGAGCAGATGGTCGCCGTCAAGCGAGCCTTCGACCCGAAGGAGCTGCTCAACCGATCCCGACGCTGCACCGGTGTGCCGAGTACGGAAAGATGCATGTGAAGCGGGGGCTGCTGCCCTTCCCCGACCTGCCGCGGTTCTGAAGCCGCGGCCTGCAGCGCCGACGACACGATCCCCATCCACAAGCGCGTTACAAGCGCGCCCTCGCCTGCGATGACCCCCAACGACCCCGACCTTCAGCGACTCATCGACCAGGTCCAGGCCGCGCAGCATGCTGGCGCGCATCTGTGCATCCGGGGCAGCGGCAGCAAGGACTTTTACGGTCACGCGTCCGAGGGCGAGCGCCTCGACACCACCGCGCTGACCGGCATCTCGAGCTACGAGCCTACCGAGCTGGTCGTCACTGCGCGGGCGGGCACGCCACTGACCGAACTGGAGGCTGCGCTTGCCGAGAAGGGCCAGCACCTGCCTTTCGAGCCGCCTCGGTTTGGAGGTTCAAGCGGCGGGACCGTCGGGGGGATGATCGCCGCCGGTCTGTCTGGTCCGTCGCGCGCTGCGGTCGGCGCCGTGCGCGACTACGTGCTCGGCGCCACGCTGCTCAACGGGCGCGCCGAGGTGCTGAGCTTTGGCGGCCAGGTGATCAAGAACGTCGCGGGCTACGACGTATCGCGGCTGCTCGTCGGGTCCCTCGGCACGCTCGGCGTGATACTAGAGGCCTCGATCAAGGTGCTGCCGGTGGCTCCGGCCACGGCGACCGTGCGCTTCGATCTCGACGAAGCCGCCGCCCTCGCACAGTTGCACGCCTGGGGCGGTCAGCCGCTGCCGGTGAGCGCCAGCGCGCTTTGGAACGGCACGCTCGTCGTGCGACTGAGTGGCGCGGCCGCCGCCGTGCAGTCGGCCGCGGCCCGCTTCGAGTCGACGGGCGGCGAGCGCATTGAGCCGACCCTCGCCGACGCGTTCTGGCAAGGCCTGCGCGATCACACCGACGAATTCTTTGCGTCGGCCAGCGACACCGTCGCTGCAGGCGGCGGCCTCTGGCGGCTGTCGGTGCCCCAGACCACCCCACCGCTGCCGCTGCCGGGCTCGCCATTGATCGAATGGGGCGGCGGCTTGCGCTGGTGCGTCACGCCCACGGTCGATGCGGCGACGGTGGCGCGCATGCGCGAGCTCGCCGCTGGCGCGGGCGGACACGCCACCCTGTTTCGCAGCATCGACAAGTCGCAGGGTGTGTTCGCGCCACTGGCCGGCGCGACGCTGCGCATTCATCGAGAACTCAAGCGCACATTCGACCCGCAGGGCCTGTTCAATCCCGGGCGAGCGAGTCCGCAGTGGTGATGCGGGACTGTTGCCGTGACGCGGGCGCGGGCCTCCTGCTGGAAGGCCGGCAGACGCCAGCTTCTGCGCTGCTCCGGCTGATCCTTGCGCTGCCGGATCTGCAGTCGGCCTGAGACACTCGACCCTCTTTCATGCAAACCAATCTTTCTCCCGAATACAAGGGCACGCGCGACGGCGACACCGCCGAGGCGATCCTGCGCAAGTGCGTGCACTGCGGCTTCTGCACCGCCACCTGTCCGACCTACCAGCTGCTCGGCGACGAGCTCGACGGACCGCGCGGACGCATTTACCTCATCAAGCAGGTTCTTGAAGGTGCGCCGGTCACGCGCAAGACCCAGGTCCATCTCGACCGGTGCCTGACCTGCCGCAACTGCGAGACCACCTGCCCGTCGGGCGTGCAGTACGGCGAGCTGGTCGAGATCGGCCGACGCGTGGTCGACGCCAAGGTGGAACGTCCAGCCAGCGAGCGTGCGGTGCGCTGGGCGCTGAAGGAAGGGCTTACATCGAAGCTCTTTGCTCCGGCCATGGCGCTCGGCCAGATGGCCCGCCCGCTGTTGCCGACGGCGCTCAAGGGCAAGGTGGCGCCACGTGCCAGTGCCGCCGAGCGCGAACGTGCCCAGCGCTGGCCGCGACGCGAACACGACCGCAAGGTGCTGATGCTGATGGGCTGTGTTCAGCCGGCCATGCTGCCGAACATCAACAGCGCGACGGCCCGGGTGCTCGATGCGGCAGGCATCCAGACAGTCGTGGCAGAAGACGCCGGCTGTTGCGGCGCGATCCGCGCCCACCTGGGGGATCGCGATGGCGGCCTTGCCGACATGCGCCGCAATGTCGATGCCTGGTGGCCGAGCGTCGTGTCGGGCAAGGTCGAGGCGATTGTCATGAACGCATCGGGCTGTGGCGCCACGGTAAAGGACTACGGCCATGCGCTCGCGCACGACGAGGCCTATGCGGACAAGGCCCGGCGCATCAGCGAGTTGACCCGCGACCTGAGCGAGTTGCTGCCCGATCTGGTGCCGTGGCTTCTGCCGCGGCTGCACCGCAAACCCTCGGCGCGCCTGGCGTTCCATCCGCCCTGCACGCTTCAGCATGCGCAACAGCTGCGCGGCGGGGTCGAGACGCACCTCGGCGCGCTGGGCTTCGATGTGCAGCTCTCTCCCAACGAGAGCCACCTGTGCTGCGGGTCGGCCGGCACCTACTCGGTGCTGCAGCCAACGCTTGCCTACCAGCTGCGAGACCGCAAGCTCGCGAACCTGGCCGAAGTCGAGGCCACGGTGATCGTGTCGGCCAACGTCGGCTGCATCCAGCACCTGCAGACCGGCACACCCACACCGGTCAGGCACTGGGTCGAGGTGCTCGACGACGCGCTGCTGGCCTGACGACGGCCATCGTGCGGTCCGCGATCAGTTGGGGTGCGCCTCTGCCGCCATGGGTTCGGGGCGCACACGCAGTGCCCACGACACTCCGCACACCAGAAGAACCACGCCGAGCAGCGTGAGGGCATCGGGCCACTGGCCACGCCACACGTAGGCGAAGGCGAGCGCGGACAAGGTCTCGAAGACGATCAGTTGCCCGACCAGCGTCGTCGGCAGGCGCTGGCTGGCCTCGTTCCAGCACAGCGTCCCGAGCCACGAGGCGAACAGGCCGACCGCGAACATCAGGCCGATGAATCGCTCTGGGGTGGGGCCGAAGGGCATGTCGAAAGACGAACCGGTCGCCACGTTCCAGGCCCAGAAACCCGCGAAGCCGAGCGCAGCGAGCGGCAGTGTGGTGACCCCCTGAGCAGTCGCCCATGTGCGCGGATTGCGCCCCACCGCTCCAGCGTCGCCGCCACGCGAATCGCCACGAAGCCAGTCGGCGTTGCGCAGCGGGTACCAGGTCCAGCAGGCCACCGCTGCCACAGCGAGCAGGGCACCCGTGAGGTAGCGCCCGAGGTCGGCATCGGGGTCGGCGCGAAAGTGAGCCAGCTCGGCCTGGTTGACGCAGCCGATGCCCAACGCAATCAGCAGGAGAGAAGGCAAGAGCCTGGCCCACGGCAGCTTGCCGTCGCGGCCGGCATCACGCAGGTTCGAGGTGATCGAGATCACCACCGGCAAGGTGCCGATGATCATCGTCGGCAGCGGACCACCGGCGCGCTGGATGGCGGCGGCGAGGAACAGGTAGTACAGCAGGTTGCCGATGGCCGACAACTTCAACGCCTCGATCCAGTCCGCACCGCTGAGTCGCCGCAGGCCGGCCCGGTCGAACCAGGCCAGGGGCAGGGCGATCAAGCCAAAAGCCAGGTAGCGAGCGAACGACAGCAAGGCCGGCGGGTATTGCGGCAGCATCGATGGCGCGACGAAGACGAGCCCCCACATCAGCCCCGCCGCCAAGGCAAACGAGGCACCGAGCCCGATGCCGGGCTGGCCGACCCGCGCAGCAGAGTGGTCGGTCGCCTTGCTCAGGCGCGCACCACGCGATCGCGTCCGGTCTGCTTGGCCTGGTACAGCGCCGCATCGGCGCGGGCGATCAGTGCGGCTGCGTCATCGCAGGGCTGCAGCGATGCGACACCACCCGACAGCGTGACCGAGAACAGCACTTCCTGGGTGTCACGCTTGCGGATCTTGATCGCCTTGGTGCGCTCTCGGACCGATTCGGCCAAGCTCGCCGATTGATCGACCGACGCGCTCGGCATCAGGATGGCGAACTCCTCGCCGCCGTAACGCGCGGCGGCGTGCGCCTCTTGGGTGACCGAGACGCGAAGAATCTCACCCACGGCCTGGATGACCCGGTCGCCCATGAGGTGCCCATGGGTGTCGTTGACCTTCTTGAAGTGATCGATGTCGAGCATCACCAGGCAGTGCGTGTCGTCGGACGTCCGGTTCCCGGTGATCAACGCCTGCAGCTTCTGCTCGAATCCGCGCCGGTTGAAGATGCCGGTCAACGGGTCGAGCAACGCCTCGCCGCGAGCACGTTCCAGGTCGCCACGCAGGCGCGCGATCTCTTCCTGGCTGGCGCTGACCTTCTTCTGCAGCGAGTCGACCGAGTTCTTCATGACGGAGGCGCTCGCAAGCACCTCGCTCAGCTTGGGCGCGAGGGCCTCGGCGTCGTTCGCCGCCAGCGCCTCGGTCAGGCCGGTGAGTTGTGCGCCGAACGCACCGGCGTGATGGCCGGTTTGCGAGGCGGTGTGAACGACGCTGCGCATCAGGCGTTCCATGTCGACGCCGATGCGCTCGACCGCTTCGGCGTCAACCGAGACGATGTGCTCTTCGTACAGTTTGTGCACCAGCGCATCGTCGATCGGTGCGGGCTTCGTCAGGGCCAGATCGAGCGCAGTGATCAACTCGGGATTGATCGACGCAGCGTATTCGTACCAGAGCGTGAACGTCAGCGGATTGAAGGCCGCCGGGTGCTTGCCCATGTGGCCGAGCGCGAGTCGCAGCAACTCCGCCGTCTTTTCCTTGCTTTGGTCGTAACGCACTGATCGGGGCCCAAAGAGTAGGGAACCTCCGAAATTCTAGGTGCCGCATTCGAGCCCGATGTCTCGATTAGGCCGGCGTTTCACCGTCAGCCGTGGTCGAGCGGCCCCGACTCGCGCTTCACTGCGGCCGGGATCGCTGAGCCGGGCCGGGAGGCCACCACAGCCCGCGCATGGGTCAGACGAAGCCGATTCGCCTTCGCGCGCCGAAGTTGCGCAGGTTGGGCAGCACCGAATCGAGTTGAGCGTCCGACGCTCCGAACCAGCCCAGCAGAGTGGCGGCGTACTGGTCCACTGACGTCGTCGGGATCCATCGGCCCTGCAACTCCCACGAGTCGGTGCCCACATCGTCCGGCCCGCCCAGCGTCAGCTCCGGATAGGTGCCGTAGGCGCTGCCTCCGTTGACGGCGCCGCCGACCACCAGGTGCTGGTTGCCCCAGGCGTGGTCGGTGCCGTTGCTGCTGTTGGGCTTGAAGGTGCGGCCGAAGTCGCTCTGGGTGAAGGCAGTGACCGACGAGCCGAGGCCGAGGTTCTTCATCGCCGTGTAGAACGCCGCGAGCGCGTCGCCGAGCTCATGCAGGCGGCGAGCATGTTCGCCTTCGGTCGCGCTGCCGGCGATCTGCCCGGCATGGGTGTCGAAGCCCCCCATCTGCGCAAAGAAGACCTGCCGATCGCCCTGCACGGTGGCGCGCCCGGCGATCAGCTTGGCGACCTGGTAGAGCTGGCGGCCGAGTGCGGTGCTGACTCGCCCGGCCGAGGTGATGGACGCGAACGCCGCATCGATGACCGGATCGGCACCCGCCTTTCCGGGCTCCACCTTCACCAGTGCGCCGAGGCGCTGCGACATGACGAAGGCATCGCGCTGCGCCTTGGAGTAGGCCGACGCGAGCGCTGTGTCCTGCGACTGCGCGTACATGACATCGATCGCCGCCTTGCGCGCCGCCATCGGCGCCCAACGCAGATCGTCGGGCTGCAGGCCGTAAGCGCCGAAGGTGCTGCCCGGCCCGGGGATGACCAGGGGCAGCTGCAAGGCGGTGAGCCCGAAACGAGCGCTGCCACCGACCGAGATCACCGGGTTGACCGTGCCCAGTGCGGCAGAAGCCCGCCCGCCCCAGCCGGTGCGTTCCTGCGATTGCGTGCTGGCGGTTTCCCACAGCACCTGCTGATCGGAGTGCGAGAACAGGCCGTCAGGCCGAAGCGCCGTGCCGTTGGGTGCCGCGCGGTACTGCGCCTTGGTCAGCGGCGCATACAGCGGGCCGACGTTGAACACCGGTGCCACGTGACCGGCGTTGGCGGCACCAGCGAGTGCAGCCATCGCCGGGTGCAGACCGAACTCGGTGCCCGGAAGGGGGACCAGCGAAGCTCTGGGAATGGCAAGCCCGCCACGCACGGCGCTGTACTGCGCGTGCCTCGATGCGGTTGCCGGGACGATGGTGTTCATGCCGTCGTTGCCGCCGTAGAGAAAGACGCACACCAGCGCCTTGTAGTCGGCGGCTCGCGCTTCGCCGGTGGCGAGCAGCAGGTTGCCGACCGTGCCGAGACCCAAGGCGCCAGCGCAGGTTGCGCCCGATTGCAGCAGCCAGCGTCGGCGCAGGTCGAATGGGGTTGTCGATGCCATGGGGTGTCCTTTCGTTCGGTTCGGTGGCGACTCAGCGCTGCACCTGGAATTCGGGCGAGGCGAAGACGAGGTAGGCCGCGGTCCTGACCCGGTTGGTCCGCCAGTTGGCGGCGTCGGTGGATGACGTCCACCACGACACCGCCTTGATGATTTCGCTGCGGGTGCCCGCCGGCAGCGCCTGGCCGGTGGCGATGACCGACAGCCGATCGACAAGTCGCCCGGCGTCCGCCGCATCGGCGGTGAAGCGCGACAGGTCGACGGTGGTGCCGGTAGCGTTCGGCACGCTGGCGTTGGGGGTCGAGCCGCCCCAGTCCAGCAGGTAGGTCAGATAGGTGAGCCGCTGAAGCGCTGCATTGGCGTTGTGGATGCCGAAGGCCGGGCCGACCAGCGAGGTGCCCGCCACCGGGAAGTCGGGTGAGTAGAAGCTGAACACCGACGGCGGCCGGAAAACGTGCTCACGCAACTCCTCGCCCCACCACCAGCTGAGCGAGTCACCGTCCGAACGGCCGTTCAAGCCGCGCAGCACGCCGGTGAACATCAGCACCGGGTCGCGCAGCTTGCCGGCGTTGTAAGCCGTCGTGGTGCTGCGGGCCTCCGGATCGAGCAACACTGCCGCGACCGTGGCCGCCAGGTCACCGCGCTGGCCGGTGCCGAAGTTCGCATGGCGCCCGGAGGTGAACGCCGATGCGACACGGGATGTGTAGGCGGGGGACGGGTTGCTGCTGACCAGATGCTGGATCAACTGCCGGCCGATGAACGGGGCGGTGTTCGGGTGCTGCATCACGCTGTCGAGCACAGCCTCCAGCGCTGCCGGGGCCAGGTGCCCATTGGGCAGCGAGACGCCCGACAGCAGGGTGCGGGGCTGGGTGTCGTGGCGAGAGGCAACCGGCACCATGTCGCCGTCGTAGTAGCGGCAATTCGTTCCTTGTGGCCAGCATCCCCATGGCGTAGCGCCACCGGCCGGGTAGGTCCAGCCGGTCAGGGCATAGGCATAGGCGCGCACGACATCGTTGTCGTACGTCGGCGCACACGCGCCCCCACGCAAGCTGCCGTCGGCATTGAGCAGGCACGTGCCCACCGAGAACAGCTGCAGGAACTCGCGCGCGAAGTTCTCGTTCGGTGCCGCCTTGTCGTTGTTGACGTTGTTCAGAAAGTCGCCCATCACGGGTGAGAGCGCCACTTTCTTGAGCACCTGCCGGTAGTTGCCAAAGGCGTTGTCGAGCAGCACGTTGTGGTAGTTGCGAAACCCGTAGGTGCCATCGGCCTCGGTGCCGCTCACCACCACGATCTGCTGCAACGCAAAGGCCACCCGCTGGCGCAGCTGGTCGGGGCGGGTGGTCGCGTTGCGGTAGAAATCCCACAGCAGTGGGACCGTCGAATAGTTGTTGCGCCAGCACTCGGGGCCCTTGTTGGCCGCCTGGTCGCAAAAGCCGATGTTGCTCGTGACCCGGTGCACGGCATTGCTGCCGCCGCTGATGTAACGGGACGAAGCGAGCGTCATCTGGTTGGCAATCCACGCGCTCGAACCCTTTGTTCGGATGTCGGCGATCAGGACCTCGCTGGGGCCGAAGCTCGCTTGCGTTGCCAGCCGAACGGCGTCGCGTGTAGCGGCATCGGTCGCCACCGCTGGGGCAGATGCGGGCGCGGCAGCGGGGGCAGGGGCAGGTGCGGGAGGCGGTGACGCCACCACGGCGGCGGTCGTGTAGATCTGGCACTGCTTGTAAACGCCCAAAGCCGGATCGCGCTTGAAGAACTGATTGGTGCAGTTCACCGTGCCCGACAGCTTCTTCTTGATCCACTTGCCGTCGACGCCATAGCGCACCTGAGTGGTTTTGGCCAGGCTGAACGAGCTGCCCTCGTTGGCGGCCTTGACCCACTTCGGCGCCGGAGCGGCAGCCAACGCCGCAGAAGGGGCAAGCCCTAGGGCGCCTCCGACCAGCCCGCATCCGGCGAGCACCGCCGTTGCGCGGCGCCAGAGAGGTGCGGGGTCTCGGGTCAAGGGTGTCGAAACGTGTCGAGCGAGCATCCTGCGTCCTCCATCTGCTTACAAACCTGCGGGCCTTGGTCAGTCGATTCGGGTCGCAGCGACCAGAACCGTCGGCACGTCGACCGGTTTCGTCCGGACAGGGCCCCCTGTCCCGAGCAAAACAGCACACCCGACTGCCAGCACCACACATCGCAGGAGCGATGCCACCGAAGGCCTGCGCTCACAGTTGCTCACACTCGTTCGGATGAGGATGCGCATGACGATGGCGTGACGTCGACGCATCAATGAGAACGCCCGCCTCGAGGGCGCCGGATTCGTCCGGGGCCCCAGGGCGGGCGTGGGCAAACAAGCAGGCGCCGTGCGGCGCCCGGCGAGTGACTTACTGCTTGACGGCTTCGATCTGGATCAAGAGGCGAATGTTGTCGGGAATGCTCGGCAGGCCATAGGTCATGCCGTAGGCGCTGCGAGCAATGGTGGTCTCGAAATCGCCGCCGCAGACCTCGCGCTTGAAGAACGGGTTCTCATAGCAATTGAAGTTCGTCGCCTTGAGCGTGACCGGCTGTGTCACGCCAAGCAGCGTGAGGGTGCCGGCAACCGCGGTGACCTTGTTGCCGTCGAAGGTGAACTTGTCACCCACGAAAGTGGCCTTCGGAAACTCGACCGACTTGAAGAAGTTCTCGCCTTGCAGGTGCTTGTCGAAAAGCGTCAGGCCGGTGTTCACCGAAGCGGTCTCGATCGTGATCTCGGCCTTGCCGGTCTTCGCTGCGCGGTCGATGGTGATGCTGCCGTCCTTCTTGTCGAAGCGGCCGCGGTTGGTCGAGGTGCCGAAGTGAAGCGCTTCCCAGGTGACGTAGGTGTGCCCGGTCTCGACCTTGTAAGTGACGCTCTCCGCACGGGCGGCGCTGGCAGCGAAAAGCAGGCAGGCGAGGGCCACAGGGGCTGCGACAAACGGGGTGATGGACGATTTCATTCGAAGGTTCCTGAAACAGAAGGGGTTGAAGAGAAAGTGAACGGGAAAGGGACTGAGCAAAGAAGGAGGTGAGAAAGAGGAGGGAAGGACGCTGATGCCGAAGGTCATGGTGAGCGCAGCAGCGCAGCGAGCGAATGGGCGGCAGTGCTTCGCTTCATGCCGATCCCCGTGTCAGGGGCGTCGGACGGTCAAAGCGGCCCGACGCCCGTGAGGGTCAGCTTGAACTTGACCTGCACTTCGTTGGCCACCACCGAGACGTCTTTCCATTCGCCATCGCCGATGCGGAAGTCGAGCCGCTTGACGGTGAAGGCGCCGTTCGCCGTGGTCGCGCCACCCGACTGGGTCAGCGTCACCGGCACCGTGACCGGCTGGGTTGCGCCCTTGATGCCGAGGGTACCGGTGATCTCGAATCGGCCACCGCCGAGCGCCTTGACGCCCGTTGAAGTGAAGGTGGCCTTTGGAAACTTCGGCGTGTTGAACCAGTCGGGCTTGACGAGCTCGGCCTCGGTTTCCGCCGTGCCGATCGAGGTGCTGGCCAGATCGATGGTGAAGGCGAGCTTTGCCGCGGCCGGCTGCTTGGGGTCGAAGGCCACCTGCGCGTCGAACTTGCGGAACTTGCCGTCGACCGGCACGCCCATCTGGCGGGTCGTGAAGCTGATGTCACTTTGAGCCGCGACGACCTGCTGCGCCGAGGCGCCAGGAGCCCATGCCGAGAGACTCAGCAGCGCAGCCAGGGCAGCGGAAAACGACATCGAGTGGTGCGAGAGCAGCGGCTTCATGGGGACTTCCTGCAGAGGGAAAAACGGGCCAGGCGGTTGGAGCGGGCAAAACGGGCAGAACCGACGGATGCGGGGGTGCACATCGCGTTCATCGCGCGCCTTGGCGCAACGGCAACATGCGAGAGATCAATCCGTCTCGATCGATGAAGTGGTGCTTGAGCGCGGCCACCACATGGATCGCGACCAGGACGACGAGTGCCCAGGCCAGGATCTCGTGCACCGGCTTCACCGCCTCGGCCAGAGCCTTGTCGGCTGGCAGCAGATCAGGAAGCGGCAGCACGCCGAACCACACGATCGGGAAGCCGGCGGCCGAGCTGTAAGCCCAGCCTGCGAGCGGCACGGCGAAGAAGAGCACGTAGAGCGCACGGTGCGCCAGCCGCGCTGCGGTTGCCTGCCATGACGGCATGGCCAGGTCGGGCGGCGGGCGGTGCGTCAAGCGCCAAAGCAGACGAAACACCGACAACGCAAGGATGGTGACGCCCGCCCACTTATGCCAGTTGTAGAGCTTGACCTGCTGCAACGAGAAGGGCAGATCGGCCATGTACAGGCCCAGCCCGAACGAACAAAGGATGGCAAGCCCGAGCAGCCAGTGCAAGGCCATGGCGATCGAGGTGTAACGGGCGGACGGTGCTTGCGTCATGGGGCTTGAATCAGGAACGACACGTGGAAGGCTTGTCGGTGTCACAGCGTACAGCTCGCGTCGGCCGACGGCTCGTTCGGCGGTGGGCGTTGCTACGAGCTACTTTAGGGGCGAGGCCAAACCTTTGGTTCACTGCACTTGAAGAGGGCATTCAAAAACCGCGGTTCGGCCGAGCAGTTGGCCGCGACGAACGCTCTGCGGCAGTCGCCACCCCATGCGCTGATGGCCCCTAGACTCTCGACGCATGAGCTCACGCCGAAGCGCCCTCGCTCACCTGAGCCGTTGGGTGGCTGTGGCCATCGGTGGTGCGGTCGCCAGGCCCACATGGTCGGCGCCATACCCACCGCGCGGCGCGGGTCGGACACCGCCAAACCCTCATTGACGATCCTTCAACATGCAGTTGCTCAGCATCAACGTGTCCACAGCCAAGCCGATGGAGATCAACGGCCAAGAGGTCCAGACCGGCATCGTCAAACGCTGCGTCGAAGGGCCGGTCGACGTCCGGCCGCTGGGGCTCGCGGGCGACGAGCAGGCTGACCCGACAGTGCACGGCGGCCTGAGCAAGGCGGTCTACGCCTACCCGATCGAGCACTACGCCTTCTGGCAGACAGTGCGCGCACAGGCGGGCGTCGCTGCATGGGGCGAGCCGTTGCCACACGGCTGCATGGGCGAGAACCTGACGCTGTCGGGGTTGCTCGAGAACGAGGTGTGTATCGGCGATGTGCTCCAGTTCGCCAACTGCTCCCTCGCGGTGAGTGAGCCGCGTTTCCCGTGCTTCAAGTTCAACGCGGCGATGGGGTTCAATCAAGCGTCGAAGCTCATGGTCGCGAACGCCTGGTGCGGCTTCTATCTGGCGGTTCGCGTGCCGGGCTCGCTGCTCGCGGGTGAACCGTTCACGCTGCTGCACGGGCCGCGCGAAGTCGGCATCACCGAACTCTTTCGCGCGCGAACCTTTACCGCGCGCGATTGAGTCAACGAACCTCTGTCTCAAGCCGTGCGGGTCTGTTCGAGCGTCGGGTAATCGGTGTAGCCCTTGGCGCCACCGCCGTACATCGTGGCCTCGTCGAGCGCGTTCAATGGCGCGTCGCGGCGCAGTCGCTCGACCAGATCGGGGTTGCAGATGAACGGGCGCCCGAAAGCGACCAGATCGGCTTCGCCACGCTCGACCACATCAATGGCCATCGCACGGTCGTAGCCGTTGTTCACCATCCAGCTGGTGGCCGGCTGCGCATGCTTGAGTCGAGTGCGCAAGTCAGCGTAGTCGAAGGGCACGTTGTCACGGGCGCCGCCGGTGGCGCCCTCGATGACATGCACATAGGCAAGCGGCAGCGCGGCCAACCGATCCATCAATCGCCCAAAGAGGGCCGCGGTGTTGCTGTCCAGGCCCGCGTCGCTGAAGGGCGTCACCGGGCTGATTCGGATGCCGGTGCGCGCCGCGCCGACCTCGGCGGCCACCGCATTCATCACCTCGACCACCAGGCGGGTGCGGTTCTCGATCGAGCCGCCGTAGGCATCGGTCCGGTCGTTGATGCTGTCGCGAAGGAACTGCTCGAGCAGGTAGCCGTTGGCCGCATGAACCTCGACGCCGTCGAAGCCAGCCTGAACCGCGTTGCGCGCTGCGTGCGCGTAATCGGCCACTACGCGTGGCATCTCGTCGGTGCGCAGGGCGCGCGGTGCAGAGACGTCGACGAAGCCCGCCGCAGTGTAGGTTTGCGCCTTGGCGGCGCGTGCCGTGGAAGAGACTGGCGCACTGCCACCGGGAAGCAGCGACACATGAGAGATGCGGCCGACGTGCCACAACTGCACGACGATCCTGCCGCCAGCGCCGTGCACGGCGTCGACCACCTTTTTCCAGCCCGCGACCTGCTCCGGTGAGTGGATACCGGGCGTGTCGAGGTAGCCCTGCCCCTCAGGGCTGATCTGCGTCGCCTCGCTCACGATCAAGCCAGCGCTGGCGCGCTGCCGGTAGTGCTCGGCCATCAATTCGGTGGGCACCTGATGCGCGCCGGCGCGGTTTCGGGTCAGCGGCGCCATGACGATGCGATTGGCTGCGGCAATGTCGCCAAGGGATGTGGGTTCGAACAGTCGGCTCATGGGGTTCTCCTCGGCCGATCAGGTTAACGCCTGTCCTTGAATGCTGTCTGTTCGCCTGCGCGCTCAACCCTGGCGAAGGCACGCGACTACAGTCCAACACCCGACGCCCGCCTGCCCATGCTCGCCTACCGCCACGCCTTCCATGCCGGCAATCACGCCGACGTGCTCAAGCACGTCGTCCTGACGCTCGTACTGCGGCACATGAATATCAAGCCGAAGCCGTATCGCCTGATCGACACCCATGCGGGCGCGGGTGGCTACTCGCTCGAAGGTGTTCATGCGCAGAAGAAGGGCGAGTACCTCAACGGTGTCGCGCGCCTGTGGGATCGAGACGATTTGCCCCCAGCCGTCAGCGATTACCTCGCGCAGGTGCGGCAGTTCAACCCGGGCAAGCGCCTCGAGCAGTACCCCGGCTCACCCGCCTTTGCGCAGATGCTGCTTCGCCCGCAGGATCAGTTGCGACTGTTCGAGTTGCACCCCACCGACCACCGCATCCTCGATGCCTATCTGGGAACCTCGCCCAGCGTTCAGGTCAAGGACACGGACGGCTTCGATGGGCTGAAGGGTCAGGTGCCACCTGATTCGCGTCGCGCGGTGGTGCTGATGGACCCGAGCTACGAGGGCACCGGCGACTACGGCCGTGTGATCGCATCCCTGCGCGATGCGATCGACCGCTTTCCTCTGGGCGTCTACCTGGTCTGGTACCCGCAGGTCAGCAAGCTGGAAGCCGCGCAGCTTCCGCGTCGGCTCGAATCCCTCGCTCCGAAGGGTTGGCTGCACGCCCGGCTGACGGTGCAACAGCCCGACGCGCAAGGCTTTGGACTGGCGGGCAGTGGCGTGTTCGTGATCAATCCGCCGCACACCCTGCACGCCGAGATGCTTACCGTGTTGCCCTATCTGACCGAGGTGCTTGCGCAATACGCGGGTGCGGCCTACCTGCTGGACCACAAGGCTGTGTGAAGGTGACGGGAGGCGGTCGAAGAAGTCGGCGCCCACAATGATGGTGTCGTTCGGGTTCGCAGCGGCATGAACCATCGACGACACAGCAAGGGCGAGCGCAGTGACAACGCCGCGGAGGATGTGATGGGACTTGATCCTGTGGAAGCTCAGTTCGATCCAGGTTCGGCGACCTTCGCTGAACACACGAACCAGACTCCAGGAATCAGGGCTCGAAGTCGCATCCCGCGACCCGGTGTCGCACCACAAGTGCCGCGTGCGGCATCTCACGCTTTAGGTTGCGGCTCGGTCCGCTGGTGCCCGGAAACCTCATCACAGCGCGAATCTCGATTCGATGCAAAGGGCAGGTGGCTTCGATGAAGGCAGATCGTTCATTCGGTCCGCTCGCCGGACTCAAGGTGATCGAACTCGGTCAGCTGATCGCCGGCCCCTTTGCCGCGCGCACGCTCGCCGACTTCGGCGCCGAGGTGATCAAGATCGAGCCGCCGGCCGCACCCGGCAAACCCGGCGGTGACCCGCTGCGCCAGTGGCGGCTGATGCATGAAGGCACGAGCGTATGGTGGCAGGTGCAGTCGCGCAACAAGAAGAGCGTGGCGCTCGACCTGAAGGACCCGCAGGCACGCGACATCGTTCGCCAGCTCGCCGACGAGGCCGATGTCATCGTCGAGAACTTCAAGCCGGGAGTGCTCGAGGCCTGGGACCTTGGCTACGACACGCTGTCTGCGCGCAACCCCGGGCTCATCCTCTGCCGCATCAGCGGCTATGGCCAGACCGGCCCGTACAAGGACCTGCCCGGCTTCGCGGCCGTGGCCGAGGCCATGGCCGGACTGCGCCACCTGACCGGCGAGCCCGGTCGCGTGCCGGTGCGCACCGGGGTCAGCCTGGGCGATACCGTGGCCGCGTTGCATGGGGTCATCGGAATCCTGATGGCGCTGCACCACCGGCATGCCACCGTCAGCGCCACGGCGCCACGTGGACGGGGGCAGGTGATCGACGTGGCGCTGTATGAATCCGTCTTCAACTGCATGGAGAGCCTCTTGCCCGAGTACAGCGCCTTCGGCGTGGTGAGGGAGGCCGCAGGCGCCGCATTGCCGGGCATCGCGCCAAGCAACACCTACGCCTGCGCCGACGGCTGGGTGATCGTTGCGGGCAACGGAGACTCGATCTACACCCGCCTGATGCACGCGATCGGGCGAGACGACCTGGGAGGCGACCCGGCGCTGGCCACGAACGCCGGGCGCGTGGCGCGCGTGTCAGAGATCGATGCAGCGATCGGCGCCTGGACTGCGAGTCGCACGGCCCGCGAGGTGCTCGATGTGTTGCAGGCAGCGCAGGTGCCCGTCGGCAGGGTCTACACCGCGCGCGACATCGCGCAGGATCCTCACTTCCGGGCGCGGGAGATGATCGAGCACATCACCACCGCCGACGGACTGGCGCTCGAGGTCCCCGGCATCGTGCCGAAGTTGAGTGCCACGCCGGGACGCATCGACCGACTGGCCCCAATGCTCGGGCAGGACACGGATGAGGTGTTGCAGCGGCTGCGAAGCAACAACGACCGCGGCGAATCTCACACGCCGCCAGCGCCTGCTGATCCGCACGACTGATCAGGGCGAACCAGCGGCCTGCAAGGCGGACTGTGCCCACACAATCCGCGCCCACAGGAGACCGATGTCATGGCCTTGCCGCTCGCCCGATCCGCGTGGATTCGCATCCTTCCGTTTGCCGCCTTCATCGCCTTGCTGGCCTTGCGTGGCGCCGTGCCGGAGAGCGGGGCATGGGGCATCGACCCGCGCTGGATCTACGGGCTGACGGTGGTCGTGGTCGGTGGTTTGCTCGCCTGGTGGTGGCGCGAGTACGGCGAGCTGGCCAGACAGGTGGCGCCGAATGCGCGTGAGGCGTTGCTGGCCGTTGCCGTGGGCCTGGCGGTGTTCGCGGTGTGGATCAACCTCGACGCGCCGTGGATGCGGCTGGGTGAGCCGACCGCGAGCTTCCTGCCGCTGGACGCACAGGGTCAACTGGATTGGCCATTACTGATCGTGCGTTGGCTCGGCGCCGCGCTGATCGTGCCGGTGATGGAAGAGCTGTTCTGGCGGTCCTTCCTCATGCGCTGGATCGACAACCCCACCTTCGAAGCCAGCGTGCCGCAGCAGATCGGCTTGCGGGCGATCGTGCTGTCGACCTTCGTATTCATGCTCGCGCACACGCTGTGGCTCGCCGCCATCGTGGCCGGTCTGGCCTACGCCTGGCTGTACGTGCGCACGGGCAAGCTGTGGGTGGCGGTGATCGCGCATGCGCTCACCAACGGCGTGCTTGGCGTGTGGGTGGTCACCACACGCAACTGGGCCTACTGGTGAGTCGACCGGGCCCGGCGCTCAGCGAGTGACGATGCGGAACTCGGCACGCGCCAGGTTGCCCTTGGTGATCGGCACGAACACCGCGGCCACCTCGTCGAAGGACTTCAGCTTCAACGGATCGAAGTCGCCCCAGCGCAGCGCCGCCGGCAGCGCGTTGTAGATCTCGTTCGGCGTGGTGAAGCAGCCGACCGCTTCGTTGCCGGCAGCGGCCGCGCGCAACTCCATCGGGGTACGTCCCGGCAGCGTCAGCGCCCGGTTCGCGGTGACCCGCGGATCGCGGGTGAAGCGGTTGGGGAAGATGCGGCGGATCGTGCCGCCGGCGTCCTGGTGGTAGCAGTACAGATAGCCGCTCATCGACGGGATCACATGGAAGCCCACCGACTCGCCCGGCGTAAAGCTGTCCTTGATCGGCAGCAGTTGCAGCCGACGGTCACCAGCAGCCGCGGGCGTCACCGCGATGCTGGAAACCGCCTTGTCGGCCGCACCAGCGGACGCTGACGCGGACTTTGCAACGGCACTGGGCGGTGAGGGGGGCGGTGGCAGCGCCACCTCGGCCTGCTGCACCGGTGGCACGGTGTCGGCGAGGAACGGCTTCGCCGGCGGCGGCGGGAACGGGCGGTGCAGGAAATCGCTGAAGAACGCCAGATCGACGAAATCGACCTCGGAGAACCCCGACGCGCGGCGGTACGCCTTGATCGCATCACGCAGCCCCGGCGAGATCTGCCCGTCGATCGGGCCGTCGAAGAAGCCGCGGTTGCGCAACTGCTCCTGGAAGTAGGGCACCAGCTCGCCGCCGCGCTCCATGCCGATGAACCAGTCCTCCATCTCGCGCTTGATGTCGGGGTTGTCCGGGCCGACGCCGAGGCAGGTCCAGTAGGGCAGTTTCTGCAAGCGGCCGAAAAGTTCGATCGCCGACATCTCGACCATGTTGCGCAGCGCCTGCGCTGTGCCATCGGTGCGCTGGAAACTGGTGCTGAAGTTGATGCCGATCTTGCGGATCGTGGCCTGCGAATCGAGCGCATCGCCTTCCTTCGCAATCACCACGATGTTCTTCGACGACACCCCAGGAAGTAGCGCGAGGTTGCTCGTCTGCACCATGCTGACGTCGAAGCCCAGCACATTGAACTGGCGACTTTTCGACGCGCCGGCACTGAGAAATGGCTCGAGCGCCAAACCCAAATCACTCTGCCGGCGCAGCACGCCCTCGTCCAGTTGCGAGACCGAGCCACGGATGTTGAACTGCGGCACCACGCCGAACGGGCTGCGCTGCTTCGCGTTGGCCAGGAAGGCAACGACGTTGTTGGCGTCCTGCCCGAAGGTGATGAGTTGGATCGCCCGGCTGCGGCGCGTCATGTCCGAGATCGCCGAGATCATCATGTCGCGCGTGCCGACACTGACCTTCTTGGTCGAGTCGCCCAAGTCTTCCATGATGACGCTGACATCGCGAGTGCCGTAGCGCAGAAAAGTCTCGTCCATGCAGCGCAAGCCATCGGTGAAGTCGGTGACGTTGCGCTGCGGGGTGGTGGAGATGCGGCTGCTGGCGGCGGCGGCCACGTCCTGCTGACGGCTCGGCGGCGCGGCGCAGCCCGCGAGGGCGACGGCCAAGGCGAGGATCAGGCAGTTCTTGCGGAGAAGGTGGTTCATCGCTCGCTTTCCGACGCTCT
>VYKX01000136.1_pt1 | contig 20334 bp, 16 predicted proteins | sample 5114471 | NCBI WGS metagenome assembly VYKX01 (sample SAMN12291785, study PRJNA351875) | freshwater metagenome | isolation source: freshwater lake | place: USA: Michigan, Gull Lake | collected 2013-08-08
CGCGTGGTGGCGACCGCCGCTTAGACAGAGATGCGCCCCAGCTAGGCAGCGATGCCGAACACCACGGCCCCCGACGTGGCCCGCTGGGGCTCCTTCAATCGGGGGAGCATCGGGGGGGTGCATGTTTGAAGATGACGACAGAAGGCTGGTGCGGATTGCCGACATTGCTTGCGCTGTTGCCAGAGGCGCACAGGGCGAACCGTGGCGTGGGCTGATCTGGTTGGTCGAACAAGTTGAAGCTGGGGCGTTGCCCGCCCGCCTCTACATACCGGTGATTGCAACCACAGTCGACACCCAATGCGTTCCACCAGAGGAATCCAAATCCATCTGGCGCAGCTTGGCGAAGCGGGCCAAAGCCCAACGCAGCAAAGACATGCTCGACTACTTCCTGCCGAGCGCAGCAAGTACTTGGCACGTTCATGTAATTGATCTCATGCAGTTTGCGAGCACGTCCCCGATGCCTGAGGCGGTCGTTGTGGAACTGAACAAACTGGCTGAAGAGCATCGTGGCACCTTGCCCTTTCCGGCGCGGCTGGTGGCACATGCAGAGTCGGCACCTGTCGTTGCAATCGATGAGCGACAGGAGAGTGCGAAGAAGCCGCTGCGGCCCGACGAGCGGCCGGTTCAGCCCCCGGCGAAAACGCACACGCTCATAAACCGTTCCGACGTGCTCGCAGCGGTGCTGACTGAGGCCACGAAGCAGGCCGTTGACTCGAATGATTGGTCTAGCGCATGGGCCGCCCTCGTGCAGTTAGCGCGGAGCGTTCCCCCGCCAGCGCCGCTCGCAGGTTACGTTGAGGGCCAAGGCGTGCAGTACCGGGCTGACAAACACGACGACCCGATCCAGTACTTGTCGCGTGAGGCCTTTCGCAAACGCTTCAAGCGAAAGTACGGTTAACCCGGTCACTGCCGGACGTTAGCGGCCGCAAATCCGGACGCGAACGGCCACGGACGGACGCTGGCGCCCGATCGCGGACGCATGGCTTTGAAGCCTGCGCAATGTGAGAACACTGCAAATCCATGTTCAACGAATCCGAGGGATTCAACATGGAAATCGCAAAGCATCACGACTCTGCACTCAACGGGTGTGCACATGTTGCACCTGCCGACTTTGTCCCTCTTCACCTTGAGACACGAACGCACGTTTCGACGGCGGTGATGTGTCGACATCTCGGGCGCCGGCCGCAGACCGCGAGGGGTTGGGCTTGCGCCGAGACGTGGCCCGAAGGAATGCAACCCCTTCGAGTGATGGGTCGTCTCGCGTGGCCGGTTGCGGGCATCAAGCGGGTGCTGGGGGTGAAGGAGTGAGCCCCCTCAATGACGGAGCCTTGGCCGCTGTCACCAAAGCGCTGCCGACGTTTCAGGCGGCTGACTACGTGCTGGGACGGATCGGGGGCGCGAGATGAGTGCGGAGCAAACTGAGACTAGTGGCGATTTGCCCCGCCGTCGTGGCAAAGCCAGCCGCACGGTTGAGCTTGAGGCAGCCGTCATTCGCATCGTCGACGAGCGTTCCCCAATCACGGTACGGGGTGTGTGCTACGCCCTGTTCGTAGAAGGATTGATTCCGGACATGAGCGTCAACAGTACCGGGAAGATCAGCCGCGTCATGACGGACATGCGCGAGCGCGACGCTCTCGACTGGACGCAGATCGTCGACGGTTCCCGCGCCGTCGACCGGGTGAACATGTTCAGCAACCCCGACCAGATCATCCAGGCCGCAGTCAGGGGCTACCGCCGCAACAACTGGCAAGACCAGCCCACCCTCGTGGAAGTCTGGAGCGAAAAGTCAACTGTTCAGGGCGTGCTCGCGCCGGTGTTGGACGAGCTGGGCGTGACGTTCCGCGTCATGAAGGGCTTCGGCAGCTTCACCGCCGTGCGCCAGGCCGCCGAGGATTCGCGGTACTTGACAAATGACCGCGATGCCGTCGCCCTTTATGTAGGTGACTGGGATCCGAGCGGGCTCTATATGAGCGCAATGGATCTGCCAAACCGTCTTGCCCGTTATGGCTCGCAGTGGGAGTTCGAGCGCATTGCAATCGTGCGCGAAGACCTGGACACCTTGCCCTACTTCGACACCGCCACGAAGTCTGGCGACGTCCGTTTGAAGTGGTATCTCGAGAACACCACTGCCAACCCACACAAGAGTTGGGAGCTCGACGCGATGGACCCCAACGATCTCAGGGACCGCGTGCGCGAGGCCATCGAGGAGCGCATGGACATGGACGCATGGGATCGCGCGGTGGGGATCGAGCAGGTGGAGAAGCAGTCCATGCAAACCTTTCACAAGGCGTGGACGAATAGGGTCGCCGGGAGCGCGTCATGAGTGCGGTAATGCAGTCTCTACCGGCCACCGGCACGCCGCTCGAATGGTCTGAGTTCTCGTCGGCAGCGGCTGACTCCGTTTGGCGTCGCAATGCAACTTGGCCCGAGTTGATCGATCGCATCAGAAGTGCCGCCAGCTACGCGAAGAAGGCCGAGTGCCCATGGCTGAAGATGGCGACGTTTGGCGATCTGCGCACTGTGAACAACAGCCTGCGCCACAACGCAAACGTTCTCAGCATCAGCGGCGTCGAGGGCGACTACGACGGCGAAGTCATGCAACCCGAGGAGGCCATGGCAAAGCTTGAGAGGGCGAGGATCAGATGCGCCGTCTACACGAGCCCCAGCCACATGCCCGAGAAGCCCCGCTGGCGCGTGCTCGCACCATGCAGCGAAACCTTACCGCCTGAATCGCACGGCATACTCCTGGGGCGCATCAACGGCGTGCTGGGTGGTGTCCTTTCCAGAGAGTCTTGGACGCTTAGCCAGAGCTACTACTTCGGGGCGGTGCGGGGTGCTGAGTACCGTGTACTCGTTGCCTTCGACGATCCAGATGATGGGCACTTCATAGACGAACTGGACGAACTCGACTGCATTGCCATCGGCAAGCCCACCGCAAGCGGTTCGGGCGCAGGCGGAAGCGATTCGCCTCCCGGTGAAGACGTGTTCTCAGCAGCGGCTGCGCGATTGGGGCGCAAGCTGCGCACGGGCGACGGTCGCCGAGAAATGCTCAAGGCTTTCATCACCAGTCGCAGCGCACGAGGGCTTCGTGGGGACGACATCGGCGTGCTGATTGACGGTGTAGCAGCGCGGCACTTCGATTCGGCTGATCCGATGGACGAGCAGGACGTCGCCGAGATCATCAACTGGGCGAACGGCAAGGATCAGGCGGCGCTTGATTACCGACGCGATCGACAGCGCAAGGCCGCCCAGGTCATCGGCGAAGGCACTACCGAAATGCCGCCGCTTGCGGAGTCCATGTCCTTGGAAGAAATGCTTGAACAGTTGGTCTTCATCAGTCACGGCTCGCGCGTCGCACATCGCGCACGTCCACAGATCTCCTTGCCGCTCAACGAGTTCAAGGTGTACAGCCGAGCCTCCGAGACGCAGATCGGCAGTCGAATGGTGCCGACTGCTGATCTATGGGTGCAGGACAAGCATCGGGTGACGACGCACACCTTCACCTACAGGCCGGGCTCGCCAGAGTTCACCACCGACCCAGAGGGCGCCAGGGCATTGAACCTGTGGAGCCTACGCGAGCGACCGCCGTCATCGGCCAGTGTCGAGCCGTTCCTTGAACACGTTCGGTATCTCGTGCCCGACGAGTCTGAGCGAGAGCGGTTCCTGAGTTGGCTAGCTCATGCCGAGCAGTTCCCCGGCGTGCTGCCGCACACGCACTACCTGATGGTGACACCGCAAACAGGTATCGGGCGCAACTGGCTGGCAAGCCTTCTGGCGCGGGTGTGGGCAGGCGCAACACGGCTGGGCTTCGACCTCGATGGCGCGATGGCAACCGGCTTCAACGGCGCACTGTCGCGTCGCTTGTTGGTGATCGTGGACGAACTGAAGGCGTCGAATTCGGGCTATGCAGCAGGGAGTCACGCGCAGCAGTTGAAAAGCATGCTCACCACCGAGCACCGGCCAATCAATCCGAAGTTCGGACGGCAGCACATCGAGTTCAACTGCGCCCGCTGGTTGATGTTTTCTCAGCACTACGACGCGCTGCCGCTTGAGCGCGCAGACCGGCGGGTGATCGTCATCTCGAACCCAACGGAGCGCATGCCGCCCGAGTACTACTCGCAGCTATACCGGATGCTCGATGACGCCGAGTTCATCGCTGCCGTGGGGAGGTGGCTCGCTGAGCGAGACATCCGCGACTTCAACCCGTCGACGCCCGCGCCGCTCACGCAATCAAAGGCGCTCGCCATCGAAGCGAACGTGTCGGACCTGGAGCGCGCCTTGCTCGATCTGCGTGACGGCACTGAAGCGTACGTGATGACTGCTGCCGACATAAATGAGTACCTGCGTAACTGTGGCGCGAAGGTGAGCGGGGCACGGATGCTGTCGAGCGCCTACGCTGCCACTGGCTTGGTGTCGTGCAAGAGCTTGGTCACGCTGGACGGAAAGAAGCACCGCGTCGTCGCCCTGCGGGACGGCGCACGACTCAAGGACGCACCAGCCAGCGAGTTATTGCGTCTGATTGATCCAGATGAACTACGTCGAGTAAGACCGTGAAAAACATCGGAAGGAACGCAACGTTGGAGGGGCGCACGGAACACAAGAACACAAAGGAACGCAATCTCCAAGGGCAGTAGAGACACGACCTACAGACTTCTGAACATTGCGTTCCATTGCGTTCTTTGTGTTCCAGCACTCCCCAAACGTTTGAAAGGAATTCCATTGACTAAGGCCCACCGACGAGGTGACCCCATGACAGCAAAGACCGATAAGTCCGTGAACCCGACGAACACGCTCCCGGCGACGACGCCGGATGCGAACGCGATTGAGCCGCCAGCATTCCTGCTCTCCGCAAACTTTCAGAACACCGTCGCTGCCCACGCTTGGAGCAAGTTCGCAGGCGATACCAAGTTGATCGAGATGTACCAAGAGCTGTGCAGGCGCGTGAAGGAAGTGCAGGACGGCGATATGGGTCCGGTCGAGGCCATGCTGTTCGCGCAGGCCAAGACGCTGGAAACGATCTTCACGACCCTCGCGTTGCGGGCATCAGCGAACGACAGCCTGCAGCAATTCCAGGTCAATATGAGTCTTGCGCTCAAGGCCCAGGCGCAGTGCCGTGCAACCTTAGAGGCGCTGGCCGCAATCAAGAACCCGCGCTCCGTACTCATTGCCAACCAGGCAAACATCAGCGGCGGGGATCAGCAGGTGAACATAGGACTGCGATTCGTCGAACCCCCCAGCCGAGTGGGCGCAGAGGTTCGCGCAGAAGAAATTTCAGGCCAGCAAAACGGACTTTTGGAGGCACCCCATGGCAACAGGCTGGACACCCGAACGAAGGGCGCGACAGGCAGAGCTGATACGCACCTGGCAGCCGTGGAAGCAGGCCACAGGACCGCGAACCGCTGACGGCAAGGCCAAGACCAGCAGGAACGCCTACAAGGGCGGGCACTGGTTGGAGATGCGCGAACTGACGCGCGAGGTGAACGCCGAGATCAGGCGGGCGAAGAAACTGTTGGAGGGTGTGACCCGCTAGTGCAAGATAGGCAGAAGCGTCTGAATCAAATCTCACCTCAGCCGTCTCGCGAGTTTCGGAGGCATAGTTCAAACGCATTAGCCTCAAGACACGTCATAACGCGGAGGCTGCAGCCGCGGGTCGTCCCAATCGTTACGCATCTCAAATGCGCGCACTAGCGCTTACTGTTCTCTTCGCCAGCCAACCCGTCTTTGCAGACGATGCTGCTCAGTTCCTGAGTCGTATGTGTCAGCAAGGATTCACGACCACCACGATGCCTGCAACAGAAGCGGCTCGTTTCTGCGCGTGTGTCAAAGACGAAGTCGTTCCGCAACTGAATGCCGAGCAGCGTGGAGTCTTGGCAACTGCACAAACAGATATTGCACGCGGGCGCACGCCCTCAGCCGATCGGATTACCAAGTCTGGCGTGCGAGATCTTGTGGTTGCGGGTCAGGCAAGCTGCCGAGCTGCCTTCTATCCGCCTTCCGCACCGATCAACATTAAGACCGGACAACTCCAGATCACGCTGCGATGCGAAGATGAGACGAAGACGCCTGAGGCATTCATCTATCGACCCGGCATGGGCCTGCTGAGCAAGAATGACCTAAGCGCACTCGACGCTCGGATGTCGAAGGACAACTTTGAGCCGGAGTATGCAAAGGTGACGACAGTAATCGACGGCAGAGCCTCCATGTCAGAGCAATGGGAAATCGACGTTTCGGGCGAAATTGTTGCCCCACCCAAACCCGCGCAGCTTATTGAGCGCCTCAGAACAGCTTCAACAATCGCGGTCACCATCGAACGGGGTGCAAAGCGGTATTCAGGTGTCTTTCAGGTGGCCGGCAAGATTCCGGCGCGCTGGCTTCCATGTGGCGGGGTGGGCAGGTAGAGATGCGCTAAAGCAACTCGTCCCTGGAGCATCCGCAAAGCGCCTCCGAACCACTTCGCGGCGGCGCCACCGGAGTTGGCACCGCGACGCCGCCCAGCCAAATTTAACGGCGTTAGCATTCGCGTGGCTCCTGAACTTTGGCCGCCTGTCCGGTGGACGTCCCCGGCGCGTTGCCAGATTACAGGGGCCAACTACATTGCAGTCAGGCCCAAGTCGAATCCGAACCAGCGAGGGGAACTGGATCCTGCCGTTCGTAGCCCCGGCTTGGGGTCTTTTGCTTGTCGGAGCAGCGAGGCGGCCCGCGTCGGCAACGTTAGTTCTAGCGGAACTTCTTTGCCTTGATCGCCAGCAGTTTGGCGACGATCCGCATTGCCTCTTCCCGCTGCTCTGGGGTCTGCTTGCGAAGTGCTTCGATCAGCTTTGGTGACAGCGTCTTTTGCGTAGGCTTTGAGTCTTGCATGGTGGAAATCCTCGAATTAGTCTTCAATGCCGTGGGCGGCATCTTCGCGCAGGGCTTCGGGGCGGGGATGCGGGAGAGCTTTACAGTTTCGAAGCTGCCCGCGACCGACTCTTGACGAGAACGTATAGGCAAGGGTCGTGTAGGTCGAAATTGCGTCGCACTCCGCACTTGACCATCGGGCAGCAGTTTGAAGTCAATGCCGAGCAGGACTTTGGCCGGGGACCGGAAAAGCCTCGATACACTTTCGCTGTCTCCCGCTCCCAGGCCGCGACGCGCTAGTGTAGGCGCGGCCTGCGTAGGCTGGACGGCATCAAATCCTGCCGCCAGTTCATCGGGAGATTTCACGTTAAATCCCGTGATCACCCAACCGTTCGCCCCATTCCGACGGACAAGACTGACCTCTGTACCTTGATATTGGACGGCGACGCGCGCTACTGGCGTGACCTCCGAACGTCGAACCGTTGCCCCTCGCGCGATCGCGCTCACGATGTTTTCGGTCAACAGGCGAATTTCTTCCGCCTCTGTCATGCCGTCCTTGGCTTGACGTTGGCGAATCACATGCGCGATACCCTTGCGCTCATCGCCCCATACAAAGTCAATCCACCCTAGATCGTTGCGATACATCGCGCGCGCCTGATCTGCCTTTTCAAGAATCGCCTTGTTCATTGCGGACTCGCCGCGACGGACGTTGGCATCAACGTCCTTCATTGCGCTACGGCTGAACGCAGGGCTGGCCCCATCCACCGAGCCCGCGCCTTTCTCCACCCAAGCCCGCGCAGGCAGGATGTACTGCTGGATGATTTCAGCGTCTGACATCCGCATCTTGGCGAAGCCGGGGACGTTCGTGCGCAGGAACGACCGGATGGCGGCGATGGCGCGGCGCACCCAGCCGATCTCTGGCCGAGTCTGTGCCATCTCGGCGAGCAGTTCTTCGGCGGCCGCCCGGCGCTGAGACGGCTTGTCGTAGTCAAGTCCGTACTGCTTGGCCTTCTCCCTCACCTGGGCCTGATTCAGGATCGCCAGGCGGTCAAGGATGGTGCCGAGTTCCTTGCCGAAGGTGCCGCGCAGTCCTGCGTGACCAAGTGCCTCGTGAAACAGGACGCGCACGACGTCTGCGTCCGACTTGAGTTGACTGGAAAACAGGTAGACCTTGCCGCCGTAGTAGACGCCTTCAGGTGCGCCGGTCGCTCCTCGAGATAGCTGGCGGTCGTTCTCTTGGCGGATCACGTCGGGGACGCTCGGGTCGTTGATGTCGCTGACGACGACCGTCTCGGGGGCGTTGCTCCAGCGGGCGCGGATGGCGCTGACGATGTTGTTGACGTCAGAGACGCCACCAACCGGACTCTCTACGCCTGAGCGGCTGTAGAAGATTTTTTGGGCGGGCGAACCAGCGTTGCTTGCGATGACAACAAGTCTCGCCAGTAGGCCATCTCGTCCCCCGCCAGCCGTGCCGCTTCCGCTCGCTTCGCGTAGAAGGGAACGCAAGAGTACGCCTCGCGCAAGCGTTCTGCGGCCAACTGCTGCTGCGGCAACAGCGCGATCACCCTCGGATCGGCGTTGATTGACTCTTCGTCCCAAAGCATCCAGGCTGAGTCGTCCGCCTGTTGCGGCGTTGACGAAGATTCCACGGTCAGCATTAAAGTCAACCTTTTTGATGTCGGGGAATCGATTCTCAAGCGCCCCCACGTTCACGTCAATCAGACGCTTGATGTTTCCGAGGTGATCGCCGTACACCCATTTCAAGGCGGGAATTCCCAACGCCTTGTCGCCGCCGATCTGTCTTGGGTGCGGGGCGATGTGATCTGTGGTCCCGAACTTGAGCGCGCTGGACAGCATCTGCTCGGGACGCCGGCGCATGGCTTCGTCAGACAGCCCGGCAGGGTCGCCGATGAAGATGCGTCCGGTGTTGTGCGCGTAGGTGGCCGCAACTTGGTATGCGTTGACGCCACCCTTGCCAGGATTGAGTTTGGATGCGTCTAAGTAGACGTCTTCCGTGCCTGGGTCGACGTCGTCTGGGTTGTCGCCCGGACGCTCCTCCACCTTGTTGACCATCTCTCCGTCCACCAGGTCGTAGCCGTACAGCGTCGGTCCGTAGGGGTTGGGCTTGCGCACGGTGATGGTGGCAACGCTGCCGTCCGCAAACGTCAGGTCGTACTGCGTGTTGCCTTGGACGCTGCGTTTGGCAACCTTGAGTTCGGGATCAACTTCTGCCGCGATGCCCGAAACCGTCGTCTTGATTGAGCGGGGCAGGGCAAACAGTTCGTCGTTCTCGGACAGCGCCTTCAGTGCGTTCTGTTCTTCGGTGCTCGCGGTGCCGCGGCTGAACATGGCGACGTTGCCAGCTTCGTCGGCGCGGGTCTGCAATGTCTTGATAAACCCGTCGGGCGCCGCCTCTCATGTCAAACGTTGCACACTTCATTCGATGGCAGCGCCCAGAAATGTGACGCAAAGCCGTGCCCTAATCCCTTGCGCGCCAGTTTTGAGTGGTTAGGAAACACAGGCATCGATTGGCGTCCCCGATCGCAGAAAGAAAGTGCGCACTCGGACACGAACCAGATATGGACTCACTTTGTCAATCACACCCTCTTCTGGCGTCCGAGTGGCACCCCGCGCGTAACGGAATCCTGACTCCTTCAGACGTCGGTGCGGGTAGCGGGCGCCGAGTTTGGTGGCAGTGCGAACGAGGTCATGAGTGGGCGACAAAGGTTGAACACCGAACGAAGGCCGGCAGCGGCTGTCCGTACTGTGTCGGGCGCTTACCGACTCATGAGACGTCCCTCGCCGCCGTGCACCCAACACTTGCGGCGGAGTGGCACCCTTCTCGCAATGAACCTACAAGCCCTTGGGATGTTCTTCCAAAGTCGAACAAGAAGGTCTGGTGGCAGTGTCCATCTGGTCACACCTATGAGGCGCGAGTAGCTGACCGGAGCATCGGAGGGCAATGCCCTTCATGTGCGAATCGAGTTCTTTCGCTAAGCAATTCACTGGCCGCCGCCAGCCCTGAACTCGCTAAAGAATGGGACCCATCAAAGAATGGAAGAGCCGCTAACGAAGTCTTAGCCGGTTCGTCGAAAAAGGCTTGGTGGCGTTGCGCCCAAGATCACAGTTGGCAAGCGTCGCCGCATCGGCGGCGCGCTCAAACGTTAGGCTGTCCGTTTTGTTCAAACAAGGCAGTCAGCAGCGACAACAACTTGGGACTGCTTCATCCCGAAGTGGCGAATCAGTGGGATTTCGAACGTAACGCGCCCCTCACCCCAAATGATGTCGTACCCGGAAGCAACAAATCAGTCTGGTGGCGGTGTTCACGCGGCCACCTGTGGCGAGCAAAAGTCGTTAGCAGGACAAGAGCTGGAACAGGGTGTCCGAAGTGCCGGCCAAATGTGTCAAAACTCGAGCTTCGCGTGTTTGTCGAATTGCGACACCTCTTCGGCGAAGCGGGCAGCCAGACAAAGCTTTGGGGCCATGAGTTCGACATCTCGATTCCGTCGTTGAATCTTCTGGTGGAAGTCGACGGCTATCCATGGCACCAAAGCAAATTGGCTAACGACATTAAGAAGCTTGTCGCAGCGCGCAGCCACGGACACACGCTGATCAGACTTCGCGACGTCCGATTGGCAGCAATTGACGGTCCGGTGATCACGTACAAAGAGCACAGTCAGCGCGTTCGGACACTTTCCGTAGTGCAGTCGCTTGTTCAGGAACTCGTCAAGCTAATCCCACTGTGCTCGCAGCAGATTGGGCGAGTAACGAGTTACCTTGCGGCGGATCGTTTCGGTGACGAGGTGGGATACCAGACGTTGCTCGCGGAACTGCCCGGGCCGGGGGCCGAAAGGTCCGTCGCAGTCACACACCCCGACTTGCTCGCCGACTGGCACCCCACGAAGAATGGAGCAATCACTGCACAAATGGTCTCAGCAGGCTCGGGCGAAACCGTGTGGTGGAAGTGCCAGAAGGGGCATGAGTGGCAAGCCGCCGTGTACGCGAAGCGAGGCTGCCCTGCGTGCGGAAACCGTCGGGCTACCGTACAAAACTCCTTGCGAGCGTTGTACCCCGCAGTTGCCCAGCAGTGGCATCCGACACGCAACGGGCATTTAACTCCCGATGCTGTGGTGGCAGGGTCTGGTAAGCGGTATTGGTGGCGTTGCGACAAAGGCCATGAGTGGGAGCGTGAAGTCGAAAAGCGAACAAAGGCAGCGCGTGGATGTCCGTTTTGCGCAGGGCGGTTGCTACCGGGCCAGCGATCCAAGCAATGAAGTTTCGGTTTCGGTGCACGCACGCTCCATTTCTTCTGACTGGAATGCGAACGGCTCTCAGGGTGCCGCGAAATGGCGGCAACATCAACTCCAAAGTGCAGTGCTGAGCGGCGTAGGGTGTCGTCTACAACACGTCCGCCGTCGCGAGCTAAACCATGCCGTATTCCGTCGTAGAAGCGGCAATGCCATCAGCTTGCCCGTGACCAATCTGCGCCCGACCTGCATCGCGTGACGCAGCCCCTCGCGCAGGGTCCCTGATTTCAGGCCACAGTGATACGCTGCTTGCCAGAAAAACCGCTGCAGGGAGCGAGCTATGGGCGAGTGGTCAGAGTACTTCGAGGACTTTCCAGAAGAGAACCCAGCGAACTGGGTGAACGGAAAGTTCGATCCTAGAGGCGCGGAGGCGCTGCGAGCAAGCCAGCAGAAGGTGGCGCAGGATCAGGCGCAACTTGATGCTGGAATCGCGAGGATTGTTGAGAAGCACAAACCGGCTGGCACCGCTTCAGGGTCTTCCAAGTAGCAGCTATGCGTCTTGATCACAGACGCCCCCGATTGCTATCAGCTGTCGCTTTGCTGATCTTCAGCACAACCCTTCTGAGTACCAGTGATGCTGCTGCAGCGGATGCGACGAAGCCAGCCGACAACTGGGTGTTCCTCGGCAAGAGCAATGGTGAATGCAAGCATTTCTGGGATCCGTCAACGCTCTCGATGAGCGACGGCAAGCGCAAAGCGTGGTTTCTGATTTCCTGTGCGGGCGCGGGTGCGTTCCCCAGTTCCCCGCGCGGCGTGATGTCGAAAGCGGTCCTGAACCAATTTGACTGCGCCAAAAGGAGTTTGGCTGTGGCACAGGCTACTGCGTATCGACAACAGTTTGGAAGCGGTGAAGTCGTTTTGAATAGCCAGCAAGCAGTCACCGAGTCGGTCTTTGAGGACGTAGCCCCGAACAGCGTAGGAATGGCCTACGTGACCGAAGCGTGTTCAGCGAAGCTGCCTGCTCAGTAGGTGACTGGCGATGCGGGTTAACTGAAGGAACCACACACAGCGTGAATTCGAACTTGCCGAATCTACTAAGTAAGCTAGTGCTTCTCGTCGCTTCTGTTCATGCCGCGTCGTGCGCGGCGGTAGACGAGAACGCCATTAGGAAGAGACTGGAATCGAGCGTTGGAGAACTGTTTTCTGCATCGCGATGGAATCAGCCAACTGCCGCAAGGAAAGTGATTCGCGAAGATGGCGAGTCCGTCAGGGTGTACGAGTTCCTTTGGTCAAACGGGTGCGCGTATCAAGTCGTCGTCAGGAAGGCAGACGACGTCATAACAGGCTGGCGGTTCACTTCAGAGGAAGACCTCTGCAAACAAGTTATTCGTGGCCCACTCGGCACGTAGCGTGCAACTCGCGTGTGTTTGTGAATGGCTCACCTATCGCGGATGTAGCTACGGGAGAGAAGGTCGTTTTCTATCTGCCCGAGGGTGAGCACATGCTGGCAGCAAGGGCTGAAGGAATCTGCATCGGTGGCCTTGTCGAGGCGAAGGCAGCCGTAAGCCGTAACAAGCCTTCTGTGTTCCGCATCAGCTACGGCAGTTCAGGTGAGTTCGCGCTGCAGCCGACCGCGTTCCGAGTCGAGCGTATGAGTTCGTTATCGACTAAGTCGACCCTTCGAACCCGGTGGCAGGCAGCGCGCGGAGCCAGTCACGAGCCTCACGGTCGAGCTGGTGCTTGTCAATGGATCAAGCCTCTGTCTTGACCGTTGTGCTCGGGCCGTTCGTCTTGACGGACGTGATGCCGTTGTCGCGACCAGACGCGGTCGTGTACATCTGACTCGTGCCGATGACCTGATGGTTGGCAGCCTTCAGGTTGAAGTAGAAGCGTCCGTCTGAAGAATCCTTGCGTTCAAAGCGTTCTTCCGACGCGCTGTTCTTTTGAACGGAAGCGATGCCGTTCTCGGCTGACGCCTTGCTCTCGTACTGCTCGCTACGAAGGATGACTTCGCCGTTGCCAGCCTTCAGGGTGAAGGAATACTGACCCTTGTCGCTTTGCTTGAGTTCATACCAACCTGCCATGGAACCCCCAAGGAGTGAAGTTGAAGATGCTTCAGAATCCTACCGCGACACGCTTACGCGCGGAACTCGCCGACCACCGCTACGCGGTCAGTTCGGGACAGGGGATTCCCTCTCATTCGTTAGGCGTCACATCACGCTCATGCGCATCGCGCGACACCAAAGGGAATCGTCCATGCACGAGCTACCACCTGAGGCCGGCAACTTCGACGAACTCCCGTTTGAACCGAATGATGAGTGGCTCGCCACGGCGCCCGGAGAACTCCAGATCAAAGCCATGCGCCGGTGGTTCACCGATCGCTATGAAGATCCCGCCAATGAAACTCCATGGGATGGCGAGGACAAGCAATACGTCTTCGTATGGGGGGGGCCGTATGACCCCAACGACGAGATTCAGGAACGCTTTGGGGGCATCGTTCCGCACGATGTGATGCACGAGCTGATAGTCGATCTGTGGCGTGCGGTTGGAGACGAGTGGGCGCCGATCCATCACGAAGGAGTGGACTACGACAGGTATGTCAGCCACCTCATAGTTGCTGGTCGCGATGATCCGCATCGATTTCTCGAGGAGCGCATCGAAGAGATCTTCTCCGTTCTGGCTGCAGCGTCCCTCCAGGGTGCAAACCAGCGACTGCTTCACCAGATGGCGCACAGTTCGCTCATCGCCGCACTGGAGGCGTACCTTGCCGACACAGCGATCTACTGGATGCAGGCAGACGCCCGTGCACTTCGTCGGATTGTCTCAACCAACAAAGACTTTCAGGCGCGATCACTCTCGCTTGCCGAGGTCTTTGATCGCGTGGAAGCGATCAAAGACGAGGTTAAGGCCTACTTGGTCGACCTCGTGTGGCATCGGCTCGACAAGATTAAGCCAATGCTTGCGAGCGGGTTGGAGATTGAGGTGCCCGACATTGGGCCCTTGATGCGCGAAGTACTCGTCCGCCATGACATTGTTCATCGTGCTGGCCGTCAGGAGGACGGGAGCCTCGTTGAGCTGTCCATTGAAGACCTGGAGAGAGTCCGCGATGCGATCCGCATATTCGCAGGCGAGATCGAGACGAAGCTGGTGGGGCGATTCCCCCGCAATCCCAATGAAGGACCCGCCGACCTTTTCTAGCCGCGGCAATACCGGTGACGCCTAACCCCTCGCTCAAGCGGAGCGCCAACGGCAGGCCGTCATGCTCGGGCCGGTGAGGCACTGATCGCTGATGCCGCTGGCACTCACCAGGTCGACGCCTGAGCGCTTGTCTGGTCGACGGTGAGGGATTGGGGCCCGTTGAGGCTCGAAGCGGCGGGAGGAGAGCGGAAAGGGCCGGGAGGCTCGCCCGGATAGCTTTGCCGCTTCTGAAAAAAGACGGGGCCGGACTCGGCAAATCGTCTTACATCCGCCGTTACATGCAAGAAGCCGGGGCGGTCAGTGTTAGTGACTGCTTACCGGCTTCGTGTTTGTTTACTTGGGGTGGCTGATGGGGCTCGAACCCACGACAACAGGAATCACAATCCTGGACTCTACCAACTGAGCTACAGCCACCGCAGGCGATCAGTATAGGTGACGGTCCCTTCTCCAAGCGGGGTCAGCGCTTGTCCGTGGAGGCATCAGCGCCCTTGGCAAGGGCCACAGCCTTGTCGTCGACCTGTACCTTGAGACGGCTCTTGAGCGACGCGTAGTAAGCCTGCGTTTCGGCGTTGCCCCAAGCCTCAGCGTATTGCTCGCGTGAACGCGCTGGATCGGCCACCACCGGGTCACGGCCGACAACCTTCAGCACCTTCGCCACCATGTACCCCTCGCGCCCGAGATCCACACCAACAAAGGCAGGCAGCGACTTCGGGCTGACACGCAAAACCCCGTCGACAACTGGTTTGCCAAGGTCAGGCGTTTGAAGCCCGGAGACGTTGCGCGAGGGAATTCCCATGTCGGTTTGCGGAGACTTCTTGAGAAGCTCGAGCCTGGCTTCGCCATCCTTGCGCGCCAATGCGGCGGCCTGCTGCGCGACCACTTGCGCACGGACCTGATCGCGAACATCGGCCAGCGGACGCACTCGCGCGGGTTCGTACTTCACGACGCGTCCAGCGACCATCTGGCCGGGGGCGGCCTCGATCGCGTCGGTGTTGCGCTTGTTGCGCAAGGTCTCGCCTCCAAACAGCGCATCGAGGAACTTCTCGGACGCCAGCGGACCCTTGACCGTTGTCGACGGCTTGCGCGACACGTTCTGAGCGGTCTTGAGTTCCAGCCCGAACTTGTCGACGACCGGCTTCAGGCTGTCGGCCTGCTCGTAAACCAGGTTGGTGAAGTCGATGACGGCATCGGCGTAGCGCTTCTGGGCGAGCTGCTGGCGGATCGCGCTGTCGATCTCCGGGCGCACCGATTCGAAGCTGCGCTTCTCGCCGCCGCGGATGTCGGCCAGCCGAATGATGTGGAAGCCGAAGTCGGTCTCGACCACGCCGCTCGTCTCGCCCCGCTTGAGCGCAAAGGCCACGTCTTCGAAGGGCTTGACCATCGCACCGCGACCGAAGAAGTCGAGGTCACCTCCCTTGGCGGCTGAGCCCGGATCCTGCGAGTTCTTCGTAGCAAGCTCGGCAAAGGCGTCCGGCGTCTTTGTCACGGTGGACAGCAGCTCTTCCGCCTTCGCCCGAGCCTTTGCCCGATCAGCCGCTGGCAACGACTTGTCGGCGGTGATCAGGATGTGGCTGGCGCGTCGCTCTTCGGGAGTCGAGTAACGCGCGGCGTTCTCGTTGAAGTAGGCGAGTAGATCTTCGTCGCTGACCGTCACGCCCTTCTTCATGGCATCGGCGTCGAGAACGACATACTCCACGTCGACCTGTTCAGGCGCCTCGAACTCGCGGGCGTGGGTCGGATCGCTGTAGTACTTCTCGAGATCAGCGTCCGTCGGACTGACCTTGTCGGCGTAGTCAGAGGCCTTGAAGCGCTGCAGCACGACCTCGCGCTGCTGGAAGAAGGCATCGACCGCTCGATCGGCCGCCACCTTTGAGGCCACTGCCGTTGCCGACACCCCCAGCAAAACCTGCTGCACCGACAGGTCTTGCCGCAGACGCTGGGTGAACATTTCGCTGGACATGCCTTGGGCCGCCAGCAACTCCCGGTTGACGCTGCCGTCGGGATTGCGCAGTGCGGCGAACTGCGGGTCAGTCGTGAACAGGCGCTGAAGGCGGTCATCGGTGGTCGCAAGGTGCAGCTTGTCGGCCGCGCGCAGCATCACCCGATCGCGAATCAGCGCGTCGAGCGACTGCTGCTTCATCTCCGGCGTGTCGAACATCTTCGCGTCGGCGGTTGGCATCTGCTGGCGCACGCGCTCGACCTGCTCACGGTGTGCCATGTCCCACTCGGCCTGGGTGACGGGCCGACCATCGATCTTCGCGATCGCGTGGTTGCCGCCTTCGTTCATCGTGTTGTAGCCCTCGAGCCCGAGGAGGGCAAAGGATGGAACGATGAGAATGAACAGCAGCACCTGAAAGGTGCGCATGTACTTGCGAACGAAATCGAACATCGTGTTTCTCGATTCACAACAACGGCGCCAAAAACGAGGCGCGACAGGGCAGGAGCCCAGACGTGAAAAAGGCGAACTTTCGTTCGCCTTCAACCAGACACCGAACTGCCTTCAGGACGTCGATGATCGTAAACCGCGCAGATGAACCCTCTGCGGCTGGTGGGTGCTGAGGGGCTCGAACCCCCGACCTACGCCTTGTAAGGGCGCCGCTCTACCAACTGAGCTAAGCACCCGATCACTCAAGTCACTTCAGCGCGTCTTTCAGCGCCTTTCCAGGACGAAACTTCGGCACCTTGGCAGCCTTGATCTTGATTGCGGCACCGGTGCGCGGATTGCGGCCGCTGCGCGCGGCTCGCTTGGTGACGCTGAACGTGCCGAAGCCGACGAGTGTCACGCTGTTGTTCTTCTTGAGTGTCGACTTCACGCCGCCGATCAGAGCTTCGAGTGCTCGGCCAGCGGCCGCCTTCGAAATGTCTGCCTGTTTGGCGATGTGTTCGATCAGTTCAGACTTGTTCACAAACTTCCCCCTCGAATTTGGATGGTTTCGCAAGAATTGGGCGGCAGGTCGACGCTTGCCTTTCACGGCAACAGCCTCCTGACGATTACAGCCGTGCGGTTGTTGGGTGTCAAGCGAGGGAAACAGATTCTATCGAGGCAGTTCGCGGCCTCCCGCGCCTCGCGATGGTGCGCCGGCGGCATCGCCGCAGAAGTCGGCCATCACACGATGCGCAGGCACTCGGCAACCGCTCGGCCCACATCGACTGTGGACGCCGTGCCACCCAGGTCGGGCGTTCGCGGCGCGCCCGAGTCCGGATCCAGCACCGCCTCGATCGCGCGAAGAACCGCATCATGCGCCGCCCGATGCCCAAGAAACTCGAGCATCAGCGCAGCCGACCAGATCTGCGCCATGGGGTTCGCGATGCCGCGCCCGGCGATGTCGGGTGCCGAGCCATGAACGGGCTCGAAGAGCGACGGCCAGCGGCGCGAAGGATCGAGGTTGGCCGATGGCGCGATGCCGATGGTTCCGGTGCATGCCGGCCCGAGGTCCGAGAGGATGTCGCCAAACAGGTTGCTCGCGACCACGACGTCGAATGCCTGCGGTCGCTGCACGAAATGCGCCGTCAGGATGTCGATGTGGAACTGCTCGACACGGACCTGCGGAAACTGCGTTGCCATCGCCGCCACCCGCTCATCCCAATACGGCATGGTGATGTTGATGCCGTTCGACTTGGTGGCCGAGGTGAGCAGGCGCCGAGGCCTTGACGCCGCGAGCTCGAAGGCGAACTTCAACACGCGATCGACACCGACTCGCGACATCACCGTCTGCTGCATCACGATCTCGCGCTCGGTGCCCTCGTACATGCGGCCACCGACGTTCGAGTACTCGCCTTCGGTGTTTTCGCGCACGATCATCATGTCGATCTCACCGGGCTGGCGAGGGCGGCCGTCGCGATCGACCAGAGGTGATCGGACGCCAGGCATGAGCCGCGCCGGTCGCAGGTTGACGTACTGGTCGAACTCGCGCCGGAACTTCAGCAGTGAACCCCACAGCGACACATGATCGGGCACGGTCTCGGGCCAGCCCACCGCTCCGAAGAAGATCGCCTCGTGCCCGCCGATGCACTCCTTCCAGTCGTCCGGGAGCATCTTCCCGTGTCGCTCGAAGTAGTCGCACGAGGCGAAATCGAAGTGGTCGAGTTGCAGACGGATGCCGAAGCGGTCTGCCGCCGCTTCGAGCACGAGCAGGCCCTGCGGCATGACTTCCTGGCCAATGCCGTCACCGGCGATCACGGCGATGCGATGAGCACTCACGATTCAACCCCTTTCGGATGCACGACCAGCGTGCTCGCTGGTGACTTCACGACCAGTGCGACCCCTGCGGCGGTCAACGCCATGCCCAAGAGCATCGGCACGGTCAGCACCTCGTCGAACAGCGCCCACGCCATCAGGGCGGTCGTCGGTGGAACCATGTACAGCAGACCCGTCACACGGGTGGCCGCACCTCGCTGAATCAACAGATAGAGCAGCGAACTGCCGCCGAGCGTCAGTCCCACCACCGACCATGCCATGGCCCAGAAGAAGGTCGGATTCCATGCCACCGACTCCTGCTCGAACATTGCGAAGGGCGCGCTCACGACGAGCGCCGCGAGCAGTTGCACCGTGTTCGCCGTGCGCACGTCGCAAGGAGCGACAAATCGCTTCTGGTAGAGCGTGCCCACGGTGATGCCGATCAGCGCGAGTACTGCCAGGCCGAGGTTCAGCGCGGTCACCTCGCCCGCGTGCAGCTTGCGCCAGACCACGAGCAGCAATCCGACCAGCCCGAGCACCAGCCCGATCCATTGGCGCACCGAAGCCGCGTCATGGGTGCTCCGACCCGACAAGGCCGACGACAGCCACACCGCCGTCAGCACGGGCTGAAGACTCACCAGCAAGGCCACGGTGCCCGAGCCGATACCGGCCTTCACTGCCGCCCACACCCCACCGAGATACACCGCGTGCATCAGGATGCCGGTCACGCCGAGGTGCAGCCACTGTTGACGACCGACCGGCCAGGGCGCACGCGACCACTTGATCCACACCAGGAAGCACAGCACCGACAGCGCATAGCGGATCGACAGGAAGGTCAGCGGTGGCGAGTTCGGCATGCCATAACGCGCCACGATGAAGCCTGTGCTCCACAGCAGAACGAACACCGCGGGCATGAACCGCAGTGCGGCGTCACGGCGGGCATCGCCGTGGGTTGAAGGCGGCACCGCTAGCGCGCCTTGGCGCGGATTTCTGGCAGCGCCTTCTGCAGGTAGTAGACCATCGACCAGACGGTAAGGACCGCCGAGAGGTAGATCAGCACCGTTCCCCACACGCGGGTGTCGATCACACCGAAGAGGCGTCCGTCGTAGAGCAGGAACGGGATCGCCGTCATCTGGACCGAGGTCTTGACCTTCCCCAGCAGGTGCACCGCCACGCTGCGCGACGCGCCGATCTGCGCCATCCACTCGCGCAGCGAAGAGATCGCGATCTCGCGGCCGATGATGACCAGCGCCACCAGGGCGTGCAGGCGGTTCAGGTGAACCAGCACGATGAGTGCGGCGCAGACCAGGAACTTGTCGGCGACCGGATCGAGGAAGGCGCCGAACGACGAGGTCTGGTTGAGGCGACGAGCAAGATAGCCATCGGCCCAGTCGGTCAGCGCGACGATCACGAACAGCACCGTGGCGATGAGGTTGCGCGTGGCTTCAGCCAGGTCGAGATAGAAAACGCCGACGACGAGCGGAATCGCGACGATCCGGGCCCAGGTCAGGAGCGTCGGCAGGTTGAAGAACATCCGGATGATTGTGCCGCCCGCCCATGACGCGGCCGCCCGGCTCAATTCAGCGATCGAGGCTTGAACCTGCGGTCGTCGTTGAACAGGAAGGTCTCGGTGAATTGCCAAGGCCGAGGCAGATGGGACACGTCCCCGAACGGCGCCGCTCGACGCACGGCGTCGATGGCGATCTGTGTCGTGTCTTTCGCCTGTCTTGGATAACGCAGCACGTCGACACGACGGATCGACCCGTCGGGGTTCAGGTCCACCTGCAGGACCGGTATGGCGAGCAGCACATCAGGGGGAGTCGAGGTGTAGGTGATCTGCGGGTTGGCAGCAACGATGCGCTGCGCGGCCTGACG
>VYKX01000043.1_pt2 | contig 20275 bp, 17 predicted proteins | sample 5114471 | NCBI WGS metagenome assembly VYKX01 (sample SAMN12291785, study PRJNA351875) | freshwater metagenome | isolation source: freshwater lake | place: USA: Michigan, Gull Lake | collected 2013-08-08
AACGCCACCGAATCCAGCTTCGGCGTCGGCCACGATCGGCGCGAAGAAGTCGGTGTCGTTCTTGCCTTCGGACCACTGGATCTGGTCTGCACGCTGGAAGGTGTTGTTGATACGGCGAACGACCATTGGCACCGAGTTGGCCGGATAAAGCGACTGGTCGGGATACATCTCGCCAGCCAGGTTGGCGTCACCGGCAACCTGCCAGCCACTCAGGTAGATCGCCTTCAGGCCGGCCTTGACCTGCTGCATCGCCTGATTGCCGGTCAGGGCGCCCAAGGCATTGACGAAGGGCTCGGTGGTGACGAGGTGCCAGAGCTTTTCGGCGCCGCGCTTGGCGAGCGTGTGCTCGATGGCCACCGATCCGCGCAGACGGACGACGTCGGCGGCGCTGTAGCCGCGAACGATGCCCTTCCATCGGGGGTTCTCTGCCCAGTCCTTTTCAAGGGCGGTGGCTTGCTGTTCTCTGGAGAGTGAAGTCATGAACGAACTCCTGTTGGGTCGAGGTGGGATGGGGAAAGGGGTCGCGCGCCGGGCGCGGGCAGCCGAAGGATACGGGGAGCGCGCCAGATTTGGAAGACATATGTCTTATATAAGACTACAAATACAGCTCGTGCACGGAGCACTACGGCATGGCATGGCTTCGCTTCGCTTGGCTTGGCTTGGCGCGGAAGCCTTTGCGTCGACAGACCGTGGACAGAGCGCTTCGTATGATCCGGCAGCGTCAACACCCGCGGAGATTTGATGACTTCGTTTGCGTACCTGTCGAACAACACCTTCCTGAAGGCGCCGCCTGCCGATGCGTCGATGCCCTACGCGGTCGCCGGCGTCAATTGGGACGGTTCGGTCACCAATCGGCCGGGTGCGCGCTTCGGGCCGCGGGCCATCCGCACTGCAAGCCACATGCTCACCGACGCGACGCACCCGTTCTTCGATCTGTCGCCGCTCGATCACCTCGGCGACGCTGGAGACCTGCCGTTGCCCAACACCAGCATCGACGGCATGCGCGAGGCGATGGGACCGATGGTGGACGCCCTGATCCGCGCTCATCACATGGTGTGGCTCGGCGGCGATCACTCGATCACCCTGCCGCTTCTGCGCGCCTACAAGTCCTGGCTCGGACAACCCCTCGCGGTGATCCACTTCGACGCCCATTGCGACACCTGGGAGGACCACTTCGGCGAACCCAGCGGCCACGGCACCTGGGTCTACGAGGCGATTCAGGAGGGGCTGGTCATCCCGCAATGCTTCACACAACTCGGCATTCGCTCATCTGGGGTTCGAGAGGCGCGCGAGTATGTCAACGACCAAGGCGGCAAGGTCTACACCGCACGCATGCTGCGAGGACTCGAAAGCCCGCAGCAGTTGTCTGATGTGCTGGGTGCAATACGTTCACGCTTGGCTGCTCACGGCCATCCGCCGGTGTACATGAGCTTGGATATCGACTGTCTCGACCCCGCCTTCGCTCCTGGAACCGGCACCCCCGAACCGGGAGGCATGACCACTGCTCAGGTGTTGAGCGTGATCGAAGAACTCGCCGACCTGCCTTTCGTCGGCATGGATTGCGTCGAGGTGGCCCCGGCATATGACCATGCCGAACTCACGAGCAACGCTGCGGCCAACTTTGTCTGGACTTATCTCTGTGGTCGGCTGGCTCAGCCCGCCAACGCCTGAGGCGGTGGCTCGGGCCACACGTGGCTGCAACTGCGCTGGTCAGTCAACCGGCATCGCAGTGGTTTTCTTCACCGTGCGCAGCACCAGCATCGAGTTCGACCGCGTCACGCCCGGCAGGCTCGACAGCACCCGGCTGTGGAACTCCTCGAGTTCCTCGGCGTCGCGGTAGGTGAAGCGCAGCAGGTAGTCGTTCGTGCCCGCCACGTAGAAGCAGTCGAGGATCTCGGGCAGGTCGCGCACAGCCTGCTCGAATGAGGCCATGGCTGCCTGCGTCAGCTTGTCGGGATTGACGATGGTGTAACTCGTGCCATGCCGTCCGACGGTGCGCGGGTCGATCAGCGCCACGTACTGCGCGATGACGCCAGCGTCTTCGAGCGCCTTGACGCGCCGCAGACACGCCGATGGCGACAGATGGATCCGTGCCGCCAGTTCCACGTTGGACAGGCGCGCGTCCGTTTGCAGGACCTCCAGAATGGACCGGTCGATAGCATCGAGTTTCGTTTCAACCGTCTGTTTTCGCATATTGGTTCGATCTAGGCCGCGTACGCGCAATTTTATTGCGGCAACGAGGGCTCGCCCCGAGTCGGTGCGCACGCTTATTGCCTGTGCCCACAACTAAACTCTGCCGGAAGGCGTGTTGACGACTCGCCACCACGATCCGCGGGGAAACACCATGCAGCCGAACCACCTCGACGCCTATTGGATGCCTTTCACGGCGAATCGGCAGTTCAAATCAGCGCCTCGTCTCGTCGGGCGCGCCGAGGGCATGCATTACTGGACGCCCGAAGGCCGTCAGGTGCTCGACGGCGTGGCCGGACTGTGGTGCGTCAACGCCGGCCACTCCCGTCCGCGCATCACCGCAGCCATCCAGGCGCAGGCCGCAGAACTGGATTTCGCGCCGCCCTTCCAGATGGGTCATCCCAAGGTGTTCGAACTCGCCGAGCGCCTGATCGAACTCACGCCCGCCGGGATCGATAAGGTGTTCTTCACCAACTCCGGCTCCGAGTCGGTCGACACCGCACTCAAGATGGCGCTGGCCTACCACCGCGTGCGCGGCGAGGGCCAGCGCACTCGGCTGATCGGACGCGAGCGCGGCTACCACGGCGTCAACTTTGGCGGCATCTCGGTGGGTGGCATGGTGGCCAACCGCAAGATGTTCGGCCAGATGCTCGGCGGGGTGGATCACATCCGCCACACCCATGATCCGGTGCGCAATGCGTTCTCGAAGGGCCAACCGGCGCACGGAGCCGAACTCGCCGACGACCTCGAGCGCATGGTTGCCCTGCACGATGCGTCGACGATCGCCGCGGTCATCGTGGAGCCCGTCGCCGGATCGACCGGCGTGCTGGTGCCGCCCCAGGGTTACCTCGAACGCCTGCGCGCCATCTGCGACAAGCACGGCATCCTGCTGATCTTCGACGAGGTGATCACCGGGTTTGGTCGACTCGGCTCGCCGTTTGCGGCCAACCACTTCGGGGTCGTGCCGGACCTGATGACGGTCGCCAAGGGCCTGACCAACGGTTGCGTGCCGATGGGCGCGGTGTTCGCCAGACGGTTCATCCACGACGCATTCATGAATGGCCCGGAGCATCTGGTCGAGTTCTTTCACGGCTATACCTATTCCGGTCATCCGCTGGCCTGCGCAGCCGCGCTGGGCACGCTCGATACCTACGCCGAAGAAGGCCTGCTGACCCGTGCCGCCAGCATGGCGTCATCCTTCGAGAACGCTGTGCACTCTCTGTCGGCACTGCCGAACGTCATCGACGTTCGAAATATCGGCTTGGTGGCGGGCGTCGAGCTCGCGCCGATCGCGGGCGAGCCCGGAAAGCGCGCGTTCCAGGTCTTCCTCGATTGCTGGGAGAACGGACTGCTCGTGCGCACGACGGGAGACACCGTGGCGCTCTCGCCGCCACTGATCGTCGATCACCAGCACATCGATCAGATGATCGGCACGCTCGCCAACGCCATTCGTCGAGCCGCCTGAAGCAAAGCTCAGACACGAAGCCGACACGGCGCCGCACCCTGTCACCAGCCCCTGCGACGCCGAAGGCCTATCCAACACCTCATGAACTTCCTCCAAACCGATCAGGATCTGGCTCGGGACTCGTTCTACGCCGCCACGGTCGCGCGGTCGGCGGCGCATCCGCCACTGCAAGGCGACCTTGAAGCGGATGCGGTCGTCGTCGGTGGCGGTCTGGCGGGCCTGTCGGCGGCAATCGAACTCGCTGACCTCGGATACGGCGTCACCTTGCTCGAGGCACGGCAGGTTGGTTGGGGCGCGTCCGGACGCAATGGCGGGCAGGCGATCGCTGGCCTCGCGTGCGAGCAGTCGGTCATCGAAGAGCAGCTCGGACTGAGTGAAGCGAAGCGGGTCTGGGCCGTGACGATGGAGGCGCTCGACCTCATCGGCCAGCGCTGCAAGCGCTTCGGCATCGACTGCGATTGGCAGGATGGCTATCTGGGCCTCGCGGTCAATGAGCGCAAGGGTCGTGACCTGCGCCAGTGGCAGGCGCACATGGGTTCCACCTATGGCTATGACACCCGGTGGATCGAACCCAGCGAGATACGTGACTGGATCGACAGCCCGCGCTACCACTGCGGCTATCACGATCCCCGGTCGGGACATCTGCACCCCTTGAAGTACAGCCTCGGGCTCGCCCGCGGCGCCGCGCAGTTGGGCGTGCGGATATTCGAGAACTCGTCCGTCACCGGCATCGATCCGGCGCAGACGGTTGGCGGGGTGGTTCGCGTTCGCACCGATCAAGGCAGCGTGCGCGCTCGTCATGTGCTGCTGGCGGGTAACGTCTACCTGCAGGGTATTGCTCGTCCGATGGAGTCGAGGATCATGCCGGTCGGGACCTACATCGTCGCGTCCGAAGTGCTCGATGCGGGCCTTGCCAGGTCGCTCATCCCGACCGCATCGGCGGTCTGCGATACCAATTTCGTGCTTGACTATTTCCGTGTCGCCAGCACCTCCACGCCAGGCAACTCGCCTCTGCGCGAACACCGCATGCTGTATGGCGGGCGAGTCAGCTACAGCACCACCACGCCGGCGAACCTCGCCGAGAGCTTGAGAGCGCGCATGGTGGCGACCTTCCCCCAACTCGCCTCGACGACGATCGAGTACTCCTGGGGTGGCTTCGTCGACATCTCGATGAATCGTGCGCCCGACTTCGGTCGGCTGTCCGATCTGCATCCAGGCTCGCCCGATGGTTGGCAGCAGGTGTACTACCTGCAAGGCTTCTCAGGCCACGGCCTCGCGCTCACCGGCATGGCCGGCAAGCTGGTGGCCGAGGCCATCCATGGAGATGCGAGCCGTTTCGACACCTTCAGCCGCATCCGACACGGCCGCTTTCCGGGCGGACGCCTGCTCCGCATGCCCGCTCTGGTTGCCGGAATGGCCTACTACCGCCTGAGGGATATGCTGTGAGCGCCATGCCTGCTTGTGCAGAGTTCGCCTGGCGCGCTCTCGGGCGTGTGCGTTGCTTGCCCCATGCGTACAGGTTGGCGTCGAGTCGTCGGCGCCCATCTGCCCTATCGAAAACAGGTCGCTCATGAGTCGCCAGCCCATCGTCCTCGTTCCGTCGTGTCACCGCCAGGTGGGCGACTACCCGAGCCACACCGTCGGCAAGAAGTACACCGATGCGGTGCGCCTTGCAGGTTGCCTGCCGCTGCTGTTCACCACGATCGAGAGCCCGCAGGAACTCGGTCAACTGCTCGACATGGCCGACGGCGTGCTGCTCACGGGCTCGCCATCGAACGTGCATCCGAGCCACTTCGACGAAGACGTGCTCGACCCCAGCCTGCCTCTCGATGCGGCTCGGGACGCGGCCACTCTGCCGCTGATCCCGCAGGCCATCGCACGCGGCATCCCCATCTTCGCGATCTGCCGTGGCTTTCAGGAAATGAACGTGGCCCTTGGCGGCAGCCTCTACCAGGCGGTGCACGCCGTCGACGGGCATCTGGACCACCGCGGCGCGAACGAAGGCCCCGTCGAGGTCGTCTACGACTTCGTGCACGACATCCAGATCGTGCCGGGCGGTCTCTTGTCGCACCTTCTGCAGGCGCCGTCGGTGCGCGTCAACTCGGTTCACGGACAAGGCGTGAATCGCATGGCCGATCGCCTGCAGGTCGAGGCCCGCGCGCCGGACGGTGTCGTCGAGGCGGTCACCGTGAAGGATGCGCCCGGATTCGTGCTCGGCGTTCAGTGGCACCCTGAGTGGCAGGCCGCTGGCAATCCGGTGTCGGTCAAGCTGTTCAACGCTTTTGGCATCGCCTGCCGCAATTTCCGCGACCGCCACCGAGGCCCTGACGGGTCGGTTTGAGCCCGTGCGTTCGTGACGAACGACGGGCTCCGACAGACCTGATGACAACGGTGCCGCGCCTGTAGAGGCGCTGCCCGACACACGAGACACAGTCCCCCAGCCGCGACAGCGCGAGGGGGCAGACCCAAAGGTGATGCACATGGTGGCCCGAGAAAACTTCACATTCAGCGACCTCGAAAACTGGTTCAACGAGCGGCGCGTGACCGAGATCGAATGTCTCGTTCCCGACCTGACCGGCGTGGCACGCGGCAAGATCCTTCCGCGCGAGAAGTTCACCGAAGACCGCGGGATGCGGTTGCCCGAGGCGATCGTCGCCATCGGCGTGACTGGCGAGTTCCCCGAAGAAGGTCCTTACTACGACGTGATCCATGCGACCGATCGCGACATGCACCTGCGTCCCGATCCGTCGACGGTGCGCATCGTGCCGTGGGCCACTGACCCCACAGCGCAGGTCATCCACGACTGCTTCGACCGCAACGGCGACATCATTCCGTACGCACCGCGTTCGGTGCTGCGCCACATCTGCGATCTGTACGACGCAGAGGGTTGGTCGCCCGTGGTGGCGCCTGAACTCGAGTTCTATCTGATCGAGCGCAACGCCGACCCCAACACGCCGCTGCGTCCGCCCAAGGGCCGCAGCGGCCGTGCCGAGACCTCCCGTCAGGCTTACTCGATCGATGCGGTGAACGAGTTCGACCCGCTGTTCGAGGACATCTACGCCTACTGCGAGAAGATGGAACTCAATGTCGACACGCTCATCCACGAGGTGGGCGCCGGGCAGATGGAGATCAACTTCTTCCACGACCACCCGCTGGGCCTGGCAGACGAGGTGTTCTTCTTCAAGCGCACCATCCGCGAAGCCGCTTTGCGCCACGAGATGTATGCCACCTTCATGGCCAAGCCGATGGCCAACGAGCCGGGCAGCGCGATGCACGTGCACCAGAGCATCGTCAACAAGGTCACCGGCAAGAACATCTTCAGCAACCCCGACGGATCGCCCTCGAAGGAGTTCTTCTGGTACATCGGCGGCCTGCAGAAGTACACGCCTGCGGCGATGGCGCTGTTCGCGCCGTACGTCAATTCATACCGTCGACTCGCCCGCTCGACCGCCGCGCCGATCAACATCCAGTGGGGCACCGACAACCGGACGGTTGGCATCCGTTCACCGGTCGCAACGGCTGCGGCTCGCCGCATCGAGAATCGAGTCATCGGTGCCGATGCGAACCCTTATGTCGCCCTGGCCGCAACGCTTGCGTGCGGCTACCTCGGCATGAAGAACAAGATCGAACCTGCAGCCGAGTGCAAGGGCGATGCGTATTTGTCCGAGTACCAGTTGCCACGTTCGCTGAGCGAAGCTCTGGGGTGGCTGGCCGACGAGAAGGATTTGCACGATGTGCTCGGCAAGTCGTTCATCACCGTCTATTCCGAGGTCAAGGAAATCGAGCACGACGAGTTCATGAAGGTCATCTCACCCTGGGAGCGCGAGCACCTGCTGCTCCACGTCTGATCCTCATCGACTCGCTGAATCCAACCTCCTTCATCCGATCGGATTACTCATGAGTGCCGTTCTCAACACCCCGACCGACGCCATCCGTGCGGCGCGTACCACCGCCGAGTGGCAGGCTGCCGATTCAGCCCACTACATGCACCCGTTCACCGACTTCAAGTCGCTGGCGAACAAGGGCTCGCGCGTCATCACACGCGCCGACAACATCTACCTGTGGGACAGCGACGGCCACAAGATCCTCGACGCCATGTCGGGGCTGTGGTGCGTCAACGTCGGCTATGGCCAGCAGTCGCTGATCGATGCGGCGACTGCCCAGCTACAGCAACTGCCCTTCTACAACTCGTTTTTCCAGACGGCGACGCCACCGGCCATCGAGCTCGCCGAGTTGCTGTCCGAGGTCACGCCGCCGCAGTTCAAGCATGTGTTCTTCTCGGGCTCGGGCTCCGAAGGCAACGACACCGTGGTGCGCATGGTTCGCCGCTACTGGGACGTGCTCGGCCAGCCCGAGCGCACGGTGATCATCAGCCGCCACAACGCCTACCATGGCTCGACGATGGCAGGCGCCTCGCTCGGGGGCATGAGCTACATGCACGCTCAGGGCGGCTTGCCGATCCCCGGCATCACCCACATCGAGCAGCCGTTCTGGTATGCCCACGGACATGGCAAGTCGCGCGAAGAGTTCGGTCTCGAAGCCGCAGGCTGGCTCGAGAAGCGCATCCTCGAGATCGGCGCCGACAAGGTCGCCGCGTTCATCGGCGAACCGGTGCAAGGCGCTGGCGGCGTGATCATCCCCCCGTCGACCTACTGGCCCGAGGTGCAGCGCATCTGCGACAAGTACGGCATCCTGCTGGTGGCCGACGAGGTGATCTGCGGTTTCGGCCGCACCGGAAGTTGGTGGGGTTGCGAGACGCTCGGCTTCCGCCCGGACCTCATGACTTTCGCCAAGGGCGTGACCTCGGGCTACATCCCGCTCGGCGGCGTGATGGTCGGAGATCGCATCGCGGACGTGCTGATCGAGCAAGGCGGCGAGTTCAACCATGGCTACACCTACAGCGGCCACCCGGTCGCCTGCGCGGTGGCGGTCGCCAACATCCGTCTGATCCAGCGCGAAGGTCTGGTCGAGAAGGTGCGTGACGACACCGGGCCGTACCTGGCGGAGCACTTCCGTTCGCTGGCTGAACACCCTCTCATCGGTGAGGCCCAGTCGATCGGCCTGATGGGTGCGCTGCAGTTGGCGCGCGACAAGTCGACGAGAACCGGCTTCGATGGTGCGCTCGAGGTCGGCATGCTCTGCCGCGGCCACTGCTTCGCCAACGGACTGATCATGCGCGCAGTGGGCGATCGGATGATCATCGCGCCGCCACTCGTCATCACCCGAGCGCAGATCGACGATCTCGTGGGTCTGATCCGCAAGTGCCTCGACCTCACGCTCGCCGACGTGCGGCAGCGGGGCTGGATGTGATGTTCGCCCCCGCCGCGCATGTCCGCCGATGCATTCGCGAGTTCATGGCCCCTTCGTTTTCTTCAATGGCACGTGCCTTGCACGTTGTCACACAGTCGACTATTTCCCGCCCTCTCGGGATCGCCGTCCCGATCTTCCCTTGTTGATGTCACGCCAGCCTGGAGATGCCCTGATGAACCACTCCCGATCGACCTTCATTCGACACACTCTCGCGGTGCTCACCGCCTGCATGACGGCAGCGTTTGCCGTTCCCGCAGCGGCGCAGGAGGAGGAAAAGATCCTCAACATCTACAACTGGTCTGACTACATCGGTCCGGACACCGTTGCCAATTTCGAGAAGGAAACCGGCATCAAGGTCCGTTACGACAACTTCGACAGCAACGAGATCCTCCACGCCAAGCTGGTGGCCGGCAAGACGGGCTACGACATCGTGGTGCCGTCCTCCAACTGGGCGAAGCTGCAGGCTGAAGGCGGGTTGCTGCGCAAGCTCGACAAGTCGCAGCTGAGCAACTACAAGAATCTCGACCCGGCAATCCAGGCGCAACTCGCCAAGCTCGATCCGGGCAACGAGTACATGGTCAACTGGCTGTGGGGCTTCACCACCGTCGGCATCAACGTCGAGAAGGTCAAGGCTGCACTCGGCAGCATGCCCATGCCTGATAACGCATGGGACTTGGTGTTCAAGCCCGAGTACCTGTCGAAGCTGAAGTCCTGCGGGGTCTCCTATCTCGACGCCGCCTCTGAAGTCGTCCCGGCAGCCCTGCATTACCTCGGCAAGCCGTCATTCAGCAAGAACCCGGCGGATTACGCCGAGGCTGCAAAGGTGCTGAAGGCGGCTCGCCCCTACATCACGCTGTTCAGCTCCTCTGGCTATATCAACGACATGGCCAACGGCAGCATCTGTGTGGCGCTTGGCTGGTCTGGTGACATCAACCAAGCCAATAGCCGCGCCAAGGAAGGCAAGACGGGGCACACCATCCAGGCACTCATCCCGAAGAGCGGTGGGATCCTGTTTTTCGACGTGATGGTGATCCCTTCGGACGCACCTCATCCGGGCAACGCACTGAAATGGATCAACTACATCCTTCGTCCTGAAGTTCACGCCGGCATCACCAACAAGGTGTCTTATGCGAACCCGAACAAGGAGTCACTCAAGTTCGTTCGCCCCGAGGTCGCAGGCAACCCCACGGTCTTCCCAACGGAGGCCGTCATGAAGACCATGGCTGCGCCCGATTCGCTCTCGAACGATCTGCGACGCCTGATGACCCGGACCTTCACCAACTTCAAGACCGGCCTGTAAGTCATCACCGGATTCGTTCATGAGCACATCGAGCAACGGCCAGTCGGGGTTTGGGTCGGGCGTCGCAGCGGCGTCCGATCCATCGCAGTTCCTGCACATCCGCGACGTCGTCAAGGACTTCAACGGCTACAAGGCCGTCAACAACGTCAGCATCGACATCGCGAAGGGCGAGATCTTCGCCCTGCTCGGCTCGTCGGGCTGCGGGAAGTCGACGTTGTTGCGGATGCTCGCGGGGTTCGAGACGCCGACGTCCGGGCGCATCGTGCTCAACGGTCAGGACCTCTCGACGCTGCCGCCTTACGAGCGTCCGATGAACATGATGTTCCAGAGCTACGCGCTCTTCCCGCACCTCACGGTGTGGGAGAACATCGCCTTCGGCCTGCGCCGCGGCGGCTTGCCGAAGGACCAGATCCAGACCCAGGTCGAGGCCATGCTCAAGCTGGTGCAACTGGGCAAGTTCGCCCAGCGCAAGCCGCACCAGCTGTCCGGCGGTCAGCAGCAGCGTGTGGCGCTGGCTCGAAGCCTGGCGAAGAAGCCGCAACTGCTGCTGCTCGACGAGCCCCTGGGCGCGCTGGACAAGAAGCTGCGCGAGGAAACCCAGATCGAGCTCGTCAACATCATCGAGAACGTCGGCGTGACCTGCGTGATGGTCACCCACGATCAGGAAGAGGCCATGACCATGGCCTCGCGCATTGCCGTGATGAGCGAGGGCCGATTCCTGCAGGTCGGCTCGCCCAGCGCGATCTACGAGACACCGGCCACTCGATTTGTCGCCGACTTCATCGGTGACGTGAACCTGATGGAGGGTTCGCTGACGGTCGACGAACCCGACCACGTCGTCATCGACAGCGCCGACTGCAAGCACTACATCGGTCACGGAATCACCGGCACGGTCGGTATGGCCGTCACCGTCGCACTGCGCCCCGAGAAGGTGTTCCTTTCGCGCGAACGTCCGGAAGGCGAGTTCAATCACGCCGTCGGCACGATCAAGGAGCTGTCGTACTTCGGTGCGTTCACCGTGTACCACCTGAAGCTCGCCAGTGGCCAGACGATCAAGGTGAGCACTGCCAACTTCGCGCGCCATCCCGACGACGACTACACCTGGGGCGACACCGTCTGGGCCTACTGGTCGCGCTCTGCGCCAGTGGTTCTGACGCAATGACGACGGGCTGACGATGAGCGCATTGACTGCCCGTCTTCGATCTTGGCTGTCGTCCTGGTTCACCGGACGCGCGGCCGTCATCGGCATTCCGTATGGCTGGCTGCTGCTGTTCTTCCTGTTCCCGTTCCTGATCGTCTTCAAGATCAGCGTGTCGGAGATGGACACCGTTCGGCTGAAGGACATATTCAGCTATCTGGACGGGACGCTGGCGATCGCGCTGAATTTCGGCAACTACCTGTTCATCGCGCAGGAAGACCTGTACGTCCAGACTTACCTGGCGAGCGTGAAGTACGCCGCCGCGACGACCTTCCTCTGCCTGCTCATCGGGTACCCGTTTTCGTACTTCATGGCGCGCGCCAAGCCCTCGGTGCAACCCGCACTGCTGATGCTCGTCATGCTGCCGTTCTGGACGTCCTTCCTGCTGCGGGTGTATGCATGGAAGGGTCTGCTCAGCGACGGTGGATGGGCGCATGACCTGATCGTCGGCAGTGGGCTCAGCCACGCTCTGGCGGCGCTCGGGCTGATCTCGACCCCGAATCAGCTTATGAACACACCCTTCTCGCTCGTGCTCGGCATGACGTACACCTACCTGCCGTTCATGATCCTGCCGCTCTATTCGAACCTGTCGAAGATGGATCTTCGGCTGCTTGAGGCGGCGACTGATCTCGGAGCGACGCCGTTCGTCGCCTTCTGGAAGATCACCGTGCCACTGTCGAAGGCCGGGATCATCGCGGGCTCGATGCTGGTGTTCATCCCGTGCGTCGGTGAGTACGTGATCCCCGAACTGCTCGGCGGCCCGCAGACTCTGATGATCGGACGGGTGATCTTCGACGAGTTCTTCAGCAACAACGACTGGCCGATGGCCTCGTCGGTCGCGGTCATCATGGTCCTGCTGATCCTGGTGCCGCTGGCGATCTTCAACAAGTACCAGGCCGAAGCGACGGAGCGGCGGCCATGAAGGTGTCGAACTTCAATCGACTGTTCGGTCGCGGCTGGCTGGCCATGGGGTTCGCCTTCCTTTACCTGCCGATCGTGGCACTGGTGATTTACTCGTTCAACGACTCGCCGGTGCCCAACTCATGGCGAGGCTTCAGCCTGCGCTGGTATGCGGCGCTGGCCTCCGACAACGAAATGATCACCGCGTTCTGGCTGTCGCTGAAGATTGCCTTCTTCACGGCCTGCTCGTCGGTGGTGCTCGGCACTCTGGCGGCGTTCACCCTGGTGAAGTACCGACGGTTCGGCGGGCGCACGCTGTTCTCGGGCATGGTGAATGCGCCGCTGGTCATGCCCGAGGTCATCGTTGGCCTGTCGCTGCTGCTGATGCTGGTATCGATGCAACGCGCGCTCGGATTCCCCGAGCGTGGCGCGGTCACCATCTGGATCGGACACCTGCTGCTGGGCATGGCCTACGCGACCGTGGTCATCCAGGCGCGCCTGCAGGAACTCAACCCGCAGCTCGAAGAGGCGGCCATGGACCTCGGCGCGCGGCCGTGGCAGGTCTTCAGCCTGGTGACGCTGCCCATGATTTCCCAGTCACTGCTGGCGGCCTGGCTGCTCACCTTCACCCTGTCCCTCGACGACGTGGTGCTCTCGGCCTTCCTGTCCGGGCCCGGGTCGACCACGATGCCGCTGGTCATCTTCTCGCGGGCGCGGCTCGGCCTGAACCCCAGCGTCAACGCCGTGGCCACCGTCATCGTCGTCATCGTCGCCATCGGCGTGGTCGTGGCCAGCTACCTGATCGCCCGCAATGAACGCAACCGCGCTGCCGAAGTGGCGCTGGCCAACCGGCGCTGACTGTGCGCCAACCCTTTCGTCACCGCTGGTCAATTTTCAAAAGGAGAACACCATGAAGATCTGGACCCCTGCCGTTCTGTCGCTCGCCATCGCGGCCGCTTTTCCGCTGAGTGCAGCTGCCCAGTCGAACGAGGAACTGCTCAAGGAGCTCAAGGCGCTGCGCGAACGCGTCGGCCAGCTCGAGGACAAGCTCAAGGCCATGCCGGCGCCACCGGCCTCGGGCCAGTGGGGCGGCATGACGCCCGAACAGCAACGGGACCTCGGCAACGTTCGGCTTCGGGTCGATACGCTCGAGGAAGAACGCGACAACGCGCCGCTCAAGGGCCTGACGATCAGCGGAAGCATCGATCCGACCTTCATCTACAACCGCGCGCGCGACAGCTCGGGCTTCCAGTTCCTGAGCCCCACCGTCGCCAACGGCTACAGCTACGACGACTCCACCTTTGGCGCTCTCTACCTCGACTTCCAGAAGGAACTCGAGGGCGGCACTCGCTTCCGCGTCACGCTTGCACCGGACCGGGGCATCGGCAGCACCATCAACTTGGGCTCGATCGTGCACGAGGCGTCCGTTTCCATTCCCTTGAACGATGAACTCCGGTTGTTTGCTGGGCAGATTCCGGACTGGTCAGGCTATGAATTCTTTACTGCGGCGCAGAACAGGCTGATCACCCACAACCTGCTGTTCGACTTCGTGTTGCCTTTCGCCTACACCGGCGTCGGACTCGAGCTGACGACCGGAGACTGGATCCTCAAGGGAGTGATCGGCAACTTGAACTCGTCCAAGAAGGCTCAGCAAGAGAATTCGCCAGCGTTCTCATATCGAGGCGATTACACGATCGGCGAGTACAGCGGCCTCGGATTCGCCGGCACCTTCGGCAAGGCGCCGAACTTTGTTCAGGGCGGACGTGACACCTCGTTCAACCTGTTCGAGGTCGATGGCTTCTACACCCGTGGCGACTGGAACTTCAACGGCCAGATCAGCTACGGACGGCAGAGTGATGCCGCCATCGCGCTCAGCAACTCCGGCAACTTGCAGGACGCCAAGTGGTGGGGGCTGTCCGGTCTGGCGTCATACAAGATCACGCCGCTGCTCGAAGGTGTGGTGCGCCTCGACTACCTCAATAACGATGAAAACGGTGGCGGCCTCTTCGGGTTCGGAGCCGACTGCAACAACGGTATCGGATCGGGCTTCACCGGCATCGACGGCGAAGGCTTGTGCATTGCCGAGGGCGGCAGCAAGGGAGCCAACCGCACGGCCTTCAGCATCGGCGCCAACTACCGCCTGAACGAGTTCACCGTGCTGAAGACCGAGTACCGCTACGACCACGCTTCACGCGACGTCTTCTATTACGTCGACAAGGGCGAGTTCAAGAAGAGCAACAGCATCTTCGGCGCGGCGGTTGTCGTGTCCTTCTGACCTGACCCAACTCGCTGTGCGCTGTGGCGGTCCCACGCCGCCACAGCGTGAGTCCAGCGCGACGAGACGATCATGAAGCGACTCGAAGCCAGCGGCCCGGGCGAACCGTCGCCCGTGGCCGCTGGTCGTGTGCTCGAGGGCCAACCAGCGCCTCGTGTGTGGGATCTGTACACCGACACGACCGGACAGTTCTTTGCCGGCCAGTGGGCAGCCGATGTCGGGCGCTGGCAGGTCGTGTACGAGGCGCACGAAGAAGAGTTCTGCCTGCTGATCGAAGGCAGCGTGCGCCTGACCGACGACTCGGGCAGCACACTCACTTTCCATGCCGGCGATGCCTTCGTGGTGCCTGGCGGGTTCCGGGGTGAATGGTGCAACCTGACGCCGGTGCGCAAGCACTACGCGATCATGAATCTGAACAACAAGGAGACACCCTCATGACGACGAACCCGACCACGCCCAACTGGCATCAACTCGCCCGCGACATCCGACCCGACGGCCGCCTCTTCATCGGTGGCGAGCGGGTGGCCGCCGCCGACGGGCAGACCTTCGACTGCGTCTCGCCGATCAACGGCCGCTCGCTCACTGCCGTCGCACGCGGTCAGGCTGCAGACATCGACCGCGCAGTGGCGTCGGCGAGGGCAGCGTTCGACGATGGCCGCTGGTCGCACCGGAGCCCGGCAGCGCGAAAGGCAGTGCTGCAGCGCTTTGCGCAGAAGCTGCTCGACGCGAAGAACGAGTTGGCCCTCCTCGAAACTCTCGACATGGGCAAACCGATCCAGTGCAGCCTCGCCGTCGACGTGGGCTCGAGCGCCAAGACCATTGCCTGGTACGCCGAGGCCATCGACAAGGTCTACGACGAGATCGCGCCGACCGCACGCAGCGCACTGGCGCTGATCACACGCGAGGCGATGGGCGTCATCGGCGCCATCGTTCCGTGGAACTACCCGATGCTGATGTCGGCCTGGAAGCTCGGTCCTGCGCTCGCTGCGGGAAACAGCGTCGTGCTCAAGCCGAGCGAGAAGTCACCGCTGACCGCGATGCGCATGGCCGAACTGGCCGTCGAGGCTGGACTGCCCGAAGGCGTGTTCAACGTCGTACCGGGCTTCGGCCACGAAGCGGGCGAGGCACTCGCGCTGCACATGGAGGTCGACGCCATCGGCTTCACCGGCAGCACCCGCGTCGGTCGCAAGATGTACGAGTACGCCGGGCGCAGCAACCTCAAGCGTGTCTACAACGAACTCGGAGGAAAGTCGGCCTTTCTGGTGTTCGACGACCACAACGACATCGCCCGCGCCGCACGCACAGTGGCCGCCGGCATGTTCTTCAACCAGGGCGAGAGCTGCAACGCGCCGTCGCGCGTGCTGGTGCACGAGAGCGTCGCCGACGAGTTCATTGCCACGGTCGCTGCCGAAGCACCCAAGTACGCCGCAGGCGACCCGCTCGGCGGCGAGGCCGAAATGGGCGCGATGGTTGATGAGGGACAGATGCGCACCGTGCTCGGCTACATCGACGCGGGCCAGACCGAGGGCGCAAAGCTCGTGGTCGGTGGCCGTCAGGTCATGTCCGAGACCGGCGGCTACTACATCGAGCCCACGGTGTTCGAAGGTGTCACCAACCAGATGAAGATCGCCCGCGAGGAGATCTTTGGCCCGGTGCTGTCGATCCTGCGCTTCAAGACGGAGGCTGAGGCGATCGCCATCGCCAACGACACGCCCTACGGTCTGGCCGCCAGCGTCTGGAGCCACCAGATCGATCGCGTGCACCGCGTATCGCGCGCGCTTCGTGCCGGCACCGTCCACGTCAATTCCTACGACGAAGACGACATCACCGTGCCATTCGGCGGCTTCAAGCAAAGTGGCAACGGCCGCGACAAATCGCTCCACGCCCTCGAGAAGTACACCGAACTCAAGACCACCTGGATCCGCCTCGACGAATGAGCCGCAGCAGCTGCATCGATACGATCAAGCACGCCGCCACAGCGGCAGGAGCCCCCCCATGAACCATTCCCCCAACGAACAACTGCTCGCCCGCAAGGCGGCGGCGACGCCGCGTGGCGTCGGCGTCATGGGCACCTTCTTCGCCGACCACGCCGAGAACGCCGAGTTGTGGGACATCGAAGGCCGCCGCTACATCGACTTCGCGGGCGGCATCGCGGTGCTCAACACCGGCCACCGCCACCCGAAGATCATGGCGGCGGTGCAGGCGCAACTGCAGCGCTTCACCCACACCTGCTACCAGGTCGTTCCGTACGAGGGCTACATCGCGCTGGCCGAGAAGCTCAACGCGCTGACGCCCGGTTCGCACGCGAAGAAGACCGCGCTCTTCAGCACCGGCGCCGAGGCGGTCGAGAACGCCATCAAGATCGCCCGCGCCCACACCAAGCGTTCAGGCGTCATCGCTTTCAGCGGCGCATTCCACGGCCGCAGCATGTTTGCAGTGGCGATGACCGGCAAGGTCATGCCGTACAAGGCGCAGTTCGGGCCCTTCCCGCCCGAGATCTATCACGCACCCTTCCCTTGCCACTGCGCGAGCCTCGACGAGGTGAAGAAGGCCGTGCACGCGCTCTTCAAGGCCGACATCGAACCGAGCCGTGTGGCCGCCATCATCTTCGAGCCGGTGCAGGGCGAAGGCGGCTTCAACCCGATCCAGCCGGCTGCCGTGCAGTGGCTGCGCGATCTCTGCGACGAGCACGGCATCGTGATGATTGCCGATGAGGTGCAGTCCGGCTTCGGGCGCGCCGGCAAGCTGTTCGCCATGCAGCACTTCGAGCATCTCGGTGTCGTGCCCGATATCCTGGTGAGCGCCAAGTCGCTCGCCGCAGGGCTGCCGCTGTCGGCCGTCACCGGTCGCGCCGAGATCATGGACGCGCCGAACCCTGGCGGGCTGGGCGGCACCTACGCCGGCAATCCGCTGGCCATCGCCGCCGCCCACGCGGTGATCGAGGTGATGGCAGAAGAACAACTTCCTGAGCGCGGGCAAGCCTATGGCGATCGACTCAAGGCGCTGCTCGACAGCATGCGCGCAGAAGTGCCGCAGATCGCCGACGTGCGTGGCCTCGGCGCGATGGTCGCGGTCGAGTTCAACCACGCAGGCACCGACGAGCCCGATACCGACTTCACCAAGCGCGTGCAGACCCTGGCGCTCAAGCATGGTCTGATCCTGCTCACCTGCGGCGTCTACGGCAACGTGGTCCGCTTCATGTTCCCGCTGACCATTCCCGAGTCGCACTTCACCGAAGCGCTCGGCATCCTGACCACATCGCTGCACGAGGCGGTCCAAGCCGCTGCCAGCGCCTGAGTCGATGAGCGAGTTGCGCGCCTTCGGCACTCCCGCGTTCGACCCGTCCGCCATCGACATCTCGGCCATCCAGGACAGCCTCGGCGCCCAGCACATCCACAGCTTGCTCGCGCAGTTCACCGACATTCACGGTGTGGCGCGCGGCAAGCTGGTGCCGCTGAACCAACTGGGCGTGCTGCTGACCGAGGGCGTCGGCTTTGCCGGCCCGTCGATCTGGGGTACCGGGCTTCCGCGCACCGGCCCGCGTGCCGAGTACTACGGCCGCGGCCAGTCCGATACCGCGCGCGCCCTGCCCTGGATGCCGGGTGTGGCGCGGGTTGTGTGCGACGGTTTCGTCGACAGCGAACCGTTCGAGGCCTGCCCGCGCCAGGTCCTGCGCCGGCAGCTGGCGCGCCTGGCCGATCGCGGCTGGACGCTGCGCACCGGCATCGAGCCCGAGTTCTTCCTGCTGCGACGCGCCGGCGACGGCTTCGAGCCTGCCGATGAACACGACCGCCTGGACAAGCCGTCGTACGACCTGAAGAGTCTTCCGCGCCAGGCTGCCTTCCTGCACGAGCTGGCCCACAGCCTCACCGCCTGCGGGCTCGATGTCTTTCAGATCGACCACGAGGACGCCCACGGCCAGTACGAGCTCAACTTCCACCACGAAGAGGCCCTGACGAGCGCCGATCACCTGATGCTCTTCAAGATGGCCGCGCACGCGCTCGCCGAGTCGCACGGCATGGTCTTCTCGATGATGCCCAAGCCCTTTGCCAACCAGCCTGGCAGCGGCATGCATTTCCATGTGTCGCTGTGGACACAGCCCGGCAGCAGCGGTGCCGCGTCGGACTCGCGCTGCGTGTTCGCCGACGACTCGCAGGACCTGTCGTTGATCGGCCGCCAGTTCATCGCAGGGGTGCTGGCGCATGCCGATGCGCTGTGTGCCATTGCCGCACCGACGGTCAACAGCTACAAGCGGCTGACGGTGGGCGAGTCGATCACCGGCACGACCTGGGCGCCGGCCTACGTCGCTCATGGTTCGAACAACCGCACCGCACTCGTTCGTACCCTGCGAGGGCGCTTCGAGTGGCGAGTGCCCGATGCCTCGGCCAACCCCTACCTGGCCACGGCCGCGCTGATCGCAGCCGGCCTCGACGGCATCGACCGCGCACTCGACCCGGGCCCCGCCTGCAGCGACGACCTGTTCAACTTGTCGATGGCCCAGATTCACGAGCGGCACATTGCCGTGCTGCCGCAAAGCCTCTCGGCGGCGCTCGACGCGCTCGAGCGCGACGCCGTGGTGTGCGGCGCACTGGGCGACACGCTGTCGCGTGAGTTCGTGCGGATCAAGCGCGATGAGTGGCTCGAGTACGCACGCCACGTCAGCCCCTGGGAGATGAGCCGCTACGCCGCTGCGTTTTGAAGACGCCCTGGCTCGCCTACCTGAGCCTGGCGAGCGGCATGGCCGTCGTCGGCGCCTACGTCGGCTTCTCGAAGCTGCTGGTCACCGTCTTTCCGGTGTTCCTGCTGGCGTGGCTGCGATTCGGCATCGCGGCGGTGGCGATGGCCACCTGGGTGAAACGCAGCGCCACTGAGCAGCCGCTCGATGCACGAGGGCGGCGCCTTCTCTTCATCGAGTCGTTCTTCGGAAACTTCCTGTTCTCGGTGTGCATGCTGTTCGGCGTGTCGATGACCTCGGCGCTCGCAGCCGGCGTGATCATGGCGGCCATCCCCGCCGCGGTGGCTCTGCTGTCGCGCTGGCTGCTGCGCGAACGCATTGCGCCGCGCGTGGCAGCGGGCATCGCCTGCGCGGTCGCCGGCATCGCGCTCGTGTCGGCGTTCAAGCCGGCCGACGATGCCGCGCCGGTGTCGCTGTGGGGCAACCTGCTGCTGCTTGCCGCCGTGTTCTGCGAGGCCACCTACGTGGTCATCGGCAAGCAGCTCACCGGCCGGCTGTCGGCCAAGCGCATCAGTGCGCTCGTCAACCTGTGGGGCCTGCTGCTGATGACGCCGTTCGGGGTGTGGCAGGCACTGCAGTTCGACTTCAGCTCTGTCTCGCCCGGTTCATGGACGCTGCTGGTCGGCTACGCCCTGGCGGCCAGCATGATCACCGTGTGGCTGTGGATGACTGGCCTCAAACACGTGCCGGCGTCGTCGGCCGGCGTGTTCACCGTGCTGCTTCCGATCACCGCAGCGGCAGTGGGCGTGGTCTTTCTCGGCGAGCGCTTCAGCGCGCCGCAGGTGGGCGCCTTCGCGCTGGCGCTGGCAGGGGTGGTGCTGGCAACGTGGCCCGATGCCCGTGCGCGGGCGACACAGCCCTGAGCCGATGTGCCGATGTGCCGATGTGCCGATGTGCCGATG
>VYKX01000398.1_pt1 | contig 20271 bp, 19 predicted proteins | sample 5114471 | NCBI WGS metagenome assembly VYKX01 (sample SAMN12291785, study PRJNA351875) | freshwater metagenome | isolation source: freshwater lake | place: USA: Michigan, Gull Lake | collected 2013-08-08
GATTTTGTCAAAGCGGAACTTGAATTATGAAGTCTTTTTGACAAGCTGATCACTAATTTTCTGGCTGAATTGTTTGGGCTAATCCTTGCTCTAAAGTAAAGGGAGGTTGCCAATTCAGGGTTTTTTGAATATATCTAGAGTCAACGGTAAGAGAACCAAGCAAGCGATCGATATTATAGGTGTTAAAAGGGAGATTTTTCCCTGTTATAGATTCTACCCTATCACCTAGATAACCTAAGAATCTAAGTAAGGTAGTGGGGACGGGCAGCAATCGACAGGGTTGTTGAATTTGTTGAGCAATGAGTCGAATTAATTGAGGAGTCGAAACAGCTTGGTTATCGCTAATTAAAAATATTTTATTAGCGGCATTAGGATGATCTAAACAGGTAATAATGGCAGCAACTAAGTTACCCACAAAGACAAAACTACGACGATTTTTTATTGCACCAAAAGGTAAAGGTAATCCCCGTTTAATTAGTTTCATCAAGCGCTCCATATTAGCACGATTACCTGGCCCGTAAACTAGAGTAGGACGAAAGATCGTCCAAGTCATGTTACTATCTTTGGCAAGGTTAATTAAAGCTTGTTCTGCTTGCAATTTACTACCACCATAAGGACTATCAGGATGACAGGGAGAGTTTTCGTTAAGAATATCATCACTTTCGGCAGCCATAGCATGAATAGAACTGACAAAAATAAAGTGCTTAACTCCTGCTTTTAGCGACTGCTTAACTAGGTTAATAGTCCCCTTAGTGTTAACTTTTATAAATGCTGCTTCTGGATTGGATATAGTCTCATGAAGGATATGAGATCGTCCTGCTAGATGAATAACGGTATCAATGCCTAGCAATGCTTCTTGCCAATCGGTCATATCATCAATTTCACCCACCTGAATAGCCTTAATTGGGATGGATAGAGGTTGACGGAAATCGTCCCGCACGGCTGCGGTAGTTTGCCATCCTTGCTGATGTAAGACGGGGAGGAGGTGACGGCCAATGAAACCAGTCGCTCCCGTAACTAGAATTGTTTTCATAAGATGTTTTTAATTTTTTGTTTTAAGTTAAGTTACTTTCTCTCTTGGATCGAATAATTTCAACCAACGGTATACGACAGTTCTGAATGGCAATGGTAATATTCCTAGTAAAAATGGTTTAGTAACACCAAGATAAGCAATGGGAGAAGCACGTAACATCCAGCAACCACGCCACCCGATAAGCATCTGCTCTGCTGATACACTAATTTTATTTCTTTGAAAATTCTCGTCTGTAAAACGATAGTAGATTAAAGTAATAGATAGATTGGCAAATTTTAATCCAGCAGCGGCACAGCGAAACCACAGATCATAATCTTCATTTCTGTTTGTTTTACTAGAATATGAGCCAACTTTAACTATTGCTTCCCGGCGAAACATTACTGTAGGATGAAGTAAAGGACAGGTCCAGATTAACCTATAGATTTGAACGGGATCTGTTGGGACTTTTATTTTAGTCATAACTTTACCACTTTTATCTATCCTCAAACCATACCCGCCCAAAATATCTACATCTGGATGCTCTCTCACATAATCCATCTGAAGTTCTAAACGATTGGGAACCGCAATATCATCAGCATCCATCCGAGCTATCCAAGTAGTCGTCGCTGCTGCTACGCCACGAGCTAGACTGTATCCCAGTCCCATATTCCGCTCGTTAGTTAAAATTCTAATTCGTGAATCACGTTCTGCATATTCTGCCAAAACTTTACTACTACCATCGGTAGAAGTATCGTCAATAATCAGGAATTCAAAATCCTGGAATGTCTGCTGTAATATGCTATCAATGGCTTCTGGTAGATAGGGAAGTCCATTATAGACGCTCATTAATACGGTTACAGGTGGGTTCATTTTATCGACTCCTTAATTCTTGCAAAAATTTCGCTACCGCATCACATCTGACACCAGCAATATATGGGATGGTATTATTTTTTCAATACAAAGTGGCCGCTTGTTTTGAAGATTTATTTTATTGATTATCTAAGTATTGCTCTTGATGAAATCAAGTCTGATAGTTAATTCTGTACTTTACTTAGTAATAATCTCATAAACTGATCTCACTTTTTTGCTCATATTATCCCAAGTTAAAGTTTGTGCTTCTTTGATACAATGGGAGCTAATTTCATAATATTCTTCATCACTAATTGATTTTAGTTTTTGTATTTTTTCAATAAAAAGCCTTGAATTATTGTAAGGATAGACATGACATATATCTGCTGGAAAATAGTCCTTTATTTGTACTCTATCTGAAACAATAATTGGAGTTCCATGAGCTAAGCTTTCTAGAGATACAAGACTTAAAGCTTCATATTTAGAAGGTACTACTGTACATAAGGCTTGTCTATAAAGCTGTCCTAATTCAACATCACTAACGTTACAGATATACTTGACTCTGTGACAATCATTGACTACAGGTATCCTTCCTGATTTAGGAATTACAACTTTAATATCAATAAAGTCTACATTATTTTTGACAAATTCAAAATTCTTATTATTGTCAAGCCTTCCAACAAAAAGAATGTAATTTCCTTTGACGTGAGGCAATTGATTACTAATAGAATGACCGCCAGGAATTAAATGAACTTCTCTAACTTTTTTTAAAAAAAATTTAACCTCTTGCTGAGACAAGCAAATAATGTCTTGCTTTTTCAAAATAGGTTGAATTTTAAGCTTAAAAAACAACCAAGCTAAGGGAGGTCTTTTAAGATATATAAATGGATGATAGTGGGGAGTATAAACAATTTTCTTGCCTAAGTTAGCCGCAATTTTCATACAGTTTCCAACAAAAAAAGAAGCCAGTCCATGAATATGATAAATATCATATTCGGTGCTTTTGATTTTTTGTTCTAAAGCTTGATAATTAACAATTTTTTTTTCAAATATACTAATATTTTCAAATAAATCTGGATATAAAAAATCTACCTTATCACCCATTTTTTCGAGACTCCATTTTAATTTTTTACAATGAGTTGTTACTCCGCCAACACTGTTATCTAAATTCTGCTCTGCGATCAATAATATTTTCATATTATATTCAACCTCATTTGTTAATTACTTGTGTTAATCAAATATATCTTCTTCTAATGACCATTGATTGTATCTACTTTTCTTGATTTTTTTCAAGAAAATTACAGCTTTGTATGGTAATATATTTGCCAAATATCTATTCACCATAAAAAAGCAATACCTTATATAAACAACTAATTTATTGTGACTATACTTCAAAGCTATATCTCTACTTTCTTGAGTAGATTGAGAATTTCCACTTTTTCCTGCTGGTCTGAAGTTTCCTATGAATTTATTTGTATTAACACCTCGACAACCATTTACATAAATTCTTAAGTCAAATTCATGATCTGCCGAAATTTTATATTTGGTATCAAATTTACCAAATTTGCTATAGACAGGTTTTTTGACAAAAGTTGATAGCTGTAAGTACACTGTGCGATAATAAATTTCAGAGCCAAAATTTTTGTTAGTTGCTGGCAACGACATCCCAAATTTATTTCCCAATTCATCAACTAAGTAAACTTTCCCGTAGGTATATTCTACATCACAGTTCACTAGATGTTCCCAGCTATTTTGAATAGCATCTAGCTCATACCAATCACCAGAGTTTATAAATCCAATAATCTCTCCATTAGCGAGATTTAGTCCCTGGTTCATAGCATAGTATAAACCGCTATCGGGCTCACTCACCCAATAATCAATCTTATCTTCATACTTACGAATAATATCAACTGTACCATCCGTAGAACCGCCATCTATGACAATATACTCAACATTATCATAGGTCTGATTAATCACACTCTGAATTGTCTGCTCTAAATACTTCTCGCCGTTAAAAACTACAGTAATGATGGTAACTAAAGGAAGCGGTGAATTGTCAGACAAGCCACTAGCTTCATCATAAGAACGTTTGAAATATCCCTGGGTTCTCAACCCGCCTTCTGCTTTTCGTTCTGGATTGGGTGGTAGGAACAGAGAAAACTGCACTTTTGATGCGGAATCGTTGACAATAACTGGTCTCTCCTGCGTCACCAGGCGAGTGGTGGAAAAATTGCGGTCTAGCGCAATTGCGTCTTTGTCTTGATTGACTAGGGGAAGCGTCATAATTGTGATTTAGCAGCAGCTTAGGTGATCGACAAACTCATCAATAAACTCGTCAATTGAATTGGCAGCCACAAGACAAAAATTGATTGAATTAGTTAGATTATACCTTGGGAGCGCATTAATTCTATCTCTTGTTGCAACCCGACTTCTAGAGTACGAGGAGTAAACCCTAAATCCCTTTTAGCTTCTTCGTGGGAATAAGCTTTGTCTTCTTGTAATCGCAAGATTTGTTCTCGTCGCACGGGTGATTTTTTAGCTAATGTTTTTTCTAGTAGGGTAGCTGACCAGATGCCAAATTTTAAGGGAAAAGATAGGGATCGTACCGTTTTTCCTAATAACTTTTCTACCAATAAAATTAACTGACGGAAGGAAACAATACTACCTCCGGAAAGATCGTAAGCACCTTTTATATTAGGACATTCCCAGACTTTTAACAACATCTGGGCAATGTCATCAGCGTGAACTGGTTGTAACAGGTTATCCCCAGAACCAAAAATGGGAAAGAATCCGTAGCGGTGACAGAATTTAATCAATTTGTGTAAGTTTTTATCTTGGGGAGAACCATAAATCATTGTCGGTCTCAGGAGACAATAAGAAGCAGCATATTGTTGTAAATAGCTTTCTGCTTTTTTATACTCGGCAGAATATTCATTATATTTTGAATACACTCCCGTGGTTCCGATGATAATTAATCGGGGAGTTTGTTGGAATTTTTTTAGACTATTAAGTATGGTTGGTACTTGTCGAAGCTGGACGAGATGGATAATGGTTTGAAAATTATTTTCACTAAAAATTTGCTGCCAAGTTTCTGGAATCGAGCTATCACCAATATGATAGATTATGGGTAATCCTAGACTATCTAACATACTGCGATCTCTAGTAGGGCGAATTAAACAATGTATTTCTATTTCAGGCTTAGTAGATGCCAAACGTTCCATGAAAAAACCACCTGGCAACCCTGTAGCACCTGTGATTAACAATTTATTCTCAATCATCATTTTTAGTCCTTTTCTCTAAAACTTGCTCATAAACCTGAAAGGTTTTTTCAAACATCTTCTCAAAAGTATATTCTGCTTCGTAGCGTTTGCGTCCTGCCGCTCCCATTTTAGTCCTGAACTGAGCATCTAGAACTAATTGTAATAGTCTCTGGTGTAAAGTGTTAACATCTCCCCAGGGTACAATATAACCTGTTATTCCTTCCATAATTGCTTCTGACGCTCCCCCAACATCGGACACAATCACTGGTAGTCCTGCTCTCATTGCTTCGATTGTGGTGCGAGGAAACCCTTCCCAATTAGATATTAAAGTAAATATTTGGGCTTGGGCTAATACTTCTGCTACATTGATACGAAAGCCTAAAAAATTAATTCTGTCGATAATTTTTAGCTCCTTGGCTAAGGTTTTAATTTTTTCTAAATCCGGACCGTCTCCGACCAAATCTAAATGGGCTTCGGGAATATTTTGAAAGGCTTTCAGTAAGGTTACATGGTCTTTTTGCTGATCAAATCTTGCCACCATAACAATACGAACAGGGTTAGCATGACTAGGATTAGCTCTCAATTCTGCTGGTATATCTGGCATCCCATTATGTATGGTCAATAATCGATTGGGTTGCATACCAGTTTTTAGTCCAATTAATCGATCTTGTTCCGAAACACAGATAATTTTATTAGCTAAAGGTTCTGTGATTTTTTCTGACCACTGATAGATAGTTCGACTCGGCTCTGGTACACCTCCTGTAAAAGCCCAACCATGGACGGTAAAAATACAAGGAGTCTTGCTTTTTCTGGCTGCTAATCGTCCTAAAATTCCCGCTTTACTAGAGTGAATGCTGATAATATCTGGTTGGAATTCTGCAATAATTTTTTGAAGAAAATTTAAGGTTTTCCAGTCTTTAATTAAGTTAATTTTTTTGCCCAAGTATTGACAAGATACATTGTTTATGTGCTGTCCTTGCAAGTCATGATTGTAAATTCCTTTGCTTCCAGTAACAACTAAGACTTGATGGTGAGAATCTTGGAGAAATTTCGCTAAATCCCGCACATGAACCTGTGCGCCTCCAAGGGTATCTGCTCTAGTAATAACAAAAAGTATTTTCATTTTATGTACAGTTTAAACTCTTTATTTATGGATAATTTTATGAGAACAAGTTTAAGTTTTTTAAACTTGATTAGCTTTTTGCAATAGCTGCAACATTTTAGGGGCTGTTATTTGAATATTATACTTATCTTCGACAAGTTTTCTGCCAGCCCATCCCATGCTTTCTCTTAAATCTCGATCATGTTTCAGGTTTTGAAAAGCTTGCAGCCATTCAGCTTGACTACTAGCTTGAAAGCCGTTGATACCCTGCTCGATAATCTCGGCATTCACCCCTACTGGTGAACCAATAACTGGGCGAGTAGATGCCATATATTGAATTAGTTTAAATCCGCATTTTCCTCGCTCAAATGGCGTATCAGTAAGGGGCATAATCCCTACATCAAATTGTTGCATCTCTTTCACCTCGGTTGCTTCTGACCAAGGCTTAATTTCTAAAGGGATATCCTCTAGATTTGTCTCTTTGGCACCAATAGCAACGACTTTGGCACCACCATCTCGACAAATTTCTTTTAAAACAGGATAAAGTTCTTGTATATAATCGACAAACTTCAATGGACTTCCTATCCAGCCGATGGTAAAGACTTCATTTTGAGGAGCTTTTGATAAGGGATAGCGATCAAGATCGACGACGGTGGGTAATATTTCTACCCATTTAGCTCCTGCTTGTGTTGCTCTGTTAGCTAAGTAATCATTTCCCGCAATCACTAAGCGAGCATTCTGCATTACTCGATCGATTTTCTGTGCCAATAGCCATCTAACTACAGAAGCAGAATGTTGATCGTAACGGTGGAATACTGCGTCATCATAATCAACTAAATAAGGTGTTCTTCCTCTGAGCAACAGTAATTCTAGCCAAGCTGGTAGCCAAGGTAATGCTTCCTTTTCCAACCAGATTAAATCGTATTTTTGAGATTTCAACAGCAGCGAAATTCTCTGTTGATAAGCAGATAATAATCTCGATAAAGGGTATTTTTCCCCTAAGTAGCGAGTTCTAAGATAATCATTATCTAATAAGGGAGCGGTCTCAACCTCTATTCCCTCTTTTTTCAAATAAGGCAAATATTGGTAAGTACGATAGCGGCTGCTAGCTCCTAAAGTATCGTAGCGACTGAATAACAAAGTTTTCATCACTGTTGAGGATTTAATTAGATTATTTTCTTGTATAAACTGGAGAGTTGACGATATTCTCTAGGTATGGCGAAGATTATTAGCTCCCTTATATCTCTCAATAATCATTTGATCAGAAACTACTTTCTCAGGAGATTTTTCTCCTAAGAAATATGTACAAGAAGCTCCATCGAGAGCTTGAGGATTATTTTTGAATAGATAGTCAAAATATTTAAGCCAAGAAAACATTAATCTCACCATCGCTTTAGTTAATAATCTTGAGGTATTATATAGTAACCGCATTAGTATAAAAAGAGGGAGAAAAAATTTCATTATCTTCTCGAATGAATACTGGTTTATTATTAATAATAGCAAATTCAGAACTACAGTTTTTGCAAATAATCTAAAATTAATTGACTACTTTGGCACTTAGGGCATTGACTCAACGTCTCGATAAATTGATTCATTTTTTACTCCGATCGATTAACTAAAAGTCTGTTTTTTCTCAAGAAACAAAGTTACACTGGCAATACACTTAAGAAAAAATATAGATAAAAACTCCAAGATAAATGAGCTATAATGGTTGGTACAGATTGATTTTGGTGTTCGTTTCATTTTTTTGTCTAGGTATAGTTGATAAAGTTCCCTCGCATATCTAAAAGATGTTCTTAAATTAGATATTTTGCCCATATTTAAAGTCTCTTGGCAGCTGATATAGTTGGTAAAATAATGTCAATAATCCGTATGTTTTTCAGTCCAATCGTCCAAAGATATACCCGATTCTTTATTCTGCTGTACTCTGCATAGAAAGTTTCTAACTCCTTTAAATTGTTGATTGCTGAAATATGTTCATACAAATATCGCTCGAATAAAAAGGATTATTCGCAGTCTTTTAAAACTTTTTTCAAGGTTTTGTAATCGGTATGTAAATGGATATTGTTTCTAACAACTAAACCTCGTACAGCCCCCCAAATCCAAGATAAAATCAGCCCACACAAACCAAAATTATCATAAATAACTCTAGCGTACTCCTGCTTACAATTCGCTAATTTTGAGTTATCTTGATAGGAACTGCTGGCACCACCAAGTCTAAAAAAAGCAATTGTAGATTTGTCTTTGATTGACGATGCACTCATCTTATAAATCTTTTGATTAAGATCGAAGTCAGCATATATTTTATATTTCGTGTTGAACGGAAGTTGAGCAAGTAAGTTTTTCTTAATGAATAATCCTTGGGGACATAAAGTATTTTTGAACACAATCAATGGATTATATCTACTGATCCGTAGCTGACCGTTATCCATAATTACATTGCCATGAATTATGTCCGTATTGTTTAAACTTGCTTTCTGAATAGATTGGCTAGGTATATTTAACAATATATCATCGCTCCCCAAGTAGTAAATGTAATCTCCTTGACTCAATTTCCAGCCTTTATTCATCGCATCATATATACCTTCGTCAGGTTCGCTCAACCAATAATCTATCTGATCATCATACTTACGAATAATATCAATTGTGCTGTCAGTAGAACCTCCGTCTATAATAATGTACTCAACATTATTGTAAGACTGGCTAATGACACTCTGAATTGCTTGCTCTAAGTGCTTTTCTCCATTAAAAACTACCGTTATAATAGTAACCAAAGGAACTGATCCCCCTTCTCCCTTGCGTTCTGGATTTGGTGGCAAAAATAAATGAGATTGCACTTTTGCAGAAGAATCGTTAATAATAGCAGGCCTCTCCATAGTTACTCGGCGAGTTGTAGAGAAGTTAGCATCTAGCTCGATAGTTTTTTTCTCTTGCAATGGTGGGTTTATTGTCATATCTTATCTTGATATTGGCAAGCTACAAGCGTTTTAATCATAATTACAACTAGGTCAGTTTATAATTAGCTATATAGAATGAGAAAGATTATTCTAGATCTCTCATACTTGCTAAAATACTATTAAACTAGCCTGCGGGTTATATCAGCTAATGTAATTAGCTAAAAAAATTAACTTTAAGATTTAGAGCCATTGTACCTGATGATGAACTTATTGTAAAGAAAATTTTTAACCAGCCAATACTAGAAAGCCAACGGCTCTCCCGATATAATGGGAAAAAATGTTCTCATCCTAAATCCGGTTATTAAAAACTGATTATTTATTCTCCGTTTTGCCTCTTGCCTCTTGCATGAGTGCCTCTCCTCATAAGTAGCCTATACTCAACGGATTTAGTATCATATCTTCTATTTAGCTTCCTGGAGAGTCATTATTCCGGCAAATCTCCAAAACGCTCTCGATAGCGTTGAAGCAATGCTTCTAAATCCTCAGCCCGTATTCTCTCCTGTTCAGCCCGTATTCTCTCCTGTTCAGCCCGCATTCTCTCCTGTTCAGCCCGTATTCTCTCCTGTTCAGCCCGTATTCTCTCCTGTTCAGCCCGCATTCTCTCCTGTTCAGCCCGCATTCTCTCCTGTTCAGTTAGCTCTGACTCTGTGAGCAGTAAATCGCCAGCAAAAGTCGCCCAACGCAACCACACTGCCTCGACTCCCTTATACTCCCCTTGCCAGCGTACCAAGGACAACCCTAGTCTTTGACTGAAAAATCTTTCTCGGTCCTGATAGATGGCTTTCTTTTCAGTTTTATCCTGTGGAGCGGTACTTTCGGAAAGGAGTTCGATAACCACGTCGGGAGCTTTCCCTTCTTCCCAAACCACCCAACTTTTTCTTTCCGCTTTGGGAACCCCCAGGACAGCAAAAAAATCGGGTCCGCGAAATTCCTCGCTTTTTAACTGTGCGGCACTGAAATAAACGAACATATTGCCCCCCACATAGCCATCTTCCCTAGCAGCTAACCAGGGTAACAAGGCATCAATCAGGATATCCATCTGTAGTTTATGTCGTTGGGTTTCCATGGGAACGCCGTCATCACAGGGCAATTCATCTTGGGTGGGCAGTGAAGGTCGAGAAGGGGCAATAGTGGAAGTCATCGGAGCTACACTGGTGATTAGACTTATGGGGCTTTTTCCTCTAGCACTAGGGAAAATAATCTACTGGCTAGAATTGAGATGGGGGCAAAATACTATGGTCATTATAGCCTAAATGTATTATTGATCTTGCTCAAGATCTCACTGTATAACTCTAAATATTTTTGTGCCTGTAACTCTAAAGTAAATTCTTGCGCCACTTTTTGCCTTGCCCGAATGCACAATTGGTTATACCTTTCTGTATCTTCTAATACCCAATTAATTCCCAGTGCCAAGTCTTCCACCTCGAAGGGGTGGGCCAGATAACCATTCTCTTGATGTTCGATCATATCAGGCATTCCACCAATTTTAAAAGCAACAGAGGGAGTTCCACAGGCGAGAGCTTCCATGACTGTGTTAGGAAGATTATCCTCAAGGGAGGGAGCGACGAAAATATCGGCGGCGGCATAGACTAAAGCTAGGGAAATATCATCATTTAATCTGCCTAAATAATGGGTTTTCAGTCCCAAATCAGGCGGATTAACTGGTTCAGAAGCACCGAAGACCACTAACTCTAATTTATGCTGCCATATTTCCCCCTGGCTGAGTTTTTTTATGGCAGGTAGCAGCAGATGAAATCCTTTTCGGCGATCGCTTGTTGCCGTCATAGCACCAAAGAGAATAAGCTGCTTATCTTGGGGTAATCCTAAGAGATGGCGAGCAATTTTTTTCTCGATTGGTTTATACCTTTGAATATCTAAGCCATTGGCAATTACTTCTATCCGTAAATCCTGAAATAGAGAACTATTTCTAGCACAATCTGCTAACCATTGACTGGGGGTAACAATAGTCAGATTTAGATTTTTCCAAGCTTTAGCTTTTCGCCACCAAACCCAACGAGAAATATCCCAATCTTGCTGACTTTTTAATTGAGGACAATGACCACAGGATTGGGTATAGCGATCACATTCTCCACTATAATGACAACCACCCGTAAAAGGCCACATATCGTGAGCCGTCCAAACAAGAGGTTGCTTAAATTTGGCTAGGGTTTCAATTTGTAAAAACCCGGCATTAATCCGGTGTAAGTTAATAATATCTGGACTAATTTGGGCTACTCTAGAAACAAGGCGATCAGGAAGCCATTGGATAGAATAAGTTGTTCTCTCTCTTTGGTTATATAATGACAAGGGCAATTGATCAAAAGTAGGTCTTAGCTTTGTCCAACCCTTCATTAATTTACTTGCCGGCGATAAAACAGTATAGTCATCACGAGTTTTATCACCAACTAACAGAGTCGAATCTGTACCAGTTTCCCGCAAGCCTTGATGTAAACGATAAACGGCCGCATAGGCGCCTCCTCGACCATCAGAATTACTTAGTAAACATACTTTCATGACTTAAAAAATATCCCGTCCATTTGTAATAGTCTTCCAGTTTTTATATCGGCAAAGTTCGGAACAATTGTCTATAGCTCGTAGCCAAGTTTTCTCATAAACTCTAGCAGATATTCAAAGAGAATTTGCTGGTCATATAGTGGCACTAAAGACATTTCTATTTGTATCCCTTTAACTAAAGGAAGAATCTGAAAAGAACCTTCAATAACTTGCTTTTCAAATCCCTGCACATCGATCTTCAAAAATATTGATTGAGTACCCTCTGTAATGTAGTCTTTAGCTAAAGTATCTAGCCGTCTCAATTGTACTATTTCAGAACCACAATAAACTGATTCAGGAGCAGCTTGCACATGAGAATCCAACATCGACAGTACAGAGCTACTTTGACTATTCCCAGCAATATTAATGGTAATTTCACCTTCTTGATTTCCCAAAGCGCAGCGAGGAGCAATTTCCCACAAGTTATCTTTTTTGCTAAGAGTAAGTAATTGGGAGTAGGCAGTGGATAAAGGTTCAAAGGATACTATCTTGCCTTGATAACCAGAGTCTCGCAGAAAACTAGCATACTGTCCACAGTTAGCACCCACATCAAAAATTAGCTCTATCTGATGATATTCCAGTAACCTTCCCATCAGGGCTAATTGTGAAGTATTAAGATTATATCTCTTGACTTCAAACCCCAGTTTTCTGAATAGTTTTTTAATGTTTTTTTTCATGATTCAACTAAGTAGACATATTTTCATCGCTTCAAAAAAGTGGTTTACTCGCTGACCAGCATAAATTAGCTGGACTTCTATACTTATCTTTTGTTAGAAAATCAAGGAGCAAACCGAGTATATTGATCAAGCCTACTATAGGTGAGAGAAGTAGTGCTTTTTTTGCCGAGAATCCTTGAGAAACGCCGTCTTTTCTAGGAGTCAGCATCCAATCCATTGTAATCAGCAGTGCTGTTGCTGAATAGACCGAGCCACTGCCTTCAATTTTGATGTCTGTATAACCAGCACCTCCAAGTAACTGCCTTAATCCCAGATCTGTATAGCGGCGGAAATCATTTGGCTCTAAGTGGACAGGACTGATGTGCGGGACTGAACCAATCAATTTCCCACCTGGCTTGAGAATACGGTAAATTTCAGCAACGGATTTCAAAGGATCATGGACGTGTTCAAGACACTGATTAAACAATACAATATCAGCCAGAGCATTTTCAAGAGGAATTGCCTCAGCGAAGCCATAAATCTGCTCAATAGAGCGATTTTCGTTTTTAGGTAAACTTTCCTTCAGATCTACAGCAACATATCTAGACGTAACTGGAGAGAAGATATCATAATAAGGGCTTGCTCCTGCTCCAACATCAACTAATACACATTCGGCTTTGGAACAAATTGTCTCTCTCTCCTTCTTTAGGTATTTGATAATATGGCGAACATTGTGAAAGTTAAATGATAAAACCGTATTATAGGGATGCCTTCCTAAAATAAGTGTATATACTTTCATCAACAAAGATTTGAATTTACTTTTAGTTGCGATCAACATAAATAATAATCTAATTATCCTTCTAGATTTTTAATAAATAAACTAACTGCATTTGAAAATTTTAAAGTTTGGGGACAAACAAAATATTTTAAATCCTGTCCATCACCATTTAAAATATCACCAAACCGAGAAACTAGAAATTCAGCGGTAATTAAATCCAAACTCATATATGGTACGTTGTGTTTTTCTGCTAATGATTTGACCTTGCCTTTTCCTAGAGTGTAATCAATAGCTATAGATGGGACTCCAGCAGCCAAAGCAAACACTAGAGAATGAAATCTCATTGTCAAAGCCATAGAAGCTGATTGAAAAGCTTTTAAAGCATCCAAAGGTTTTTGTTCTGCTCCCAAGTAGCTTAAATCTAATCTGTTCTGTATATCTTGACAACCCCTAAACAATCTTCGATAAAACCACCTATCGTCGTCGCCAATATGATTGGTACACATCGGGAAAGGAATAATTGAAAGTTCAGAATATTTGTTGAGTATGTGAGTCAGTGCTGTAATCATTTCTGTTTCAAACTTGTTTTTTAGCTTTTCCGCTTCCAATACAGTTAGATGAGGTGCATATTCACGATAAGGCCAATCTCTTAATCCTAACAATAGCACTGGAGATTTTTGAGGATTTTCTATTGGTTTTAGGGATGCCAAAGAACTTTTAACCCAAGTGAGAGCAGGATCTTCAGCAACCAAATCTTCTGAAGTACAAATACCTAAAGATTCAGCCAAAGTTCGAGAGTTTTCATCTCTATAAATTCGATAGGAAGATAGGTGCAGAAGATTCTTAATTGCTTGATTATAATCAAAATTTCCCAAAGGTCCTACACCACATCCGGCAATCAATGTCGGAACCTTAGCTTCTACTGCTCTTTGAAATATAGCAATCATTTCTGCCAAGTTGGGAATAGCCATTAAAGGACCACCACCAAAAACGACTAAATCCATCGTACCAGCAACTTTAATCGCATCCGTAATAGAATGTAAATAACATCCCTCTAATTCAGGCATTTGCTGAATCGTCATCTCCGAAATATATAATTCAAGGGAAGCAAGATGAAGTTCCAAGTTTCCTAGAGCAGATTGGAGCGAATTCACTACTCCACCTAAAATTCCTTTATCTCCCAAAGTCTCTGTGCCATACCAACCACAGATAAGTACCCGATATTTTTCTGAATTATGACGAGAAAAACCTTGAGCAGGTTGAGAGTTATTAATTTTAGCTAAATCTACACCATAACCAATCATTCTTTTTTGAAAGCTAATCTTCTTTTTGATTTCTTTAACTGGTTTAATAAGTGGTGATTTTTTCAGATATTGGGGATTTATGCCCAATTTTAATAATCCCTTATTAAGATAATTATTCAGTAAAGTAGGAGTGGGGGGAAGACCAACATAATCGTGAACACAGGTATCACATTTGGTTTTAACAATTTCTGCTAAATGATCTTGATTGGCAAAGTATAAATGCTCGGAATTTTCAGAAATAGATGAACCTAATGTTTTACTTTTAACGGCACAGTACAAAAGTTCTCCTCTGGCTGAGAGAGTAACACCTCGATGTTGCCAATCACACCCAGCAGCACGAGGTTTTCCGTATATTATTTGACCAATTAAAGATTTATAAAAAAACTTCTGCTGTTCCGATGTTTCATAAAACCTGATAATATTTTCCAGAAAAATACTTAGATGATATTTTTCTGCAAAGGTCAGGTCAAATGGTTCGGAGACATCTTGAGAATATAAACGCTGATGAGGAAGTCCCAGTCTATACTTAATGTAAATATCCTTACTCAAAGCAAATTCTAATAAATCATGCACTCCATAAACATTTTCTTTAATAACTGTACAGCCCAATCTCCGACTAGAAACCAGATCGCAATTTTGGATAAAATCAATCACTTTAAGGGCATTTTCAAAATTTCCTTTTCTCCCCCTAACTCGATCATGTACTTCTCCAACCCCGTCCAGAGATACCATTACATCTAAATGACCAGAGTGTGATTTAATTACCTGTCCAATTTCACCAATTCGCTCAATTACTTGGCTACTATTTAAAGAGTTGGTAATAAGAGCTATGGCTGATAGTTTGGGTAAGTTAGTGAATAAAACATCAACAATTTCTGCTAAATCTTTGCGAAGGGTTGGTTCTCCTCCATTAATTCCCACACCTCTTACTTCAGAAAAAAGTGGATTATTGACTGCTATGGCTAGTTCTTGCGGACTGATTTGATAGTCAAATTTCTGTTGCCAGATATTGCACATTTGACATTTAGCATTACAAACATCGTTAACTGGAAACTGAATTACTCTTGGCTTTCGAGGATGCCATGGTTTAGGTTGGGTTGTGAGGTAAAGGTCTTGTAGTGTATTATGAACAGATGCCAGAAATTTCATGATATAAATGTCTATTTTGTAGATTTTTTTGTTTGACTGAGTTTATCTTGCTTTTTTGGTGGCATAAATACATAAACCAGAGGACATTTGTAGGCGATTTAGCATTTTCCTGAAAGGAAAAATTATTAAACAAACTAACTCTAATAAAAAAGACATAATTTTGAAATTAGTTAGTTTTTCGATAAGTAAATAAATAGTAGTGTTAGGAATATTTGGCCAGTACACCGCATCTCCTAAACAGTAGTGTATAGTTTTCACGGGTTCAAAGGAGTGGTTGATTAACAGTTGAGATAAATTATCAGCACGAAAACCAAACAGATGACGCGGGGGATCGACTGCTAAAGGGAGCTTTAGCAATAAATCAATCAGAGATGATCCCTCGTAGTTTTTGCTATATAGTGATTTATAAAATCTCATTCTTTTGGGATGTAGTAATATTTCTACTCCAGCATTATTATCGGTTTCTATTGTTAATACTCCGTCCTCTGACAGCAGGGAATAAACAATGTCTAGTAGATTGTCAGGATTTTGGAAATGTTCAATGTTATGTCTAAGAAATATCCAATCATAGGTTTTATGGGACGATATTTCAGAAAACTCTTGAATACTTGCTTGGTAAACTTCGGGTAACTCTTGATGCTTGTTGGCAAATTCAATTGATACAGGATCAATATCGACTAAAATGGCTTTCAAACCTTTGGTTAAAGCTGCCTTCGCATAATAGCCGAGACCACCTCCTAAGTCTAAAAAGTCTTGACGAGGCCACTTTTTAAGCCTTTTTAATTCCTCTATATATCCATCTAGAGATGTATTAGCCCATTTTTGCTTTTGTAAATCAAATTCCAGAGACTCTTTTCTGTATAAACCATTGTAATATTCTTGAATAGCCTGTTCCGACGGCATGGGACTAACAAAAGTCAATTGATAATGGGGGCAACGCATAATATCCCCATTGTCATTTTTAGATCGCATTACCAGTCTGGGATTGATTTCTTGATTGCAAACAATGCAAAAATGCTGTTGTTGTTTTGGCATAAATTAATTATAGCAGTTATCTTAATCGTGAGGTACGAAGTTTTCGTTTTGGGGAGTCGTTCGTCGGTCGTCAACACCGAATTAGGTTACACTTCATCTTTAGGAGAAACGCTGTAATTCCTCAAAATAGTTGTGAAAATCTAGATTGCACTTTAAGCCATAAACTCTTTTGTGGTCTATAGATATTTTCCCAAGTGAACCTGTCCGCCTCAAAATGACGAGTGATGAAGGGTGGATGTTGGAGAGGGAAAGACATTTCCCTCACTGGGTTATTGACAACAGATTGAATGGCTCTACTGGTATGGGTAGCATCCGCACCAAAACCAATATTACTAACCAAATTACAATTGGGAAGAATTGCCAAACCACTCTGAACAAGACAGGAAAAACACCAACGATAATCCCAAGTGTTAATCTTTCCTTCGTAAGTATTTTGAAAAATTTTATAACGATATTTTACTTCTTGATAATCTCTAAAAATGTACTCAAGAAACTTACTAGAGCCTATTTCTGTCCACAGTTTCATTGTCTCATCATAAAAGTGCCAAGCTCGCCGCCAAGTCGCCCAGCCCCAACAATGGGTATAAACTGAAAAGTAATAACTGTAGTCTGTGCGTTTTTTGCCAAACTGAAAATTATTTCCCGATATCACCATAATTCGCTGGTCATGTTTATAGTATTCTAATAGTTCCTCGCAAAACCGAAAAAACGTAGGATCAGGTACACAATCATCCTCAAGTATAATAGCTTCTTCTACTGTGTCAAAAACCCAATTTAATCCACTAGATACTCGATTCTTGCATCCCAAGTTAATATCAGAATAGTTCTTCAATACCTCACAATCCCAATCAACGCCATCAACAATAGCACGAGCTGCCTTACACTTTTCAACATCATCCGGCTTATCTGCACGAGGACCATCGGCAACCACTAATAACTTAGGTGGTTTCGCCTGACGAATAGCTTCAAATACCCTCGCCGTCGTATCAGGTCGATTGAAAATCAGGAAGGCGACAGGAGTGGTTAGTTGGAAGTCAGTCATGCAACGGATTTACTGTTAAATTGTGGTATCCTAACCCACCCTGACCAAATTGTCAACTCTAGGCTAGTGGGACTACCAAAATCCGCCCAGAGGAAGTCAGAGACTTTCGGGATTAATCCCCAATTCCCTGAGTTTAGCCGCCAATCGCTCGGCTTTTTCTTCGGCTTCCTCAGCTTTCTGTTGTGCTTCCTCACTGGAGTTTAGACTAGACTGTACCGTTTGATGTCGGGGGAAGCACATTAAAATTTGTCTTAGCCTGTCAGAAAGCTAAGAATAGTCAGAAATATGATCAATTCTTGTTTTAAGCTACCTCTTTTGTCTCTTTTTTCGGTCGAGTAACTGTCTTTTTCACCGTCGGATAACGAGTTCTTTTGTGACGTTTTTTTCCCGAATCCCAACCTGGGGACTTTCCTCTGGGTTTTGGCGGTTTGGCGGGTGTGCCTATCTCGACCAAAAGTCCCAAAAAGCTTTGTGCCACTCTTCCAGGGGTTAATTTCGACCCAGGTAAAGGCTTTTGCCAAGGTAAGGGATTATCTTCTATAATCTCACGAGCCAACCATAATTGCCATGTCATAATAGGGATTAAATGACTCCACCTTTGACCCTTCTCAGTGGTTCCTAGTTTAGGTAAAGTCCAGTGTAATCTTTGTTTCATAAAACGATTCCAATGCTCAAGGAGAAAGCGTCTTAAATACAATTGACCCAGGTCGATTGAGCAGATTTCTTCTTCTCCTATCCAAGCCAACCACATTGGTGTAGTAGACCTTTGAGAGAGTTTTTTCCCCTGAGGTTGAACCAAGATTATAGACATGGGATAATCAGCCGATTGTTCAAAATGAAAACGATTCCATCTCGAAATTTTTACGACCCCCCAAGTTGGGTCATCAATCTCAATACTTTCTACTGGAACTGCCCAAGTTTCTGGGTCAGATAATTTCATTTTTTCACCATGTTTTTTCGGTCTCCCATTTCCTTGATATTGGGGAGGTTCTGCATAAATACAGCGATTAGGGCGTAGCCGAATTAGTTTATCTGCATTAATGTTTGCTGTTTCTTTAACAAAGGGAGCGCATCCGTACTCACTATCCCAGAGCCTTATTGGTCTTTGTTGAAGATGTCTGCATACTTGTGTTCGTTGTAAAACCGCTCTAGATATTGGGGTTTCATGGGAAGAAATTCGCTCATGACGTAAGGGTAATGCCCAACTGCCTTCACCTTCTGGTATCCAAGCTAAGGTACTATAACCATGTCCCAAAGTAATCGGTTTTCCTGAGATTACTTTAGCTCCATGTTCATCAGTTCTATCCTTTAACGTTGGAGCTTCAGTCCTCGGCCATGGGGTATGATCTCCCGCTAATATAATTCGTTGCTCTGGTTTTGGTGTCGGTATTTGCTTCAGATAAAGTTTCATTAATTTATTGGTTTTGGGACGACAATCATCTAGGGCTTCATAGATGCTCGGCCACTTTCTCCGAAATACGGTCGATAGGGACAACTCAGCCAAAGAATCGACTTTTCGGGTGGTCAAAACCGCATCCATTAAGTCAAAAGTGGCATCTTTGGCCGGGCCTAGGAGTTGATAGGCTTCCTTTCTGAAATTCTGGAGTTTTTGGAGAGATTGATTCAAGGCTTTTGATTATTGAGTAACTTTACCTCATTATCTCTTGATTTTCCTCTTCCCCCATAGTCCCTCTCTGAGTGGACTCGACTGTACGGTATGATTGGGGGGAGTTAGTCTAAACTCCAGAAAGAAGCAATGCGACATAACGGTCGTGTTCAGCGGCGGCGAGTAACCTTCATATCTCTACCAAGGTCTTGATACCGTCCGCTGCAACACGGTTGTTAGCATTCTTTACGATCTATCTATCGAGTAACTATTATCGTTATTAGAAATTACCACTTGATCGTCATCCCAATTCAACGTTAGTGATTGAATCTCTGTGAGATTAACAGATTCAATATCTTGAATAGCAGGCTTAATATACTTTTCAATGAAGACAGATATAACGCTTCCCGCTTGCTGTTCCATATGAAGCCAAGCAGCCTCACCCTGATGGACTTCTCCTCCACAACGGAGAAATCTTTGAGAGAGTTCTGCCAAGCGGGCTGATGGAGTTGGATCAAGAACAAGCAGTATGGGACGGTAGCCAGCAGCCTGACTTTCTACAGGGAAAGACAACTCTTCTCCAAATCTCCCCTGCCCACTAGCGGCAATTGTAACGCGCAGTTTAAACTCATAAACTGTTTTATTTGCCGGGACAAGGCAGTCAACTTGCCGACCATTAGAAGTTGGCTTGCCTTCTGAATCTAATCTTTTGATGGGCGAGTTCCTTGCTCCGATCGCCTCCCCACCCAGACAACTGGCAAGAACTGGCTCGAACAAATAACCTGTCTCTTGAGCAGAACGATTATCAATATCGTAAATCCATTTCCGCCAAATCATCCAGTTTGCCAAGAGTGCTAAGCTTTTACGCATTTAAGTTACATTGACAGCATTACCCTTATTTTTCAGTTTTCTACTCCATTTAATAATCAATTCCCCTTCATTTAAAAGCTGATTGACTACTTTTTCCA
>VYKX01000893.1_pt1 | contig 20211 bp, 16 predicted proteins | sample 5114471 | NCBI WGS metagenome assembly VYKX01 (sample SAMN12291785, study PRJNA351875) | freshwater metagenome | isolation source: freshwater lake | place: USA: Michigan, Gull Lake | collected 2013-08-08
TGTCAATTAGCAAACGAATAACTATTTCTGTTAACTCCAAGTTACCACTCGTCCAAGCTAGAATTTCCTCAATTAAAGCTGCTCGTTGATTCTCCTCAAATTTGGGCGTTAATTTTTCTTCAGCCAGTTGATATGCTTGCCCTTGACGTGCTATCTGTGCTTTTCGTTTGGCGGCGATTTCACTTAACTCTAAAAAACGCTTTTCTGACTCATTAATATCTTGATTTTCACTCCAAGTTAAAGCTTCTTCTAAATCTTGATCAGAAAGAAGTTTAGTGGCATCTTCCCCTGAATTTAACCAAACTTCGTACTTGTCAATGTATGGAGGTATTTTATTTAATTCCGTTGTCACCCAAGTTTCATTAAAAACATTTCTATAAATCTTATTATAAACTTTTAACTTTTGTCGGTCTTGAACTACCAATCCCGTTAAGCGTAATTCTGGGACTACCATCATCGGGAATTTCACCATTTCTTAAAATTTCTTGGTAAAGCTTCAGCATTCTTCTACCCGTGACACGCTTATTTAATAAACGATTCCGAATAGTTTTTAGGTGTTCTGGACTATCTTGAGATACCCAGTTACTAATTACTTGCGACTGGATAAAATCGCCGACATTAATCGGGGTTGCTGCCGATTCCCTGCCAAATCCAGTGCGAGATGTGGAGATTAAATTACAAATTTTTTGAGTTAAAAATGGTTGTCCACCTGTCCATTCTATAACCTCCTCTAAAACCCGTTGCGGTTCGATAAATTTTTCCTGCAATCCCTCGGCAAGTTTTCTGGCATCCTTTATAGTAAATCCAGATAATCGAATATCTTGACCAATATTAAAAGGACCACGATGATTATCTTGAATAAAGTTAGAAACTGCCGCTACCCCCAACATACAAAAGGTTAGACGTTGGTAATCCCTATTATAAGGACGTTTTTCATGACAGCTACGCAGCCAAGCAAAGAAAGCATCTGTGGAAAAATTTAAACTCAGAACGCTATCAATTTCATCGAAACAGATAACAATAGGTCGGGATACTTCCTTTAAGAGAATTTCCTCAACAAATTCATCAAGACGATTAATAGGTGATTTATAGTCTCGTTCATTCCACCAAGCTTGCTGTTTGTCCCGAATAGAAAGATCAAATCGTTTAACCAGTTGCTCAAATAATACTCGATACCAAATATCTTCGGAGAGTTTTTTCCCTATACCACTCAAATCAATGGTAGCACAATCAATATTATCCTCTTGCAGTCGTTTTTGTGTCTGTACCCACAAACTTGATTTTCCCATCTGACGGGAATTCAACACATAGCAATACTGTCCATTTTTTAGATAGTTATAAAATAGATCATCTGCTTCCCGCTTGATATAACTAGGTGCATCTAGGGGAACGCTGCCTCCAACATAATAAAAATTGGTCGCCATAGGATTAAAATTAGCAATTTGTCTGATTGGTTAAGTTTGATGAATAATTTAATCAAAGGTTATCTGTCCCTAAGCTAGTCCGCATTTAAAGTTCTGGTTTCGATGGGGGAACGGGGAACAGGTGAAAACGAATATCAGATTTAGATGTACAACAGTTTAACTCAATATATCGGATTTTAGGAGGATAGGCGATACCTAAAATAGTTGCTGTATAGTGGATAACGGGGTTGAACAGCATTCTGCACAAAGGTTACTAATCCTAAACTATGAAGTTGCCAATTAATTGTTGCACCTAAATCAACGGGAGAAGACGACTCTACAACCTTTTTCATTCCTGCTGCTAGGTTTGGATGTTCTTGTAAGTTTAGCAAATGTCCTCGTAAATGATCCCCATAAATCCCCGCTTCCGTGGCTGCTGTCTGTTCAAAATCTGCTAAAGACAGCTGTTTTTGGGTAATTGCATAAAGCGCTTTTTGGATTAAATAGGGATGTCCCCCAACAAGATTAATTATTTTTTGCAGTTCATCTTTTCCCAAGTTAGCCTGATATTTATTGGCTAGAGTCAAGACCTGTTCTGGAGTAAAATCAGGTAACAGGATTTCTGTTCCCACATTCAAAGGAGATGTATTCAGGTCAGCAGGAACATAATTTTCTGTGGAATAGGTGATAATTAAGTGTAACTTTTGCCAAGTATTATTATTTTTTGCCTCCTCGTGCCAAAGACGAAATAAACTAAGGAAATCGTCGGCAACGCTTGCATAAACAAAGAGACTATCTATCTCCTCTAAAACTAAAATTAGTGGTTTATCCAGCTTTTTGAGCAAATGATCTTCAAAATAGGCAGTACAGCTATAAATTCCTAATCCTTCTTGCCATTTTTCTTCAAAGAGATTTGCTAACCCTAATTTCTTGGAAATAATCAAAGCAAACCAAGAGAGCAATCGGTCTAAATCGCTGATAATTCCTTTACTTGCTTGTAAAAAACTCAAACTGACGGTTTTATACCGTCTTTTGTCAACTTGACTCAAAATTCTATCGACTAATAGGGTTTTACCCATCCCCTTGGCTGATTTAATCCGCAATAATGAACCTGCTTGACTCACCGTCTCCAGACAAAGCTGTTCCACTGGAGGACGTTCAACATACTTGGACAAATCCGCAGCCCGGTTTTCTCCCTCATCCTCAGACGTGGCAGCCGCTGTTTCCTCCAACTCATCCCAGTCAGCGATTTCTCGATAATCAAGGGCTAATTTTTGACAAATTTCATAAAAATTGAGATTGCTAATCGATTTACCGTTAAGAAAAAGGTTAAGAGTCGATCTTGCGAATCCTAACTCCTCAGCAAGCAGCTGTTGAGTCGCGTAACCATTGCGTTTAACTGCTTGTTTGACTCTAGGGATATATTCTGATTTTACTTTAAGCGATCGCCCCATAACCGTCAAGATTATTGAAAAATGAATGACAACCTAATCTTATCTCAAATAAATCAAACGTATCTCAGACATTTACTCAAACGTATCGCAAAAAATTCAGACATATCTCAGACATTTTAAATTGTTCTATCAGAACCTATAGATTCAGACACAAATTAGTCTTCAAATAAAAGTCAGACATAATATCACAATTCCCAGTCCTCGACTCACACTTCGATGCGTAAATATGAAGGATAGAAAAAAAACTATAGGGAGCAACGACCGTGCATTATCGAAAAATCAAAAAGCTGCTATCTTTAGCTCTAATCACTTTCGCGTTATTGCTGCCTTTTTGGGGCGATAGTCGCGTCCAAGAAGAAGCAAAACCCAAACTCGTCGATCTGATCGAAATTCTGATTCAAGCCACGAAAATCTTGGAGGAATAAGTAGGGAGGCACAATTATTTGTAGGATGGGTTAGCGGTAGCGTAACCCATGCGGGGGTTTGGTTTCATGCTTCAACCCAACCTACGTTCATCTTATATTTAATTCCACCCACCTACTTAACAAAGAAAGGGCGTACGCTATACGCCTCTACCAATCACACCTGATGCAGTGTAGGGGCGCAAAGTGGTCAGTAAGTTGATCGAACTGCTTGCGACCATAATGTAAGATTATGAACATTTTTCACCAAAAAGTAACTGGTGGGCATAATCCTATACTATAATCAGTACAGTCATGAACTAGGCTCCTGTCCATCTGACTTGATTGACGTTTTATCTAATTTGGTTTATACCCCTCAGCAACATTCCTAAATTTATTGGAATTTTATGGCTAAAACAACTGATACCTATTATTTAACCTCTGAGGAGAAGTCTCTTTTATCTGATTTACTCAAAGTTAGGGCTGCCACTGTCGTAAGCTTTAAAATTGAAACAGATAGAGTTGGAGAAGCTGACTTACAACGTAAATTAGTAGAACTAAAGGACAAAGGCTATATCAAAGTCAATAAACAAAAAAACTACGAAATCTTTACTCCCACTTGGAAAACTCGTTGGCTCAGGGTAAATGGTATTTTGTAGTCAGGTTCTAACGGAATTAGATAAGTTTCTTTTTTTCAGTTCATTCACCCATTACCTATTTTTGGTAGATTCTCAGACAGATGCTGCCACCGACCTTTCTAGTGAAATACAGAAATTTGTGGAAGGACATCGGTGGTATTTTGTGTTTGCTTCGATAATTATTGGAGTAGCAGTTGAAACTAGAATTAGCTATTTCTCAGCTTTTAGGATTCGTCATTTATTTCCCGATTTTAAAAAGGATTTTTTAAAGACGCATACAGCCTTCTACCCTATTTACAAAACTTTATACAGCAGCGAAAACTTATGTCCGACTACTTACTACCGAATCACCATCCGCTATTTAACCGGAACGGTCGAACAGTGTTGATTACTGGTTACGAATCAGTGATCACTGAAAAGACTCCCCAACACCCATCTCACTGGCGGGAAAATCGCTATAGAATAGAGAAAAAAAAGAATTGCGAGGAAAAAACTCTGTCTTTTAACCCGATTGTCATTCCCCCTTCCCCGGAAAATCCCGCTCGCTATCTAGTGATCATGCTGCACGGTTGGGGTGCAGATGCCATGGATCTGGCCCCCCTTGCATCGATGCTGGATCTAGCTGATTGTCAATTTTTGTTTCCCAATGCTCCTTTTGATCATCCCCAAGTGCCGGGGGGACGCGCCTGGTATGCTTTAGAAACCTCCGATTATCAAGGTTTAGTCGCTAGTCGTCAACAGTTGCACGATTGGATTATTTCCCTAGAAGCAACTACCGGTATTCCCCTAGAGCGGACTTTTTTGACCGGTTTTTCCCAAGGGGGAGCGATGACGCTGGATGTGGGTTTATCTTTACCCTTGGCGGGATTGGGTTCCTTGAGTGGTTATCTGCACGGTGAACCCCATCCCCAAGGACCACAAAATGTCTTAATTGTTCATGGTAAGCAGGATACCGTCGTTCCTGTCGCCATAGCTCGTCAAGCCAGGGATTTACTGCTTGGTTTGGGGGTTAACGTTGAATATCATGAGTTAAATATGGGTCACGAAATCCCGATTCCGGCGCTGACTATTTTACGCCAATTCCTCCGCAATCGTCTAGAAACTGCATGAATAATGCTCGTCAGCTGGCTTTGCTGATTTTACGGGATATCGATCGCTCCTCCGCTTATCCCGATCGCGCTCTTGATCGCCATTTGTCCGCTAGTTCCTTAAATTGTCTTGACAAAGCCTTGACAACGGAGATTGTTTATGGTATAATGCGCCGACAAAGAACTCTGGATGGGCTGCTCGATCGCCTGGGGAAAAAAACCGCGGCCCAGCAACCCCCGGATTTACGGCGAATTCTCCATATTGGTCTTTATCAACTGCGTTATCTATCCCAGATTCCCCCATCAGCGGCGGTGAATACGGCGGTAGAATTAACTAAAATCAGTCATTTAGGCAAATTAGCGGCGGTGGTTAACGGAATGCTGCGGCAATATCTCCGTTTAACTGCTAATGGCGACGATCCTTTAATTTTACCGGAAAATACCGCTTCTAGATTGGGTATTCTCCACAGTTTCCCCGATTGGTTGGTGCAATTGTGGTTAGATCGCTTTAGTGTTACGGAAACGGAACAACTTTGTCAATGGTTTAATCGCTCTCCTGACCTTGATATTCGGATTAATCCCCTGAAAACTAGCCTAGAAGCCCTAGAAAATGAGTTAGAATCAGCCAATATAACTTTTAATCATCTTAAATTACCTCTAGCTTGCCGTTTAACCTCTGGTTTAGGCAATATTGAGCGTTTAGAGGGATTTCGAGCCGGAAATTACACCCTACAGGATATTAGCGCCCAATTAGTCACTTATCTACTCGATCCCCAGCCCGGAGAGACAATTATCGATGCTTGCGCGGCACCGGGGGGAAAAACCACTCATATCGCCGAATTAATGGGCGATCAGGGTAGAATATTAGCCTGTGATCAAACGGCATCCCGTTTACGACAGTTAGAAGCCAATATTAAAAGATTAGACTTAAAAGCGATCGAAGTACATCTAGGGGATAGTCGCGATCGTCCCCAGTGGTGCGGCATCGCTGATCGTGTACTAATCGATGCTCCCTGTTCAGGATTGGGAACCCTGCACAAGCGTCCTGATATACGTTGGCGACAAACACCCGAAAATTTACCTGTACTAGCTAAACGACAGGGGGAACTTTTAGTCTCGGCTGCCACTTGGGTAAAACCGAAGGGAATCTTAGTTTATGCCACCTGTACTTTAAATCCGTTAGAAAATGAAGGAGTGATCGAGCAGTTTTTAGCCGCTCATCCCGATTGGAAAATGGCCACTCCTGACTCTAATTCATCTTTCTCAGAATACTATACAGAAACGGGAGCGATCGAAGTGTTACCCCATCGGCATAATCAAGACGGTTTTTTTATGGCTAAGTTAGTCAAGGAAGTGTGGGATGAAAAATAAACAATTACTGAAAATTCTCATCGGTGTTGCTTGGATTGATGGTGTCATTCAACCATCAGAAAGAAATTATTTACGACAGGTAGCTGTGATGGAAAAACTTGATGATGATCCGGAGATAAAACCACTATTATCGGAACTGAAACCAGTTAAAACCAGTGAATGTTATCGATGGTTAGAGTCCTATTTAGGCGATAATCCTAGTCCAGAAATCTATCAAGATCTACTAGCATCGATTAGCACTTTAATCTATAGCGATGACGACGTGGATATACAGGAAGCGAAATTATTAACCAAAGTGCAGAGTTTCGATCCGACTCATGATAGCCATCGATCGATGTTAGATAAATTAGTGACGGGAATTCAGAAATTGTACCACAAAGCAATTACTGAAAGTAATTAAGGAGGGGCTATCAGTGGTCAGCAGGTCAAAAAATTCCCCGATAAAAACTGATAGCTGATCCCTAGATTTTAGGTAATAACCGTGGGTTGTTCCCGTCCGGTAGATTGACGAATTTGACCGATTTCTTCGGCTAAATCAATTAAGGGTTGTAGAGCCTTTTGGGTGTCGATATCGTGTTTACTCGCGTCCGGTTCATAACTTTCTAGATAAACCCGGAGAGTTGCCCCTTTAGTTCCCGTACCCGATAGACGGAAAATAATCCGAGAACCATCAGTAAAACCAATGCGAATACCTTGATTTTTACTCACACTACCATCCACGGGATCCGTATAGCTAAAATCATCGGCATACTCCACTTCATAGTTACCAAATTGTTTACCCTTAAGGTCTAAAACCAGCTTCTGGAGACGTGCCATCATCTCTTTTGCCGGTTCTAAGGCGACTTCTTCATAATCATGACGAGAATAGAAATTACGACCGAATTCTTGCCAATGACTACGAACAATTTCCTCTACAGATTCCCCTTTAACTGCCAAAATATTTAACCAGAAAAGAACCGCCCATAAACCATCTTTTTCGCGAATATGATTGGAACCCGTGCCGAAACTTTCCTCCCCGCAAAGGGTTGCTTTCCCCGCATCCAGCAAATTACCGAAGAATTTCCAACCGGTGGGAGTTTCATAACAGTCAATTCCCAGTTTAGCCGCTACGCGATCGGCCGCCGCACTGGTGGGCATCGATCGCGCCACTCCCGTGATACCATTTTGATAGCCTGGTACTAGATGAGCGTTGGCAGTTAGTACAGCTAAACTATCACTGGGGGTGACAAAAAAATTCTGACCGAGGATCATATTGCGATCGCCATCTCCATCGGAAGCAGCCCCAAAATCCGGAGCCTCTTGACCAAAGAGAATTTCCACCAGATCATGGGCATAGACTAGGTTAGGATCGGGATGACCACCACCAAAATCCTCTAAGGGAATACCATTTAATACTGTACCCTTGGGCGCGCCTAAACGCTGTTCAAATAGAGCATAAGCGTAGGGACCCGTCACCGCATGGAGAGAATCCATGCACATTTTAAACTTACCAGAAGTGAGTAAGGCTTGAATGCGATCGAAATCAAAAATCTTTTCCATCATTTTGACGTAGGGAGTGACCCCATCGATCACTTCCACATCCATAGTTCCCAGTTTAAAGGAACTGGGGCGATCGAGGTTAATATCGGCCCCTGAGAGGATTTTATAACTGCTAATCACCTTAGTCTCGGCATAAATTGCATCGGTGATATTTTCCGGGGCCGGTCCACCGTTAGTAACATTGTACTTAATGCCAAAATCCCCCTCTGGACCGCCGGGGTTATGACTAGCGGAGAGAACAATACCGCCAAAAGCGTTATTTTCGCGAATTAACCCAGAAATAGCGGGAGTGGAGACAATACCATCGGTTCCCACGAGGATTCTACCGATACCGTTAGCAGCGGCGATTTTCAGGATAGTTTGAATAGCTTGACGGTTATAATAACGACCATCTCCACCGACAACTAGGGTTTGACCCTCGATACCGTCTAAAGTATTGAAGATAGCTTGAATAAAATTTTCCAGATAATGGGGTTGTTGAAAAACGGGAACGGATTTTCGCAGTCCGGAAGTCCCCGGTTTCTGGTCACTAAAGGGTTTTGTGGCAACGGTTTCAATCGTCATAGTCTTTTCTTGATAGGCTGACGCAATTGTCAACTTAAGTATATAGCAGTGGGTTGACAGCCAAGAAATTGGGTAAGGAAGACAACAGCCGGGGAGTCCCTGTCATAGTAAATCCTGTTTAAAAAGTCTAGGAGAGTGGGGAGACCACTTCGTGCGCGTTGCGGGGGGGAGATAGGGGAGTGGGGAGATAGGGAAGTGGGGGGAAGGGAGCAGGGAGAAGGGAAAACAAATAACAATAGTCTCCTGATTCCTGAATACTGACTTGAAAATAGAAGCTGAAATAACGCCAATTCGTCAATCATACTAAATCCGTTCAGTATAAGCTACATATCAGGAGAGGCACTCCTGCAAGGGGAGTGACTCTTAAATTATTACAGATGCGTCAGCGGCTGCGTGTAAGCATCCCACCGAAAAACTAATGCGCGGGGGGTTTGGGGGCGGCGCCACGCCCCCAACGGGGGGTTTGGGGGGTAGAACCCCCCAAAAGCTTGGATTGAGTGATCAAGTGGCAAGTAATACTAAATCCCTTGAGTATAGGCTAAATATCAGGAGAGGCAAAAGGCAATAGGCAAAACGGAGAATAAATAATCAGTTTTTAATAACTGGATTTAGTCTTAGCCGATAAATGAACCAGATTTGGGGGTATAAACCCCCAATAATAACCAATTTTAGCTATATCGCTTAATCGGCCCCTTCAATCGGTGCAAATCCCTGACGTTGAATATTCTCGCTGATGTGACGAGGTTCGAGGAATTGCAAGAGATAATCCGGACCCCCTGCCTTGGAACCCACCAATCGCGCCGGTGATTCCCCGGTTAATATAGAGGTTTCCCACTTCAAATTCCTGCATAGCTCGGTTAATATGGGCAGGAGTGCGAGAATATAAGCCACCAGTTAAAGCATAGTCGGTTCCGTTAGCTACAGCTAAAGCTTCCTCAAAATTACTCACTTTGATAATTGCCACCACGGGACCGAAAATTTCCTCCATCGCTATTACCGCATCGGGGGGAACATTCTTAAAGACGGTGGGACTGACGAAATAACCCACTTCTGGAATTGGCATTTCTAGGGCCAATTCTGCCTCTTTTTTACCAGTTTCGATATATTCCCGAATTCTTGCTTGAGCTTTCTCGTCGATAACCGGTCCTACTTCCGTACTCGGTAAATCTGTCGGCCCGATATTGAGGGACTTGGTAGCCTGGACAAAGCGATCAACAAAGCTATCATAGACGCTTTCCAGAACGATGATCCTGGAACAGGCGGAACATTTCTGGCCGGTGTAGCCAAAAGCGGACTTAACCGCACCGACAACGGCCTGATCTAAATCGGCACTCTCATCGACGATTAGGGCATTTTTGCCGCCCATTTCGGCGATAACTCGTTTTAGGTGTTTTTGACCCTTTTGCACGATAGAGGCATCTGTATAGATGCGACAGCCCACTTCTCGTGAACCGGTGAAGGCGATTAGGTGAACATCGGGATGGCTGACTAAATGCGCCCCCACTTGCGAACCTTTACCCGGGATATATTGGAAGACTCCAGCAGGAATACCCGCTTCTAGGAGAATCTCGGCAAATTTCGCCGTAATCACCGAAGAAGTCTCGGCTGGTTTCAATAGCGTGCAGTTACCTGCTACTAAAGCTGCTACTGTCATCCCCACTGCGATCGCTAGGGGGAAATTCCAGGGAGAAATCACTAAAGCAATACCCCGGGGTTGGTAGAAATAACGATTATTCTCGCCTGCTACGTCGAAATTATGCCCTAAATCCAGTCTTTCCATCTCGGAAGCATAATAACGGCAAAAATCGATCGCTTCTGACACTTCCGGATCCGCCTGTTGGATAACTTTGCCCACTTCTAAACAAATCCAGGCCGATAACTCGTGTCGTCGCTCTTCCATCAAATCTGCCGCTTTTCGCAGTATTTCGGCTCTTTTAGCCACTGGAGTGCGTTTCCAAGCGGGAAAAGCCTGTTTCGCCGCTATTATCGCTTTTTCTGCCTGTTCCACCTCAATTAAGCCCACTTTACCCACTATTTCCTGCGGGTTACAGGGATTAACGGAATTAATTTGAACATTGGTGGTGACGTATTCACCGTTAATTAGGGGTAAATAGGTCTTACCGAGGGAATTTTTGACAAAAGTAAGGGCTTGATTCGCTTTATTTCGCAATTGCTCGTTGGCATAATCTGTATCAGGGGCATTAGGAAAACCGGGGATAATCGGGCTATCATTGCCTAAAACCCGGGGGGCTGCGATTAAATCTTCCACGGGACGATCCTCCAAATTTTGCCGCAGGAAGGAACTATTAGCGGTATTTTCTAATAAACGGCGGATTAGGTAGGCCATACCAGGTAAGAGTTGTCCGTAGGGGGAATAAACCCGCACCCGATGACCCCGCTTCACTAACGCTTTGGCTAATTGGTCGCCCATGCCGTACAATACCTGCATTTCAAAGCGACGACGGGGAATTTCTAAACTTTCTGCGATCGCACAGGCCAAGGCTTGCGATCGCACGTTATGACTACCGATAGCAGCGGATAAATATTGATGATTTTCCAATAATAACCGCGTCATCCGTTCATAATTGGCATCGGTGGCCGATTTTTCGTTATATACCGGCTGTGGCCAATGATTTTGGCGAGATTTAATCGTTTCCTGATCCCAGTAAGCGCCTTTGACTAGCCGGACAGTAACGGGATAACCGCGCTTTTTCGCCCAATTAATTAAATCTTGTAAATCTTGGGCAGAATCTCTTAAATATGCCTGTAGGGTGATGCCAATATCGGTACGACTGCGAAATTCTTCTTCTAGGAGTAATTCTTTCAGGATAGCCAGGGTGAGGTTTTTATAAACGTACTGTTCCATATCAAAATGGACTGCCACCCCTAACTCCTGAGCGCGTCGCAATAGTAGGCGAATGCGATCGCAAACTTTCTCTTTACTGCCAATCGGATCCATGGGATCAAACTGAGAATAAAAGGCAGTTAGCTTGACAGAAACCTGCACTTGTGGTAGTAATTCGCCGTCCGCTTGATCAATTTGGCTAACTTTATTCCATTTGGTTGCTTCTTGAGCCAAATGGGTCATTAAATCGAGATAACTTTGTAGATAAACTTGGGTTTCCGCTTCAGTAATTACCGCTTCACCGAGGAGATCTATGGTAAAAGCCATTTTTTCCTTCCGCAGACGGGTGACAGTGCGAGTAATTTGCTCTAGGTCTTCCCCGGCGATATACTTACGAGCTAAAGTTTCTACGGATTTACTGATCAGACTGGCGGCCGTTTGAGCGGGTAGGGAGTTAGGATCACTAAAGTTGAGGATACTTTTCAGCGCACTGGGCAGTTCTACGGAAGCATCACCGAGGTATTGTTGCAGATGATTAGCGATCTCGGCATTACTGCGTAAAGCGGGTAAACAGTCAATAAAACGGAATAATTGTACTCGTAAATTGGGGTTAGACATTGCCCAATCGAGTAATTTATCATCCCAACGCATTTGATCCTGTAAAGCAGACCAAAGACCTTTTTTTTCGCGAGTTTCGGCTAAAAGTTGTCTAGCGATCTCTTGGGTTTTGGTTTCGTAGTTTTGAGTTGAGTCGATTTGGATAACCACGGTGATTCAAGTAAAAAATTATTAATGGATTCAGCTTTCAGCAAGCTACCGTCAGCCTTCAGCTTAAAATTCAGTTTTTGAGCTTTTTCAGCTGATTGCCGCTCTTAATGGCTCTTTTCTCTGGTCTATAACTCTTACCGAAGGACTAATCAAAGCTAATAACCGATCGCTTTTGCTGAACACTCTATTGTACTCGATCGAGTGGTGAAGTGGGGTGTGGGGTGTAGGGTGTAGGGAAGTGGGGAAATGGGGAAGTGGGGAAGTGGGGAAATGGGGAAATGGGGAAATGGGGAAATGGGGAAGTGGGGAAGTGGGAAGAATAAATAAAAATAATCTCCTGACTTGAAAGAGGGTGTAGGGTGTGGGGTGTGGGGTGTAGGGAAGGAAACCTCTTTCATCTTTGGGGGTGAAAATTTTTTCATCGGGACTGACTACTGATTACTAATTACTGATTACTGATCAGTGATCACTGATTACTGATTACTGATTACTGATCACTGATCACTGATACCCGATAGTCCTTGTGTATTGTCAAGGCGTTTACCTATAATAACTTTAAAAAGATTTTCGGGATCATCGGTAGCCCTATGGCAAAAATTGAAACGAGAACAGAACCCATGGTTTTAAACATGGGACCCCATCACCCTTCGATGCACGGAGTTTTGCGCTTAATCGTCACCCTTGACGGGGAAGACGTGATTGACTGTGAACCCGTAATCGGTTATCTTCATCGGGGCATGGAAAAAATTGCCGAAAATCGCACCAATGTCATGTACGTTCCCTACGTTAGTCGTTGGGATTACGCCGCAGGGATGTTTAATGAGGCGATTACGGTCAATGCTCCCGAAAAATTAGCCGATATCGCCGTTCCTAAACGAGCGCAATATATCCGGGTGATTATGTTGGAACTCAACCGCATCGCTAACCATTTACTCTGGTTAGGCCCCTTTATGGCGGATGTAGGCGCACAAACTCCCTTTTTCTACATTTTCCGAGAACGGGAGATGATTTATGACCTCTGGGAAGCGGCCACAGGAATGCGGTTAATTAATAACAATTATTTCCGGATTGGTGGCGTGGCGGTGGATTTACCCTACGGATGGGTGGATAAGTGCGCGGATTTCTGTGACTATTTTGAGCCAAAAGTGGACGAATACGAGAAATTAATCACTAATAACCCGATTTTCCGCCGTCGTATTGAAGGGATAGGCTGCATTACCAGAGACGAAGCGATTAACTGGGGTTTATCCGGTCCGATGTTGCGCGCTTCCGGGGTGAAATGGGATTTAAGAAAAGTTGACCATTACGAGTGTTACGACGATTTTGACTGGGAAGTGCATTGGGAAACCGCCGGCGATTGTTTTGCTCGTTATCTGGTGCGGATTCGGGAAATGCGCGAATCAGTGAAAATTATCCGGCAAGCACTGAAAGGTTTACCCGGTGGTCCCTACGAAAATCTGGAAGCGAAACGGATGGCAGAAGGGAAAAAATCAGCTTGGAATGATTTTGACTATCAATATATCGCCAAAAAAGTCGCCCCCACTTTCAAAATCCCTAAAGGTGAACATTATGTGCGTTTGGAAAGTGGTAAAGGCGAATTAGGTATCTTTATCGTCGGTAATGATGATGTTTTCCCTTGGCGTTGGAAAATTCGGGCCGCCGATTTTAATAATCTTCAAATTCTGCCTCATATCCTCAAAGGGGTAAAAGTTGCCGATATTATGGCGATTTTAGGCAGTATTGATATTATTATGGGGTCAGTATGAATCAACCTACTAAGTAGGGAGGCACAATTATTTGTAGGATGGGTTAGCGCACTTCGTAACCCATGCGGGGGTTGGGTTTCATACTTCAACCCAACCTACGTTCATCTTATATTTAATTCCACCTCAACCTCATTGATAGGGGGAATCTCGCTTTGGGGAATCTTTAACTCCCCCACCTGAACACCCAAACTAGCCAAGGCAGTTAAAGTGGTGATGATGCGGCAAATCAAGTCAATGTCCGCTTTATGTTTTTGCCAGAAATTCATAGATTTTGCTCCTTTCGCCTTATGGCTTGTTTTTTGAGGACAAGTTGATTAAAATGCTTTAAGCAAATGCTGGCAAAAGGGGATCAAAAAGTGGATCAGATCGTAGGTTGACGTTTGACGAGATTTATGTTGAGGTCTGGCGAAATCAGATTATGGGATGAAGATGTAGAAACCCTTCGTAAGGCTAAAGATGCTTATCAGGGAAACTTTTCTTGTGCTTCGGAGAAAACAGAGCAAATATTAATAGAAGCAAGTCGATGGTTACTTGAGGCATTTCTCGAAAAATACCGTAGTCAAACACATCCTCCCAGTTATACCATTCCATTAAATGTCTTGAAAGCTTGGATGACACCATCGCCACAATCCGGAACAACTAAAGAGGTTTTAGAACCAAATAAGAAGAAATTGTACTTACAAAATGAATCTGATTTTAAAAGATTTGAAAATCAGAAGAAAAGCGCATACATTACTCAAAATAAAATAAATAAACTCAGAATTGAAGATATTAATGATAATTCAATTCATTTAACCTTAGCAGATATTAATGATTTATTAGATTCGTCTATTTTAAAGGTAATTGGCATATCTACAGATAGTTTGCGGTTTTGTACTGAAAAAAAATATGGACTAGGAAAAAAAGGGCAAAAAACCTCTAAACAGTCTTATATTGTTCAAGCTTATTGTGAAGTATTAAAACTAGATTTTGACAGTTTACAATGTTGTCAACTTACTCAAAACCTAAAAAATCAACAAACAAATAATGAGAAGATTTATCGTGTTTTAACAGAATTTAATTACAATAATGTAGTAAAGTTTACTGGTTTAATAGCTGCTAAACCTTTACGAGAAGGCAGTATTTATATTCCCCCTTGTCCTCATCAATATCGTGTTTTGTGTTTGCGTCGTTTAGAAAAACAAATTTTTATCACTAATAATTTGCCCGTTAAAACCATTATTTTTAAGTTTCAAGGAGATGGTCAGGAAGAATGGGATAACTATAGTCTTCATGAACATTTTTTAGATAATTCTGGAGGAATTAAAAATTTAAAGGCTCATAATTTTTGTTTGATTTTTGAAGGAATTGATCATGCAGACTTTTGCCGTTTAAAGGACATTTATTCGTTTTGGCAAAACTTAATTACCAACGCTCGTAAAATATCAAATGGTCCCATTAAAGGCTTTTTATTAATGATTTGGTTAGATTATGGAAAAAGTAATGATTGGAGAGATAAGGACAAATTATCAGAATTAAGTCCTATTCACCGCTTACAGATTGACTCTTGCTTTGAACAACGGTCTTTTCAGGAAATTATTCCTACTTTTGCTCAACAACTTCAGTTAGGTTGTGACTTACAGGATGAAACCACAGAATTATTTGCAGATACCTTGCAGAAATTATGGGAAAATAGCAATCAAGGCAACATAGAAGACACACTGAAAGCTTTTTATCAACAATTTAAAGGACAATTATCGAGGGAAAATAGATGGCTAAACTATCCTTAACTTACAGGGGAAAAATTCAACCAGAATCGGGACTTTATTATGAACCGATTCAACAGAAAATTTATCCCTATGACGCAGGTGATGAGTTAATAGAAGTTGTTAACTTGGCTATTGAATTGGGAATGCCTTTGTTACTAGAAGGTGAGCCTGGATGTGGCAAAAGTCGTCTAGCTCATGCCTTAGTTTATGAATTTAATTATCGCCAAGAAAATAATCCTATAAAATATTATGAGTGGACAGTTCAATCCACAAGTAAAGCGGAAGATAGTCTCTATCAATATGATTATATTGGCCGTTTACAAGCTGCTCAAATTAGCGGAATTTTAAGTCAAAAAGGAACAGAAGAATCTTCTTATGAGCAAAAAAATCCAGCTATTTCAAAAGATTGGGTTGATTTACAAGCCTTGGGTAAAGCATTTAAACAAAGTCAAGATAAGCAAGAACAATCGGTAGTATTAATTGATGAAATAGATAAAGCAGATCGAGATTTTCCTAATGATTTACTTTTAGCCATTGAATCTCGTCGTTTTTTCATTAAAGAAACAAGAGATTTAATTCCAGCAAATGAGCAAGCTTTTCCTCTGATTATAATTACCAGTAATCAAGAAAAAAACTTACCCAATGCTTTTCTGAGACGTTGCATTTATCACTATATTGAGCTTCCCAACCAAGAAAGATTAAGAAAAATATTAACCGAACGGTTTACCGACGCTGAACAAGATGTTATCATCAAAGCAGTGGACCGTTTTCAGGAAGTGAGAACATCACAAGACGAGACTAAATCTGAAGGAGAAAAAAAAGTTAGCACAAGTGAATTAATAGCCTGGTTTAAATCGTTACTCAAGTACAAACCTGAAGAAATTATCGCCAAATTAAACCAGGACAAATTACCCCACGCTAGTATTTTACTAAAAAGCCGTACTGATTTACAAGATTATGGAACAAGAGGTTAAAAGAGCCAATGACATCCCCCCTACTTGACCTATTTTATCAACTCAGAAATGAAGAAGGATTTCCGCTGTCTATTGAACAATATTATCGGGTGGAAAATTACCTGATTCAAAAACTCGCCAATGATTCTGATATTGCTATTCAAGAGAATCCCAACTTAGAGAATCCTAAAATTAAACTTCTTTGTCAAGCTTTATGGGTTAAATCTCCAGAAGAAAAACAAAAGTTTGATCAGGCCTGGACAGAGATGCTACAATTCCAACCGGAAATAAATATAGAAATACCCAAAAAAACGCCTATTCGCCATCCAGAAGAATCGATTAGCAAAATAATAGACCCGATGGATGATAGGGAATCTCCCTCATTAGCATTTATTACCCCTTCTGGGGATGCACCTTTACCTCCTGAGACTCCATTTCCACAAATTGCCACAGCTATTGAAAAGCGAAAAAAAATCACCTCCCTAGATAATCCTGATTATTATCCTATTGGCATCGCTAAATTACAAGAAAGTTGGCAGCAACTGCGTCCATTACCCCTAGAAAGTCCTCGACAGACTTGGGATCTAAAAGCTACGGTGATTGCAACAGCTAAACGAGGTTTTTTTGACCAAATAATTTACCAAAAGAAACAACTTTATCGCCGAGAAATTATTATTTTTATTGATTGTTCTGACTCCATGATTCCCTTTGCGGGATTTGGACGAATAATGAAACAAACCTGGGAAAATGTTCCCCATTTTTACTTTGATAATCTGATTAGAGACGAGGTTTTACGACAAGAAAATGGTTGGGAAAGTCAATCTTTAACCAAAGTTCTCTCTAACTATTCTCCTGAAGTAACCAGTTGTCTAATTCTTAGTGATGCGGGTGCTGCTAGAAAACGTTATGTAGAAAAGCGCTTGAGCGCAACAGAAACCCTTATCCGACGATTTAGCCGAAGATTTAGCCGAGTCGCATGGTTAAACCCCTTACCCTATCATCGATGGTATGGGACAACTGCGATCGATATTGCTGATTTAGCTGAAGATATACCCAATTTTTCCATGTTTGAACTAACCACAGAGGATTGGGAAAACTTGATAACATGGCTAAAAGAAGAACCTATCCCACCCCGTCATTTTCAATTTGATCTCGCTCAATTTCAACAAGGGGATAATTGGGATGACGATGAAGATTTTTTTAGCGCAGAAAGCTGTTTAAGATTATTTGAAAAAGAAAACGAACTAAACACCAGAGAACTAGCGAAAAGAGCCGCCTTTCCCCTTAGTTTATCCCCTAATTTACTTTATTATCTGCGTCAACATCAAGATAAAAATAATCAAGCTCCCTGGTATGCGATCGCTGATATTTTACTCTCCAGTTTAGTCCGCAAAATAGATCGAGAACTCTATGAAATGTCCCCCGATATTCGTAAACTACTATTAAAAAAATTAACCCCAGAGGAACTCAAATCTCTGGCCTATCAGTTACAAACCTATATTCAGGAACAAATCGGTTATCGTTGCTCAAAATCGGTTTATTGGCAAAATCAACAATGGTTAGCTCTTGCCTATCTAAAACCTAGTCAAGCGGTCAATGAAATCAAACAGTTACTAGAAGAAGCTATCAAAAATAATAACCGAGTGCGTCTTGTTAGATTGACAGCTTTATTAGAAAATATATCCGCTGCTTTAGCCGATTATGAACCCTTGTTATTGCTTAATGAACCGATTGCCGCCTATTCTAGAGGGGATTTAAGCCCGGAAGACGAAGGAACCCGACAAAAACATTTAATAGACAAAGTAGCCGATATTGTTCCCTACAATGAAAACCTTTTCCTTTTTACCGCAGAAACGGTATTGGTTAATGAAAAAGGCAAAGTTATCGAGAGGAAACCTGTTAAAGCCTATTTTTACGATGAAAACCTTGCAGAAGTTGGCAACCGGAAAGAAGCTCAAAACTATATCCCCATGATGTATATTCCCCAAGGAGAATTCTGGATGGGAACGGAAGATGAGGAAATCGAAAGACTGGTGAAAAAATTTGGTTGGGAAGGATGTAGAAGGGAAAGACCACAACACCTAGTCAAAGTCCCCGCTTTCTACATGAGTCAAACCCCGATTACCCAGGCCCAGTGGAGAGCAGTTGCCTCCCGCACGGATTTAAAAGTAGAACGAAATCTTAACCCTGATCCCTCCCACTTTAAAGATCCCCCCAAACCCTCCTTAGAAAGCGAGGCTTCCGATTCCCCCCCTTTTGAAGGGGCTAGGGGGGGATCACCGACGCGCTGGGATAGACCCGTAGAACGAGTCAACTGGTATGATGCCGTCGAATTTTGTGCGAGATTATCGAAATTGACAGGGAAAGAATACCGACTTCCCAGCGAAGCGGAGTGGGAATATGCCTGTCGTGCTGGGACAACCACCCCATTTCACTTTGGGGAAACCATTACCGGGGAATTAGCCAACTACGATGCCAGCAGAACCTACGCTGACGAACCGAAGGGAGAATATCGACGACAAACGACCCCCGTGGGACAGTTTCCCCCCAATGCCTTCGGGCTGTACGATATGCACGGCAATGTCTGGGAATGGTGTTTAGATCCGTGGCACGAGAATTATCAAGGTGAGCCGCCCAGAGACGGAAGCGTTTGGGACGAAGACAATAATGATAATCGTTATCAAAGTTTATTAATTAGTACAAAAGAACTCTTGACAGATGAACAATACCGTGTACTGCGCGGCGGTTCTTGGTTCAACACTCCGAGGGGCTGTCGCAGTGCGGCTCGTAGCAGGGACAACCCCGTCAACCGCAGCAGCGACGGCATCGGTTTTCGAGTTGTCTGCCGCTTCCCCAGGACTTGATTTCCCTCTATTCTTTTCTCTTTTTCCCTTTTCCGGCGATTTTTTTATCGCTCATAGTACATATAGACTATTCTTGATACTGTAGAAGAGAACTCTGTAACCCTTTTTCTCTTTTTCCCTTTTTACTCTCATTCCCTATTTTTTCTCTTTTCTTTCCCGCCCGTTTTTTGGGGTTTTGGGTCGATTTTGGGGTTATTTGGGCGCACGCGATGCGCCCCTACGGGTTTTGGGGTTATTTGGGCGCACGCGATGCGCCCCTACGGGTTTTGGGGTTATTTGGGCGCACCAGAAGGCAAAAAACCCCCGCATCAAGTTAATCTAGATGCCTTTCGAGAAAAAATTTTTTCTGTACAGGGAGTCCTTAAAATAGAAAGGGGAACCCAAAACCAAGCTGCTGGTATTTTTCCTCTGGGCATGGTGGCGCAGTTTATCTCAAATGTCGGAGTCAAGACCTCGCTTTTAGCGCGACGGGATGAAACCCCAGCCAATATAAAACAGCGAAGCACGACTAAAATCTTGACAATCTATGCTGTATAGGTTAAGATAAAATAGGTTGTTTGAGGTCGATAAGCAATGATTGTCTTAGAAATGAAAGCAGTGGTCAAACCAAGTCAGTGTTCTGCCATTGATGAGGCTATTCGTACAGTACAATTCATCCGTAATAAGGCTTTAAGGCTTTGGATGGATGCTAAGAAAGAAGACAAAATCGATAAATATTCCCTCAATAAATATTGTGCAGTTCTCGCCAAACAGTTCAAGTTTGTCGATACTCTAAATTCTACGGCTAGACAAGCATCTGCTGAACGAGC
>VYKX01000281.1_pt1 | contig 20180 bp, 17 predicted proteins | sample 5114471 | NCBI WGS metagenome assembly VYKX01 (sample SAMN12291785, study PRJNA351875) | freshwater metagenome | isolation source: freshwater lake | place: USA: Michigan, Gull Lake | collected 2013-08-08
TACGCCGGTCGTGCGCATCAGCGCGCCGGTTTCTGCCCTCGAACACACCGCTGCGCTGGCTCGCGCCCGGGTGCTGATGGACACCCGGGTCGACGCGCTGCGGCGATGGCAGGCACTCGACGGTGATGGCGCACTGGCCACCGCCACGACGGCGGATCGCTATGCCGACGCACTGTCGAGTGCATACGCCTCGAGCCTGCTGCGCGACTGGGCGCGTGCCGATGCGTCGTTCGACAGGGCCTGGGCGCTGGCGCGCGGTGAAGGCATTGGCGCTGGCGCCGCCGTGGCGGGCAATGAGGCGACGAACCAAGGCGCTGCCGCGCGCGTCGACCAGCGAGCTGATCGTGCGGTGCGCCTGATGAAGGTCGAGTCGCTGCTGGCGCGCGGCGACCCGGTGGCAGCGCAAAGCGTGCTGGCGCCGCTGCAGCAACACACCGGCCCGTACGCCGGCGCGAGCGCCGATGTCAGCCGCCCGGTGATGCTGCTCGCAGCGCAAGTGGCTCTGGCTCCCGGAAGCGGCGCAGACGAGTCGCGCAAGCGCAGCAGCAGCGATCAGTTGCAGACGTGGGTTGCCCGCGCGCCCAACGATGCTCTGGCGTGGTCGGTGCTCGGGCAGCTGTCGGCGCAGCTGGGGCTGACGCTGCGCGGCTTGCGCGCCGAAGCCGAGTCGCGCTACGCGGTGGGTGATCTGCCGGGAGCCATCGACCGGCTGCGCGCCGGGCAAAGGTTGGCGCGCAACAGCAGCAGCGCGGTCGACTTCGTCGAGCTGTCGGTCATCGATTCGCGCGTGCGCGCGATCGAGGCCGAGCGCAAGCAGGAGTTGCTCGAAGCGCGCAACCTGTGAGGTAGACCGATCGCCGCAGCCGTCAGGAGCGTGACGAGAACAGGCGCTCGATCGCCACGTCGATGACCATGCCGCACAGGCTGTAGATCAGGGAGCCCACCAATGCCGCAGTGAAACCGGTGACATTGAATCCCGACAGCACGTTGGCCGCGAAATAGAACATCAGCGCATTGATCACGAACAGGAACAGGCCGAGCGTGATCAGCGTGACCGGCAGCGTGAGCAGCACCAGGATCGGCCGCAACAAGGTGTTGAACAGACCCAGCACGAGCGCGGCGATCATGGCCGAGCCGAAGCTCGTCACCGAGACGCCAGGGTAGAGGTAGGCCACCAGAAGCAAGGCGGCAGCAAGAAGGAGCCAGCGGACGATGATCTTCATGCCGCGAGGATAACGGGCCGCTGGCTGGCTTGAACAGCCGCCTCGTTCAGGGCAGAATCCGCGATGCTGAAGGGGGAGTAGCGAACGGTGCAAGGCCGTCGCGGCAGCCCGTCAAGACGGTCGAAGGTGGCAACACCGCTGGCCCGGGCCCGCAGTACGAGTCGACCAACAGGCCGGCTCATCCACCCGCAAGACTCTTTGGCACCCGGATGCTCCTTCTGGCGCCTTGGTGCCGCCCGTGATGGCGACACCAACGCGATGGGAATGTTCGGGGTCACCCAGCCTCTCTCACCGTCTTGGAGCATTCATGACTTCCATCGCACCCGCCTGGCTCTGGGGATTTTTCATCGCCTCGGTCCTCGTCGCGCTGTTCATCGACTTCGTCGTGCTCAAGAAGCAAGGCGCGCATGACGTGTCCGTGAAGGAAGCAGCTCAGTGGTCCGTCATCTGGGTGGCGCTGAGCCTCGCCTTCAATGGCTTGTTCTGGTGGGCCTTGACCCAGAGCCCCGACCCGGAGGTCGCGGCCCAGGCCGGCACCCGGTCGATGGAGTTCCTGACCGGCTACCTCATCGAGAAGTCGCTTGCCGTCGACAACATCTTCATCTTCCTGATGATCTTCACCTACTTCTCGGTGCCGTCTGCGTACCAGAAGCGGGTGCTCATGATCGGCATCATCGGCGCCATCGTGCTGCGCACGGTGATGATCCTGGTAGGTGGTTGGCTCATCGCGCAGTTCCACTGGATCCTGTACGTCTTCGGTGCGTTCCTGCTGCTGACCGGCGTGAAGATGTGGTGGGCCGCCGGCAAGGAACAGAACCTTGAGGACAACCCCGCACTCAAGCTGATGCGCAAGGTTCTGCCGGTGTCCAAGAACTTCGATGGCGAGAAGTTCTGGACTGTCGAGAACGGCAAGCGAATCGCGACGCCGCTGTTGATGGTCGTGGCGCTGGTCGGCATCACCGACGTGATCTTCGCGGTCGATTCCATTCCGGCCATCTTCGCGATCACCAACGATCCGTTCATCGTGCTGACGTCAAACATCTTCGCGATCCTCGGGCTGCGGGCGATGTTCTTCCTACTGGCCGCAGTGGCGGCAAAGTTCCACCTCCTGAGCTACGGCTTGGCGGTGATCCTGGTCTTCATCGGCACCAAGATGCTGCTCATCGACGTGTACAAGATCCCCGTGCTGGTATCGCTCGGCGTGGTCGTCGCGGTGCTCGCGATCACGATGGTGTGGAGCGTTCGCACCGCGCCGCGCATCGAAGCGAGCGGCAGTTCGAAACAGGCCGCGTGACGCACACACGACAAACAGGCCCGCATGCCGCGAGAATGCCGTCGTCTGCATTGAAACTCGCTTCTCTTGACCCAACGGCGGCAGTACGATCGACCTCGCGCGGAGATTGAGATGATGAGAGCTCATGCGGCTGTCCACCGTCCCGCCACATCAACCCACTACTTGATGGAGAACCCATAAATGGCAACTGCGAAGAAGGCACCGGCGAAGGCCGCCCCAGCGAAGAAGGCGGCCCCCGCCAAGAAGGCCAGCCCGGCCCCTGCGAAGCGCGCCGCCAACAGCGCCTTCATGAAGGCGGTCACTCCCAGCCCTCAACTCGCCGCGATCATCGGCTCCACGCCCATGCCGCGCACCGAGGTGACGAAGAAGCTGTGGGAGTACATCAAGGCCAACAACCTTCAGGACGCCACCAAGAAGACGAACATCAACGCCGACGCGAAGCTGAAGGAAATCTTCAAGAAGCCTCAGGTCACGATGTTCGAGATGACCAAGCTGGTCAGCGCCCACCTCAAGTGATCTGCAAGGCTCCCGGCTCATTCCGGGGCACCAAAAGAGAAGCCGGCCCCTGTGGCCGGCTTTTTCTTTCCTGGGGTTGATGGACAGCTGTTGCTGAAGCCGAGACGGGGCGATCGAAACCGGCATTGAGGCCGTGGCCAATGTGGCGTTCAGCCTTGAGCGAGCCGCCGCGCCACGAAGTCGAGGCGGTCCTGGCCCCAGAAGATCTCGCCATCGATCACGTAAGTCGGCGCACCAAACACACCGGCTTCGACGGCGAGAGCAGAGTCGGCTTCGTATCGCTCGTGCGCCGCCTGCGAGTAGGCGTCATCGAGGCGGCGGGCCGGCAGACCAAGGCGTTCGACCATGGCTGCGAGCACACGCGCATCGGCCGTATTGAGGTCATCGACCCACACGCCCTTGAGGACCTCGGCAGTGAGTGCAAGCGCGGCATCGGCACCGTCGAGCATGTCGACCGCGACGATCAGGCGCGCCGCGTCATCGCCTGACACCGGAAAGTACGACGGCTGCAGGTTGATCGGGCGCCCCAGCGCTTCGCTGAAGCGCTTGAGCTCGACGAGTCGATAGGCCTGTCTCTGCGGCGCGCGCTTCGACAGCGGCAGACCGCCCGACACCGGGAACACCTTGCCTCCCAGATCGACCGGCAGGACGCGAATGGTGGCGCCCGCCGCCTTCGCGATCTCGCAGAAGCGCTCGTGTCCGAGGTAGGTCCAGGGAGACTGCGGAGAGAGGTAGTAGTCGACAGTCAGGCTCATGGCAGTGGGCTCCTCGAACGCGCCGGATGCGCAGGGGGGCGCAGTCTAGCCAAGAGGCATGACCGGTTGGCCACCCACGCACTCACCAGGCGTCGTTGGACTGGGCGCCTTCATGGCGCACCCTTCGCGGAATCAGCGCGCGAGCACGGCCTTGAGGTACTTGCCGGTGTGACTGTCCGGGCGCTCGGCGACTGCTTCCGGCGTCCCGACGGCCACCACTCGGCCGCCGCCCGACCCACCTTCCGGGCCCATGTCGATCACCCAGTCCGCCGTCTTGATGACGTCGAGGTTGTGCTCGATGACGATGATGGTGTTGCCCGCGTCGCACAGCCGCTGCAACACCTTCAGCAGCAGTTCGATATCGGCGAAATGCAGTCCGGTGGTGGGCTCGTCCAGGATGTAGAGCGTGCGGCCGGTGTCGCGCTTGCTGAGTTCGAGCGCGAGCTTCACACGCTGCGCTTCGCCACCCGACAAGGTGGTGGCACTCTGCCCAAGGCGCACGTAACCCAAGCCGACATCGAGCAGGGTCTGCAGGCGGCGCGCGATGTTGGGCACCGCACTGAAGAAGTCGTGCGCCGCCTCGACGGTGAGATCGAGCACCTCGGCGATGTTCCTGCCCTTGTAGAGCACCTCGAGCGTCTCGCGGTTGTAGCGCTTGCCGCCGCACACGTCGCAGGACACATAGACATCGGGCAGGAAGTGCATCTCGACCTTCAGCACGCCGTCGCCCTCGCAGGCCTCGCAGCGGCCACCGCCCGACGCCGCACTCACGTTGAAGCTGAATCGGCCGGGCCCGTAGCCGCGCTCGCGGGCGGTGTTCATGTCGGCGAACAGTTCCCGGATCGCGGTGAACATGCCGGTGTAGGTGGCCGGGTTGCTGCGCGGCGTGCGGCCGATCGGGCTCTGGTCGACATTGATGACCTTGTCGAAGGCCTCGATGCCGTGGATGGCCTCGTACGGTGACGCTTCGGCGTGGCTGTGGTGCAGGCTGCGCGAGACCGCCGCGTGAAGCGTGTCGTTGACGAGCGTGCTCTTGCCCGAACCCGACACGCCCGTCACACAGGTGAACAGCCCAACGGGAAAGTCGACGCTCACCCCTTGCAGGTTGTGGCCGCGGGCATCCACGATCGCCAGCGTCTGCGCCTCAGGGCCGGTGACCGCGCGGCGCCTTTGCAATGGGACCGCGATGCGCAAGCTGCCGCCGAGGTAGCGCCCGGTGAGTGACTCGGGGTGGGCCGCGACCTGCGCCGGCGTGCCTTGCGCCATCACCCGCCCGCCATGGATGCCGGCGCCTGGGCCCATGTCGATCACGTGGTCGGCGGCGCGGATCGCGTCTTCGTCGTGCTCGACCACGATGACGCTGTTGCCGATGTCTCGCAGATGGCGCAACGTGCCGATGAGCCGCTCGTTGTCGCGCTGGTGCAAGCCGATGCTCGGCTCGTCGAGGACGTACATCACACCGGTCAGTCCGGAGCCGATCTGCGACGCAAGCCGGATGCGCTGCGACTCGCCGCCCGACAGCGTGTCGGCGCTGCGGTCGAGGCTGAGGTAGCCGAGGCCGACGTCGTTGAGAAAGCGCAGCCGCGAGCGGATCTCTCGGATCACGCGGTCGGCAATGTCGGCCTTCACGCCGGCCAGGCGCAGGCGGTCGAAGTAGGCCAGGCAGTCGCCCAGCGTCATGTGCTCGACGCGAAAGATCGGCTCGCCGGCCGCGCCGTCGGCCTCCTGAAGAAACACATTGCGCGCCTCGCGCCTAAGGCGCGTGCCGCCGCAATCGGGGCAGGGCTGCGCGTTCTGGTACCGCACCAGATCCTCGCGGACCAGTGACGAGTCGGTCTCGCGGTAACGCCGCTCGAGCGCCGGCACGATGCCCTCGAACGGATGGCGCCGCTTGATGCTGCGCGACCTCGGTCGGCCTTCGCGATCGGCCGACGCCGCGGACTCCGCGGTGTAGGTGAATGCGATCTCTTCCTCGCCCGAGCCGTGCAGCAGCACCTGTCGCACCGCCGCAGGCAGATCCTCGAACGGCGTCTCGACATCGAATCGATAGTGCTTCGCGACCGCCTCTATCAGGGCGAAGTTGTGGCTGTTGCGTCGGTCCCAGCCCTTCACGGCGCCGCTCGCCAGACTGAGGCTCGGAAAACCCACCACCCGCTGCGGATCGAAACGCGTCACCTGTCCGATGCCACCGCAGGTGACGCAGGCGCCCACCGGCGAGTTGAACGAGAACAGGCGCGGCTCGAGCTCGGACAAAGAGTAGCGGCAGATCGGGCAGGCGAATCGGCTGGAGAACAGATGCTCGCGGGCCTTTGGGGCAACCGAACCCTCAGAGCGCGCGGTGCGATCCGGTCGATCGCTGCCCTCGGTCGCCGGGGTGTCCATCTCGAGGGCGATGGCCCGCCCGTCGGCAATGCGCAGGGCGGCCTCGAAGCTCTCGGCCAGGCGCTGCGTCAGACCGCTCGCCGCGTCGCGGTTCACCTTGATGCGGTCGAGCACGACGTCGATGTCGTGCTTCTCGTTCTTCTTGAGCGTCGGCAGGTCGCTCGCCTCGTGGATGTGTCCATCGATGCGAAAGCGCACGTAGCCCTGCGCCTGCATGCCTTCGAAAAGCTCGGCGAACTCGCCCTTGCGGTCGCGGGCCACCGGCGCCAGCACCATCAGGCGGGTATCGGTCGGCAGGGCCAGCACGGCATCGACCATCTGGCTCACGCTCTGAGCCTGCAGCGCGATGTGGTGGTCGGGGCAGAACGGCGTGCCGGCACGGGCGTAGAGCAGCCGCAGGTGATCGTGGATCTCGGTGACGGTGCCGACCGTCGATCGCGGGTTGTGCGAGGTCGCCTTCTGCTCGATGCTGATGGCCGGGCTGAGCCCTTCGATCACATCGACATCGGGCTTGTCCATCAACTGCAGGAACTGCCGCGCGTAGGCGCTCAGGCTCTCGACATAGCGACGCTGGCCTTCCGCGTACAGCGTGTCGAACGCCAGGCTCGACTTGCCCGAACCGCTCAGCCCGGTGATCACCACCAGTTGGTGGCGCGGGATGTCGACGTCGATGTTCTTGAGGTTGTGGGTCCGGGCTCCGCGCACGCGTATCGAAGGGGCGTCGAGAGGGCTGGCCATGATTGCAGCTGAAGATCATAGGTGCGCCCCGCAGGATGCCGGACCCTTCGACAGCGTGAGGCGCTCAACCATGCCGTCGATTGGCAGCGTCGGCCCATGATCAGGGGCACACTCCCGCCATGCTCAAGCGCCCATTTCCGAAAGTCTGCCTGCAACTGCTGCGTCTGCTGCCGCTGCTGTGGTGCGCGCCCGGTCTTCACATCGGGTCGGCCCATGCGCTCGACGCCGTCGCCGCGTACGCCGCATCCACGGCGCCAACCCCTGCCACCGACACCGCGCCCTTCGAGCGCGGCCTGCTGTGGCGCATCGACAGGCCGGGCGTACCCGCCCCCAGTCACCTCTTCGCCACGGTGCACATCGACGATCCGCGAGCGACCGACTTCAGCCCTGCGGTCATCGCGGCTCTCGGCAGCGCGAAGACCTTCCTGCCTGAGCTGGTTCCCGATGCGGCAAGCGCCGAAGCGTTCGCGCGCGCGACGCAGCTGCCAGGCGCACAACGCCTGCCCGACCTTCTGGGAGCCGAGCGCTTTGCGACGGTGGCCGGGAAACTGAGATCGCGCTACGGCGTGCCGCCCGAGCGCGTGGCACGCTTCAAGCCCTGGGCTGCCTACATGTACCTGAGCCAGCCGGCGCGACCGATGGGCGAGATCGTCGACGCCGCGCTCATTCGACTTGCAGGCGTGCGCGGCATCGCCATCCGGCCGCTCGAATCGGTCGAGGCGCAGATTGCCGCGATGGACGCCGTGCCGATGTCTTCACAGCTCGCCCTGCTCAATGCGCTGGCGCTCGACCACGATGCGGCACTGGCAGATATCGACCGCCTCGTCGATCTGTACCTGGCGAAAGACCTTGCCGGCATGCGCAAGCTGCAGGATGCCTCGGTGGGCGACGACCCGGCGTTGCGCGGTCCGATGGCGGACTTCATCGAACAGATCCTCTACCGCCGCAACACCGCCATGGTCGACGCTCTGCTGCCACAGCTCGAGGCGGGCGGCGCTTTCGCCGCGATGGGCGCGCTGCATCTGGAAGGCGATCAGGGGCTGCTCGCCAGGCTGTCTCGCATGGGCTGGCGGGTGCAGCGGGTGGATTGACGCCGGCGGGCGACCTGCGCCCGGATCAGACGTTGGCCAGCACGCGAAGGATTTCGCGCCCGTAGGCCTCGAGCTTCTTCGCTCCCACGCCGCTGATCTGCGCCAGCTCGTCGAGCGAGCCAAGCTGGGTGCGCGCCATCTCGGCGAGCGTGCGGTCCTGGAAGACGACGTAGGCCGGCAGGTTGTGCTCTCGCGCCACCTCGCCGCGCCAGGCCTTGAGCTCTGCAAAGCGGGCGGTCGCTGCGGCGTCGAGTGGCACCGGCGGTGCCTTCTCGCGCGAGCCTCGGGCCGATGACGCTCCGCTCGCACGTCGGCCCCCCGATGACGAAGGCGCTGATTCGCGCAGCAGCACCTCGACCTCGCCCCGCAAGACCTCACGCGAGCCGGGCGTGAGTTCGAGTGTGTGGTACTCGCCCTCGGTGCGCAGGTGCCCGAGCGCGATCAGCTGGCGCAGCACGGCGCGCCATTGCGCCTCGGTGACATCGGCGCCGATGCCGAAGGTCGACAACGCCGCGTGGCCGTGCTGTGCGACCTTGTCGGTGGCCTTGCCGCGCAACACGTCGATCAGGTGACCGGCGCCAAAGCGCTGGCCGCCGTTCTGGTGGAAGCGGTACACGCAGCTCAGGGCCTTGCGTGCCGCCTCGGTCGCGTTCCAGGTGACCGGCGGCGCCGTGCAGTTGTCGCAGGCGTGCTGGTACGCCGCACAAGGTTGGCTCGATTCACCAAAGTAGGCCAGCAGCCGCAATCGCCGGCAGTCGTGCGATTCGGCCAGCGCGAGCAGCGCCTCGAGCTTGCCGATCTGGCCGCGCTTGAACTCCTCGCCGGCCGGGCTCTCGTCGATCATGCGGCGCTGGTTGACCACATCGGCGAGACCGTAGGCCATCCACGCGTCCGCCGACAAACCGTCGCGGCCTGCGCGGCCAGTCTCCTGGTAGTACGCCTCGATGTTCTTCGGCAGGTCGAGGTGAGCGACGAAGCGCACATCGGGTTTGTCGATGCCCATGCCGAAGGCAATCGTCGCCACCATCACCAGACCGTCTTCGCGCAGGAAGCGGTCCTGGTGGGCGCGCCGGGTGTCGGCATCGAGCCCGGCGTGGTACGCCAGCGCGCTGATGCCCTCGGTGCGCAGCCACTCGGCGGTTTCGTCGACCTTCTTGCGCGACTGGCAGTACACGATGCCCGCGTCGCCGTCGTGCTCGTCCTGGATGAAGCGCAGCAGTTGCGCACGGGCGTTGTCCTTCTCGACGATCGCGTAGCGGATGTTCGGCCGGTCGAAGCTGCTGATGAAGACGCGCGCGTCTTCGAGCTGCAGGCGCTCGATGATGTCGGCGCGGGTCAATGCGTCGGCAGTGGCGGTGAGTGCGATGCGCGGCACGCCGGGGAAGCGCTCGTGCAGCAGGTTCAGCGCAAGATAGTCCTCGCGGAAATCGTGCCCCCACTGGCTGACGCAATGCGCCTCGTCGATCGCGAACAGGCTCAGCAGTCCGCGCTCGTTGAGAGATTCGAGTTGCGCCAGAAAGCGCGGCGTCGTGAGCCGCTCGGGCGCGGCGTAAAGCATCACCAGCCGCCCGCCCATCATCTCGCGCTCGATGCGCTGGGCGTCGTCCGAGGTCAGGCTCGAATTGAGGTACGCCGCGTGTACGCCGGCCTCTTCAAGCGCACCGACCTGATCGTGCATCAGCGCGATCAGCGGGCTGACGACGATCGCCACGCCGCGTGCGGCGCGGTGGCGAACGATGGCAGGCACCTGGTAGCACAGGCTCTTGCCGCCGCCCGTGGGCATGAGCACCAGCGCGTCACCGCCAGCGACGACGTGGTCGACGATGTCGGCCTGCGCGCCGCGGAAGGCGCTGTACCCGAAGACCGTCTGCAGCACCTCGAGCGGTGCTGCGACCGGTGATGTCCCGGTGTCGTCGGGACGGGCGCGCAAGGCGGTGGACGCGGCGGACGACGGGTGCATCCGACTGACGTTAGCAGCGTCGCCGCCCCCACTGCCCCAAAACCGCAATGCCGATAATCGACCAACCCCTAGACACCGGAGTTCAGCGCCATGGCATCGATCAACAAAGTCATCCTCATCGGCAACCTGGGACGCGACCCCGAGGTGCGCTACACCCCGAACGGCAGCGCCATCTGCAACATCAGCGTGGCCACCACCCGAAACTGGAAGGACAAGACCAGCGGCGACAAGGTCGAGGAGACCGAATGGCACCGCGTGGTCTTCTACGACCGCCTGGCCGAGATCGCCGGCGAGTACCTGAAGAAGGGCCGCCCGGTCTACGTCGAAGGTCGCCTCAAGACCCGCAAGTGGCAGGACAAGGAAGGCAAGGACGTCTACACCACCGAAGTCATTGCCACTGAGATGCAGCTTCTGGGCGGCCGTGAAGGCATGGGCGGCGGTGACGCGATGGATGATCGGGGAGACAACCGCGGCGAGCCGCGCGCCCCGGCGGCTCGAAGCGCCGCACCGGCACAGCGCCCGGCGCCGAACAAGCCCGCATCGAAGACGGCCACCGGCTTCGATGACATGGACGACGACATTCCGTTCTGAGCCACGCAGCAACCGGCGGCAAGCGGGTTCACAGACCGAGCCGGCCGCCCCTCAGAAGACCGGTGCTCAGTGCAGCATCGGCGACGCGCCAGTGGACACCATGCGCGTCTTCGCCAGCCAGCCCACCGACCAAGTCGCGAAGGTCTCCAGCGGCATCGGCTTGCCCATGTGGTATCCCTGCGCCAGATCGCAGTTGAGGTCGCGCAGCATGTCCCAGGTGTGGGCGTTCTCGACGCCTTCGGCGACCACGGTCAGGCCCAGGTTGTGAGCGAGGTCAATCGTCGAGCGCACGATCTTGGCGTCGTCGGCATCGCTCTCCATGCCCTTCACGAACGACTGGTCGATCTTCAGTTCGTCTACCGGCAGGCGCTTGAGGTAGGCGAGTGATGAGTAGCCGGTTCCGAAGTCGTCGATCGACAGCTTGAAGCCGAGCGCGCTCAAGCGCTCGAGCGTGGCCTGAGCGCGCTGCGGGTCGTCCATGATGGCGCTCTCGGTGATCTCGAGGCACAGCGCCTCGGCGGGCACCTGGTGCTTGACGAGCAGTGCGTCGAACTTCTGCGGCAGGTTCTGGTCGAGAAGGTCTCGCGTAGACAGGTTGATCGACAGGTTGATCTGCACGCCCTCGGCGCGCAGCGCCCGCCAGTGGCGAGCGGCCTCCTCGAAGATCCACATCGTCAGCACGCGGATGAATCCGGTCTGCTCGGCAAACGGTATGAACTCGAACGGCTGCAACAGCCCGCGCTGCGGATGCTGCCAACGCACCAGCGCCTCGGCGCCCACCACCTGCCCGCCGATCAGGCTGAGCATGGGCTGCAGATACAGCCGCAACTCGCCGTCGGTCACAGCGCGGCGCAAGTCCGAGAGAAACGACAGCGTCTGTGCACTGGAGGCGTCGATCGTCGGGTCGTAGACCACGGCCCCGAGACCGCGCTGCTTGGCCGAGTACATCGCCACTTCGGCGCGGCTGAGCAGCACGTCGGCGTTGGCGGCGTGGTCCGGCCACGTCGCCAGGCCGATGCCGGCACTCATGTCGACGGTGTGCTCTTCAAGGATCAGCGGGGTGACGAAAGCGCTCGCGATGCGCTGCGCGACCGATTGGGCCAGCGCCGTGTCGGCCGTGCGCAAAAGCACCGCGAACTTGTCGCTGCCCAGACGCGCGACGACGTCGCCACCGCGCACGAGTTGCTGCACCAGACGCTCGGCCACGCGCACAAGCAGCAGGTCGCCAAAGCGATAGCCGAGCACTTCATTGACGTGTTTGAAGCGATCGAGGTCGAGCATCAGCACCGACACCGGGGTGTTCGACTCGGCCGCAGCCTCGATGGCCTGGCCGACCGCGTCGCGGAACTGCGCTCTGTTGGGCAAGCCTGTCAGAGTGTCCCAGTAGGCCAGCCGCAGGATCTCTTCTTTCTGCGCCGCTACGTTGATGCGCATGCGCTCGAAAGCCTGCGACAGCTGCCCGATCTCGTCGCTGCGCTCCCGAGCATCCATCGGTGTTGCGAAGTCTCCTGCGCCGAGCCGGTCGGCGGCCACCGCCAAGCGGTGCAAAGCCGTGGTGACCCGCTGAGCGGTGAGCGCACTGCCTGCAGCGAACAGGGCACAGCTGACCAATGTGATCAACAGCAGCGCGAGCTGAAGGTCTTGCGGAATCCGCGTGGCCTCGCCGACCGAGAGCGAGGTGAGCGCGATCACACCTGCTGCGGCGTTGACATCGTTGCCGCCACCACCAGCCAGCCAGCGCCGACGAACGCCCAGTTCGTCGTCGGCGAGGTCGACCACCGTCATGCCTGTGGCGGGCGTCGGGCCAGACCAGAGATTTGCAGCCAGGCTCGCTGCTTGAACGGGCGGCAGGGCGGACAGGCTGACCTGCCAGGGATCGTTCGACGACTGGCGCGACAGCAGCGTCACCTGAACATCCGAAAGCGCCTGCAGATCGGCAACGAGCTGAGCACCCACAGGAAAGCCCATCAGCACCCAGCCGACAGTCACGGGGGCCTTGACCGGCACCATGGCGAATTGGGTGGGCCGCCCATCGAGCAGGGCAATCGCGACCACTGCCTCGTCGGCGTTCTTCCCTGGCGACGTCAGCTGGCCGGCCATGCCCGAGAGCCGGGTCGCGATCGGAGCGAGGCCGGCCGCGTGACCGGCAGTCGATGCACGCAGGCGCATGTCGGTGCCGAGCAACGCGGCCTCGGTCGCGCCGATGCGCTGCCCGTGATTGCGCAGCGCCGACACGATGGTCGCGCTGTCGTCGGAGCTGACCGCCTCGAGAAAGCCGTAGTCGGCAGCGAGCAGTCGCGTCCCGTCGGACAGCTTTTGTGCCCGCTGCGCGAGCAGGCTCGTCAGCACCCGATCGCCGAGCTCAAGACGTCCGGGAAGGGCGCTGTGGGCGTGGTTCGACAGGCTGGCTCGAATGGCAGAGAACCCGGCAACCTGCGCCACCAGCAGCAGACCGAGGAAGAGCACCAGGATGCGGGCGCGCAGGGACTGCTGAGTCCATTGCGCAAGGCGCTTCATGGCGCCACTCCCAGGGAATTCGACGTGACGGCGAGCACGATCGGCTTGTTGGGCGCGCCCACGGTCACGGCCAGCACCCGGGGCACGAACTGGCGCTCGATCTGGCCGATCTCGATGCTGCCGCGAGGAGCTTTGCAGGCGCCTTGCCGGACAGCGGTTCAAGGGCGACCACGGCCTGAGACAGTGGCTCGCCGCTGCGGTCGTTCACCTGGACAGGCAGTGCCGCAGCATCTGCTGCCGGGGTAAGTGCAACACACAGCGCCGCCGCAGCAGTGACACCGCGCGCGATCCGCAGGTGCAAGGCAGCACCAACGGGTGAGATCGGGTCGCGGGTCATGGGGCAATGGGGGCGCAGGTGCGGACGGGCACGACGTCGCCCTCCTTGTGATGGTTTTCGGCGCCGGCCGGGCCGACTTGACTCGCCCGGGCATACCTGCCGACCATGAGGCCGCCAGCTCCCTCGGCTGTCGGCGGCGTGAGTCAGCGGTGCGCGGGACGGTGGTCGACTGCCCCGTGCATCACGGGCACCTGGTGCGGTCGATCACGCCTCCGCCCAGACAGACCTCGCCGTCGTACAGCACGGCCGACTGACCCGGAGTCGCCGCCCACTGGGCGCTGGAGAAACGCAAGGCGAACGCCCTGTCGCCGGCGGCGTTCTCGGCCGGCAACAGTTCGCAATGCGAGTCGGTTTGGCGGTAGCGGGTCTTGGCCGCCAGCTCTGCTCGAGTCGGACGACTTCCGGCAATCCAGCACGCATCGGTCGCCGCGACAAACTGAGTCATCAGCCACGGGTGGTCGTGTCCCTGCACCGCGTACAACGTATTCGTGGCCATGTCCTTGCGCGCGGTGAACCACGGCGCATGGTCGCCACCGCCGCGCGCGGCGCCCCTCGTCTTCAGCCCGCCGATGCCCAAGCCCTGGCGCTGGCCGAGCGTGTAGAAGCTCAGGCCGACGTGTTCGCCAATGACACGGCCGCGGTCGTCCTTGATCGGGCCGGGCGTGTGAGCGAGGTAGCGGTTGAGGAACTCGCGAAACGGGCGCTCGCCGATGAAGCAGATGCCGGTGCTGTCTTTCTTGCGAGCGTTCGGCAAGCCGATCTCTGTTGCGATTCGGCGAACCTCGGTCTTGGGAAGCTCGCCCACCGGGAAGACGGTCTTAGACAACTGCGCCTGGTTCAGCCGGTGCAGGAAATAGCTCTGGTCCTTGAGCGGATCGAGCCCCTTGAGCAGTTCGAACGAGCCGGTGTCGGCATGGTGGCGCACGCGGGCGTAATGGCCGGTGGCGATCGCCTCTGCCCCGAGGCGCATCGCGTGATCGAGAAAGGCCTTGAACTTGATCTCGGCGTTGCACAGCACATCAGGGTTAGGCGTGCGACCGGCCTGGTACTCACGCAGGAAGTCGGCAAAGACGCGGTCCTTGTAGTCGGCTGCGAAGTTGACGTGCTCGAGTTCGATGCCGAGCACATCAGCCACCGACGCGGCATCGAGAAAGTCCTGGCGCGAACTGCAGTGCTCGTCGTCGTCATCGTCCTCCCAGTTCTTCATGAACAAGGCGATCACCTCGTGCCCCTGCTGCTTGAGCAAATGGGCGCTCACGGCCGAGTCGACGCCACCACTCAGGCCGACGACGATGCGCCGATGCGCGCTCATGACCGGCTCGCGTGCGGGCAACGCTCGATGCTCATCGCCGCACCGGGTCGTAGACGCTCGGGTCGGTGGTGATCAGGTCGAGCGGATGGTGGCGACCAGCGAGGTGATCCTCGATGCTCTGCAGCACCATGCTGCTGCGGTGCCGCTCGGGGCAGGCACGCAGTTCATCGGGCGTCATCCACAGCGTTCGCACGATGCCGTCGTCGAGTTCTCGCGAGGCGTCGGGTTCACCCACCGTTCCGGCGAACGAGATGCGGAAGTAGGTGACGTCTTCGCCACGGGCTGGCCGCTGGAAGCGGCCGAGGTAGACGCCGATCAGCGATTTCGGCGTGAAAACGCATGCGGTTTCCTCGAGCACCTCGCGGATGACCGCCTCTTGCGGCGACTCGGCCTCATCGAGATGTCCGGCCGGGTTGTTCAGGCGCAGGCCCTCGGGGGTGTGTTCCTCGACCAGCAGAAAGCGGCCGTCGCGCTCGATCACGGCGGCCACGGTGACGTTCGGTTTCCAGCGCGTGCTCATAAGCCGACATGCTAGCGGCGAGGCCCTCAACAGGCTGATCCCTAGTCGACTCGGCGAACAAGTTGTGTAAGCTGCAAACTTTTTCCGGAAGTGGTGGGGCGCGTGCGCACCTGCCCGATTTGAGGAGGCACGCATGCAGATAGGGGTCCCGCTCGAGTCAGCGGCCGGAGAGTCACGGGTGGCGGTGACGCCAGAAACCGCGAAAAAGCTGGTTGCTCTGGGCCACAAGGTATCCATCCAGTCCGGCGCCGGCGTTCCTGCCAGCGCCACCGACGCTGCGTACACCGCGGTGGGTGCCGACATCACCGACGCCGCCGGCGCGCTGGGTTGCGAACTGGTGCTGAAGGTTCGTGCTCCGTCCGAGGCCGAGCTGTCGCACATGAAAAGCGGTGCGGCACTGGTTGGCATGCTCAACCCGTTCGATGCGCCCGGTCTGCAACGTCTGGCCGCAGCAGGACTCACCAGCTTCGCGCTCGAGGCTGCGCCCCGCACGACACGCGCACAAAGCATGGACGTGCTGAGCTCGCAGGCCAACATCGCTGGTTACAAGGCGGTGATGATCGCCGCAGACAAGTACCAGCGCTTCTTCCCCATGCTGATGACGGCAGCCGGCACGGTGAAGGCCGCGCGGGTGGTCATCCTCGGCGTCGGCGTCGCCGGTCTGCAAGCCATCGCCACCGCCAAGCGGCTCGGCGCGGTGATCGAGGCGAGCGATGTGCGTCCGAGCGTGAAGGAGCAAGTCGAGTCGCTGGGTGGCAAGTTCATCGACGTGTCGTACGACACCGCCGAAGAGAAGGAAGCCGCGGTCGGCGTCGGCGGCTACGCCAAGCCGATGCCCCAGAGCTGGCTCGACCGCCAGAAGATCGAGGTCGCCAAGCGGGTCGCTCTGGCCGACGTGGTCATCAGCACCGCGCTGATTCCGGGCCGCGCCGCGCCGGTGCTTGTCACCGAGGATATGGTCAAGTCGATGAAGCCGGGCTCGGTGATCGTCGACATCGCAGCCGGCAAGGGCGCCAACGGGGTCGGCGGCAATTGCCCGCTGAGCGAGACCGACCGCACGGTGGTCAAGCACGGTGTGACCATCGTCGGCGAGACCAACCTGCCCGCATTGGTAGCGGCCGACTCGTCGGCTCTGTACGCCCGCAACGTGCTCGACTTCCTCAAGCTCGTCATCACCAAGGAAGGCGCGTTCAACGTACCGATGGACGATGACATCGTCGCCGCCTGCCTGATGACCCAAGGCGGCGAGGTCAAGCGCAAGTAAGTCAGTCGCGGTCGCGCGAGCGTCCGCACATGTTGTCACCCGCCGGGGTCAGCCCCGAACGTTCACCCACAGGAGCTTCGCGATGGAAGCCATCTCACCCACGATCCTCAACCTGATCATCTTCGTGCTCGCGATCTACGTCGGCTACCACGTCGTCTGGACCGTGACACCCGCGCTGCACACGCCGCTGATGGCGGTGACGAACGCCATCTCTGCGATCGTCATTGTCGGAGCCATGCTGGCGGCCGCGCTCACCGAGACCACGCTCGGCAAGACGATGGGAACGCTCGCCGTCGCGCTCGCGGCGGTCAATGTGTTCGGTGGATTCCTCGTCACCCGGCGCATGCTCGAGATGTTCCGCAAGAAAGACAAGAAGACCGGAGGTGCAAAGTGAGCCTCGACCTCGTCACCCTGCTGTATCTGATCGCGAGCATCTGCTTCATCCAGGCGCTCAAGGGCCTGAGCCATCCGACCACCTCGATCCGCGGCAACCTGTTCGGCATGGTCGGCATGACCATCGCCACACTGACGACCATCGCCCTCATCATGAAGCTGGCCGGCGCAAACGGCGTCGGAGGGCTCGCCTATGTCTTTGGCGGGCTGGTGCTCGGTGGCGCGGCGGGCGCGATCATGGCGCAACGCGTCGAGATGACGAAGATGCCCGAACTCGTCGCCTTCATGCACAGCATGATCGGCCTGGCCGCAGTGTTCATCGCCGTGGCAGCGGTCGCAGAGCCCCACGCGTTCGGCATCGTCGCCAAGGGCGAACCGATCCCGATGGGCAACCGTCTCGAGCTGTTCCTCGGCGCGGCGATCGGTGCGATCACGTTCAGCGGCTCGGTGATCGCCTTCGGCAAGCTCAGCGGCCAGTACAAGTTCCGCCTCTTCCAGGGCGCACCGGTGCAGTTTGCCGGCCAGCACCAGATCAACCTGGTTCTCGGACTGGTGATGCTGGGCCTGGGCCTGGTGTTCATGTTCACCGGCAACTGGACGGCGTTCTTCGTGATGCTGGCGCTGGCCTTCGTGATGGGCGTGCTGATCATCATCCCGATCGGTGGTGCGGACATGCCGGTGGTGGTGTCGATGCTCAACAGCTACTCGGGTTGGGCGGCGGCGGGCATCGGCTTCAGCCTCAACAACAGCATGCTGATCATTGCCGGCTCACTGGTGGGCAGTTCGGGAGCGATCCTGAGCTACATCATGTGCAAGGCGATGAACCGCTCGTTCTTCAACGTGATCCTGGGCGGCTTCGGTGGCGAGGCGACCACGGCCGCTGCGGGCGGCCAGGCTCAACGCAACGTCAAGAGCGGCAGCGCCGACGACGCGGCCTTCGTGCTCGGCAACGCCGAGACGGTGGTCATCGTCCCGGGCTACGGCCTGGCCGTCGCGCGGGCTCAGCATGCGGTCAAGGAACTCGCCGCCAAGCTCACCGCCAAGGGCATCAACGTGAAGTACGCGATCCACCCGGTGGCCGGTCGCATGCCGGGCCACATGAACGTGCTGCTTGCTGAAGCCGAAGTGCCATACGACCAGGTCTTCGAGATGGAAGACATCAACGGCGAGTTCGGCCAGGCCGACGTCGCCATCATCCTGGGCGCGAACGACGTGGTGAATCCGGCGGCGCACGTCAAGGGCAGCGCCATTTACGGCATGCCGATCCTCGAGGCGTACAAGGCCAAGACGATCATCGTCAACAAGCGCTCGATGGCGAGCGGCTATGCCGGCCTCGACAACGAACTGTTCTACATGGACAAGACGATGATGGTCTTCGGCGACGCGAAGAAAGTCGTCGAGGACATGGTGAAGGCGGTCGAGTAGCTGCGCCATTACCAGCGATACGGGGCCGGCAATGCCGGCCCTTTTTTTGGCTGAATGAGTTCGAAAGACCTCGTTTGATATACATTCATTCACCTCAGGGGTGAATACGAAGGCGAATGAAGGTCGAGTTCCTGAGCGCCAAGTTGAAGAAGTCCTGCGAAGACAGAGCAGTCCGTCAACGTCTTTTTCAAAAGGCCGCCGCCGACAAACTGGCCACGCGACTGGATGACTTGGCCGCCGCAGCGAACATGGACACCATGCGCCATTTGCCGGGCAGCTGGGAAGAGCTGACTGGCGAGCGCAAAGGGCAGTTCTCATGCCGCCTCGACAAGAAGCTTCGGTTGGTCATTCGGCCAATCAAGCAGCCACCTCCTGCCAAGCCTGATGGCGGCCTTGACTGGACCGCCATCGATGCCGTCACTGTTATTGAAGTGGTGAACTACCATGATTGAATCTCTTGCGTACACGCCGCGCGAGGTGACACCCCCAGGCGCCACCTTGCGCGATCTAATGGAAGAGCGCGATTGGAAGCAAACGGAGCTGGCACACCGCCTAGGCCGCCCGGTGCAAGCCGTCAACGAGATCCTCGCTGGCAAAAAGGAAATCACCGAAGACACCGCGCTTGAGCTGGAGCGAGTGCTGCAAGTGCCCGCCAATTTCTGGTTGGCTCGAGAAGCGCAGTTTCGCGAGCACTTGGCACGCCAGCGCAGTGCAGATGCCTCTCGTGAGCACGTGCCGTGGCTCGATCTGTTTCCCGTAAAGGCGCTACAAGATGCTGGCGTGCTCCCAGCGGGCCGGCTCACGCCCGCCTTCAAGCAGCAGCTGGTGGAGCCGTTCCTGCGATTTTTCGGCGTGGCATCTCCGGCGGGGTGGAAGGCCCACTACGACCAGATGCAACCGCAGTTCCGGCGCGCGCGGCCCAGCCGGCAGACCGACGTGGCCGCCATCACCGCTTGGCTGCGCATGGGCGAACTAGAGGCAAGCAGGTTGCAAACCTCCGACTACAGCGCAGCACGCCTGCAGGCAGCGCTACCCGCCATGCGGGCACTGAGCCTGCAGCCGGCCGAGCGCATCGGGCCCGAGCTGGTCCGCCATTGCGCCGAGGTCGGCGTAGCGCTGGTCTTTGTGCCGTCGCTGCCGGGTGCGCACGTCTCTGGAGTCGCACGCTGGCTCAACGGCAAGCCCTTGATCCAACTCTCCCTGTTGGGCAGGTGGAACGACATCTTCTGGTTCAGCTTCTTTCACGAGGTGGCGCACGTGCTGAAGCACCCCATGCGTGCCATCTTTCTGGACGATGCTGCAGCGGGTGACACCGTGGCTTCCGCAGAAGAGCAGGAGGCCAACCGCTTCGCCACCGACACCCTACTGCCGCGACCGCTGCAAGCGAAGTTGGACTTGCTGCCACTGGACGCTAGCAGCATCCAGGCCTTCGCCACCGACGCCGAGATTCACGTCGGCATCGTGGTGGGCCAGTTGCAACACCGCGGGCGGCTTGCATTCTCAACACCGCTGACGCGATTGAAAGACCGTTATGTCATTGCCCCCAAAGCGGTCCCCTGACATCGCCCCCACCCGCGCGGTACGCCATGCCCACCCTTGATTGGCTAAACCGAGGGGCCGCCTTCCAGACTGCTGCAACCGTGCCCACGCGCGTTTTGCGTCCGCACGCAGCAGGTAGCCGCTTTGGCGAAGTGGGCAGTGCGCAAGGCAACCTGCTGGTACACGGTGACAACTTGGAGGCCCTGAAGGTGTTGGCGCCGACCGAAAACTGAGCCACTTATGAGGGCTGCGCCGATCCAAAACTGAGCCAGGTGAACAACCTACTCTGCTGCTTTTTAGTGCAGTGGGGTTTGCTGAGTGAT
>VYKX01000140.1_pt2 | contig 19537 bp, 13 predicted proteins | sample 5114471 | NCBI WGS metagenome assembly VYKX01 (sample SAMN12291785, study PRJNA351875) | freshwater metagenome | isolation source: freshwater lake | place: USA: Michigan, Gull Lake | collected 2013-08-08
GGCCAATGACAACGGCGGCGCAGACCGCATCGAGTTCAGCGTCAACGGCCCTTTCAACATGATGGCGTCGACAGGGGGCAGCAACAACAGCGGCGGCAACAACAACGCCAGCACCGACTTCGAGATCGATGGCAGCCTCGACATCGTCGGCAACGGCACCAGCCTGACGGTCATCCAGGGCAACGGAGTCGACCGTATGTTCGATTTGCACAGCGGCACGGTGACGATGTCGGGGTTGACGATCCAGGGGGGCAAAGACGCGGCTGGCGCTGGCCTGCGCGTCCGCGGCGGCGCGACCCTGGCGCTGACCGACGTGGTGGTCGCGTCCAACGTTGGCGCGGGCAGCGGCAGCAAGGGCGCTGGCATCCTCAACGCCGGCACGCTGACGCTGAACCGCGTGACCATCCAGAACAACGGCGACGCGACATCGGGCAATGTCGACGGCGCCGGCATCTACAACGACACCAATGCCACGCTCGACGCGCGCGATGTGGCCATCCAGGGCAACACGGCCAACGGCGAGTTTGGTGGCGGCATCTACATCAGGGGCGGCGCCGGGAGCGTGACGCTGCAAAACGTCACCCTGTCGGGCAACACGGCTTCAAGAGGCGGCGGTGTCTACAACGACAACACGGACACCACCCTCACCAACGTGACCATCGCAGGCAACACGGCTGCGTCTCAAGGCGGTGGCCTGTGGTCGAGGGAGCGGCTGAAGCTGGACCATGTGACGATCGCCGCCAACAGCAGCCCGCTCGGCGGTGGTGTGTTCGACAACGCGGCCCCTGCGGCCAAGAAGGTCGTCGCCACGAACTCGCTGTTTGCAACCAATAGCGGAGGCAATACCAACCAGGCGTTGATCTCGCAGGGCTACAACCTCAGCGACGACAACTCGTCGGGGTTCCTCGCTGTCGGCGACCAGCGCAACGTGGCCGCCAGCGCAAGCGCCCTGGCCAGCAACGGCGGCTTCACGCGCACCGTGTCCATCGGCTCCAGCAGTGCAGCGCGCGACGCGGCAAACCCGGTCGGCGCACCTGCGGCCGACCAGCGCGGCGTCGCCACCTACGGCAGCCGGTCGGACATCGGCGCATACGAGTACAACCCCTTCGGCTTGGCGCCGACGATCAGCGCGGTCGCCAACCAGACGATCAACGAAGACCAGACGCTGGCACCGGTGGGCTTCACGATCGGCGATCCGGAAACCAGCCCCGGCAGCCTGCTGCTCAGCGCGACGTCGAGCAACACCGCGCTGGTACCGACCGCGAACATCGTGTTCGGCGGCTCGGGGGCGAATCGCACGGTCAGCCTGACCCCGGCGCCGAACGCCAACAGCCCCCTCAACGGCGGCACGGCGACCATCACTCTCACCGTGTCCGACGGCGGCAACAGCACCAGCACCAGCTTCGTCGTCACGGTGCAGCCGCAAAACGATGCGCCCACGGGCAGCGTCACCATCAGCGGAACGCCCACCCAAGGGCAGACGCTGACGGCTGCGAACTCGCTGGACGATGCCGACGGCCTGGGCACGATCGGCTACCAATGGTTCGCCAATGGCGTCGCAATCAGCGGCGCCACCGGCAGCTCGCTGCTGCTGGGCCAGGCGCAGGTGGGACAGTCGATCACGGTCACGGCCAGCTACACCGATCTCTTCGGCACCGTCGAGAGTGTGAGCAGTGCCGGCACGGCCGCGGTGGCCAACGTCAACGACCTGCCGACCGGCGAGCTCACGATCAATGGCACGGCAACCCTGCTTCAGACGCTCACCGTCAACAACACCTTGGCCGATGCCGATGGCCTCGGGACCATCAGTTACCAATGGGCAGCCGATGGTGTCGATATCGCAAGCGCCACCGGCACCAGTCTGCTGCTCGACTTGCCCCAGGTGGGACAGACGATAACCGTGCGCGCCAGCTACACCGATGGCTTTGCCGCGGCCGAGAGTGTGACCAGCGCTGCGACCGCCGTCGTCACCGCCTTCAACAACCCACCCACGGGCAGCGTCACCATCAGCGGCACGCCCACCCAAGGGCAAACGCTGACGGCAGCGAACTCGCTGGCCGATGTCGACGGCCTGGGCACGATCAGCTACCAGTGGAAGGCCAATGGCATCGCGATCAGCGGCGCCACCGGCAGCACGCTGCTGCTCGCCCCGGCGCAGGCGGGCAAGACGATCACGGTCACGGCCAGCTACACCGATGGCGGCGCCACGGCAGAGAGCATGACCAGCACGGCCACCGCGGCAGTGGCCAACGTCAACGACGCCCCCACCGGCAGCGTCACCATCAGCGGCACGCCCACCCAAGGGCAGACGCTGACGGCTGCGAACTCGCTGGACGATGCCGACGGCCTGGGCACGATCGGCTACCAATGGTTCGCCGATGGCATCGCGATCAGCGGCGCCACTGGCAGCACGCTGCTGCTGGGCCAGGCGCAGGTCGGCCAGGAGATCACGGTCACGGCCAGCTACACCGACGGCTTCGGCACGGCAGACGGCATGACCAGCACGGCGACCGCGGCGGTGGCCAACGTCAACGACGCCCCCACGGGCAGCGTGACCATCAGCGGCACGGTCACCCAGGGCCAGACGCTGACGGCTGCGAACTCGCTGGCCGATGCCGACGGCCTGGGCACGATCAGCTACCAGTGGAACGCCGATGGCGCAGCGATCAGCGGCGCCACCGGAACCAGTCTGGTGCTGACCCAGGCGCGTGTGGGCCAGACGATCACGGTCACGGCCAGCTACACCGATGTCCTCGGCACGGCAGAAAGCAAGACCAGCGTCGCCACCGCGGCGGTAGCCAACGTCAATGACGCCCCCACCGGCAGCGTGACCATCAGCGGCACGCCCACCCAAGGGCAGACGCTGACGGCGGCGAACTCGCTGGTCGATACCGACGGCCTGGGCACGATCAGCTACGAGTGGAGCGCCAATGGCGTCGCGATCAGCGGCGCCACCGGCAGCACGCTGCTGCTGGCCCAGGCGCAGGTCGGCCAGGAGATCACGGTCACGGCCAGCTACACCGACGGCTTCGGCACGGCAGAGAGCATGACCAGCACGGCCACCGCGGCAGTGGCCAACGTCAATGACGCCCCCACCGGCAGCGTGACCATCAGCGGCACGCCCACCCAGGGCCAGACGCTGACGGTATCGAACTCGCTGGCCGATGACGACGGCCTGGGCACGATCAGCTACCAGTGGAACGCCGATGGCGCAGCGATCAGCGGCGCCACCGGCAGCACGCTGCTGCTGGGCGAGGCGCAGGTGGGCCAGGCGATCAGCGTCACGGCCAACTACATCGACGGCTTCGGTATGGCCGAGAGCGTGGCCAGCGCAGTCGCCGCGGTGGTGACCAACGTCAACGACGCGCCCGTGCTGGCGCAGGACCTTGCCGACCAGACGACGACGCAGGGCGCGACGCTGCAGTTCGCATTGCCGCCGAACACGTTCACCGACGCCGATACCGGCGACACGCTGAGCCTGGTGGCCACCCTCGCCAACGGGAAAGCGCTGCCGCAGTGGATGCGTTTCGACGCCGCGTCGCAGAGGTTCGTGATCTCCCCGCCGCTCGGTGGCGACGATGGTCCGATCGCGGTGCGCGTGGTCGCCACCGACGCCTCGGGCGCCTCGGCGCAGGTGGTCTTTGCCGTCGTCGTGCTGCCTGCGCCAGTCTGGCCCGTCGTGCCAGACCCCGCCCCTGCCCCTACCCCTGCCGAGGCCGCGGCGCCCCTGCTCGAGCCTGCGCCAGCGCCAGCGCCAGCGCCAGCGCCAGCGCCAGCGCCAGCGCCGGAGCCGGAGCCGGAGCCGGATCCGGCGGCGTCGCAGGCTTCTGAGATGCTGACGCCGACGGACGAATTCGTTGTCGGGGGAGGCGCGGCGAGATCGGTTTCCCGTGCCGCGCCCGGGTCAGCGATGTCTGACACCCGCATACCACCGTCGATTGCGGTTAAGGTCGCCGAGGTGCCGAAGTCAGGACCTTCGAGCCGCACCGATGCCGTGCTGGGCTTCGAGGCTGCGGCCGAGTACAGCAACCTCGCCGGCGAACGGGCGGCGCAGCTGCTCAAACGCGACGACGTGCTGCGCAAGCTCGACGAACTGCAGCGGCAGATGACTGAATCGACCGACGAGCAGCACACGGTAGTGGCTTCCAGCGTCGTGGTCACCGCCGGCTTGTCGGCGGGCTACGTGGTCTGGCTGGTGCGCGGTGGCGTGCTGCTGAGCTCCATGCTGTCGGCCCTGCCGGCCTGGCAGTTGATCGATCCCATGCCGGTGATGGCGGCCGCCAAAGGCGCGGCCCGTCGCCGCGACCCGGAGCCATCCGACGAACCCGAGGTGGAGCGCCTCTTCGGCGACCACCCCCAGGCCACACCGCATGAATCGGCGAGCACGTCACCTCGCATGGCGGCGACTGCGGCAGCGACCGCAGCGCCTGACACCACTGCCGACGCGGCGCGCCGCGACACCCCTTCCATGCAGGCGCGCCCATGAGACTGCCCTCCCTGACACGCTGGATGTCCGCGCGCGCGCACCTCGCCATGGGCATGGCGTCGCTGGCGGTCACCGTTACGCTGGCGGCCAGCTTCCTCGGTCTGGTGCCCGACGGCGAGCAGCTCACGCGCCAGCACCGCAGCGTCCTGGCCGAGAGCACGGCCGTCACGGTGTCGGCGATGCTCGACGACACGCAGCCCGAAGGCCTGGCGGCAACGCTCGAGTTCCTGCGCGAGCGCACCCCCGGGCTTCTTTCCGTCGGGGTCAGGGCCGAAGACGGCAACCTGCTCATCGACGTGAATGACCACGCGCAGCAATGGACGCCCGGCCCGCGCACGGTGTCGACCGACGCCGAGATAGTGGTGCCGGTGTGGCAGGCCGGCGAGCCATGGGGCCGGGTGGAACTGCGATTTACGCCGCTGCGCGATGCCGGCTGGCGGGGCCACATGCAGGATCCCAGCCTGAAACTCTCGGCCTTCGTGTTCCTGGCCTGTGGCGCGCTGTTCCTCGGCTATCTGCGGCGCATGCTGCGCGAGCTCGACCCATCGCGCGCCGTGCCGCAGCGTGTGCGCGCCGCCTACGACACCCTGACGGAGGGGTTGGTCGTCGTCGACGGCCAGGGCAGCATCGTGCTGGCGAACAAGTCCACCAGCGTGATGCTGGGTGTCGACGAGCAGCTCCTGGTCGGGCGTTCGCCGTCAGTGTTCGGCTGGCAGCGTCCCGATGGGGGCACGCTGCCGGCATCCGAACTGCCCTGGGAGCAGGCGCTGTCTTCCGCACGGGCACAGCGCGACGTGCACCTGAACGTGACCCGCCGTGACGGCGTGCGCTTCTCGCTGCGCGCGAACTGCTCGCCCATCCTCGATGAGCGCGGCGGGCTGCAGGCCGTGGTCATCAGTTTCCAGGATGTGACCGAGCTCGAGGCGCGCGGCGCCGCCCTGCAGGCGGCCAAGGAACAGGCCGACGCCGCCAACGAGGCCAAGAGCCAGTTCCTGGCCAACATGAGCCACGAGATCCGCACCCCGATGAATGCCATCCTCGGCTTCACCGAAGTACTGCGCCGCAACGGCCTGCGTTCCTCGACCGACGCCGCCAAGCATCTGGACATCATCCATTCCAGCGGCAAGCACCTGCTGAACCTGATCAACGACATCCTCGACCTGTCGAAGGTCGAGTCCGGCCGCATCGAGGCCGAGTGCGTCGCCTTCGCACCACACGAGGTCGCACGCGAGGTCGTGCACACGCTGCTCGAACGCGCGCACCACAAGGGTCTGACGCTCGAGCTCCAGTTTCCGCAGGCGCTGCCCGAGCGCATCGACGGCGACCCGGCGCGGCTGCGCCAGATCCTGACCAACCTGATCGGCAATGCCATCAAGTTCACCGACCAAGGCAGCGTGCGAGTTGCGCTGCGTCTGGCAGCCCATGGTCCGGGCACGCGCTATTGCATCGACGTGCAGGACAGCGGCATCGGCATCCCCGCCGACAAGCTGGAGTCGGTGTTCGAGCCGTTCGTGCAGGCCGAGTCGTCGACGACGCGGCGCTTCGGCGGCACCGGCCTGGGTCTGACCATCAGCCGTGGCTTCGCCCGCGCCATGGGGGGTGACATCGTGGCCCGCAGCGTCTACGGCCAGGGAACGACCTTCGAGATCTGGCTGCCGGCCGGTGAACTCGGTGGTGTGCCGCTGCTCAAGCCGGCGGACCTGGCTGCCGAGACGTCTGCAGCCGAGGCCATGCCGGCGGTACGCTGGGAGTTCCCGCCGGCGCACGTGCTGGTGGTCGACGACGGCGCCGAGAACAGGCAGTTGCTGCGCGTGCTTCTCGAGGAGACCGGCCTGCGCATGAGCGAGGCCGAGAACGGCCAGGTCGCGCTGGACCGAATCGCAGCCGAGCCACCCGACCTGGTGCTGATGGACATGCAGATGCCGGTGATGGATGGCCAGACCGCCACGCGCCTGCTGCGCGAGCGCGGTTGCACGCTGCCAGTGATCGCGCTGACCGCCAATGCGATGAAGGGCTTCGAGGCCGAGATCGAGCGCTGCGGCTTCAGCGGCTTCCTGACCAAGCCCATCGACGTCGACATCTTGATGGCCGAGTTGTCGCGGCGCCTCGGCGGCCGGGCTGTCGAGACCGATGCGCAAGCGGTGACCGACACGCAAACGGTGCCCGATGCGCAAGCGGCAGTGGAAGAGCCGTCCGCTCTCGATGCCCCGGTCATCGTCTCTCGCCTGGCGTCGCATCCGAAGCTGGGCCACATCATCGCCCGCTTCGTCGAGCAACTGCCGGGCAAGCTGTCGCAGATGCAGGCTGCGGCCGACAGCGGAGATATGACCGAACTGGCGGGCCTGGCGCACTGGCTGAAGGGAGCCGGAGGCAGCATGGGCTTCGACGGCCTGTTCGAGCCCTCCAAGGCGCTCGAGGTGGCGGCGCAAGCCGGCGACGGCGCTCAGGTGGCGATGGCGCTGGCCACGCTGCGCCGGCTGGAGGCCGGCATCCTGCGTGGCGCGGCCGCACCACAAATTGAACTTGCTAGGGCCACATCATGATGAACGACGTTTGGACAGCTACCCAGGCCGGCGGGCTGGGCAGAGCAGGTGAGTCGGCCGAGACAGCGGCCCGCAACCCTCTGATCGACGCCAAGATCATGATGGTCGATGACGAGCCGCTGATGACCAGCCTCATCCAGACCTATCTGGAGGACGCCGGATACACGCAGTTCGTGGTCACGAACGACCCTTGCAACGCCCTGGATCTGCTGCGCCGCGAGGAACCGGGCGTGCTGCTGCTCGACCTGATGATGCCCCGGGTGTCTGGCTTCGAGTTGCTGGAATCGATCCGTGCCGACCAGGCGCTGCGCTTCACGCCGGTGATCGTGCTCACCGCCGCGGACGGGGCCTCGGCCAAGCTGCGCGCCCTGCAACTGGGCGCCACCGACTTCCTGGCCAAGCCCGTGGACGAGAGCGAGTTGACGCTGCGCGTGCGCAATACGCTGGCCATCCACAGCTACTACAGGCAGGCCCTCGACTTCGACGCCGCCACCGGACTGCCTCAGCTGCGTCTTTTCGACCGCGGACTGACCGATGTGCTGAGCCGCCACGACCGCCTCGGCGGCCTGGTGGCGATGTTCAGCGTCCGGGTGCCGGAGTGCCGGCAGATGTTCGACACGCCCGACCATGCCATTGCAGAACGCGTGGCCAAGTTGGTGGCGCAACGCCTGAGGCACTTCGCCGCCGACCACCGGGCAGACCCGCTGCTGGCAAAGTCGTCGGTGCAGGCGCCGCAGGTGTGCCGCCAGGGGGTCGACCACTTTGGCATGGTGCTGGAGGGACTGGCTGACGTCATGGCCGTGGAGGCGGCTGCCCGGCGGCTGATTGGCATGCTGAGCGACCCGGCGGTGTTCGGGCAACACGAAGTCGTGGCCAGTCCATGCGTGGGGATTTCGCTGTCGCCGCGCGACGGCGGCACCCCAGAGACCCTGCGCCAGGCTGCCGCTATCGCTTCGACGCACGCCAGTACTCGCTGCGACATGCGCTACCAGTTTGCCTCGGCGGAACTGAACGCCCGGTCGCACGAACGCTTCACCCTCGGCACACAGCTGCGTCAAGCAGCGACGCGCGGCGAGTTGCGCCTGCACTATCAGCCCAAGCTCGATCTGGCGGGCAATCGCATCATCGGCGCCGAGGCTCTGGTGCGCTGGCAGCACCCCGAGAAGGGGCTTCTGCAGCCCGGCAGCTTCATCGCGCTGGCCGAGGAGCTCGGACTCATCCGCCAGATCGGCGGCTGGGTCATCGAGCAAGTCTGCAAGGACCTCGCGGCGTGGGCGCGTGCCGGATACGGGGCCGTCAAGGTGGCGGTCAACGTGTCCAAGGCGCAGTTCATGGCGGGTGATCTGTGCAGCGTGATGCGCCTGGCCCTGTTCGACAACGGCGTGGCGGCCGGGCAATTGGCCGTCGAGATCACCGAGAGCGTGCTGATAGAAGATGTTGCCGCTGCGATGGCGCAGATGCGCGAGCTGAAGGCGCTGGGCGTGAGGCTGTCGATCGACGACTTCGGGACCGGCTATTCGTCGCTCAGCTACCTCAAGCAGTTCCCGGTGGACGAACTGAAGATCGACCGATCGTTCGTCCGGGACCTGCCCGGCGGCCATGCCGACGTGGCCATCGTGCGCACCGTGGTCGAACTCGGCCAGAGCCTGAGCATGTCGGTGATCGCTGAAGGCGTCGAAACCGAAGCCCAGCGCGAGTGCCTCGCGCGTCTGGGCTGCACTCAATATCAAGGCTACCTGTTCAGCAAGCCAGTGCCCGAAGAAGACTTCCTGCGCCTGCTCGCCGCACAGCGCGGCGCCTGAGCGGCTCGTTCCGCCTCCAGACGTGCGCGTGAGCAGGCGCGCCGCGAAAGCGACGGCCGCCGCCGCGCGTCAAGCCGCTTGGGGCTGCGCACTCGTATGCGCTCGCGCTGCCACCGGGCCATGTCCCTGAGGGTGGAGCCATCGCATTGGGGTGCATACACTGCCCGCCATGCCAAGTCCCGTCGCCGTCGAGCGCGTTCCCACCGTCGCCCACGCACCGTCGTGGCGTTGGACCAACCGGTTCGAGTGCTTGGGTAGCGACTTCCACACCGCCCTCGCGCCGTGGCCCATGCGTGAGTCACAGTGGGTGGCACACAGCCCCTCGTGCGCGGCCCTGCTCGGCCTGCCGGACGACTGGTGGCAGCGCCCCGACTGGCATGCGCTCGAGGTGTTCAGCGGCAACGCGCTGTGGCCGGGCATGCAGCCCCTGGCGAGTGTCTACAGCGGCCACCAGTTCGGCGTGTGGGCGGGCCAACTGGGCGACGGCCGAGCGCTGTGGCTGGGCGAGATCGACACGCCGGACGGTCCGCAGGAACTGCAACTCAAGGGTGCAGGCCTGACGCCGTACTCGCGCATGGGCGACGGCCGGGCGGTCCTGCGCTCGTCGATCCGCGAGTTCCTCTGCTCCGAGGCGATGCACGGACTGGGCATTGCGACCACGCGCGCGCTGTGTCTCACCACGTCCCCACTGACGGTACGGCGCGAGACGATCGAGACCGCAGCAGTCGTCACCCGCGTCGCGCCGAGCTTCATCCGCTTCGGACACTTCGAGCACTTCGCGCATTCCGATCGGTTGCCGGCGCTGCGACAGCTCGTCGATTTCGTGATCGACGCGCACTTCCCCGAATGCCGCGAGGCAGCGTCACCCGCAACAGCGCTGCTCGACACGGTCGCGCGGCGCACCGCCGAGATGGTCGCGCAATGGCAGGCGGTCGGCTTCTGCCACGGTGTGATGAACACCGACAACATGTCCATCCTGGGTCTGACGATCGACTACGGTCCGTTCGGTTTTCTCGACGGCTACGACCCCGGCCACATCTGCAACCACTCCGACCACCAGGGGCGCTACGCCTTCGCACGGCAACCGAACGTGGCTTTCTGGAACCTGCACGCGCTCGCGCATGCGCTGTTGCCGCTCATCGGCGATCAGGACACGGCGCTCGAAGCCATCGAGTCGTACCGCAGCACCTACCTCGATGCGTCGGCCGGGCGACGTGCAGCGAAGTTCGGTTTCGAGACCAGGCGCGACGGCGATGCCGAATTGATCGATGGCCTCTACACGCTGATGGCCGCCGAGCGCACCGACCACACCCTTCTGTTTCGCCGGCTCGGCAAGTTCAGTACGGATGACGCTGCAGACCAGTCGATGCCGCCACACCAGGTGCGAGACATGTTCATCGACCGCGAGGCCTTCGACGCCTGGGCATTGCGCTACCGCGACCGACTGCTCGCCGAAGGCAGCGTCGACGAGGCTCGCCGCGCCGCCATGAACCGGGTCAACCCGTGCGTGGTGCTGCGCAACCATCTGGCCGATGTGGCGATCCGTCACGCAAGGGACGGACACTTCGGCGAAGTCGAGCGGCTGTTGAAAGTCTTGAGCAATCCCTACGACGAAGCCCTCGAGGCGTCCGACGACGCCGGCTTCCCGCCCGACTGGGCACAACACATCGAGGTTTCCTGTTCATCATGAAAGACGACAAGCCGCGCGAAGTGAGCAAGTCCGACGCCGAATGGCGCGCCCAACTCGACGCGACGCAGTACCAGGTGGCCCGCCAGGCCGGAACCGAACGCGCCTTCACCGGCAAGTACTGGGACCACTGGGAGGCAGGCCAGTACAACTGCGTCGGCTGCGGCACGCCGCTGTTCGAGTCGAGCACCAAGTTCGACGCCGGGTGCGGCTGGCCGAGTTACTCGCAGCCGATCAACAGCACCGTGATCGACCGCATCGAGGACCGCAGCTTCGGCATGGTGCGCATCGAGGTGCGCTGCAACAAGTGCGGCTCGCATCTCGGGCACGTGTTCGACGATGGCCCGGCACCGACGGGCGAGCGCTTCTGCATCAACTCTGCTTCGATAGACTTCGACACCCCTGCCTGAGCGGCAAGCCGGTGCGCCGCACCGCCGCGTCGTCCCGCCCCCTGATGAAGCTTCTGTTCGATTTCCTGCCGATCCTGTTCTTCTTCGGCACCTTCAAGGTCGCCGAAGCCCACAAGGACCAGGCCGCCGCCTTTGCCAGCGAACACTTCGGCTTTCTCGTGTCGGGCGGTGTCGTCGGCACCGGCGAGGCACCGGTGCTGCTGGCCACGCTGGTGGTCATCGTCGCCACCTTGCTGCAGGTGACCTGGATGCTTGCGCGCGGCCACAAGGTCGACACCATGCTGTGGGTCAGCCTGGGGCTCGTCGTGGTGCTGGGTGGCGCCACGGTGTGGTTTCACAGCGAGGACTTCATCAAGTGGAAGCCCACCGCCCTGTACTGGGCCATGGCATTGGGACTGTGGGCGAGCGCAGCGCTCTTCGGGCGTAATCTGATACGCAAGATGCTCGGCGACCAGGTGCAGCTGCCCGACGCCGTATGGAGTCGCCTGAACCTGTCGTGGGTGGCGTTCTTCGTCTTCATGGGTGTGCTCAATCGCTACGTGGCCACGAACTACTCGACCGACACCTGGGTCAATTTCAAGCTGTTCGGCGGCATGGGTCTGATGCTGGTGTTCGTGCTGGCGCAGGGGCTCTACCTCAGCCGCCACGCCGAGCCGGATGGCGGCGATGCCCCACCATCCGCCTGAGCCCAGACACGTTTCGCCCACACGCCACCCCATGACCGCGCCCGACCTGCACATGCCCACGCCCCTGGCACTCGCCATCGAGGGTGCCCTGCGTGACGCGCTGCAACCGCTCGATCTGGTCGTGCAGGACGACAGTCATCTGCACGCCGGCCACGCCGGTGCGCGCGAGGGCAGCCACTACACCGTGCGGCTGGTCAGCGAGCGCTTTGCCGGTCTGTCGCGCGTGGCCAGGCACCGGCTGGTGTACGACGCACTCGGCGCGCAGATGCGCTCGGGCATCCACGCGCTGGCCATCGATGCGCGCGCACCCGGTGAAGCCTGAACCGCCATCACCGCCGTTCTCTTTTCTGTCCCCTTCCGAACCCCCACGAGTTGAAAGCCTCATCGACATGAACACACCCAACCGCAATGCCTTCGCCGCTGCTGCGATCGCTCTGGCCGTCTTCGCTGCCCTGCCAGCGATGGCGCAGAACATCACCACCGTCAATGGCAAAGCCGTGCCCAAGGCACGCGCCGAGGCGCTGATGGAGCAAGCCATCAAGCAGGGCCAGCAGAAGACGCCCGAACTCGAGCAGCAGGTCAAGGACGAGGTGGTGCTGCGCGAGATGTTCGTGCAGGAAGCCGAGCGGCGCGGCTTGACTGGCAGTGCCGAGTACAAGACGCAGATGGAGTTCGCCCGTCAGACGATCCTCATCCGCGAACTCTTCAACCAGTACCAGGCCAAGAACCCGGTGACCGACGCGGAAATCCAGGCCGAGTACGACAAGTTCAAGGGACAGTCCGCTGGAACCGAGTACCGCGCGCGCCACATCCTGGTCGACAAGGAAGAAGACGCGAAGGCGCTGATCGAGCAGATCAAGGGCGGAGCCAAGTTCGAGGACCTGGCGAAGAAGAGCTCGAAGGACCCGGGATCGGGCGAGAACGGCGGCGATCTCGACTTCGCCAGCCCCAACGCCTACGTGCCCGAGTTTTCACAAGCCATGGTCAAGCTCAAGAAGGGCGAGATGACCGACGTGCCGGTGAAGTCGCAGTTCGGCTACCACATCATCCGGCTCGACGACACGCGCGCTGCTCAGTTCCCGCCGCTCGAAGAAGTCAAGCCGCAGATCCAGCAGCGGCTCAGCCAAATGAAGATGGCAACCTTCCGCGATGAGATCCGCGGCAAGTCGAAGACCGACTACAAGTTCGTCAACTGACCTCGAGCGGGGCCGGTGTCGGCGACACGTCGATGCGGCCCGCCTCGATGCGCAGTTGCCGGTCGCAGCGCGCGGCCACCTCGCGGTCGTGTGTGACAAGCACCAGCGTTGTTCCCGACTCGCGGTTGAGTTCGAACATCAGGTCCATCACGCGCTCGCCGGTGGCGAAGTCGAGGCTGCCGGTGGGTTCGTCGGCCAGCAGCACTGCGGGGTGCATGACGAATGCGCGTGCCAGTGCCACGCGTTGCTGTTCGCCCCCCGACAGCACCCTCGGGTAATGGCGCAGACGTTCAGAGAGTCCGACCCGGCCGAGCATCTCGGTGGCCCGCACCCGCGCGTCGTCGCGTCCCTGCAGTTCGAGCGGCAGCATCACGTTCTCGATGGCGGTGAGGTTGCCGAGCAGCTGGAAACTTTGAAACACGAAGCCCACCTGGGCACTGCGCACTGCCGCGCGAGCGTCCTCGTCGAGACTGAACATATCGGTGCCGGCCAAACGCACCGTGCCGCTCGAAGGCGTATCCAGCCCCGCCAGAATCGACAGCAGCGTGCTTTTGCCCGAGCCCGACGCCATTGGTTTCATCGCGCGAGCCAATGTACTGCGGCCCTGTGGCTCTGCGGCTGCGCGCTGCACGCGGTGGCGCAAGCGGCCGACAAGCCTGCTCGGGCGAAGACCACGGATCCCGCCGCCCGCACGGTGCTGGTGGTCGGCGACAGCCTCTCGGCCGAGTACGGTCTGAAGCGAGGCACCGGCTGGGTGGCGTTGCTCGAGCAGCGGCTCGCGCGCGAGAAGATCGCTGCGACCGTGGTCAATGCAAGCATCAGCGGCGACACCACCGCCGGCGGACGATCGCGGCTGCCCGCGCTGCTTTCGACGCACCGGCCGACGCATGTGCTGATCGAGCTCGGTGCCAACGACGCGTTGCGCGGCCTGCCGCTGCCGAGCACTCAGGACAACCTGGTGACGATGGTGCGCGCCTGCCGCACAGCAGGCGCGAAGGTGTTGCTGATCGGCATGCAGGTGCCGCCCAACTATGGACGTCAGTACACCGAAGATTTCGCTGCGCTGTTTGGCAAGGTGGCCGAGTCCGAGAAGGTCGCCGTGGTGCCGTTCTTTCTGAAGGGCGTGGGTGATGCGAAAGATCCATTCGCCCTGTTTCAGGCCGACCGCATCCACCCTGTCGAGGCCGCCCAACCGATCATGCTGGACAACGTCTGGCCGGCGTTGCAAACCCTGCTGCGCTGACTCGGGCGAGTTCGTCAGTGCCCGCCGCTGCCTGGCTCGCGGCCTTTAAACTCGCGCCGCTCGTTTCGATCGTTGCGCTGGCCTTCGCGGCGGCTGTCTGGCGCACCGCGTCCGGCCTCGTCCGGGCGTGCCGATGGCCGGTTGCGTTCACGCTCGCGTTCACGTGATGGGTCGATGTCTCGACCGCGGTCGTCGCCTCGCGTCGACCGGGTGGGCGCGTCGATCTGTGTGGCGAACCCCGGGCGGCGGGGATCTGCGGCAGGCACCGCCATGGCGGGCACGGTGCTGATGACGCGCGGGCGGGCGCGGCCTTCACGTCGGTCGTGGTCGCCTCCGTCGCGCAGGTCATTGCGATCGCGTCGGGGCGCATATCCACCGTGGAAGTGCGACGCCTCGTTCACTTCCCGAATGTGTCTCGGGCTGCTGATGTAGGCCGGCCGGTAAGGCTCGCGCGGCGACAAGGGCGACCAGCGCACGCCCGAACCACTGAAGATGTTGAGCGAGATGCTGACACCCGGTCGGTAGACCGGCGGCGGCGCTGACCAGTTCACCAGCGCCGGGGAGTACACGGGCCGGGCAACGTAGGCGCCCGGCGTCCAGCCCCAACGGTCGTGGCGCTGCACCCAGCGACCGTAGTGGAAAGGCGCAAAACCCCACGGCGCCTGATCGACCCAGGTCCAGCCCCAAGGCGAAACCCAGACCCAGCGCCCGACGGTGTAGGGGGCCCAGCCCGCGGCCACGTTCAGCGGCGTCCACACCGGGCCAAGCTCAGGATCCTGTTCCCAGCGGCCGTGGCGTTCGAGGTCCTCGGCACCGGTCATCTCGGGCGAGACGTAGGCTGAATCAGCCAGGCGATCTCCCGCGTCGCGTTCCATGCGATCGCGCTCGCTGCTCCATGCCGCGAAGGCGTCGCGCGCCGCACCGAGTTCGGCGTACTGCGCGCGTCCTGTCGAGGCAACGACGAATTCGATGCGCTGTCCCTCGCGCACGGTCATCACCTGATCGCGGTCGACGAAATCCATCGAGCCGCGCAGCGCCGTGACCTGAGTGCGCGCATCGGCGCGGTCGAAGCGGTAACTGCCCGCACGCTGGGTGCGGAAGCGACCCTCGTCGGTCACCAGGGAGAACTGGGCGGCGAGTTCGCGGTCCTGCAACCTGACCAGCGCTGCCCCCTTGTGCAGGCGCAGTTCGAAGCGTTCATCGTCGAGGCGAAGCACTTCGACCTCGGTGCGTGAGTCCATGCGCAGCAAGGTCGATCCGATACGCACTTCGGCGCGCGCCCCGGGGTCGGTCGACAGGCGATCGCCGGTGGTGACGGGCAGGTTGCGCTCGGCATCGATCCACTCGCCGCGCGACGGATTGAATTGCCAGACCTGGCCGACGACCTCGGCGAGGCGACCGACCCGGCCCGGCGGATCGGCCTCGCGCGTCGAATAGACACCGCCCGCAGGTGCGGCTGCAGGTACGTCACTGAACTGGGCGAAAGCCGCCGGGGCGGTGCACGCGACGCCGATCGACAAAGTCAGGACAGCGAGTCGACGGCACAGGCAAGAACGGTGCTTCATGAGCCCATCAACGCATCGCCCCCCGCCGCCGCCGACAGGGTCGCACCGGTTCGACGCGATTCAGTCGTCGCGGTCGGGGTCGAGATCGGGAAACAGCACGCTCGTGTAGCCGAACTGGCGCAGATCGCGAATGCGCATCGGGTAGAGCATGCCGATCAGGTGGTCACATTCGTGCTGCACCACGCGCGCATGGAAACCATCGACCTCTCGATCGATCGGAACGCCCAGCGGGTCGACACCGGTGTAGCGGATGCGGGTGTGGCGCGGAACGATGCCACGCATCCCCGGCACCGAGAGGCATCCCTCCCAGCCATCTTCCTGCTCGTCGCCGAGCGGCGTAATGACCGGATTGAGCAGCACTGTCTCGGGCACGGGCGGCGCGTCGGGATACCGGCTGCTGTCGCTGAAGCCGAAGATCACGAGCGCCAGATTCACGCCGATCTGCGGCGCGGCCAGGCCAGCACCGTTGGCGGCGTGCATCGTGTCGAACATATCGCTTATCAGCAATTGCAGTTCGCGTGTGTAGAACGCGGTGACCGGTTGTGCCACCCGCAGCAGGCGGGGGTCGCCCATCTTCAGGATTTCTCTGACAGCCATCTCGTCCTCTCCAGGGCCCCGAACCGCTGACTTGATCCCTTCAGGGATCGCGAACGATTGTCGTCAGGCGCCTTGTGTCATCAATCTGTCAACTGTAGCCCGCCGCCGGCCGATTCATGGTCCTGAAGCAGTGTCTTGAGACCGTCCTCGTCGATCACGCTGACGCCGAGTTTGCGGGCTTTCTCCAGCTTGCTGCCGGCCTCGGCTCCCGCGACGACGTGGTGCGTCTTCTTCGACACCGAGCCGCTCACCTTGCCGCCGGCCGCCTCGATCAGATCCTTGGCCTCGTCACGGCTGAGCGTCGGCAGGGTGCCGGTCAGCACGAAGGTCTTTCCGGCGACGGGGCTGTCGGCCACTGCCGCGCTGGCCGGAGAGCTGGACCCCACGCCTTCGGTCTCGGCCCAGGCGATGCCAGCGGCGCGCAGTTGTTCGACAACCTCGCGGTGGTGCGGCTGATCGAAGAATCCGCGCACGCTCTTCGCCACCACCGGGCCCACGTCGCGCACCTCGAGCAGCTGCGCTTCGCTGGCGTCCATCAGCCGGTCGAGCGAGCCGAAATGGCGCGCCAGGTCTTTCGCCGTGGTCTCACCGACGTGGCGGATGCCCAGCGCGTAAAGGAAGCGTGCGAGCGTCGTTTGCTTGCTGGCGTGGAGCCCGGCAAGGAGGTTGGCAGCGCTCTTGTCTCCCATGCGATCGAGCGCGGTGAGCTTGCCCAACCCCATCGTGTACAGCTCGGGCAGGGTGCGGATCAGGCCACCGTCCACAAGCTGGTCGACGAGCTTGTCTCCGAGCCCCTCGATGTCCATGGCGCGTCGACCGGCGAAATGCAGGATCGCTTCCTTGCGCTGCGCGGGGCAGGTGAGGCCGCCGGTGCAGCGCCAGTCGACCTCGCCCTCCTCGCGTGCGATGGGGCTCGCGCACACCGGGCAGCGGCCAGACAGTCTGGTGTACAGGTCGAACGACTCTGCGCGCGACAGTGGCGCGCTCGCAGCGGGATGAACGTCCCAGGCAGATTCCTGCGAGATCACAGACGCATCCGCGTCGTGCACGACACCGACCACCTGGGGAATGACATCGCCAGCGCGACGCACGATGACGATGTCGCCGACCCGGATGTCCTTGCGCGCAATCTCGTCCTCGTTGTGCAGGGTGGCGTTGCTGACGGTCGTTCCGCCGACAAAGACCGGCTCGAGCTTCGCCACCGGCGTGAGCTTGCCGGTGCGCCCGACCTGGATGTCGATGTCGAGCAGCCGCGTCGTCTGCTCCTGGGCCGGGTACTTGTGGGCCACCGCCCAGCGCGGTTCACGGGTCACGAAACCCAGCTGCCGTTGCAGCGCGCGGTCGTCGACCTTGTAGACCACGCCATCGATGTCGAAGGGCAGCGCGTCACGCTTCGCACCCACCGCCGCATGGAAAGCCACCAGCCCTTCGGCGCCCTGCACCACGGCGCGCTCATCGCAGACCGGCAGGCCCATCGCTGCCAGCGCATCGAGCAGCCCGCAGTGTGACGACGGCATGTCGGCGTTGTCGGCGCCCCAGCCGACCACCTCGCCCAGACCATAGGCGTAGAAGCTTAGCGGCCGCTTCGCGGCGATCGCCGGGTCGAGCTGCCGAACCGCACCTGCCGCGGCATTGCGCGGGTTGACGAAGGTCTTCTCGTTCTTCGCACCGTGTGCGATCAACGCGCGCTGCCGTTCGTTGAGGGCCTCGAAGTCGTCACGCCGGATGTAGACCTCGCCGCGCACTTCCAGCACTGCGGCCTCACAGCCGCGCAACCGCTTCGGGATCTGGGCAATGGTGCGAATGTTCTGCGTCACGTCCTCGCCGGTTTCGCCATCGCCACGGGTCGCGGCCTGCACCAGCACGCCCGACTCGTAGCGCAGGTTCATCGCCAGCCCGTCGAACTTCAACTCGGCAGCGTAGGTGACCGGCGGGTCGGCATCGCCCAGACCGAGCTCGCGACGCACCCGCGCGTCGAACGCGACCGCGCCACTGGCTTCGGTGTCGGTTTCGGTGCGGATGGAAAGCATCGGCACCGCATGCCGCACCGGTGCAAACCCATCGAGGACTGCGCCGATCACCCTCTGGGTGGGCGAGTCGTCGGTACGCAATTCGGGGTGTGCCGCCTCGATGGCCTCGAGCTCCCGGTAAAGCCGGTCGTAGTCGGCGTCGGTGATCAGCGGCGTGTCGAGCACGTAGTAGCGGTGTGCGTGTTCCCGCAGTTGGTCTCGCAACGCTTGTGCGCGCTCGGCGACGGCACCGATGTTCACGGTCAGCTGAAGAGGCGTCGCGCCGCAGGTGATCCCGCGGCGAGGTCATGCGTGTCGAGCGCTTCGTACAGACGCGCCAACTCACCACCGATGAAGGCAAAGCCCTCGGGCGTGAGCGGTATGCCGCGGTCGTCGACCACGTCGGCATCGAGATCGTCGGCCAACGCCTGCGCGCGCTCCCGCCAGGCCGAAAAGGGCTGCAACGAACCGGGGGTCTGCGCGACGTCAAGGCCGAGCGTCAGCTCGCGGATGGCCGAGCGCGACGGGTCCTCGGCGAGCGCAGCCTGAGGATCGAAGGTCAGCGTGAGGACAGGCGCAGCACCTTCGTGGGCGGCTGGCAGCACCAGTCGCCCAGGCAGCCCGCCCGACACGAAGCCCTGGCGCGCTGCGCGCATCACCACATGGCCGACACCCCACGCCACCGAGCGAGCGCGCAACCGCAGCGCCATCTGCGCGTCGTGCTCGCTTGCGAAGGCATCGAGCTCGCGGGCTCGCGCGACGACGTCGAGCATGTCGGGAAAGTCGGCCATCGCACCGAGCGACTCGGCGAACACCTCGATCTTCTGCACGAACTCGGAGTACTCGATCTCGTTGAGCGCGCCGCTTCGATTGGACAGTTGCACACCCGCCTGCAACTCGCTGTAGCGCTGTCCTGCGGTCGGTTGCTCCCAATCGCCGTCGTCGACGCCGAGGCCTTCGATGAGGAATGGCTTGCTGCCGGCACGACGACTGCCCGGCATCTGCGCGATGACCGCCTCGCCGGTGACGGGTGCGTCGAGTCGCAGGGTGACCACGGCGTCGATGAGGGGATCGATTCGCGGCAGCGATCGGCGCGTCGCTGCGCGTGCCGCCGGCGCGTCGAAACCGACGTCATCGCGACCCTCACCGTCGAACGACGGAGCGAGCCCGCCGTCGCCGTCTGCGCTGGCAGCAACCCCGTATGGGTCGCCCGCGCCCGGCACACCGTCGCCGACCTCGGGGCCGAGCACCGGTTCGCGCGGCTCACCGCGTGGTGTTGGCGCAGCGTCGGCAGCGCGTGACGGTGGCGACGC
>VYKX01000141.1_pt1 | contig 19254 bp, 18 predicted proteins | sample 5114471 | NCBI WGS metagenome assembly VYKX01 (sample SAMN12291785, study PRJNA351875) | freshwater metagenome | isolation source: freshwater lake | place: USA: Michigan, Gull Lake | collected 2013-08-08
GCTCGACCACGGTCCGCCAGCCGTCCCCGCCCCGGTATCCACCGCGAGCGGGGCCGACGGATCGGCCTCAGGCCGCGGCGCTGGGCCGGGCCTTGGTGCGTTCGAACCAGGCGCGGACGTTGCCCGCCTCGTCCGGGATGGGCTGGCCGACCTGGGCGCCGAAGGCCAGGAAGCAGAACAGCAGAATATCGGCCAGGGTGAAGCGCTCGCCGGCCACCCAGGTCCGCCCGGCCAACAGGCCGTCCAGCCAGATCAGCCGGTCGCGAGCGATCTCCTTCAGCTCCTTGGCGCCGTCCGAGCCGACCAGCTTGATCCGATTAGCGAACAGGGCCCGGCCCTCGGCGGCGCGGAAGCCATTGGCCATGGGCTCGCAGATGTTGAGATCGATCCGCCGCACCCACATGCGGGTCTCGGCGCGCTCTTCCGGTGTTGCGCCGACCAGGGCGGGCCCAGAGCCAATCTCCTCGAGGTACTCGCAGATGGCGGTGATCTCGGAGACGGTCTTGCCGTCATCCAGTTCCAGCGCCGGAAGCTGGCCGGCGACGTTGACGGTCGAATTGAACGGCGGCCGACGGTTTTCGCCGCCCATCAGGTCAACTTCCTGCTTGGGGACGTCCAGGCCCTTCTCGGCGATGAACATGCGCACGACGTGCGGATTGGGTCCGACGGAATTGTAGAGTTTCATCCTGGGTCTCCTGCCTTTGCCGTGATTAGCCGGGCGGCGGCGGCGCGCGTCAAGGCGGACCCTGCGTCAACCTCCAGGTGCTTGTCCCGATGGGGCCGCCGCGCCTAGGCTAAGGTCAAGTAAGGGGAGACATCAAATGACCGAACAGCCTATCCTCCTGATCGACGATCCGGCGCCGCACATCCGGCGACTGACCCTCAACCGCCCGGAAAAGCGCAACGCCCTGTCGAACGCCCTGCGCGGGGAACTCTTCGCCGCCCTGGAGGCCGCCGACAGCGATCCCTCCATCCGCGTGATCATCCTGCGGGGCGCCGGCCCTTGCTTCTCCTCGGGGTATGACCTCGCTGGCGTGGGCGCCCTGCCGTTCCACACCGCCGGCGGCCAGGGCCAGTGGGCCCGGCACGTGGTCGAGGGCTGCTTCCGCATGTGGGACATGTCCAAGCCCATCATCGCCCAGGTGCACGGCTGGTGCCTTGCGGGCGGCTCCGAACTGGCCGTCGCCTGCGACCTCGTCTACGTGGCTGAGGACGCCAAGATCGGCTATCCGGCCGTGCGCACCATGAGCCCTCCGGACAACCAGTATCACGCCTGGATTGTCGGCATGCGAGCCGCCATGGAGCTGATGCTGACCGGCGATGCCTTCGACGGGCTGGAGGCCGTCCGTCTGGGTTTCGCCAACCGGGCCTTCCGGGCCGAGGACCTGGAGGGCGAGGTCCTGGCCATGGCCGGGCGCATCGCAAAGGTGGATCCCGAGCTCGCCCAGCTCAACAAGCGGCTGGTGCACCGACAGATGGAAGCCATGGGCATGCGCGCCGGTATCCGGGCTGGCACCGACCTCCACGCCCTGGGCTGGCACACGCCCGCCAGCCGCACCTACATGGCCGAGCTTAGGCAGGGCGTCACAAAGGCCCTGACCAGCCGGGATTCGGCTTTTGGCGACTATCGGACCGGTTCGAACCCCGAGAGCTGAGCCGAGGCTGGCCCTATCAGGCGGAGACGGCGGCCTTGGTCAGGCTCTTGTTCAGGATGCCGATCGCCGCCTCACGGTCGATCCGCTCAATCGCCGCGACCTCGCGGGCCATCCTGTCCAGGGCCGACTCATAGAGTTGCCTCTCAGAATAGGACTGTTCGGGCTGATTCTCGGCCCTGTGCAGGTCGCGGACCACCTCGGCGATGGAGATCAGGTCGCCCGAGTTGATCTTGGCTTCGTACTCCTGAGCTCGGCGCGACCACATGGTGCGCTTCACCCGGGCGCGGCCTTTCAGGGTGGTCAGGGCCTGGCTGACGACATTACCCTCGGCCAGCGACCGCAGGCCCGAGACCCTGGCCTTCGCGGTGGGCACCCGGAGGGTCATTTTCTCGTGGTCGAAGGTGATGACGTACACTTCAAGCGAGTAGCCGGCGACTACCTGGGTCTCGATCCCCTGGACCTGCCCGACGCCGTGCGCCGGATAGACCACGTGATCGCCCACCGTGAATTGAGTACCGTCCTTGCTCATACTGTGATCCCTTCAACGCACTGCGGCGGTTCGCCGTCCAGTTCCTGGTCTTCCGCCCGGGACAAACTCTCCTGTCCCGCGAAACTGCGGGTCCGGCCCAGTCTGTTTCCGATGGCTTCCGGTCAGGACACCCTTCGCCTTCCAGGGGCGGAGGTCGACGGCGAGCGACGACTTGTGAACACAAACGCCCCGGCGGGTTTCCGTCGGGAACGGAGTTTCCTATCACAAAACTGAGATCAAAGAAAGGCTTGCGCCGCGTCAGCCTCAGGATCCCTTGCCCGGCTTCTCGCTGAAATACTTCTCAAACTTGTCGGTTTCCCGCTCAAAGTCCGTGCCGTCCGCCGGCGGCTCGCCCTTCAGGGTGATGTTCGGCCAGACCTTGGCGTAATCGGTATTGATGCGCAGCCACTTGCCGTCCGGCGTGTCCTCGGTGTCCGGCTTAATGGCGTCCACCGGGCATTCCGGCTCGCAGACCCCGCAGTCGATGCACTCATCGGGGTTGATCACCAGGAAGTTCTCGCCCTCATAGAAGCAGTCGACCGGACACACCTCCACACAGTCCATGAACTTACATTTTATGCAGGGGTCCATGACAATGTAGGTCATCGCGGCTCTCGGGCTCCGGGCACAGGGCGCTTCCGGCGCGGGTTCTCGCGGTCCGCGCCGGGGTTGTCAATGCCGCCCGCCGCTCAGCGCCCCGGCGAGAGTTTCAGGACCCGCGCCGTCGCCGCCTCCACCGCCTCGCGGCTGTAGACCAGCGGGAAGTAACCGTCCTTCACCCAGGTCTCGAACAGGTCCCGCGCATGCGGGCTGTCGACATCCCCCGACTGCCCCGGCGTATTGATGAACCGGCTGGAGTCCCAGTCGCCGACATCCAGCACCATCCGGAAGGAGGCGCCGGACATCACGCGGAAGTCCTCGGCGCGCCAGGACGCCGCTAGGGGCGAAAGGGAGGTCCCGGCCATGGGCGCCGGTCCCACGCTCAGTCCCGCACGGTCTGAATCACCGGCCAACGGCGCCAGGACGTGGGTGAACCCGGCCTGGTGCAGCCTCCCCCAGGTCCAGGCCGACGGATCCGGTCCCAGTCGGGCTGAGACCTCTGCGACGGCCGCCTGAAGGCTCTGCAGGAGGAGTGCGTCCCGCGCCGCTGCGGGATCGGGCCCCAGGATGCTGTCAGGGGCGTCCAGGAGGTCCATGACCGCCGCCAGGTCGCCACCGCCGACGAGGGCGCGGGCCGCCTCTGGTACAGCCTTGGCGACGACCGCGGGTCCCAGGTGCTTGCCGGTCCATGTCAGGTAGATCGAGGCCGCCACGCTGTCGGCGCTCGCCCTGCCGTCCCAGCCGCTCAGGAGGTCCAGCGCCCGGGCGGTGAGGGGAACTTCGGACTTCAGGGGTGCCAGCAGCTTGAGCAGGCGTCTGGAGGTGATGTCCGTCGGATCCGTCTGGAGGGCCATGGCGGCGTCGAGGCTGATCTCGCCGCCGCCGCCCAGGACCTCATCGATCCTCTGCTGGCGAGCCGGGTTCGCCCATTCGAAGCCGACCTTGCGCTCGGCGACGGGATAGTCAGCGGGAAGGTTCATGGCGTTCGCTGTCGCGATGAAGCCCTCCGCCGGGTCCACCCGCGAAGGCAGCTGGTCCTGGGACAGGAAGCCCCGCCACTCGTAGCGCCCATCGCCGGGGACCGGCAGCAGTCCGTCCCAGTTGGGCCGGGCTGGCGTCCGTCCCGCAGCGACCCAGCCGATCCGGCCGGAGACGTCAGCATAGACCTGGTTCTCGCTGGGGGTCCCCCAGTTCGCCAGGGCGGCCTTGAACTCGGGCCAGGAGCGGGCGTTCATATAGCCGAGGGAGCCGAAGTAGGCGCTGGCGCCAGGCTCGGCCCAGACGGAACGCAGGGCGAAGGCCTTGCGTCCCGAAGGGTCGGCGTGGATCACAGGGCCGTGGCGGGTGAACCGAAGCTCCACCTCGCGCGGCGCTTCACCGCGCACCTCGATGCGCTCGCGCACCGTCTCCATCCGCGCCCATCCCTCTCCTGACCTGTAGAGGCCAGGGTCCTGGGGCGAGGTCTCGTAGACGTAGAGATCCTCCTGGTCGGAGTAGAAGATGGTGAGGCCGAAGGCGATCGTCCCGTTGTGGCCGATGGACACCCCAGGCAAGGCGGGCTCGCCCGCACCGATCACCGACAGGCCGGGGGCCTCCAGGTGGGCGACATAGCGAAGGGAGGGCAGGCCGTGGTCCCGGTGCGGATCGTTGGCCAGGATGGGTCGCCCCGTCGTGGTCTTCGACGGCGCGATCGTCCAGTTGTTCGACCCCTGGGAATCGGGGAGCGGAGCCTCCGCCGCCAGGCGTCGCCGGGCGGAGTCGAACCGGACCGCGCGGGTGGCGAGGGTGTAGTCCTTCAGGACATCGGCCGGGATGGCGCAGGGGTCGAGACCCTCCGGGACCGTCGAGGTCCACTTCGGCTCCAGCTTCTTGAACAGGCGGTCCGCCCCGGGGCCGCCGGCGCAAAGGATCCTGGCCCGGGCGACTTCCATCCCGACGTTCCGTGTCAGGCCATGGCTGCGGATGCGTACAACGTCCTCCGGCGCCCAGCGATCCGGCCGTGTCCCGGCGATCCGGAATTCCCGGGGCAAGGGGCGGCGACCATCCCGGATCTCCTCCACATAGGCGTTGATCCCGGCCACGAAGGCCTCTGTGTCTGATTTGGCGGACCCTCCGTAGGCGGCCCATTCGGCGGCCATGTCCCCGCGATAGAGGAAGAGCCGGGCGGCGCGGTCCTGCTCGGCGAAGTCCGGTCCGAAGTCCCGCGCCAGCAGGCCCAACCCCCGCTTGCGCCAGAGGTCGATCTGCCAGATCCGGTCGCGGGCGGCGTTGTAGCCTTGCACGAAGAAGGCGTCCCGGGCCGATCGGGCGTAGATATGGGGCACCCCCCAGCGGTCGATCCGGATCTCGGCGGGGGCCGAGAGGCCGGCCACCTTGCGGGTCTCCTCGGGCGGCTTGGCTGCGAGGGCTGCGGCCCCAGGCGCGAAGACGTTCGCAACGATCAGGACCCACAGGCCCGCCAGTCTCGCCTTCATGTCATCGCCTCCCGATTTCCTCGGACGCTAGGCGCCGGGGCGGGACAGGGCAAGGGCTCAGGCGAAGCCGGTATCCGGGGTCGCGGGCGCCTCCAGCGCCCGGTAGAGGGTCCGGGCCTCCGCCGGCGGCCCCCGGCGTTCGCCCAGGGCGAGGATCTCCACGGCGGTCAGCCGTCCGCCAACGGCGAAGACGAGGTGGTCGCCGGCCCGCACGGGACGGGCGCACTTGTCGATCCGGCTCTCGGCGCCCTCGCGGGTCAGCCGCACCCGGCCCTCATCCAGGAACCGGGCGGCCAGGCTCCGCGACTTGAAGAACCGCGCCCGCCAGAGCCAGACGTCCGCGCGGACGGAATCCCCGCTCATCCGGCGGCCCTGCCAGGGCGTCGGGAGCGGCGTCCCCGGGCCGGGCGCCGGGCGCGGGCCGGCTTGCCCTCTGGCGGGCGCAGGGCGGCCAGAGCGGAGAAGGGCGAAGCGTCGGAGATGGGAGCCTGGGGCCGGGGCGTCGGCGCCTTCCGACGGCGCCAGAGGACAGGGGCGTCGTTGCGCGGCTTTTCAAGGGGCGCAAAGCCGAGGGCCCGCAGAACAGCGAAGAGTTGCTCGACCGGGCCGTCCAGGACCTGGGCGAGGGCGGGCGCCACCTCGACGCCCCGCGACGTGGAGGGGGCGGCGCGCAGGGCGGCGTCCAGGGCTTCCAGCCGGCTTGCCTCGACGAGGAGATCGCCCGCCCGCCTCAGACCCGCCGCCGCCAGGACGGGCTTTGGCGCAACCTCCTGCCCGTGGGCCAGGCGGCCGGGCCGGGGCGGCGGAATCCCTGGCGCCAGGACGGCCCGCACCAGGTCGAGGGCCTCCGGCGAGGGCAGATCGGGAAGGAAGACGGAGAAGGCGCCCAGGCGCACCCCGAGGGAGCGTAGGCTGCGACGCTCAGCCGGCGACAGGGCGGCGGCCTCCTCACGCACCTCCGCCCGGTCGAGCAGGCCGCCAGCCTCCAACAGGCGCCAGGCCAGGCCTCTGGCCAGGCCCCGCAGCCGATCCGTGCGCAGGGCCTCGTCCAGCCGGGCGAGGGGGGTGAGCCGGCGCCCGGCCTCCGCCGTCAGCCAGGCCTCGATCCGCCGCAGGGCCCGCTCCCGGACCGGCGCCGGACCGAGATCGCCGAACAGCCGGGCCCGGGGCGCAAAGAGACCTCCGCCCTGCACGGCGGCCGCCGCTTCGCCGCGCCACAGGATCCGCCCGCCAGGCTCCAGGGCGAAGGCCTCATCGGGTTCTGCCGCCAGCCGCCCCAACCGCCGGGCGATTTCCGGGGCGGCGGCGGAGTTCGCGGCGGCGCGCAGGGCCTTCTCCTCCAGGGCCGAACCCGCCCGTTCCGGTGTGAAGACCACCCCAGTCAGGCGGCCCACGACCTGTCCTTCGACCGTCACCACCCCATCCCGCGAGACGCCCGCCAGGATCTCGCCGGAACTCCGAAGGGTGCGCATCAGCACGCTGGTCCGCCGGTCCACGAACCGGGCGGTCAGCTTTTCGTGCAGGGTGTCAGACAGGCGCTCCTCAAGCACACGGGTCCGGCCCTGCCACCCGGCGGGGTCGCTCAGCCAGCCGGGTCGGTTGGCGACATAGGCCAGGGTCCGCACGTTCGACAGGCGCGCCTGGAGGGTGTCGATCTCGCCCTCGGTCCGGTCCAGGCGGCGGAACTGTTCAGTCATCCAGTCCTCGGGAATCCGGCGTCCGTGGCTGGACAGCCAGAAGAAGAACTCCCGCGCCAGGCGCAGGTGCTCCTCCACGCCGGTCTTGCGGAAGTCCGGAGTCTGGCAGACGTCCCAAAGGTGAAGGAGGGCGCTGCGGTCCCGGCAGCGGTCGGCCACCCGGGGATCTGCCGCCAGCTGGCGCAGGGTGATCTCATCCAGGGCCTCGGCCGACAGGGACAGGCCTTCACGCCCCGGCGCCTCGCCCAAAGAGCGCAGCAGCCCCCCGAGGGAGCCGAAATCGAGCCGGGGATTGCGCCACTCCGCCGCAGGGACCGGATCGTACCGGTGGGCCTCGACCTGGGCGACGAGGCCCGGGTCCATCTCCTCGCAGTCGCCGGTGACCCCGAAGGTCCCGTCCTTCCGGAACCGGCCGGCCCGACCGGCGATCTGCCCGACCTCCTGGGGATGAAGGGGCCGGGTCCTGCGGCCGTCGAACTTGTGCAGTCCGGCGAAGGCCACATGGTCCACGTCCATGTTCAGGCCCATGCCGATGGCGTCGGTGGCCACCAGGAAGTCCACCTCGCCGGACTGGTAAAGCTCGACCTGGGCGTTCCGCGTCCGGGGGGAGAGCGAGCCCATGACCACCGCCGCCCCGCCGCGCTGGCGGCGGATCAGTTCGGCGATGGCGTAGACCTGGTCAGCCGAGAAGGCGACGACGGCGGACCGGCGCGGCAGGCGGGTCAGCTTTTTCCCGCCGGCATAGGACAGGGTCGAGAACCGCTCCCGGCTGACGATCTCGGCGTCGGGCAGCAGTCGCCGGATCAGGGGCGCCATGGACAGCGAGCCCAGCAGGAGGGTCTCCGACCGGCCCCGGGCGTGCAGCAGCCGATGGGTGAAGACGTGGCCGCGCTCGGGATCGGCGCAGAGCTGGATCTCGTCGACGGCCAGGAACTCCACCTCCCGGCTCAGCGGCATGGCCTCAACCGTGCAGACGAAATAGCTCGCCCGCGGCGGGATGATCTTTTCCTCGCCGGTGATCAGGGCCACGGCGCGGGCGCCCCTGGCCCTGACGATACGGTCGTAGATCTCCCGCGCGAGGAGGCGAAGGGGCAGGCCGATCATGCCCGAGGCGTGGCCCAACATCCGCTCGACGGCAAAATGGGTCTTGCCGGTATTTGTCGGCCCGAGAACCGCAACCAGGCGCGAAGGCGCAGGACCCAAGGGACGCTCGCTCATGCCCTCAGGGTGGGGTGGGAATCAACGCCTCGCAAGCGGGCTGCGCCAATGCGACTCCCGAAAGGGCCGTGAAGTCTTAATGACAGGATAGAGCGCGCACGAACGCGCATGAAACGAATCATGACCGAATCAGCGACACCGCCCGATTCGGATTTTGTTCTATACTAGGGATAGTAGCGGATCGTCCGTTAACCACAAATGAAAAAAGCAATCCGTCCACAATGAATTTCGGGGCGGAAAGGCGGTGCGCCGGCGTGCCTGCGGGTTCCGTTGGGGGCCTACCAGGGGTGTTCGACGCCGTCCCAGGTCCAGAAGCGGCCCGAGTCTTCGAGGCCGAGCCGATCAATCACTTCAAGAAGGCCCTGCGCGCTCTCCTCGACGGAAATCGCCGCCGTCGGCCCCCCCATGTCGGTGCGCACCCATCCCGGATGCATCGGGCAGACGATCATGCCCCGGGCCTTGAGTTCCAGCGCCATGACCTGCATCACCTTGTTCGCGGCGGCCTTCGAGCTCCTGTAGGCGAACGCGCCGGGGCTGTTGCGGCTGAGGGACCCCATCTGGCTGGTCAAGGTGATGATCTTCGGCTGAGGGGATCGGGCGAGGTTGGGCAACAGGGCGGTGGTCACCCGAAACGGCGACAGGGTGTTGACCTCCAGGGCGTCCCGCCAGGCGTCATAATCCATATCGTCCAGAGACTGCCGGTCTCCGCCAATCACGCCTGCATTGTTGATGAGAATGTCGACAGGGCGCACGCCGAGTGCATCGGCCAGGTGCCGCACGGAGCCGCCATCCCGGACGTCGAGGGCGCAGACCTCCAGGTCTCCGCCGCCTGAGCCTTGTTGCAGCTCCCGGGCCGCCGCCGGATCCCGAACGCCCGCGACGACTTGGTCCCCGGCTGTCAGGTAGAGCTCGACAAGTCGTCGCCCGATCCCGCGCCCGGCCCCGGTAATCACCACCGTCTTTCTCATCCGCCCTTCTCCCCTATGTCCCGAAGTCTCAGGTCCGAAAACGCTTCCTGTTGCTCAGAGCGCCGGCCCACGTGACCCCCGTTTCTCATCCAGCCGTCTCTGATTTCCCGACTCTGGGCAGGGACTTGGTCTTTCAAGTAAGCGCTCGCACATTCACGTAACAGGCTTAATCTGAGCCATCTCTGGAGCGAGCTTCGGAGTCCCACCTCTACCGTAAGCTCCGGGAGTATCGAGCCGAACAGTCGAAGTGGCGCCGCGAAAGGTAAGGATTCCGGAGTACGTCAGATGGTCGCGACAACGAACCAAACCTCCGTTGAGAGGCTAAACCAGGCCAATGTCGGCAAGCTGCCGGAGCATTTGGGGCTGTCCGTGACCGAGGTGAGCGACGGTCGCGTAGCAGGGCGGTTCACCGTCCGACCCGACCTCGTCGCACACACCGGCTACCTCCTGGCCGGCGTCGGGCTGACCCTGGCCGATCTCCTATGCGCCTACGGCGTATCGACCGCATGGCCCGAAGGCGCACGCAGCTTCACTACGGCTGAGATCAAGTGTAACTTCATCGGCACAGCGACGACGGGTTCAGTCGAGATCGTCGCGTCTCTCGTCCATAGCGGGCGCACGACCCAGCTGTGGGATGCCGAGATAACCTCCCTGTCGAGTGGCCGCCGCATGGCTCTGTTCCGCGCCACACAGATCATCCTGTACCCGACTTGACGGTGGAAGTTGGCTCAGGCCGCTTGAAGAGCATTCTCAATGGCCTCGGCGACGGCGATCACGAAAGTGTCGCTGCCCGGCGGGCCGATGATTTGAATCCCTACGGGAAGGCCGCTGGCGGCTAATCCCGCCGGTATGGCCGTGGCGGGCAGGCCGCATGTCGTCGCGAGCGCCGACCATTCGAGCATCCGCAAATAGGAGAACCGATCCCCGGTGGATGTTGAGAGCGTGCGCCAGTGAACTGGGCGGTGGTCATGCGGAAAGGCGACCGTGGGCGCGCACGGGCAGATCAGGACGTCATACCGTTGGAAAAAAGTGATCATCTCGTCGCGCAGGTGCACGCGGGTTTCATTCGCTGCAACCAGTCTCGATGCCGAGCCGCATACCCGAGTACACCTTGAGCCCACGATAAAGGGCTCGCTCCCATTGCTGTTGCGACAAGTGCGGGGCCGCGCAAAGCTTCGAAGAGTAAGCCTGCCAATGGCGGTAAGGACGCGCCCATGATTGCAAAGAGGAGCATTGTGTAGGTGTTGAGAAGTACTTGCGGCGGTACGGGTGCACTTACGGGCGAAACGACCGCACCAGATGCGCTCAATTTTTCCGCGAAGGCCCTAATCGTATCGTGCACTTCATGATCTAGCACGAAGGCGGCTTCTTCGATCCACAGTCCAACACGTAGTGTCCGGAGTGTCGCCCGCTCTCGCGTCGCATCCGGATGATCTGCGATCGTGTTGTAGAGAAGTTGGAGGTCCCGGGCCGATCTCGCCATTGGGCCGACCACGGCAAGATCGATATCGGCGGCCCTTACGGCAGGAGGCACGAGGCCACGCTGGGAGATAACTCCGAAGGTCGGCTTGTGCGCGAAGACGCCGCAATAGCTGGCGGGAATGCGGAGGGAGCCTGCAATGTCAGCGCCGATCTCAAGAGTCGTGATCTTCGCCGCCAGTGCTGCGGCTGATCCCCCGGAAGACCCGCCTGGTGTTCGCGTCTGATCGAGCGGATTGTTCGTGACGCCGAAGATCGCATTGTAGGTCTGCCAATCTCCGGCGTTCGCGGGCGTGTTGGTCTTTCCCCAAACAATGGCGCCTGCTTTTCGAACGCGCTCCACCACGCAGGCGTCGACTGCCCTGCGATTGAGGAGCATCTTTACTCCCGCCGAGCCGGGTAGACCCTCGACATCAAGGGTATCTTTGACTGTCATTGGCAGGCCGGCGAGCACACCGACTTCATCGCCTCGCGCCCGCTTCTCATCGATGAGCTGGGCCTCACGTAGGGCGCGCTCAATATCGCGCGAAACAACTGCGTTCACGTCAGCCGTACGTTCGGCGCGTTCTACAGCCGCGAGTAAGAGTTCGCGCGCGCTGATATCGCCTGACCGCAGGGCTGCGAGTTGATCCGTTGCATCACGATCAAGAAATTCCGCCACCGTTCCCTCGCCGCCGCGCGTTTCATCACGTGGGCCGCAATCGCGCGAGTTATGAAAATGGCAACCTCGCGCCAGCTAAAGCCATCTAAAGCAACGGCGGCTGCCAATCGATCCCGCCATGAGGCCCCAGGTCAAGTCGGGCGTACGACACCGTCAACGGACGTTTGCCGAACTCGACGACCGAGCGCATCTGGACGACTCCCAGTATTTCGCGCCCCCCGGCCCTCAGCCTTGACCTTCGCCGCCCGCTTGGCCTATATCGCCGCTCCCCCGGCGGCCGCGCGGTTTCCGGGCCTCTTTCTATCGGGATGAAGAACCCATGTCGCGCCGCTGTGAACTCTCTGGTGTCGGTCCGATGGTCGGCCACAATGTGAGCCACTCGAACGTCAAGACCAAGCGCCGCTTCCTGCCGGCCCTGGCGCCCGTGACCCTGCAGTCCGACGCCCTTGGCCAGACCTTCAAGCTGCGCATCACCAACGCGGTCCTGCGCACCCTGGACTTCAAGGGCGGGCTCGACGCCTACCTGGTCAAGGCCCGCGACGAGGACCTTTCTCCCCGCGCCCTGAAGATCAAGCGGCAGGTCAAGGCCAAGCTCGCCGATCAGGCCGCCTGACGCCCGTCCCCATTGTGGGACCTGAAGAGGCCGCCTTTCGGGGCGGCTCTTTTTTTGACAGTCCGGGGCTCAACCCGCCTCGGCCAGAGCCCCGATATCCTGAGATCGCTCAGGGCTTCCAGTCGAAGGCGAGCAGCACGGTCCTCTGCTCGGTCGAGAAGTTGTCGTCCGAGGCCAGCAGAAACCGAAGGCCGCCATCCTTCCCCGGCAGGACGTCGACGCCCTCGAAGTTATCCGTGGTCAGCGGCCGGGCCAGCTCAAGACGGTCCACCTCCGCCCCGGCGGCGTTGCGCAGGATGAGGGCGATGCGGGCGCCGCGCAGGGGGTCCCAGGCGCGGATCATGTAGGCCAGGCCGCCGTCCGGCAGGGGCGTCACCGCCACCAGGCCGAACTCGAAGGGCTTGGGAAGGGCGCCCAGGGATCGGCAGGGAGTGCGCAGGGTGCAGGTCCAGATCTCCCCGGACTCCTCGCCCCCAGCCAGCCAGGCGTCCGCGCCCCGGGCGGGATCGGCCGACAGGGCCTCGAGCCCGCCATTGGGGGGGAAGGTCGCCTCGGGGCTGTTCACCTGGCGAGGGGGCCGGCCGTCGGCGGGGTAGAGGAGGATGCGGTGGCTCTGCTCGAAGCTGACCAGACGCGAGCCGTCCTTGAGGAGGGCCAGGCCCTCGGCGTCGGCTTCCAGCTTGCCCCCCAGGGGGCCGCCCCCCGGCGCCTGCAAGGGCGTGAGGCGGGCGCGGTCCAGGCCGGTGAGACGGCTGTCGCCGTCGAACCTCAGCCGGGCCTCAAACAGGTCGCCCTCGTCCGTGACGCCCAGGATCCGGTTGTCCGACAGGATGCGGATGTCCGAGAGCCCGTGCAGCCGGTTGCTGTCCGAGGCCGTCAGGGCCAGTCCGCCCGCATAGCGGAACCGTCCGAAGTCTGTCCTCTCGGGCCGGGTGGGGTCGGCCGCCACTGGCTCAGCAGCCACAGTGATCCACGGGCCCGCCTGGACCGGGCCCGTCGCCCGCACGGACCGGTCTGCGCAGCCGGCGGACAGGAGGGCGAGGGCGGCGATCAGGACCCAGCGCATTACAGGACGGCTTTCCGGACTTCCTTGAAGGTCGAGCGCCGGGCCGTCCCGTCTGGTCCCTGGGTGCGGGGCGGCGGCGCCAGGAGGCCCGCCGTCCGCCGGGTCATCTTCCGGGGCTCCTCGTCAAACAGCTCGGCCAGCTGGTCGACAATGGCGCCCGCCAGCTGCTCGACGTCGACAATGGTCACCGCCCGGCGATAGTAGCGCGTCACGTCGTGGCCGATGCCGATGGCGATCAGCTGGACGGGGCTCTTGCCCTCGATCTCGGCGATGACCTCGCGAAGGTGCTTTTCGAGGTAGTGGCCCGAGTTCACGGAGAGGGTGGAATCGTCCACCGGCGCCCCGTCGGAGATGACCATCAGGATGCGGCGCGCCTCGGGGCGGCCGATCAGCCTCTGGTGGGCCCACATCAAGGCCTCGCCGTCGATGTTCTCCTTCAGGAGCCCCTCGCGCATCATCAGGCCCAGATTGCGGCGGGCCCGCCGCCAGGGGGCATCGGCGGCCTTGTAGATGATGTGGCGCAGGTCGTTCAGCCGGCCGGGCGCAGCGGGCTTGCCGGCCTTCAGCCAGTCCTCGCGGGAGCCGCCGCCCTTCCAGGCCCGGGTGGTGAAGCCCAGGACCTCGGTCTTGACGCCGCAGCGCTCCAGTGTGCGCGCCAGGATGTCGGCGCAGACCGCCGCCACCATGATCGGCCGGCCCCGCATGGAGCCGGAGTTGTCGATGAGGATGCTGACCACCGTGTCGCGGAACTCGGTGTCGTCCTCCTCCTTGAAGGCCAGGGAGGCGGTGGGATCAACGATCACGCGGGTCAGGCGCGCCACGTCCAGAATCCCTTCCTCGAGGTCGAAGGTCCAGGAACGGTTCTGCTGGGCCATCAGCTTGCGCTGGAGCTTGTTGGCCAGGCGCGAGACCACGGTCGACAGGCTGGCCAGCTGCTGGTCGAGATAGGCGCGAAGCCGGGTCAGCTCCTCAGCCTCGCAGAGCTCCTCGGCGGCGACGACTTCGTCGTGGGCGGTGGTGAAGACCCGGTAGACGGGAACCTTGCCCTCACCCTTGATCTCGGGACGGGCCGGCTGGTCGCCCTCGCCCATTTCCGGGGGCTGGTCCATGTCCTCGGCGTTGGGGTCCTCCATCGCCTCGGTGAGCTGGCTGTCGGCGTCCTCGCTCTCGCTGTGAGTGCTCTCGCTGTCGTCCATCGAGGTCTGCTGGGGCGACTGGGACTCCCCTTCGCCCTCCTCGCCCTGCTCGCTGGCCTCGGCCTCGCCTTCGTCGCCGTCGTCTTCCTGTTGGTCAGCCGGCTCGGGCGCGTCCGTCAGGTCGTCACCCATGGACAGGTCGCGCAGCAGGCTCCGGGCCAGGCGGCCGAAGGCCTTCTGGTCGCCGATGACCTCGCCCAGCTTGTCCAGGGTCTCGGCGCCGCGGGCCTCGATCTCGGCGCGGTACAGGTCGACCAGGGGGCGGGCGTTGGCGGGCGGCTCCACCCCGGTCAGGCGCTCGCGCACCAGGAGGGAGACGATGTCCGCCATGGGCGGGTTGGCCTGGGCTTCGATGAGGTTGAAGGGCCGCCGCGCCCAGGCGGCCTCGTGCATGGCCTTCAGGTTGGCCTTCACCCCGCCCAGGGCGTTGGCGCCGACGGCCTCGATCCGCGCCTGCTCGAGCGCGTCAAAGACCGGTTGGCCTTCGGCTGATCCCGGCCGGGTCCGAGCGTGGATGGCCGGGTCGTGCTGCGACATCCGAAGGGCCATCTGGTCGGCCATGCCGCGGATTCGCGCCGCGTCGTCCGGGGTCAGGTCACGGGGCGGATGCGGCAGGACGGCCCGGTCGCCCTGGACCCCCGAAGCCTCACCCGAATAGACGATTTCCAGGTCCGGATTCTGGGCGAGCGAACGCACCGCGTTGGCGAGGGCGCGCTTGAAGGGCTCGACGGGACTTTCCGGGTTTCTGGACATGGCCGGGGCTCAGGGTCTCCTCAACTCAGAAACGGCGACCCGGCTCCCGGGCGTCGGTCTCCCGGTCAGGGCGCCCGCCGGGCTCAGCCGAGACGGGGGCGGGCGGTGCTTTCGGGCAGTTCCTGGCCAAAGGCGCGCTGGTAGAACTCGGCCACGGTGCCGCGCTCGAGCTCATCGCACTTGTTCAGGAAGGTCATGCGGAAGGCCAGGCCCAGGTCGCCGTCGAAGATCTCGGCGTTCTGCGCCCAGGTGATGACGGTCCGCGGGCTCATGACGGTCGAGATGTCGCCGTTGATGAAGGCGTTGCGGGTCATGTCCGCCACCCGGACCATGGCCGCCACCGTGCGACGGCCCTCGGCCGTCGTGTAGGCGGGGCACTTGGCCACCACGATGTCGGCCTCCACGTCATGGGCCAGGTAGTTCAGGGTGGTCACGATCGACCAACGGTCCATCTGGCCCTGATTGATCTGCTGGGTGCCGTGATAGAGACCCGTCGTGTCGCCCAGGCCGATGGTGTTGGTGGTGGCGAACAGCCGGAAGAAACGGTTCGGCCGGATGACCCGGTTCTGGTCGAGCAGGGTGAGCTTGCCCTGGGCTTCCAGGACGCGCTGGATCACGAACATCACGTCGGGCCGGCCCGCGTCGTATTCGTCGAACACCAGGGCGATCGGCCGCTGGATCGTCCAGGGCAGGATGCCTTCGCGGAACTCGGTGATCTGCTTGCCGTCCTTCAGGACAATGGCGTCCTTGCCGACCAGGTCGATCCGCGAGACGTGGCTGTCCAGGTTGACCCGGATGAGGGGCCAGTTCAGGCGCGCCGCCACCTGCTCGATGTGGGTGGATTTACCCGTCCCGTGGTAGCCTTGCACCATGACCCGGCGGTCATGCGCAAACCCGGCGCATATGGCCTTTGTGGTCTCCGGATCGAACCGGTAGGCCTGATCAACGTCCGGCACGTGCGGGTCGCGCTCGCTGAAGGCGGGGACCATCATGTCGGAATCGACGCCAAACGTCTCTCTGACGGAGACGCTGCGATCGGGAACGAGGGACAGGAGCTTTTCGTCCTGGGTATCGGCGAGAGAAGTCATGACCCGGTTCGATTACAGGCTTACGCGCTCGATGCAAACCGGCTTTGATGGGGGTGTGACCCCACAGGGAAAATGAGGGTCGGGAGGAGACGATGAGCGGACAGGCGGAAAGCATCAGGGTTGCAGCCGAGCCCACGGGCTTTGGTGCGCGGATCTCGGGGCCGGACCTTTCACAGCCTCTGCCGGCGGATGTCCTGGCCGAAGTCCGCCAGGCCTGGGCCCGGCACTCGGTGGTCTGCTTTCCGGACCAGCCCCTGGGTCTCGACGCCCTGGAGGCCTTCACCCAGCAGATCGGCCCCTTCGGCAAGGATCCCTACATCGAGCCCATGCCCGGGCGGCCCAATGTTCTGGAACTGCGCCGCGAGCCGGACGAGAAGGCGACCAATTTCGGGGCGGGCTGGCATTCGGACTGGAGCTTCCTGGAGACGCCCCCGGCCGCCACCCTCCTGCGCGCCCAGACCGTCCCGCCGGTGGGCGGAGACACCCTGTTCGTTGACGCCAGCCGGGCCTGGGACGCCCTGTCAGACGCCATGAAGGCCGTGCTGGCGCCCCTGCGGGCTGTCCACTCGGCCCGGCAGAGCTATGGCACCAAGGGGGTCTTCGCCCGCGACACCGAAGCCCGGACCATGAAGATCATCGTCTCGGAAGAGGCCGACGGCAGCCTGACCCATCCCCTGGTGCGGACCCATCCCGTGACGGGCCGGAAGGCGCTTTACATCAGCCCGGTCTACACGGTCGGGATCGAGGGCTTCACCCCGGAGGAGTCCAAGGCCCTTCTGGGCTTCCTGTTCGCCCACCTGACGCAGGAAGAGTTCATCTACCGGCACCGTTGGACCGTGGGCGACCTGCTGATGTGGGACAACCGCTGCACCATGCACTTCGCCGAGGGCGGCTATGACGGCCACCTCAGGGTCATGCACCGCACGACGGTGCAGGGCGAGGTTCCGGTCTAGCGGGCAGCTTCCGGTTCTTCAGACCACCTTGGCTTTCCGCAGGACCTGGTAGGCCCGGATCGTGCGTTGCAGCTTGGCCTCGGCGGACCTGTCCCCTCCGTTGGCGTCCGGGTGGCAGAGCTTGACGAGCTCGGTATAGCGGGCGCGAATCCGTGCGGCGTCGGCCTCCTCATCCAGGTCCAGATCCGCCAGGGCGGTGCGCTCCAGCTTGCCCAGGTTCCGGCGAGCGGGCGCCTCGCTGGCCCGGCTGGCGCTGGTGCGTCCGAAAAGGTCGAACGGGTCGCGGAAACCGTCCCCGGTCGCAAAACCGCGCGCCGCGGCGGCGGACTCCCGGGAGTTCTTGCCGGCCTTGAAGTCCCAGGTCGGCCGGTCTCCCAGGGCGCTCTGCTCCATACGGGCCCGGACCTCCGACTCGCTCATGCCCGCGAAGAAGTTCCAGTTACGGTTGTAGTCGGCCGCGTGCGGCTGGCAGAACCAGTAGTGCTCATTCAGCATGTCCCGGGATTTCGGGGCCTTGGCGGAGGCGGCCACCCGGCAGCCGGGATGGTCGCAGGCGCGCTGCCCTGGCTTCAGGGCGTGCACGTCCGCCTGCGCGGCTTCCTCCGCGGTCGGCGGTCGGACCCGGATATCCACGAAGCGGGGTCTGTACTGAAACGCACCAGCCATGGGACAAGTATGAGAAGGTTGGTGTCGCTTTCAAGAATCTAAGGATGAACATGGGACGGATCGCCGGAACGTTGCGGAAAAAGCTCAGCGACGCCTTCTCGCCAGACCTGCTCGAGATCGAGGACGACTCCGCCCGCCATGCCGGCCATGCCGGCGCGACGCCGGGCGGTGAGAGCCATTTCAATATCCAGATTCGCGCTGCGGCCTTCGCGGGCCAGTCCCGGGTGGCGCGGCAGCGCATGGTCTACCGGGTTCTGGCGGAGGAGTTGGCGGGGCCTGTCCACGCCCTGTCCCTCACGGCCCTTGCGCCGGACGAGGTCAGGTAACAGTCTGTCTGCAGTGAACGGGGGAATTCAAAGTGCTGACCACCATCCGGGTGAACGGGGTCGACCACGACGTCGACGTCGATCCGCGCACGAGCCTGCTGGACCTGTTGCGGGAGGGGCTCGACCTGAAGGGGACCAAGAAGGGGTGTGACCATGGGCAGTGCGGCGCCTGCACCGTCCTGGTGAACGGGGTCCGGATCAACGCCTGCCTGTCCCTGGCCGTCATGCATGACGGCGACGCGGTGCTCACCGTCGAGGGCCTGGCCTCTGGCGAGACCCTGCACCCGGTGCAACAGGCCTTCCTCACCGAGGACGCCTTCCAGTGCGGCTATTGCACGCCAGGCCAGATCTGTTCGGCTGTGGGCCTCCTGGCGGAGGTCGCCGCAGGCCAGCCCAGCGAGGCCACCGCCGACCTCGACGGTCCCGTCACCCTGACGGACGCCGAGATCCGGGAGCGGATGAGCGGCAATATCTGTCGCTGTTCGGCCTATCCCCAGATCCTCGCCGCCGTGCGCCGCGCCGCCGGAGCCGCCGCATGAAGCCCTTTGTCTTTGAGCGCGCCCGGGACGTCGACCACGCCCTGAGCCTCGCCGCCGCCAGCCCCGGCGCCCGTTTCCTCGCCGGGGGGACCAATCTCCTGGACCTTATGAAGCTGGAGATCGAGCAGCCGCCGCGGCTGATCGACGTGGGCCGCCTGCCCCTGGCCGAGATCGCTGAGACCGCCACCGGCGGCCTTCGTATCGGGGCCCTGGCCACCAACACCGCCGTGGCGTCTGATCCCCGGGTCCGCCGCCGCTATCCCGCCCTGGCCCGCGCCATCCTCGCCGGGGGGTCCGTCCAGCTGCGCAACAAGGCCACGGTGGGCGGGAACCTCATGCAGCGCACCCGCTGCCCCTATTTCATGGACGCCGCCAAGCCCTGCAACAAGCGCCTCCCGGGGTCGGGCTGCAGCGCCATGGAGGGGCTGTCCAGCACCCTCGCCCTCTTCGGGGCCAGCGAGATGTGCATCGCCGTCAGTCCCTCGGACATGAGCGTGGCCCTGGCCGCCTTCGACGCCGTCGCTGAGACGGTCCGGGCCGACGGCTCGGTCCAGCGCCGGTCGGTCGAGACCCTGCACCGGCTGCCGGGAGAGGCGCCGCAGGTGGATACGGACCTGGCGCCCGATGAACTCATCCTGGCGGTCGAGCTGCCGCCCCCGCCCGAGGGTGGGCAGGCCTGGAGGAAGGTCCGGGCCCGCGCGTCCTATACCGGCGCCCTGGCCAGCGTCGCCGTCGCCGGCGACCGGGTGGCGCTGGGGGCGGTGGCCGCTCGC
>VYKX01000143.1_pt1 | contig 19196 bp, 17 predicted proteins | sample 5114471 | NCBI WGS metagenome assembly VYKX01 (sample SAMN12291785, study PRJNA351875) | freshwater metagenome | isolation source: freshwater lake | place: USA: Michigan, Gull Lake | collected 2013-08-08
GGCGCGCACCCTCGCGCTGGCGGAGGGGCTGTCGCCCGAGGACATGGCGGTCCAGTCGATGCCGGACGCGAGCCCGGTCAAATGGCACCTCGCCCACACGACGTGGTTCTTCGAGACGTTCGTCCTCGGCCCGCACGCCGGGACGGCACCGTACGATCCGGCATGGGCCTATCTCTACAACAGCTATTACGAGGCGGCGGGTCCCCGCCATCCCCGCCCGCGCCGCGGCCTGATCACGCGGCCCGGCGTCGCCGAGGTTCTCGCGTGGCGCGCGCACGTGGATGCCGCGCTGGCCGCGACGGTTCCGACGCTCCGGTCGGCCGAAGCGCTCGATCTCGTCGAACTCGGCCTGAACCACGAGCAGCAGCACCAGGAACTGATCCTGACCGACGTGAAGCACCTTCTCGCCCAGAACCCCCTCCTGCCGGCGATGCGTCCGCCGCCGCTGCCGCACGCCGGCCGGCCCGCGGACCCGGCGCGCTGGGTCGGGCACGATGGCGGGTTGGTGGACGTCGGGTGGGACGGTCGCGGCTTCGCCTTCGACAACGAGGGTCCCCGCCACCGCGTCTGGCTCGACCCCTTCCGGATCGCCGACCGGCCCGTGAGCTGCGGCGAGTGGCTGGCCTTCATGGCCGACGGCGGATACGCGACGGCGTCGCTCTGGCTGTCAGACGGCTGGGCGGCGGTGAACGCCGAGGGGTGGCGGGCGCCGATGCACTGGCGTGACGCGGGCGAAGGCGATTGGCGGCAGTTCACGCTCGCCGGCGAGCGCCCGGTCGATCCGGCGGAGCCGGTCGCCCACGTCAGCCACTACGAGGCCGACGCCTACGCCCGGTGGGCGGGCACCCGGCTGCCCACCGAGGCGGAATGGGAGGTCGTCGCCGCACGCCAACCGGCCACCGGCACCTTCGCCGATGGTGGTCGCCTCCACCCGTCCCCGCTGGCCGGGCCGTCGTGGCACGGCGAGGTGTGGGAGTGGACCGCGAGCGCCTATCTTCCCTATCCCGGTTTCCGCACCGCGCCGGGCGCGGTCGGCGAGTACAACGGCAAGTTCATGAGCGGGCAGATGGTGCTTCGCGGCGGCTCCTGCGCCACGCCCGCCGGCCACGTCCGTCCGAGCTACCGCAACTTCTTCCCGCCCGGCGTCCGGTGGCAGTTCACCGGCCTTCGCCTCGCGACCTCCGGCTGAACCTGGAACCGACCATGAGCCCCTCCGTCGCCCGCAGCGCCTTCATCGACCTCGCCCCGCGGACCGAGAGCTTCGCCGCCGCCGTCGTCCGGGGCCTGTCGAAACCCCGCAAGGCGATCGACCCGGTCTGGTTCTACGACGAGGCGGGATCGCGTCTGTTCGACCGCATCACCGACCTGCCCGAGTATTATCCGACCCGCACCGAGATCGCGATCCTGCGCCGCCACGGCGGCGAGATGGCGACTGCAATGGGTCCCGGCGTGCAGCTGATCGAACTCGGCAGCGGCTCCTCGGTGAAGGTCCGCCTCCTGCTCGACCGGCTGGAGGATCCCGCCGGCTACGTCGGGATCGACGTCAGCGGCGCGCATCTGCGCGCGGCGTGCGACCGCCTCGCCGCCGACCATCCGGCGCTGGAGGTGGCGGCGCTCTGCGCCGACTACATGGGGGAGGTGACGCTGCCGGATCCGCAGCGCACGGTGCCGCGCCGACGGGCCGGGTTCTTCCCGGGCTCGACGATCGGCAACCTCGAACCGGCGGTGGCGGCGGACTTCCTTTCCCGCTGGCGCGTGCGGCTTCGCGGCGGCGGGATGCTGGTCGGCGTCGACCTGCAGAAGGACCCCGCGACGCTGGAGGCGGCCTACGACGACGCCGCCGGGGTGACGGCCGCGTTCAACCGGAACTTGCTCGTCCGCATCAACCGCGAACTGGGCGGGACCTTCGATCTCGACGCCTTCGACCACCGAGCCTACTACGACCGTGACCTCGGCCGGATCGAGATGCACCTCGTCAGCCGCCGCGACCAGATCGCGACGGCCGCCGGCCGCCGCTTCGCCTTCGCGGCCGGCGAGACGATCCACACCGAGATCTCGTGCAAGTACACGGTCGACGGGTTCCGGGCGCTCGCGACACGCGCGGGCTGGCGCCCGGCGCGGGTCTGGACCGATCCGGACCGGCTGTTCTCGGTCCACTGGCTCGAGGCGTGAGGGCCGTCCTCAGTCCGCCTTGATGTTCGCCCGGCGGATGAGGGCGCCCCAACGGTCGATCTCGGCCGCGATGTGCGCCTGGAACTCGGCCTGGGTCGAGACGCGCACGTCCGCCCCCTCGCCGCGCAGCCGTTCGACCACGTCCGGCGAGGTCATGCCCTTGCGGGTCTCCGCCTCCAGCCGGTCGAGCACCGCCTGCGGCGTGCCGGCCGGAGCCAGGACGCCGTACCACTGCGAGGCCTCGAAGCCGGGGAGCGCCGCCTCGGCGACCGTCGGGAGGTCCGGTGCCGCGGCGATGCGACGGGTGCCGGAGACGGCGAGCGCGCGGAGCTGCCCGTTCTGCACCTGCGGCAGGACCGCCGGGCCGCCCGTGAACACCATCTGGATGCGGCCGCCCAGAAGGTCGGTCACCGCCGGCGCCGTCCCGCGGTAGGGGACATGGACGAGGTCGAGGCCGGCCGCGTCGGCGAAGGCCGCGGTCGCGATGTGGGCCGCACTGCCGTTGCCGCCGGTGCCATAGTGCATGGTGCCGGGCGCGGCCTTGGCCAGCGCGATCAACTCCTTCACGTCCCGGGCCGGGATCGCGGGGTTCACCACCATCACGTTGTGGACGTCGGCGACGAGGCTGATCGGCGCGAAGCTCCGCAACGGATGGTAGGGCAGGTTGGGATAGATGCCCGGGTTGACGGCGAGGGTGCCGATGTGGCCGAGGAGCAGCGTGTGCCCGTCGGGCGCCGCCTTGGCGACCAGATCGGCCCCGATCGAGCCGCCGGCCCCCGGCCGGTTCTCGACCACGACCTGGCGGCCGAGCGCCTCCGACAGCTTCTGGCCCAGCGCGCGGGCGAGGATGTCGGTCGAGCCGCCCGGTGTGAAGGGCACGATGAGCGTGAGGTTCTTCGACGGCCACGCCTGGGCGCGGACGACGGCGGGCGTGGCGACCAGGGCGGCTGCCCCGGCGAGGACGGCGCGGCGGCCGATCGTGGCGTCGGTCATCTGTCGGTCTTCCTCCCGGTTCCGATGCGTGGGCCGCAGCCGTTCGGCCGGCCGTCGGACGGCGGCAGATGCGCACGATCGCCCGCGTCGATCCAATCACCGTACCTGAACGAGCGATCACCTTTGGTGATCGCTCGCCATGCATATGCTCAGACGAGGCCGCGTTGGCGCAGCAGCGGATCGATGGCGGGCGCCCGGCCGCGGAACCCGGCGTAGAGCGTCATCGGATCGACCGTGTCGCCGGCCGCGAACACGGTGCCGAGGCGCGTCGCCAGCGTCGGGTCGAACAGGTCGCCCGCCTCCACGAAGGCCTCGAACCCGTCGGCGTCCAGCACTTCGGCCCACAGATAGGCGTAGTAGCCGGCGGCGTAGCCGTCGCCCGCGAAGAGGTGCTGGAAGTGGGGCGAACGGTGCCGGATCGCGATCTCCGACGGCATTCCGATCTTCGCCTTCACCGCGGTCTCGAACGCGGTCGGATCGACCGGCCCGTCGCCGGTGCCGCGGTGCATCTCCAGGTCGAGGAGCGCCGCGGCGGTGTACTCCACCGTCTGGAAGCCCTGGTTGAAGGTGCGGGCGGCGAGGATGCGGCCGAGCAGATCCTCCGGGATGGGCTGGCCGGTCTCGTGATGGACGGCGAAGGCGCGTAGCGTCTCCTCCGAGGCGATCCAGTGCTCCATCACCTGCGAGGGGAACTCGACGAAGTCGCGCCGCACCGACGTGCCCGACTGCGAGGGATAGCGCACCTTGCTCATCATGCCGTGGAGTGCGTGGCCGAACTCGTGGAAGAGCGTCCGCGCGTCGTCGAAGCTGAGCAGCGTCGGCGTGGCCTTGGAGAAGTTGTTATTGTTCGCGATGACGGGCGGGACGGGGCCGTCGAGGTTCTCCTGAACCCGGAAGCTGCTCATCCACGCCCCCGACCGCTTCGACGGGCGGGCGAAGTTGTCGTGGACGAAGACCGCCACGTGCGCGCCGTCGCGGTCGGTCACCTCGTAGACCTTGACGTCTGGGTGATAGACGGGGACGTCCGGCCGCTCGGTGAACCGAAGTCCGAACAGCCGGCCCGCGGTCTCGAACGCCGCCGCCGTCACCTTCTCCAGCGCGAAGTACGGCTTCACCGCCGCCTCGTCGAGCGCGTAGCGCGCCTGCCGCACCTTCTCGGCGTAGTGGCGCCAGTCCCACGGTTCGATCGGCGCGTTCATGCCCTCGGCCCGGGCCAGCGCCTGGAGGGCCGCCCGCTCCTCCTCGGCCCGCCGCTTCGCCGGTTCCCAGACCGCCAGCAGCAGGTCCTCCACCGCGCCCGGCGTCTTCGCCATGGAATCGTCGAGCCGGTAGGCCGCAAAATGGGGATAGCCGAGCAGGCGCGCCTGCTCGGTCCTGAGCGCCATGATCTCGGTGATCAGCGGCCGGTTGTCGTGCGGGCCGTCGTGCTCCCCGCGCCGCGTCCACGCCTCGAACGCCGCCTGCCGCAGGTCGCGGCGGGCGGAGAAGGTCAGGAACGGCTCGACCAGGGAGCGGGCGAGGGTGACGACGAACTTCCCCTCGTGCCCGCGCTCGGTCGCCGCCTGCGCCGCCGCGGCACGCAGCGACGGCGGAAGCCCGTCGAGGTCGCCCTCATCGAGGACCAGCTGCCACGCCTTCTCGTCGTGCAGCACGTTCTGGCCGAAGAGGGTGTGGAGTGTGGCGAGGCGCTGGGTGATCTCGCTCATCCGCGCCTTCGCGTCCGGGGCCAGCCGGGCGCCCGCCCGCACGAACCCGAGATGCTGGCGTTCCAGCAGACGCCTCTGGTCCTCCGCCAGGCCGAGGTCGTCGATCCGGGCGTGGAGCGCCGAAATGCGAGCGAACAGATCGGGATCGAGGGCGATCTTCATTCGGTGCTGCGCCATCTTCGGCGCGTAGTCCCGGGCAATCGCCTCGAGCGCGTCGGACGTGTGGCTGCCGGTCAGGTTGAAGAAGACCCGCGCCACGCGGTCGTAGAGGCGCCCGGCCCGCTCCATCGCCTCGACCGTGTTCGCGAAGGTCGGGGCCTCCGGGCTCCGCGCGATCGCGTCCACCTCGGCGGCATGGTCGGCCATGGCGCGGTCGAAGGCCGGCGGGAAATGCTCGGGGCGGATCCGGTCGAAGGGCGGAAGGCCGAAGGGGCCGGTCCAGGGTTCGAGCAGCGGATTGTCGGACATGGTCGGTCCTCGGTCACGGGATCGCGGCATCGTGCACCGCCGCCGCGGTCGTGGCGAGAGCCGGCGAGGGCCGCGACTCGACATCCTGCTCGAACGACTCGACGATCGATGTTAATGTGACGTTGCAAGTATGCCGGAGAGGGCGTTGCGCGGGATCGAACGAGGGCTTCGCGAGGTGCGCGAGCGGTTCCTGGACCGGCTGGACGAGCGGCTCGACCGCATCCGGCTGGCGATGGCGCGCGCACCGGCGGACCCCCTCGCCACGACCGACCTGCGCCGCGAGGTCCACAGCCTGATCGGCTCGGCGGGCACCCTCGGGTTCCACGACCTCGCCGCCGCGGCGGAGGCCGTGGACCGGTCGATGCGCGACGGGGACGAGCCCGACACGACCGCCGGACGGCTGGCGCTGCTGGTTGCCTGCGTCGAGGCCTACGCCCGGCAACGCGCGCACGCCTGACGCGGCGATCCGGTGGACCTCACGTCAGGTCGGGGGGGGGCGTGCGGCCGGCCGGCCTCAACCACGCCCGATGAAGGGCATTTCCGTCGCCATCACGGTCACGAACTGCACGTTCGCGTCGAGGGGGAGGCCGGCCATCAGAACGACCGTGTCCGCCACGGCCTTCACGTCCATCGTCGGCTCGACCGCGGTGGTGCCGTTCGCCTGGAGCACGCCCGTGGTCATCCGCCGCGTCATCTCGGTCGCGGCATTGCCGATGTCGATCTGGCCGCAGGCGATGTCGAACTTGCGCCCGTCGAGCGCGATGGAGCGGGTCAGGCCCGTGATCGCGTGCTTTGTCGAGGTGTAGGGGGCGGAGTGCGGGCGCGGCACGTGGGCGGAGATCGAGCCGTTGTTGATGATGCGCCCACCCCTCGGCGTCTGCGCCTTCATCAGGCGGATCGCGTGCTGCGCGCACAGGAAGGGGCCGGTCAGGTTGGTGTCGACCACCGACCGCCACTGCTCCAGCGTCAGATCCTCCATCGGGATGGCGGGGACGTTGATGCCGGCGTTGTTGAACAGCACGTCGAGGCGCCCGTAGGCGGCCTTGGTGCGGTCGAACAGGGCGGCGACCGAGGCCGGATCGGTGACGTCCGTCGGCACCGCGAGCGCCGTGCCGCCGGCCTTCGCGATCGTGGCCGCGGTCTCCTCCAACGCGTCCTTGCGCCGGCCTGCCAGCACGGCCGTGTGCCCCGCCGCGGCAAGGGCGATGGCGACGGCGCGGCCGATGCCGCTGCCCGCACCGGTGACGAGGGCGATCTTCGTGGCGCTCATGGTCTCTTGTCCTCCCTTGGGTCCGCCCGGATGCTGTCAGGGTTCGGCCCGCGGCGGAAGCGGGCCGTCAGATGCGGTCGGTCCTGCGCAGCCGGACGAAGATGCGCGCACAGATCCCCACCGCCAGGATGGAGGCGATCGCCCCCGCCGCCGCCGCGGGCACGGTGCCCAGCAGCGCGGCCGTGGTGCCCGAGGTGAACTGGCCCAGCTGGTTCGAGGCGCCGATGAACATCGAATTGACCGAACTCACCCGCCCGCGCACGTCGTCGGGTGTGGTCAGCTGGACCAGCGTCTGGCGGATGACGACGCTGACCTCGTCGGCGGCGCCGGCGAGTGCGAGCATCACCACCGACAGCCAGAAGTTCGTCGAAAGGGCGAAGACGAGCGTGAAGACGCCGAAGGCGGCGACGGCGGCGAACAGGATCGGCCCGGCCCGCCGGTCGATCGTGTGCCCCGCGAGCCAGACGCCCATGAGGATCCCCCCGATCGCCGGCGAGCAGCGCAGGATGCCGAGCCCGACCGGCCCCACCATCAGGATGTCCTTGGCGTAGATCGGCAGCAGCGCCACCACGCCACCGAGCAGCACCGCCACCATGTCCAGCGTGATCGCGCCGAGGATGTCCTGGCGCGTGCGGATGTAGGCGAAGCCGGCGAGCAGGCTGCGCAGGCCACGGGCGTCGCCCTGCGGCCCCGGAGGGCGCGGGCCGACGAGGCGGAAGCGGACGACCGCGAACAGGTTCAGCAGTGCCGCCAGCGCGAAGACCATCTCGGGGTCGAGGGCGTAGACGAGGCCGCCCGTCGCCGGACCGACGGTGACCGCCACCTGCCCCGCGATGCTGTTGAGGGCGAGCGCGTTCTTGCGCACCCCGGTCGGGACGAGGTTCGGCAGGAGCGCCGCGCCGGCCGGCATCTCGAACACCCGCGCCGACCCGATGACCGCCATGACGACGTAGAGGACCCAGAGCTCCAGCCCGCCTGTCGTCTTCAGCACCAGCAGGACGGCGGCGCAGATCCCCTGCACGAGCTGGCAGACGATGAGGATCAGACGCCGGTCGACGCGGTCGGCCACCTGGCCCGCGAACAGCATCAGCGGAAGCGTCGGCGCGAACTGGACGAGGCCGATCAGGCCGAGGGCGAAGGGGTCGCCGGTGATGTCGTAGACGATCCAGCTGATCGCCAGCGTCTGCATCTGCATCGCCATCATGCCGCCGAACCGGCCGGTCCAGTAGCCGGCGAAGGCGGGGACGGCGAACAGCTCGAGACCGCGGCGGCTGGTGATGAACGCCCTCAGGGCCACGGTCGGGTCGTCCTCGTCCGCATCGGTCCGTCCTCGTAGCCCGCGCGCCGGGGCCTGTCCATCGACCGAGCCCCCCGTCCTTGGCAGGGCGGGCGTGCGCTGCGAGAGTGGCGACGGATCCCCGCTGCGGAGACGCCACCATGGAGACGGCACAGGCCCGACGCGATCTCGTCGACGCCATCTTGATGCTGGAACGGGCCGGCATCGTCGATTTCAACGGCCACGCGAGCGTGCGGGTGGCGCCCGACCGGATCCTGATCAACTCCGGCCGGTCGCTCCGCAATGTGCTGACGGAGGCCGACGTCGTCGCCATCGATCCGGACGGACGGCTGGTGGAGGGCGACGCGCCGCCGCCGCTCGAGTTCCCGATCCACACCGAGATCTATCGCCGCCGGCCGGACGTGGGGGCCGTGATCCATGCGCATCCAAGCTGGTCGACTGTGCTGACCATCGCCGGCCACGGCTACACCCCGGTCTACGCCCAGGGGACGCTGCCGGGCGACGTCGGCGTGTTCGAAAAGGTCGGCTCGGTCAACACGCCGGCGCTGGGCGCCGAACTCGCCGGCGTGCTGGGCGCGGGCCGGGCGGCGCTGGTCCGCTCGCACGGGTCGGTCGTCGTCGCCGAGGACGTCGCGCAGGCCTTCGTGCTGATGGTGCACATGGAGGAGAACTGCCGGCGCGACGTGCTGGCGCGCCAGATCGGCACGCCGCGCCCGTTCGACGCCGAAGAGATCGCCGCGGCGCGCGCCAACCTGTGGAAGCCGGGGCTGTTCGCAAAGACCTGGGAGTATCACCGGGCGACGCTCCGGCGGGGGTGAGGGTTCGTCGCCCGCCCTCTCACGGATGCCCGATCATGTAGGCGTAGTCGCCGGGCTCCACGATGTTGGGCGTCAGGTGGGCGAGGATCATCACGCCGTCGGCGACCGGATTGCGGATCACCTCCAGCTCCTCGAACGTGTAGGGGCTGACGATGCGGCCGATGACGGCCCCTTCCTTGACGCGCTCGCCCAGCGGCGGTGCTTCGTTGAAGATGATCCCGCCCATCCCGAAGCGCAGCGTGGTGATGCCGGAGCACACCGTCTGCGGCGGGGGCGGGACGGGGGCGCCGTCGACCATGCCCAGCGTCTTCAGCATGTTGTCGATGCCGACCACGCCGCGGCGCACGTAGTCCTCCTGGTCGATCAGCCCGCCGCCGAGTTCGACCGTCACCACCTTGCCGCCCCGGTCCTCGATCACCGTGGACGTCGTCCCGGTGAAGACCGTGCCCGGCAGCCCGACGTGCGCGCGGTAGAGGATCGGCGAGCCGAAGGCGCGCGACAGATCCTCCGCCGTGCGGATGTAGATGTAGTCGACCGTCGGCTTGTGCCCGCCCGCGTGCAGGTCGAACAGCACCTCGACCTTGGTCAGGAACTCCGTCGTGATGACGTGGGCGAGGCGTTCGGAGTACCAGCCGGCCGGATCGCCTGGGAACACGCGGTTCAGGTTCACGTCGTCGAGCGGCGTGTGCCGCCGGCTCTTCTGGAAGCCGATGGGGTTGGCGACCGGCAGGATCAGCATCCGCCCGCGAAAACTCCCGTCCCGGTACTTCTTCGCGATCTCCATCGCGATGCGCGTGCCCGTCGGCTCGTCGCCATGGATGGCGGCGCTGATGCCGACCGTCGGACCGTCGCCCTTCGTGCCCTTGATCTCGTGCAGGTGGAGGACGGCGTCGGTCCCGTCGGCGAAGGTGGAAAACTTGATGGTGCGCAGGGTCATGAGGCTCTCCCGGAGCTGGAATCGGGGTCGGCGGACGGCGTGCTCCCCTCGCCGCGGCGGGTCACGCCGCGCGGATCGAGGAGGTCGCGCAGCCCGTCGCCGAGGAGGTTGAAGCCGAGGACGGTGATCATGATGGCGAGGCCGGCGACCGTGCAGAGCCACGGGTCCGACCGCAGGAACCGCATGCCGTAGGCGAGCGTCCAGCCCCAGGTGGGGGCCGGCGGCTGCACCCCGAAGCCGAGGAAGCTGAGCCCGCTCTCCGCCACGATGGCCGTGCCGATGGCGAGCGTGGCCAGCACGACGATCGGCCCCAGCGTGTTGGGCAGGATGTGGACGAGGATCACCCGCGCGTCCGACGCCCCCAGCGCGAGCGCCGAGCGCACGTAGTCGCGCTGACGCTCCGCCATCACCGCGGCACGCACCACGCGGGCGAACTCGGTCCAGAAGACGGCGACGAGCGCGATCGCCACGTTGACCGCGCCGGACCCCAGCACGGCCACCAGCGCCATGGCGAGGATGAGCGCGGGAAAGCCCAGGAACAGATCGACGATCCGCATCAGGATCAGGTCGAGCCAGCCGCCGTGATAGCCGCACACGAGCCCGACGACCGTGCCGATCGCCGCGGCGACGGCCACCGAGCCCAGCGCGATCGAGAGCGAGATGGCGGCCCCGTAGGCCAGCCGCGTCCACAGGTCCCGCCCGAAATTGTCGGTGCCGAGCCAGTGGGCGGCCGACGGCAGGGCGAGACGGTTGCGCATGTCCATCTGCTCCGGCCCGTAGGGCGAGAGCCAGGGGTGGAAGAGCGCGATGAAGAGGATCGCGACGACGATCAGCCCGCCCACGAGGAGCGGCAGGTTCGAGCCGAGGCGGCGCAGGGCCATCATGGTCGTCACCGGAGCCGCACGCGCGGATCGACGACCACGTAGAGGACGTCGACCGCGAGGTTCACGAGCGCGAACATCAGCGCGAACACGAGCACGAGCCCCTGCACGAGCGGGATGTCGCGCTGGGAGATGGCGCCCACGGCCAGTTGCCCCAGGCCCGGCCATCCGAAGATCCCCTCGGTGAGGACGGCACCGCCCAGCAATGCGCCGAACTGGAGGCCGACGACGCTGATCACCGGCAGGAGCGCGTTGCGCAACGCGTGGCCCATGACGACGCGCCGGATCGGCAGGCCCTTTGCCCGCGCGGTCCGGACGTAGTCCGCCGTCAGCGTCTCCAGCATGGAGGAGCGCACGAGGCGGCTGAGGATCGCGGCCCCGTTGAGGCCGAGCGCCACGACCGGCATGGCGAGGTGGGCGAGCGAGGTGCGGAGCACGCCGGGGTTCCCCATGGCGGCCGCGAGCATCGCGTCGACCAGCGGCTCGCCCCGGCCGATGGACGGGAGGACCGCGAGGCGGACGGCGAAGAGGTACATCAGCAAGATGCCGAGCCAGAAGACCGGCATCGAGACGCCCAGCTGCGCGAACAGCATGCAGCCGACGTCCACGAACGAGCCGCGCCGCACCGCCGCGACCACCCCCAGCGTGACGCCGACCACGACCGACAGCAGCGTGGCGAGGAGCGCCACCTCCGCCGTCGCCGCGAACCGCTCGGCGATCACCTTCGAAACGGCCTCGTTGCGGAAGATCGACCGGCCGAGGTCGAGCTGGGCGAGGTCGACGAGATAGAGGCCGAAGCGGAGCGGCAGCGGCCGGTCGAGACCGAGGTTGCTCCGCACCTGCGCCAGCGCCTCCGCCGTCGCCTCCTCGCCCAGGAGCACGATCGCGGGATCCCCCGGGATGACGTGAAGGAGCGCGAAGACGACGAAGGCGACGCCGAGCGAGAAGGGGATCAGCAGCAGGAGCCGGCGGACGAGATAGCTCAGCATGGCGAACGGCCCGGCCGTTGGGCCGCCCCGTCCTTCGACAGGCTCAGGACGAGGCGCGCCCGGCGTTGAGGCGGCGAAACGGTTCTCACGTGCGACGCGGCCGGGCACGCCTCATGCTGAACCCGTCGAGGCACGAGGCGGCACCCGACGGTGCCGCCCGCCCTCACTTCGCCGCCGCGAGGCTGCGGAGCATGCCGCGCGGGTCGGCCTTGAAGCCCTGGATCCCGGGGACGTGGAACACCTGATAGCCCTGCTCCGACAGCACGTAGTAGGGCACCTCCTGACCGAGGATGCGGGCCGCATCGCGGTAGGCCGCCGCACGGGCCGGCAGGGTCTGCGCGGCGCGGCCGGCGTCCAGCAGCCGGTCGACCTCGGCGTTGGCGTACTTGCCCCAGTTCAGCCCGCCCTTGGAGTGGAGCTGGGCGTACATCAGCCGGTCCGGATCGACGAGCAGCGTCCAGCCGAGCAACGCCACCTCGTGCTGGCCCTGCTGCACCCCGCCCGAGAAGGCGGGCCAGTCGGTGACGCGGACCGTGGCGTCGATGCCGTTCTGCTTCATCACGTTCTGCATGTACTCGATGGTCTGGATCCGGTTCGGATCCTCGGCGTGGGTCGACAGCACGACCGAGAGCTTGCGGCCGTCCTTGTCGAGCACGCCGTCCCGGTTGGTGTCGCGCCAGCCCATCTCGTTCAGCAGCGCCACCGCGGCCTTCGGATCGAACGCCGGCTGCTTCACGTCGGCCGAATAGGACCAGGCGGAAGCCGACAGCAGGAGCGAGGTGGCGGGCTTGTCCGTCCCCTCGTAGATCTGGCCGACGATCGTGGGCTGGTCGACCATCATGGCCAGCGCCCGGCGCATCTTCGGATCGGCCAGGAGCGGGTTCGCGGTGTTGAAGTTGAGGTAGGTGACCGCGATGCCGGTGCTGATCGACTTGCCGAAGCGGGTGTTCGCCTCCAGCCGCTTGATGTCGCGCGGCGAGAGCGGCGACTGGATCAGCTCCAGGTCGCCCGCCTCGAACGCCTGCGCGCGGGCGGTGTTGTCGGGCACGACGACGAAGTCGATGCCGTTGACGCCCGGCCGGCCGCCGAAATGGTCGGGGTTGGCGACGAGCGAGATGCGGCTGCCCTTCTGCCAGCGGCCGAGCTTGAACGGCCCGCTGCCGACCGGCGCGTTCGACAGGTCGGCCCCGCCCTCGGCCAGCTTCTTCGGCACGATGCCGAGGTCGAGATAGGACAGGAGCGGCGCGTAGGGCTCCTTCAGCGTCATGCGGATCTGGTTCGCCCCCACCGCCTCGATCTTGTCGATCGGCGTGTAGAGCGAGCGGAACCGCGCGTTCAGCTTGGGGTCGAGGGTCGTCTCGTAGGTGTAGACGATGTCCTCCGCGGTGACCGGCGAGCCGTCGTGGAACTTGGCGTCGGTTCGGATCGTGAAGACCCAGGTCCGCGGATCGGGGTTCTCCCACGACGTGGCGAGATCCGGCCTCGGCGTCAGGGTCTCGTCCAGCTGGACGAGGCCGCTGAACAGCAGGTTCACGACGCGGTAGGCCGTGGTGTCGCGCATCAGGCGCGGGTCGAGGGTCTGCGCGTCGACGTCGGTGCCGACGCGGACGATGCCCTGGGCGAGCTGGGCGCTGGCGGCGGTCGTCGTCGCGACGGCGAGAAACGCGCCCGCGGCGACGGTCATGGCGATGCGACGCATCACGGTCCCCCTAGTCTGGTACGATGTATACAATCACACCATGGGGCCGGGACGCGCGCAATCCCCGTTTCGTGGGTCGAGAGAGTGTTTTGTGACGGCCGTCTCCGCCGCCGTCAGACCCACCCGCCGTCCACGATGATGGACTGGTTCGTCATCCCGCCCGCCTCGTCCGAGGCGAGGAAGAGGACGGGGCGGGCGATGTCGTCGGGGACCAGCTTGCGCTTGAGGCACTGGCGCTCGGCGATCTGGCGCTCCCCCTCGGGCGTCACCCAAAGGTCTAGCTGTCGCTGGGTCATGATCCAGCCCGGCACGATGCAGTTCACCCGGATGCCGTCCTTGCCGAACTGGCGGGCCAGCATGCGGGTAAGGCCGATGGCGGCGGACTTGGCCGCGCCGTAGACGGTCAGGTCGTCCGAGCCCATCAGATAGCTGGCCGATCCGATGTTCACGATCGCCCCGCCGCCCGCCGCCTGCATGTCGGGCACGATCGCCTGGGCGGCGAAGAAGGCGTGCTTGAGGTTCACCGCGATCCGCTCGTCGAAGTACGCGGGCGTCACGGCGAAGAAGTCGTGCCGCTGGTCGTGCGCGGCGTTGTTCACCAGCACCGTGATCGGCCCGAGCGCGTCGCGGATGCGCCCGATTGCGGCCCTGAGCGCGGCGGTGTCGGTGACGTCGGCGTTCTCGTAATGCACCGTGCCGCCGGCCTTCGTCAGTTCGTCCGCGAGTGCCTGCGACGGCGCCTCGGCGATGTCGACGAAGCCGACGCGGGCACCCGTGCCGCAGAAGGCGCGGACGATGGCTGCCCCGATGCCGGATCCGCCGCCGCTGACGAACACGGTCCGGTCCTTCAGGCTGGGATATGTCGCGAAGCTCATGGCGTTTCCTCGGGCGTTTCGTTCTTCGTGGATCGGTGACGGGGCATGGTCACACCGACCAGCTTTCGATCGTCAACCGGGGAACGCGCAGCAACTCCCGTCGGTTCGCCGTCACCAGCGTCGCGCCGTGGCGAAGGGCCTGTCCGGCGATGAGGAGATCGTACTGCCCGATCGGCGTTCCGGCGCGTTCGAGTTCGGCCCGGATCGTCCCCGCGACGGTCGCGTCCTCCGGTTCGAAGGGAAGGATCGTCAGGTCGAGCGACAGAAGGCGAGCCAGCGACGCGGCGTTCCGCTCCGGAAATCGGCTCTTGGCGATGCCGTATCGCAATTCGAAGAGCACGACGGTCGAGAGTGCGACCGGATCTTCTCCGGCGAGCGTCGACAGCAGTCGATCGCGAACCTCCCCTGGCCGTCCTATCAGTGCCGCGATGACGACGTTCGTGTCGAGACAGCGCATCAGTCGAAGAGGACACGAGGATCGGGGGCGACCGGCGGATCGACCGGCCGGTCCAGGTCGTCCGCGCCCGCCCGCAACCGGTCGATGTCCGCGAAAACCGCGGCCACGTCGGCCGCCGACCGTGCAATCGGCTCGAGGATGATCCTCTCCCCCTCCCGGCTGACGCGAACCTCCGTGCCGGGAAGCCGGAATTCCTTGGGCAGGCGGACGGCCTGGCTTCGTCCGTGCCGGAAGATCTTCGCCGTGGTCCGGGTCATCACTGCCTCTTGGTATCTATCTATGATGAATACCACAGAGCGGCCCCGTCCGCCATCGCGGGGACGATCCGGCCGGACCGGTCACGCCAGCGGCGGGGCGGCCTCGCAGGCGGCCAGAAGGATGTCCAGCGTCTCCCACGCCTGCGGGCGCCGACCCTCCTCGACGTCGTGGATCAGCGCCACGAGGGTGCGGATGGCGGGCGTGTCGATCCCCAGGCCGGCCGCGATCTCTCCGATCACGGCGATCTGCGCGTCGACCTCCGTCCGCCGCCTGCGCACCGCGAGGTCGCGCCAGATGCCGGAATGGGTCTTCGCGCCCGGGCGGTTGAACTCGGCCATCGCCCTGATCGAGGCCAGCGACCCGGCCTCGGGCGCGCCGGGCATGAAGGCGTCGGGGTCGTAGCCGTTGAAGCCCCGCGGCCGCACGCCCTTCGCCTTCGCCACCGCCATCACCTCCTGGCCCAGGCGGCGCCAGACCGGGGCGTAGCGCGGATGGTCGAAGTTCTCGCTCATCGAGCCCATGTCGAGGGCGGTGGCGAAGAGCATCGCGCCGTAGCCGAGCTTTCCCCACAGATAGCCCCAGACGTCGTCGGTGAGGATCGCGTCCGGCTCGAAGATCGAGAGGAGCCGGTGGATCTCCCGGATGCGGGGGCCGATCGTGCCGTCGAGTTCCCCCACCGCGACCGTCGCCCGGTTCCCGAACAGGATGCGCCCGGGGCCGAGCCAGTCCGCCCCGAAGTTGACGAAGCAGCCGATGGTGCGCCGCTCGCCCACCGCGCGGGCGATCTCCAGTTCGTTCAGCCCGTTCTGCGCCGAGAGTACCCAGCCGTCGTCGCCGAGGTGCGGGGCCAGCGCCGCGATCGCGTCCTTCGTGTGGTGCGCCTTCACCGCGAGGATGGTGCGGTCGAAGGTGCCCGTCACCCGGTCGGGCGTGACCGCGGGAACGCGCTGGACGAAGGCGTCGACCGGTCCCTGGATGGAAAGCCCCGGCCCGGCGCACGCCGCCACATGGTCGGCCACCACGTCGACCAGCAGGACGTCCTCCCCCGCCCGGGCCAGGAAGGCGCCGAGCGTGCCGCCGATGGCGCCGGCCCCCCAGATCAGGATCGGCCCGCTCATGCCCAGCCGGTCCGCAAGAGCTCGCGGGTCTCCTCGACCGCGATGTCCCAGATGGCCTGCATCTCCGCGTCCGGGCGCTGGTAGAGGCCGCCGAGGTTGCCGTCGCCGATCAGGTCGCGCACGGCGCCGGGCGGCAGGGTTCGCATGGCCTCCAGATCGACCGGCGGCTTCTGCCGGTCGGGCAGGGCGATGTTGGGCAGGCGCGTCCAGGGGAAGTTCTCCATCCAGGACGCGTGCGACGCGATCGCGTCGGTTTCCTTCACCTTCGCGTAGGTCTTCGGGGCGATCCACCAGTTGTGGAAGCGCACCCGGCAGTCCGGCCGATCGGTCAGGAACTCCACCGCGGTCGTCGCCGCCGGCTGGTTCCCGCCGTGACCGTTGACCAGAAGGATGCGGCGGAAGCCGGTGTTCGCGAGGCTCGCCAGGATGTCGCGCACGACCCGCGTGTAGGTGTCGGCCGAGAGCGTGACCGTGCCGGGGAAGGCGGAGAAGTAGGGCGTGATCCCGTAGGCGACGACGGGGAAGACGGGGATGCCCAGCGGGGCCGCGGCCTCCACCGCCACGCGCTCGGCCAGGATGCTGTCGACCGACAGGCTCAGGTCGGCGTGCTGTTCGGTCGAGCCGAGCGGGACGACCGCCCGGTCGTCGCCCTTCAGATAGGTCTCGACCTGCCGCCACGTCATCTCCGCGATCCGCACCTCGGCGCTCCTCGTCGTTCCGGTCCGTCAGGGGGCAGACAGTGGCGCCGCGGCACCGGTCCCGGCAAGCGGGTTCGGGCAGCAAGGGGGCGCTTGCCCATGCGCGCCGTCGGGTTAAGCTGGCGGCTCGCGTTTCGGGAGGCATCGGATGCGCTCGTTCCTCGGCATGGCCCTCGCCGTGCTCACCCTCGCGCTGGCCCCCGTCGGGTCGGCCCTCGCCCAGGCCGACACCCGGCCGGACCTCGTCATCGCCGTGGACAATCTCTGGCCCACGATGGAGCCGGTGAACGGCATCTCCACCACGGGCGGGCGCGTCCATCCGTCGATCTACGACACGCTGCTGCGCCGCAAGTTCGTCGGCGACCCTGCGGGCGTGGAGAAGGAGCCGATGCTCGCCACGAAGGTGGAGCAGACGGCGCCGACCGTCTGGCGCATCAGCCTGCGCGAGGGCGTGAGGTTCCACGACGGGACGACGATGACCGCCGAGGACGTGGCCTTCACCCTCTCGTCCGAGCGGCTGTGGGGCGAACGGCCCCTGGCGCCGCGCGGCAAGACCTTCGCCCGCGGCTTCAATCGCGTCGAGGCGACGGGGCCGCTGACGGTGGAGATCGAGACCACCGCGCCCGACCCGACGGTGCCTGACAAGCTCGCCCTCATGATCGCCTATGTCGTGCCGAAGGCCGCCTATCTGCGGATGGGTGCGGACCAGTTCGGGCTGCGGCCGATCGGCACCGGCCCCTACCGGGTCGTCAGCTTCAATTCCGGCGACGCGATCCGGCTGGAGGCGTTCGACGCCTATTGGGGCGGCCGCCCGCCGGCGAAGTCGCTGACCTTCAAGATCGTGCCGGAGTTCTCCGCACGGCTGGCCGGTCTCGTCTCGGGCGAGTTCGACTTCATCGTGCTGGTGCCCTTCGACCAGCGCGACGTGCTGCGCCGCTACGCCGACGTGGCGCTCGTCGACCGGCAGCTCGAGAACTATCCGATGTTCTCGTTCGACACCCTGCCGGCGCCGGACGGCCAGCCCGCCAACCCGCTGGTCAACGCCGATCTGCGCAAGGCGATGGTGATGGCGATCGACATGGGCGCCATCACGGACGCGCTTTGGGGCGAGGCGACCTTCACCCCCACCGCGCCCTTCAACTTCCCCGAATACGGCCCGGCCTATTTCGACGCCAAGCGCCAGGGCCGCTTCACCCGGCACGATCCGGCCCAGGCGCGCCAGCTCGTCCAGCGCTCGGGCTACAAGGGCGAGGAACTCCGCTGGCACATCGTGCGCGGCTTCTTCCCCAACTACGAGAGTGCGGCCGAGATCATGGTCGAGCAGTGGAAGCAGGTGGGCATCAACGTGCAGATGGTGGTGGTCGAAAACTTCGACCTCGCCTACCGCCGGCCGTTCCACCTGCTCAACATGTCGATGTCGTCGGAGTTCAGCGGCGACCCGATGCGGCCCTTGTGGATCGACTGGGGGCCGGGCTCGAACCGGGTGGCGGCCAGCCACAAGACCTGGGTCCCGACGCCGAAGTTCCTGGAGCTCGGCCGGGCGTTCGAGTTCGAGACCGACCCGGCGAAGCGGACGGCCCTCTACCTCCAGCTCGTCGAGGAGTGGGAGACCGTCACCCCGGCCATGTACCTGTGGCGGACCGTCGTCTCCTACGCCCACAAGAAGCGCTACGAGTGGGTGACGACGTCCAGCGAGGCGATGCGGTTCGACGCGGCGCACTTCAAGGTCGCCCGTTGACCGGACCGGCGCCGGTCCTCGCCGTCGATGGGCTGACGGTCCGGCTTCCCCCCGGAGCCGACCGTCCCTTCGCCGTCGAGGACCTGTCGCTGGAGGTCCGTTCTGGCGAGATCGTCTGCGTGGTGGGGGAAAGCGGTTCGGGCAAGTCGGTCACCGCGCAGGCGGTGATGGACCTGCTGCCCGCCGACCTCGCGGTGGCCGCGGGCGCCATCCGTTACGGCGGACGCGATCTCCTCCCGCTCTCCCGGTCCGAACGGCTGCGCCTCAACGGCCGGGACATCGCCATGGTGTTCCAGGAGCCGATCGCGGCGCTCAACCCGTTCTATCGCGTCGGCCGGCAGGTGGAGGAGGTCTTGCGCGTCCACGGCGCGGGCGACGCGGCCGAGCGGCGGCGGCGCGTGCTCGACTTGTTCGAGGAGGTGCGGCTGCCGGAACCCGGGCGGATCGCCGGCGCCTATCCGCACCAGCTCTCCGGCGGCCAGTGCCAGCGGGTGATGATCGCCATGGCGCTGGCGCTGGAGCCCAAGCTGCTGATCGCGGACGAGCCGACGACGGCGCTGGACGTGACGACGCAGGCGCAGATCCTGTCGCTCATCCGCGACCTGCGGGCCCGGCACGGGGCGGGCGTGCTGTTCATCACCCACGACTTCGGCGTGGTGGCCGAGATCGCGGACCGGATCGTCGTGATGCAGACGGGGAGGACGGTCGAGACGGGAACCGTGGACGCCGTGCTGGGCGACCCGCGCCACCCCTACACCCGCGCGCTCGTCGCCGCCGTGCCCCGCGCCGTCCCGCGCGACCGGCGGGTGTTCGCGGACGGGC
>VYKX01000275.1_pt1 | contig 19170 bp, 17 predicted proteins | sample 5114471 | NCBI WGS metagenome assembly VYKX01 (sample SAMN12291785, study PRJNA351875) | freshwater metagenome | isolation source: freshwater lake | place: USA: Michigan, Gull Lake | collected 2013-08-08
CTCGATCAGCTTGGAGTGAGAGCGAAGCACCTCGAAACTGGCGCTATGGGCCGCACCGAACGGCAGGCTGGCCCCCAAAGCGCACATCCACACCACCAGGCGACGGGACATGCAGAACGAGCGGACAGACCTCATGGGCGGGCGATGCGGATGCGCGAATGGAAAAGCAGCGGAGAGCTTGCCCAGCGGGTCGGGGCCCAGGAGGCGTGAAGGTCGCAACATCCGAGCCATCGGGAGCAACCCGAAGGCGCTGAGCTGTGCGCCGGGCAACCGTCGCGTCTACGCCGACAACACGCGGGAATCAGTCGACCGCAATGTGGTTGCTATGAACCGCATGGGTTGATATCAGCCGACAGAACCGCACGCTCATTGAGGCTAGGGGCCCGGTTGCGGTACTGCAGGCTCAGCTTGAGATCACTTGATCTCGATCGTGGCGCGCATTCCAGCGTCGGTATGCGACTTGGTGGACATCACGTCCTCGAATCGCCCCGTTCTGACCGGCAGGAACCACCACTCGAGCGTGCTGCCGGGCTTGAGTTCGACACGGCGCACCGGGCCGTACACCTCCGCCAACACCTTGCCGCCCGAGCCGAGGGCCACCACCTTGCGTGAATACACCGAGTCCGCCAGCCCTTGCGAGCCGAAGTAGTAGGCGTTGGGGCTGGGGTTCTCCAGCCGCAGCACGTAGAGCTTGCCGGTCTCGAAGACCAGCGAGTCAGGTGTGAAACGGTGCTCGCCACTGGGTTGCCCGAGCTTCAACTCAACCACCACGGGCTCCTGACGGGTCAAATCGCCAGCCGCACCGGCGCAGCCGGTCAGCAGGTTGAGCACTGCACAGGCCAGCAATAAACGGAACTTCATCGAACACTCTCCTTGGACACAGTCAAGTCAAAGCCGTTCTGGAACGGCACAAACCTGCCCAGAGCCGACGGCTCCAGGCCATTGAACAAGTGGCCCTCGGCTTCGCTGCACGTGTCGATCGGCAGCAGTTTCCGAGGTGGCACGGCGAAGAGAAACTCCAGCGAGCAACCCACACCCATCGAACTCAACTTGCAAGTTTTCCGCCAGCCTTGAAGCGTGTGCATCCAAAGGCGTGATGAATGACTTGACTTACAGTCTCCCGATGTCGATTGCCCGGGCCTGCTCAACCGTCGTGACTTGGTTTGCCAGTCTTGCGCTGGTGCTGTCGTCGCTGGTCCCCCTGATGTCGCAAGCGCTGGAAGGCAATGGCGGGAGCCCGTGGACAGAGATCTGCACGGCGCAGGGCAGCAAGCTGTTTGCCTTGAGCGATGCCCCCGGCGAACCCGCGCCGGTCGCCCCTGCAGAGCACCTGCTGGAGCACTGCCCTTTCTGTTCCTTGCACATGACTGCGCTTGGCATGCCGCCGGCGCTGCTTTCCGTCCCTGCACTGGCCCCGCTCGGCCACACCGTGCCGGAGCTGATGCTGCAGGCGCCGCGAACGCTGTTCGCGTGGGCCACCGCGCAGCCGCGCGGCCCGCCCTCTTTCTCCTGACCCTCTAAGACCCTCGCAGCAGGCGTTGACGCCGCTGCGGGATCCCCTTGATGCGTCGGTCGCGCCGTGAGGGCGCGGCCATCAGGAGTTCACCATGACCTTTATCGAACGCGCCATGCGCGTGATGACCCACATCAACATCGGCGCCTCGCTGGGCATCGCCATCTGGCTGTGCTTCGGAATGCCCGGACTGGCGATGGCGCAAGTGGCCACCCCGGCAGCCATCGCATCGTCGCCAGAGCGCCCGACCCAGACACTGACGCCCGTGGTCGTGACGGGCAAGCCCGATGCCTATCGGGCACCCGACAGTTCCACGGCGACGCGCACGAGCACGCCCTTCCTGCAGACACCGCAGAGCGTTCAGATCGTGCCGCGTGCCGTGATCGACGACCAGAACGCACTCAACCTGACCGAGGCACTGCGCAACGTTGCAGGGGTGCAATTCGACTTCGGCTTCAACGGCTCGGCCCAACCGCTGTTCATCCTGCGCGGCTTTCCCAGCGTCTCGATGACGGCGATGGGTTCGATGTCCGGCAGCTCGACCTACTACGTCGACGGCAGCAAGGTCTCGGGCGTGCCGATCAACATGGCCAACGTTCAATCGGTCGAAGTCATCAAGGGACCGTCGAGCGTGCTCTATGGGCGTGCCGAGCCAGGTGGCCTGGTGAACGTCGTCACCAAGCCGATCTCGCCGGTGAGCGAGTTCAGCGTCGCGCAGACGATCGGGCAGCGCAGTCTGTCGCGCACCGGCATCGAGGCCTCAGGGCCGATCAACGAAGACAGGTCGTTGCGCGCACGCGTGGCCGCGTCGTACTACCGATCGGATTCGATTCGCGACTTCGTCGAGGACAAGCTCGGCGCAGTTACCGCAAGCCTTGCCTGGGTTCCCGACGCCCGCACGAACGTCACCGCGACGCTCGACCACACCGATCAGCGCTATCGCACCGACTACGGCATCCCGGCCATCGGTGACCGCCCGGCCGACCTGCCCTGGTCACGTCAGTTCAACGACTCACCGGATCTGTCGAGCGCGAAGACAACGAGCCTGCGCATCGATGCGTCGGGGCAACTGACCGACACCTGGAGGATCCGCGCGCGGGCGCTGACGCTGCGCAGCGACACCTCGGAAGTCGACATCGCGCCCTACCGCGGCGACTACGGCCTCGGGCCGACGGCCGCAGAGAGTTGCCCTGGCAGCCAGGGCAATCCGCTGTGCCGCTACTACTTCTACGCGCGCCCGAAGGGTAAGTACAGCCTCGATCAGCTCAATGTCGACCTGACCGGTGAGTTCGACACCGGCAGCGTCAGACACACGGTGCTCCTCGGTGTCGATACGTACTACGGCCGCAAGACCGGCACGACCTACCTGCAACAGATCGGATCGGTCGACATCTACAACCCGAACCTCGGCAACACCCCACCACAGGACATCGCGGCGTCCATTCCGGCAGCGTTCGACGACTTCAACCGCTGGACCAGTGTCTATGTGCAAGACCAGTTGGCGCTTGGCAACGGCGTCTTCCTGACTGGTGGCGTGCGATACGACCGCACCAGCGCCATCTATGCCAGCCCCGGTACCGAGCCGAACAAGGCGTCGTTCACGACACCGCGCGTTGGGGCCGTCTGGCAGTTCGTTCCCAACCAGTCGGTGTACGCGCAGTACCAGGAGGCTGTATCGGCAAACAACGGGCGCGACACGATCACGCTCGCGCCACTGAAGGCGGAGAAGGCCCGCCAGATCGAGGTCGGCCACAAGATCGAGTGGCTGGACGGACGGCTCAGCTCCACCGTGGCGCTGTACCAGCTCACCAAGTTCAACCGAGGCGCCACGGTGCCGCTCACCGTGCCTCCGTTCTACACCTTTGCCTCGATCGGCGAAGCGCGATCGCGCGGTCTGGAGTGGGATGTTGCCGGCCAGTTGACCGAACGGCTATCGCTGATCGGCTCGTACGCATACACGCGCACCCGCGTGCTGAGCGATCCGGCCAACGAAGGCAAGGAACTCGCCAATGTGGCCCGACACGCAGGAAGCCTCTGGGCGCGCTATCAGTTCGCCAGCGACTGGGCCGTCGGTGGCGGTGTCTTCGCACAGGGTCAGCGGCAAGGCGATGTGGGCAACACCTTCCAGCTGCCCGGCTACGCGCGGGTCGACGCGATGCTGGCCTATCGCTTCATGCTGGGCACAGGGCGGGCGTCGTTGCAGCTGAACGTCGACAACGTTTTCGACCGCAAGTACTACAGCGGCAGCCACCAGTTCGTGCAGGACTGGATCAAGCTCGGCTCGCCGCGCACCGCCAAGGCCACCTTGCGCATCGACTACTGAGGAGCGGACCATGACGACCGAAAGAAGGGACTTTCTTCGGCGGGCCGCCGCTGCGTTGGCCACGTCGCCGTGGCTGGCACAGGCTGCGGATGCGCCGGTTGGCCCGGGCGCCCGATCAGAGCCCGCGGCCGGCGGCCACGACATGAGCATGATGCCGCCGAGTTGGACGGGCAGCGAGCAGATCGGCATGCTGCTCTACCCGGGATTCACCGCGCTCGATTTCGTGGGGCCGCAGTACATGTTCGCCGGCCTGATGGGCGCGAAAGTGCACCACATCGCCCAGACCATGGACCCCATCACGAGCGACACGCAACTCACCATCGTGCCGACGATGACCCTGCGCGAGGCGCCGCGCGATCTCGACATCCTGTTCGTGCCGGGCGGTGGCCAGGGCACGATCAACGCCATGCAGGATCAGGCCCTGCTGGCATTCGTCGCCGACCGCGGAAGCAGGGCGAAGTGGGTGACGAGCGTATGCACCGGTTCGCTGGTGCTGGGCGCAGCCGGCCTGCTCCAAGGCTACCAGGCCACCTCGCATTGGGTCGCCCGGCCGCTGCTGAAGGACGTGGGTGCATTTGCGGTGGACGCCCGAGTGGTGCGCGATCGCAATCGCATCACGGGGGCCGGCGTCAGCGCCGGACTCGACCTGGGCCTGGCCATCGTCGGCATGCTGCGCGATGCGACCTACGCCCAGACCTTGCAACTGCTCGCCGAATACGCGCCCGAGCCGCCCTTCAACGCCGGCTCACCGCGCACCGCGCCACCAATGGTCAAGGCGATGCTCGACGACATGTTCAAGGACTTCGACGCCATGGCGCAGCAAGCGCTCGCGAAGAAGCGGGCGCGGTGAGGCGCGGTAGCGTCCAAACGAAAAAGCGCGACGGCCTGCGAAGGCCTGTCGCGCTCAGACCGGTCTTAGACGCAGACCGGCGTTTGATCAGGCTTCGTTTTGGCGGCGACGACGGCCGACGAAACCCATCACGCCCAGGCCGGCAAACAGCAGCGGCAGTGCGGCTGGGAGGGGGACGGCGGAGGCGGTAGCCTTGAAGAGTGTGGGGTCGAACTCAGGCGTCAACTGCGCGTCTGCGCCGGAGAAGCTGAGCAAGTAGCTTCCGGCAGCGTTACCGCCGAGCGTCAGCGTCGTCTCGAAATACATAGCGGTCAGTTGTCCCGTCTGGCCGAGGCCGACCAGGGCACCGCCAAAGTTGTCGTTCGCGTTGGTCAGCGCGAAGCTGCCGAAGTTCATGCTCAGCGAGCTGACGGCGACAAGCTGACCGGGGGCGTAAACGGCATCGTCGTAGGCGAACGTCCCAATGAACGTATCGCCGCTGGACAAGCCGAGTTCGCTGACGAAATCGGCGTCGACGAAATTCATCTTGTAGCCGAAGTCGACCGACACCAGCGCTGCCTGCGCGTTGCCGAAAAGAGCGCCGCAAAGAACGGCCAGCGTCAACAGATTCTTCTTCATCACATCACTCCTGTAACAGTTGGAAAAGGATTCGCGACAGCGGGCCACCCTGCTGGGCAGCCCGCCGCAGCGTCGTCAGATGAACGTGCCGCCGGTCTTGCGGCGGATGCCGATGACGGCCGGCTTCGGGATGCCACTGGTGTTGCCAGGGATCGTGTTGCTTGGCCACTGGCTGCCGAACGGGATGGTGCGTGTCTGGTTGAACAGGCTGGCGCCGTCCAGAGACAGGATCTCGATCGAACGCGTCTTCGGGCCGTTGTTCTGGCCATCGATCGGCGCGTTCTCGCCAGGGTGCTGAATCGCCAGGATCAGATGGTCGCCCACGAAGGTCGGGCCGGTCATCTCGGCACGCGTCGGGCCGATGGCGAACGGCAGTTGCTTGCCGGCGTCCGGGCCTTCGGTCGGAATGCAGAACATCCAGTTGTTGCCGAACACTCCCACCGTATTCGTGGCGCTGGACGAGCCCTTCAACGCGTGGTTGATGGTCAACTGGTTGGCCGCCAGACCCAGTCCGATGCCATTGTGCAGGTCGGTGGACATATCCATCACGCCCCAGACGTTGAACTTGGCGTCGAAGGCCAGGTTGTCGAGGTTGCCGAAGCCCGCGCCGTTGACCGAACCAGCTTCACCGGCCTGGAGGAACTTGCTCCAGGTGAAGGTCAGCGCAGCGCCGTCGTTGTTGTTCTCGACGATCTTGTAGAGGCCGCCGTTCTGGGACTCGGCGTTGATCGCGGTCGTGTACTTGCTGACCGTGAAGATGCGCGAATCGGCGTAGCCGTCGCCGCCGGCGCGGCCGTCGGTGTAGGCCACGTAGACATGCTTGGTCTTCGGGTGCACTTCCACGTCCTCGGGGCGCGCGCCCGGCGTGCCGCCCACCAGGTTGGCCGCTGCGAAGGCGTCGACCAGGACGGCGCCTTGGGTGGTGTAGAAGTCGCTGAGGGTCTTGCCCTGGTAGCCAGCGATGCTCGTCGCCTCGTTCAGCGTGGTCAGGTCGAAGAAGCCGCCCACGATGGGCGTAGCGGCAACGCCGGCGATGCCGGCGCGTCGAGGCAGTTTCACCAAGCCGTTGCGGTCGCGCACGCCTTCGGCGTCGAACTGCGGCTGCGAAATCGCCGTCGGGCTGACCGGGTCGGTCGCCGTGTTCAACTTCAGCGGGATCCATGAACCCGTGCCGTTGGCGTTGAACTTCGCGACGTACAGGGTGCCGCTCTCGAACAGGCTGCTGTTCGACGCACTCGTGACGTTGGTCACCAAGGCATCGCTGACGTACTTCCAGGTGTGGCCGCCGCGGCGGTCGTCACCCATGTAGGCCACCAGCTTCTTGCCCACCTCGACTCGCAGGGCCACGTTCTCGTGGCGGAAGCGGCCGAGCGCGGTGTGCTTCTTGGCGCGCTTGGTCGGGTCCTTGACGTCGATCTCGACGACCCAGCCGTACTTCTCGCCCACCAGGCCGAACTCGGCACCGGCGGTGCGCGCGCCGGTCTCGGTCTGCGTGCCGCTGCTCACGTAACCGGTCTGCGAGCCGTTGGGCAGCACGCCTTCGGTAACGCCCAGGTAGAACAAGGTCGCGTCGGCCTGGAAGTTCTCCTCGCACGACAGGATCGTGCCCCAGGGCGTGGTGCCGCCGGAGCAGTTGCCCAGCGTACCGATGATCTTGTTGCCCAGCGAGTCGGCATTGACGCCGACGAACACGTCGGTCGCGGCCGGGCCGGTGCCTTCGAGGTAGTTTTGGTCACCGGTCTGGTGCGCCAGCGCGCCCCAGCTCGTGACTTGCGAATAGGCCGTGGTAGTGCGCGCGCTGGTGTAGTACGCGTCGGTGCGCGTGCTGTTCACGCCCAGGCCCGACAGCGCGTGGATGCGGCGGTTGCGCACGTCACCGTTGACGACACCGAAGCGGCCGCCGCGCGTGACGCGCTGGATACGCAGGATTGAGCCGCCAACGTTGTATAGGCATTCACCGATGAATTCACGCGTCTTCGTGGTCGGCAGCGGATTCCCGATGACGCGCTGGAACACGTTGTTGCCGGCCGGGCTGCTGATGGCTGCCTCGGGGCAGATCTCGGAGAACGGGTACGACACGTACTCGTGGTTCTGCCAGAGCAGGCCGTCGTTGGTGCCCGACAGGGGGATGTAGCCGGTGTAGTCGCAGTTGAAGCCGACGTAGTCACTGGTCTTCGAGTAGGCGGTGTTGCCGAACGGGCGGTCGCCCCAGGCGCTAATGACATAGCGCTCGTACTCGGGCGGCACCACGACGTCGTCGATGACGGTGTAGTTGAGCAGTTCGACAGCCGGGCCGCCGGTCTCGACGGACGCGATCATCGAGCCAGCGCCGTTGACACCAGAGGGCAGGAAGTTGTTGTTGGTGGTGTAGACCGGCAACGGGAACGGCACGCGAACCGGCGTGAAGCTCAGAGGAACTGGAGCGGCTTCAACCGCGCCCGAATAAAGCAATGCGCTCGTACCGCCCACAGTGGCGGTGGCGCCTGTGGCTCCCATAAAGGCAAGAAAACTCCGGCGGCTGACTTCACTCATGTCGAACAACTCCTGGTTGATTGGGGTGACTGACGGTTGGTGCGGAACTGCGCTTTGTTCGGTGGGGCCAGTCGGACTGATCAGAGATCACGACGGCTCTCAACCCGGCGTCAAAGCGCTTTTCGCGTGGACGAGTTTGTTCAGCCTCGGTGACAGCGCGTCGGTGCATCAAGGCACTTCGATTGGCCTGAACGGACTAGCTCGGGGCCATGTCGGGCGGGCTTCCGCGGCCGTTGCCCAGCCAAGCTTGCTAAGGTGCAGAAGCGAACTCGCAAGCGCGAGTGCCTGGTGGAGATGAACCGCGTTGTGCCTTGGGCGGATATGGTGGCCACGGTGGTTCCATTTGCCCCCTAAGACAGAGGAGGGCGCACGCCTTTCGCTGTGGAGACCGTGCTGCGCATTCACTTCATGCAGCAGTGGTTCGGTCTGTCGGATCCGGCGATGCAAGACGCGCTGGACGACGTGCCGATGTACCGCGAATTCGCCAGCCTTGGCTGGACCACGCGACTGCCCGACAAGAGCGCCGTCCTGAGGTTTCGTCCCATGCTCGAAGAGCACAAGCTCGCTGCGCAGATGCTCGCTGTCATCAACGACGTGCTGACCACCAAGGGCCTGATGCTGCGCACGGGCACGGTGGTGGAGGCCACACTGATCTCAGCGCCGAGTTAGACCCAGAACGCCTTGGGCGAGCGCGACCGGCGATGCACCAGACCAACAAGGGCAATCAGTGGCATTGCGGCATGAAGGTGAACATTGGCGCGGACGCCGAGGCCGGGTTGGTGCACACGGTGCGGGGCACGGCTGCGGGCCGGGGCGGTGCCGGACGTCCGGGCTACCCGCCGATCAGGAGAACAGGTCGCCGACGCCGATGTGAAGCCCCAGCAAGTCGGCAGTGGTGACCCCTGCCAGAGTAATGCTGTTTCCCAGCAGAAAGTCGATCTTCAGACCGTCCGTCGTGTCCTTCGACGTCACGTTGGTCTTGTCCCAGTTGAAGGCGATGAGACGATCGCCCGCCGAGTAACTGAAGTCGGTGACGGTGTCGTTGCCCCAGACGCCCGCCCCTGCGGGCTTGCGGAAAAGGAAGCTGTCTGCCCCGGCCCCGCCGGTCATGGCGTCATTACCGTTGCCGCCCGCGAGGAGGTCATTACCCGACCCGCCGAACAGCTGGTCGTTGCCGGCACCGCCGTCGAGCAGGTCGGTGAAGGTCCCGGCGAGACCGTTCACGGTCCAGCCGCTGCCAGCGACATTGGTATCGCCGCCGGTACTGTTGCCGCCATGGATGACGTCGTTACCGGCACCACCGGACAGCCAGTCGCCGTCGTTGCCGCCCTCGATGGTGTCGTTGCCGCCACTTGTCCACAGCGCATCACGGCCGTTGCCGCCGTAGATCGCCACGCTCTCGGCGGGCGCGGACGGGCCACCGGTACCGAGCTTCGCGGTCAGGTCGACGATGTCATCGCCGTTGCCCATCTCGAACTCCTCGATCCCCGAGATGAGCAGCCCGGTACGGGTGCCGTTGGAATCGTTCAGAGCGTAGCGGAACACCACGTCATGGCCACCGGTGCCGAGCAGCGTGTCGACGCCGTCACCGCCGTTGTAGGTGTCGAAGCTGCCCCGGTAGAGGCCACCCGCGGTATTGAGCTGGATGCCCGTGCTGGCGGTGAAGTCACCGTCGCTGTTCAAGGCAAACACATCCGAGTTCAGGATCTTGCCGAACCCGCGCTCCGCCTCGAACAGCAGGACGTCGTCGCCGGCGTCGCCATTGAGCACGTCGGTGCCGCTGCCACCGGACAGGATGTCCACCCCGGCGCCGCCATTGATGGTGTCGTTGCCGGCGTCACCGAACAGCACGTCGTCGTTGGCGCCGCCGTTCAGCGTGTCGTTGCCCTCGCCGCCGAAGCCGATGTCGTTGCCGTCACCGCCGTTGAGAGTGTCGTTGCCGGAACCGGAGCCGCCCTGCAAGATGTCCTCACCATCGCCGCCGTTCAGTACGTCTGAGTCGCTGCCGCCATCGAGGGTGTCGTTGCCGGCGTCGCCGTTGAGGGTGTCGTTGCCATTCAGGCCCACCAGAACGTCGTTGTCGGCGCCGCCGTTCAGGTTGTCGGTCCCGTTTCCGCCCACCAGCTGGTCGTTACCGTCGTCGCCGTTCAGCGTGTCGTTGCCCTCGCCGCCGGCCAGGACGTCGGCTCCGATGCCGCCGTTCAGCGTGTCGTCGCCCGCATCGCCATTGAGGGCGTCGTCGCCGGCGTCGCCGAAGAGCTGGTCGTTGCCGGACTCGCCCCAGATGTTGTCGTTGCCGGCGCTGGCTCGCAGGACATCGTTACCGCTTCCGCCCCAGATTCGGTCGTCGCCTGAACCGGACGTGACGGTGTCGTTGCCGTCGTCAGCCCGGATGACCATGGTCGAGGTGAAGGTGGCGTCGAGGGTGAGGGTGTCGTTGCCGCCAAGCAGGTCGATCTGCTCCACGGACGCCAGGGCCGCGATGCTGAACGTCAGCGTGTCGGCGGCATTGGTGGTGATGACGCGGTCGTAGCCGGTGCCGCCGTCGAAGGTGTCGCCGCTCTCGGACCAGTACATCAGGTCGTTGCCGTCGCCACCGCGGGCGATGTCGACACCAGCGCCACCGTTCAGGACGTCGGAGCCGCTGCCGCCATCGAGGGTGTCGTTGCCGGTGCCAGCATCGAGGCTGTCGTTACCGTCGCCGCCGTTGAGGATGTCGTTACCGGCGCCACCGTCGAGGATGTCGTTGCCGGCGTCGCCGTTGAGGGTGTCATTGCCGCCCTGGCCATAAAGGCGATCCAAGCCGTTGCCGCCGCTGATTGAGTCGTCGAGACCACGGCCGTAGACACGGTCATCGCCTTCGCCGGCTTTGAACTCCGTACCCTCGACATAGCCCGCCTGGGCCGCCTTGGTGGCGTCGGAAGCCAGGAACACACTGTCGTTGCCAGCCAGCCCGTCGTACTGGGTGCCGTCGGTGTAGGTGCCGGCCTTGACGACGTCGAAGTCCACCCAGTCGACGAAGCTGGTGAAGAGCGCAGTATCACCACCCGTGCCGGCGCCACCACCCGAGCCGGCGCCACCGGCCACCGCGGTCCCCACGTAGTCCACGTAGAACTCCAGCCGCTCGAAACCGCCGGCCTTCAGAGCGAGGTTGCTCAGGTCGTAGAGCTGGCCGTTGCTGTCGCTGTAGCTGGACAGGTTGTTGAAGTAAAACTGGATCTGGTTGCGGATGTCGACGTTGTTGAAGTCGGCGCTGGACAGGTAGATGCGCAGCGTGTCGGTATCGGCGCCGCCAATGGCGGTGTCGAAGCTGCCGCCCGTCACGTTCTTGAGTTCCTCGCCGTTGATCGGCGTGGCCGCAGCAAACTCTGCAGCGGTCATGCTGATGTGTGCCACGAGGTCGTTGCCGGCATCACCGTTGACGACGTCAAAGCCAGCGCCACCGGTGATCTGGTCGTTACCGTCGCCACCCTCGACGGTGTCGTTGCCGGCGCCCGCGTTGAGGCTGTCGTTGCCGGCGCCGCCAGCGAGGGTGTCGTTGCCGTTGCCCGAGAAGATCGAGTCGTTGCCGGCGCCGCCGCTGATCTGGTCGTTGCCATCACCGCCGTCGACGTAGTCGTGGCCGTCCCCGGCGACAACCGTGTCGTTGCCGGTGCCGGAGAAGATGGTGTCGTTGCCGATGCCGGCGTCCACCATGTCGTCGCCCGCGCCAGCGTCGATGTAGTCGTTGCCGTCGCCGGCGACAACCGTGTCGTTGCCCGCGCCAGCGAAGATCTGGTCGTTGCCGATGCCGCCGTTCAGAGTGTCATTGCCGGTGCCGCCATCGAGTCGGTCGTCGCCGTCGCCACCGGACAGGCTGTCGTCGCCGGACCCGGCCGCCAGGGAATCGTTGCCGATGCCACCGTCCAGCGAGTCGTTGTCGTTGCCGCCGTCGAGGTAGTCGTTGCCGGCACCACCCACCAGGGTGTCGGCGCCGTCCTGGCCGTAGAGGATGTCGTTGTCGGCGCCTCCGTCGAGGTGGTCGCTGCCGGCCCCACCCACCAGGGTGTCGTTGCCGCTCTCGCCAAACAGCCGGTCGTTGTCGGCGCCGCCGTCGAGAGCGTCGTTACCAGCGCCACCGAACAGGGCATCGTTGCCATTCTGGCCAAACATGATGTCGGTGCCCTTGCCGCCGACCATCACGTCGTTTCCGTTGCCGCCATAAGCCACGTCCCGATCGCCGACGCTGCTGCTGTCGATAAGCAAACCGAGGGCGGCAGCCACGTCGCTCTCCGTGACACCATCGGACAGGAGGGCGAGCAGGGCATTGACGTCGGTCACGACGCTGGCGTTGAGTACGCCATTGGTCATGATGTCGCCACGCAGGCTGGCGCCTGTGAACAGGAAATCGTCGCCGTTGTCGCCGTTCAGTACGTCGCTGCCGAGGCCACCCAGCATGAGGTCGATGTCGTTGCCGCCACTCAGGACGTCGTTGCCAGTGCCGCCGTTCAGGATGTCGATGCCGTTGCCGCCGAACAGGGTGTCGTCGCCAATGCCGCCGTCGAGGACATCGCTGCCCTCGCCGCCGTTCAGGATGTCGTTGCCGGCGCCGCCGAACAACCAGTCGGTGCCCTCACCGCCATTCAACACGTCGTTACCGGCGCCACCGTCGATGATGTCGTTGCCGGCGCCGGCATTGACGATGTCGCGGCCGTCGCCGCCGACGATGACGTCATTGCCGGCGCTGCCGTTGGAGATGGTCGTGGTGACCGCAGCCGCCACCTTGGAGACAGTTGCCGCGCCAGTGGACACGGCGGTGGCGAGCTGGGAGACCGCCGAAATCCGGTTGGTTCCGGGTGTGAGTTCCATGGCCATGATGCGGGTTCCTTATGCCTTGTGGTGATGGAGCGGGCAGTCCGACTGTCGAAGCGTGCAGCCGTGATGCCTGGTCGAATTCAGGACGGCCGGGTGCGGCGCAGCCTGGCGAGGCAGATGAGGCCGGACCCAAGGAGCCACAGCGGGGCCGGGACTGGCACCGCGGACACCGGGCCCGACGTCACCGCCCAGACGTAGCCTTGTTCTTCCTTGCTCTCGGACCCCTGCACGCCGTCGCTGGTGGCGAAAACCCAGGCCTTTTGCAGGTTCGAGCTGTCGTCCAGGCCCAGCCAGTACGCATCAGACCGGACGCTCTTGAACCAAGGCGACAAGTCGCCGGGGGAGTTTTGCTCGCCATCGTTTTCAAAGATGCCGTATCCGCTTTCTAGGTTGGATATGCCGATCTCGTCGTACTTGGCGATGCGGTTCAGCTCGCTGTAGTACAGGCGGGCCAGTTCACTGGAGGCCGGGGCCACGTTGTATCCGCAGTCGGTCCCGGAGTAACTGAAGTTGCAGCCGGCTGTCCCGGTGTCGGTCATGCCGGGCAGGCGCCACTGGTTGGTGCCGCCGTAGCTCGTGCTGTTGAGGTAGTTGATGAAGGCCCGGGCGCCAAAGTAGGTGGTGCGGCCATCGGTGCTGAAGTCGCTGGAGGTGAGTGTTCTGTTGCCGTAGAAGGCGTCGGCAATGCTGCCGCCGCTGGCCGCAATGCAAGGAAGTTGCCGAGCAGGTTGCCGTTGGCCGTCAGGGTGAGGTCGAGCGGACCGTTCTGCAGGCGGACCAAGTCAACGCCGGCGGGCGAGTAAGAGGTGAGGGCGGCCTGCGCGATGGGCGCGGTGGTGGTCAGCGCGGCCGCCAGAGTGAGGGCGGCCCAAGAACGAATTCGCAAAGCTTCACGAGTCGATTTCATGATCATCCAAAACGGTGGTTGCGATGGGTCCAGAACATGTCTGATCCGCGTGACTCATTGACCAGAAACTGGGCAGCTCCACCTGTGTCGTGAGTTCTGTCAGCCCCTAACTCGACGTCAAACGGCTTCTTGACCGCCTTACTTTGCTCAGCATCGGTGACACCGTATCGGTGGCGCGCAGCACAACGACTAGCGCGAACGGACTAGCCCGGGACTATGTCGGGCGGGCATCCGCGGCCGTCGCCATCACAAGTTTGCTAAGGTTCGGGTATGGAAAACGTTATGCACCAAGCCCTTCAGGTGGTCGACGCCCATATCGGTCCTGCTGCGGTTCCGCAGGCGGTACGCCGGCACGCTGCCACCCTCGTGGCCGAGCGCTTGAGCGCCCGGCTGAATCCTCCGCTGGCGCCAGAGCTTTCCTGGTCGCTCGATCTCGTGGCCGAGGCGGCGCAGCGGCGACGCGAAGTGGGTGGCGCCTGGGAAACCGCCCTCACCCTTCCGGCATCCGACACGACAGCAGCGTCGCAGCACTGAAACTATTTTTGGTCCCAGCCCGGAAAGGCTGAAACTAAGCCGTTTCCCGGTGATCAGTAGAAATCACGCGTCCTATACTGAAACGAGACCAATATGGCTGTTGCTGCAAGAGGTTCGACGATGGGTACCAAGCTCAAGATTTCCGGGTGGATCGCCCTGGGTGCGGTGGCTGGCGCTCTCGCCACCATGCAGTTGCAGGCCAGTGCGCGCAGTTCGGTCAGCAACTTGCCGCTCGAAGAGTTGCAGCAACTCGCGGCAGTGTTCGGCATGGTCAAGAGCGACTACGTCGAGGTGGTCGACGAAAAGAAGCTCATCACCGACGCCATCGGCGGCATGGTCGCCGGGCTCGACCCGCACTCCCAGTATTTCGACAAGAAGACCTTCAAGGAATTCCGCGAAGGCACCTCGGGACGCTTTGTCGGCGTTGGCATCGAGATCGGCATGGAAGACGGTCTGGTCAAGGTCGTCACACCGATCGAGGGTTCACCTGCCTTCCGCGCCGGACTCAAGAGCGGCGACTTGATCACCAAGATCGACGACACGGTCGTCAAGGGTCTGACCATGGATCAGGCCGTCAAGCGCATGCGCGGCGAGCCTGGGACCAAGGTCGTGCTGACGATGTTCCGCAAGTCGGATGGCAAGACCTTCCCGGTCACCATCATCCGCGAAGAGATCCGCACGGTGAGCGTGCGCGCGAAGATGGTCGAACCGGGCTACGCGTGGTTGCGCGTGAGCCAGTTCCAGGACCGCACCGTCGAAGACTTCGCACGCAAGATCGAAGACCTCTACAAGCAGGATCCCAACCTCAAGGGCATCGTGCTCGACCTGCGCAACGACCCGGGCGGTCTGCTCGAAGCGTCGGTTGCCGTGTCGACCGCTTTCCTGCCGAGCGACGTGACGGTGGTGTCGACCAACGGCCAGATCTCCGAGTCGAAAGCGGTGTTCAAGGCCTCGCCCGAGTACTACATGCGCCGTGGCGGTTCCGATCCGCTCAAGCGTCTGCCCGAGGCGCTGAAGAAGGTGCCGCTGGTGGTGCTGGTCAATGAAGGTTCGGCCTCGGCGAGCGAGATCGTCGCCGGCGCACTGCAGGATCACAAGCGCGCGACCATCATGGGCGCGCAGACGTTCGGCAAGGGATCGGTGCAGACGGTGCGGCAGCTGTCGCCGGACACGGCACTCAAGATCACTACCGCGCGCTACTACACACCGACCGGCAAGTCGATCCAGGCCAAGGGCATCGTTCCCGATGTGATGCTCGACGAAACGGCCGAGGGCAATCTGTTCGCTGCCCTGCGCGTGCGCGAGGCCGACCTCGAGAAGCACCTGCAAAGCGGTCAGGGCGCTGAGAAAAAGGACGCAGCCCGCGAAAAGGCGCGCGAAGACGCACGCAAGAAGCTCGAAGAAGACACCGCAAAGAAAGCAAGCCCACCGAAACAGCTCCCGGAGTTCGGCAGCGAGGAAGATTTCCAGTTGATTCAGGCGCTCAATCAACTCAAGGGCAAGCCGGTGCTGGTCAGCAAGACGATGTCCGAGCGCAAGGCCGAGGCCGACACCAACACCAACTGATGCGGCACCCCGCCGCTCCGCCGCTCGCTGCCGGAGCCTGGCGGACTTGCCCGATGAATGCATGTCCTTGCGCCAACGCCCGCCCCGTGCGGGCGTTGCACTTCATGGACCACGCCCATTGATCGATGCGTTCCAGATGAACGACGACCAGTTGCTGCGCTATTCGCGGCACATCCTGCTCGACGAGATCGGCATCGAAGGTCAGCAACGCCTGCTCGACGCGCACGTGCTTGTCATCGGTGCAGGCGGGCTCGGCTCGCCGGTGGCGATGTTCCTCGGCACGGCAGGCGTCGGGCGCCTGACGCTGGTTGACCACGACACGGTCGATCTGACCAACCTGCAACGGCAGATAGCGCACACGCTGGCGCGTGTCGGCGAGCCGAAGGTGAACTCGGCGGCGGCGACGGTGCATGCGATCAATCCCGAGGTCACCGTGCACGCATTGCAGGAGCGCGCCGACGCGACGCGGCTCGACACGCTGGTGGCCAGCTGCGATCTGGTCGTCGACTGCTGCGACAACTTCGCCACACGCCACGCGGTCAACGCCGCTTGCGTGCGCCATGCGAAGCCGCTGGTGTCGGGTGCGGCGATCGGCTTCGACGGACAGATCTCGGTCTACGACACGCGCACGGCCGACGCGCCGTGCTACGCCTGCGTCTTCCCGCCCGAGGCCACCTTCGAGGAGGTGCGCTGTTCGACCATGGGCGTCTTCGCGCCGTTGGTGGGCATCGTCGGCAGCATGCAGGCGGCCGAAGCGCTGAAGCTTCTGGCCGGAGTCGGCAACTCGCTTTCCGGCCGGCTGCAGATGCTGGACGCGCGTCAGATGGAATGGACCGAGATCCGCATGCCACGCCACATGGGCTGCCCTGTCTGCGCCACGCGCAGCGCAACCGATGACACCGCCAACCGCTAGGCTCGCGCCCATGGACAAACGACACGAACTCAACGCCCGTAACTTCTCGACCGCCCAGGAAGAGGCCGCGACCCTCAAGCCGCCGTCGCGCTACCAGGGCCCGAAAAGCGCCTACCGGCTCGCCTTCACCGACACCGACTTCCTGCTGCGCGAAGACCTCCGCCCGGTGCGCATGCAACTCGAACTGCTCAAGCCAGAACTGGTTCAGCAGGAGGCGGGCATCACCTCGACGATCGTGATCTTCGGCAGCGCGCGCATCGCCTCCCCCGAGGCGGCCGCCGCCGACCTGATCGCCGCGCGTGACAGCGGTGACGCCCATGAGATACGCACCGCCGAGACCCGCCTCGACATGTCGCGCTTCTACGACGAGGCGCGGCGCTTCGCCGCCCTGGTAACCGAACGCACCGCGGCGCTCGACACTCCCGTGGTGGTCGTCACCGGCGGCGGCCCGGGCATCATGGAAGCGGGCAACCGCGGCGCGTTCGATGTCGGCGGCAAGAGCATCGGGCTGAACATCGTGCTGCCGCACGAGCAGGAGCCCAACCCGTACATCACGCCGGAACTGTGCTTCCAGTTCCACTACTTTGCGCTGCGCAAGATGCACTTCCTGATGAGAAGCATCGCGCTGGTGTGCTTTCCGGGGGGCTTCGGCACGCTGGACGAACTGTTCGAAACGTTGACGCTCGTGCAGACGGGCAAGTCACGCCGCTTGCCGATCCTGATGTTCGGACGAGAGTTCTGGTCGCGACTGATCAACTTCGATCTGCTGGTCGAGACCGGAATGATCTCGCCACACGATCTGCAACTCTTTCGCTTCGTCGAGACCGCCGAGGAAGCCTGGGCGGCGCTCGAGGCCGAATACGGCTTCGACCTCCCGCCGACCCAGACCGGCGAGTACGCCGCTGACATCTGAGAGGCTCGAAGCCGCATGAACCGCCACCTCAGCCTCATCGGTGCACCGACCGACGTCGGCGCAGGCAGCCGCGGCGCGAGCATGGGTCCGGAGGCGCTGCGTGTGGCGAACATCGTGCCGGTGCTGCAGTCGCATGGCCTCGAGGTGCTCGACCGCGGAAACCTTGCCGGTCCGGCGAATCCTTGGATGCCCCCTGAGGGCGGCTATCGACACCTGCCTGAAGTCGTCGCCTGGAACCGCACGGTGCACGAGGCAGTGCACGCGGAGTTGGCGCTCGATCGGCTGCCGATCCTGCTCGGCGGCGACCATTGCCTGGGCATCGGATCGATCAGTGCGGTGGCGCGCCATTGCCGCGAGACCGGCAAGAAGCTGCGCGTGCTGTGGCTCGACGCTCACGCCGACTTCAACACCCACGTGCTCACCCCCAGCGGCAACATCCACGGCATGCCGATGGCCTGCCTGTGCGGGCATGGTCCGCAGGCGCTGATCGAAATCGGTGGTCACGTCCCAGCCATCAGCCCGAAGTGGGTGCGGCAGATCGGCATCCGCAGCGTCGACGCGGGCGAAAAGCGCTTCGTCCACGAGCAGGAACTCGACGTGTTCGACATGCGCTTCATCGACGAGATGGGCATGCGCCACGCGATGGAACTGGCACTCGCCACGCTCGATGCCCACACGCATCTGCACGTGAGCTTCGACGTCGACTTCCTCGACCCACCGATCGCGCCGGGTGTCGGCACCACCATTCCGGGCGGTCCGACCTATCGTGAAGCGCAGTTGTGCATGGAGATGATTGCCGACACCGGGCGCATGGCAAGCCTCGATGTGATGGAGCTCAATCCAGCGCTCGATGTACGCAACCAGACCGCGCAGGTGGCGGTCGATCTGATTGAAAGCCTCTTCGGCAAGAGCACGCTGATGCGGCGCTAGACAGAGGCGAAGGAGCGGCCCCTCGGGGGCGATGCGTCCTTCACCCACACCGCTGGATATTCCGGCCAGAGGCAGCGCCTTGGCCGGAATACCTCGCGAACATCACTTCAACTGGGCGATCAGTGCGCTCAGGTACTCGTTGATGTCGAGCGTGCCGTCCTTGTCCGGGTCGGCGGCATCGAAAGTCGCCTTGGCCTTGATGCCAGCCTTCTGCGCTTCGGCCCAGGTCAGGGTGCCGTCCTTGTCGGGATCGGCAGCCTTGAATTCAGCGGTGATCGCCGCGGCGAGTTCTGCCTTGTCGAGGTGACCATCCTTGTCGACATTGATCTTGTCGAACGTGGCTTGCGTGACGCCGAGTCGCGCGGCCTCCTTGGCGTCGAGAGTGCCGTCCTTGTCAGGATCGGCGGCCTTCATCGCAGCGGCGACCTTGGCGTCATCGAGGCTGGCCGGAGCGGCCCATGCAATCGTGGTGACGGCGAGCAGCGAGGCAACGAGGATCTTGCTTTTCATGAGTATTTCCTTGCGAAGGTTGATGAGAGAAATGGGCAACCCGAGAGTTTAAGCGGCGGCTCGTGCATCCGAGGGGCATCCGAGCGACGGTCGATCAGCCGGTCGCGAAGTGGCTTGGCCGCTCTGTCGACACCTGCTCAGCCCCCCTGCCACCAGTTCCACGCCCACCAGCTCGCCAACCCCAGTAAAAGCGCCCAGATCGCCACG
>VYKX01000147.1_pt1 | contig 19104 bp, 21 predicted proteins | sample 5114471 | NCBI WGS metagenome assembly VYKX01 (sample SAMN12291785, study PRJNA351875) | freshwater metagenome | isolation source: freshwater lake | place: USA: Michigan, Gull Lake | collected 2013-08-08
ACCACCACGCATGCGGATACGCAGGATATCTTCATCGAGAAACTGACCGATGACGGGCGCTATGAAACGCCCGATGGCGCGCGCGACTTTACGTGGCATGAAACGCAGATTGCGGTGCGTGGCGCTGCACCCGTGGCTTTCCGCTTTCGCGAAACGCGCCACGGGCCGGTGCTATCCGATCTTGATCCAAGTTTTGCAGGCAAGGCGGGCACGGTATTGGCGCTGGGCATGGCGAGCCTTTCAGCGGGCGAAACTTCAGCGCGCGGTTTTTTGCGCTTGAATGGCGCGCGCGACATCAAGGAAGCCCGCGCGGCGGCCGAGGATATCACCAGCCCGGTGCAGAACCTGATGCTGGCGGATCGTGCGGGCGGGATTGCCATGTTCGTCGTGGGGCGCGTGCCGCAGCGCCGCGCCAGTGATGGCACGCTGCCGCGCCCAGGTTGGGATGGCGAGGCGGGGTGGGATGGGTTTCTGCCCTTTGACGCCAAGCCGCATGTCGAAAACCCAGCAAGCGGTGTGATTGTGAACGCGAATAACCGCGTGGCGCCGGCGGATCACCCGGCCTTTCTCAGCCGGGATTGGTATGGCGATTGGCGCTTCCGGCGCATCGGTGCCGGCTTGGCCGCGCAGCCTCAACACACGCCGGCGGATTTCGCGGCCTTGCAGATGGATCGCTTCAGCCTTTTCGCGGCCGAAGCGCTGCCCGCCTTTCGCGCCCTGCAGCCCATGGAAGGCGCGGCGGGGGCAGCGCTTGCCCTGCTGCAAGCCTGGGATGGCGATATGGACGCGACGCGGCCAGAACCGCTGATCTTCCACGCGACCATGCGCGGTTTTGGCCAGGCGCTGCTGAAGCGCGCTGCCATCCCGCCGGATGGCTTTACGCCTTCCCCCGAATTCCTGCGGCCCTTGCTGCAAGGGGGCGATGCGGCGGCGCGCTGGTGCGGGGCAGAGGGCTGCACGCCTATGTTGGCGGCAGCCTTGACGGAAGCCGTGGCAGCCTTGGCGCCTCAGCAGGGCGCCGATCCGCGCCAATGGCGCTGGGGCGCGGCCCATATTGCGCAATTCGACCACGCCATTCTGCGCTTCATCCCCTTTCTGCGCGATTGGGTGGGCTTGCGCGCCGCGCCAGGCGGGGATGGCGAAACCGTGGCGCGCGCCGCCTTCAGGGGCTCGGGCTTTGCCGCGGTGCATGGCGCGGGGTTTCGCGGCGTGATGGATTTGGCCGCACCCGATGGCGCCTTTGCCGTGATAGCGACTGGCCAATCCGGCCACCCCTTCAGCCGGCATTGGGGCGACATGCTGCCGCTTTGGCGCGATGGCGCGCTTTTACCCATGGCGGCACCGCGTGAGGTGACCGGGCGTATCCGTCTGAACCCTACTCCCTGACGCGATTTGGTAAGGTGGTTGATTCCAAAGCGCTCTGAGGCGAAAATACGAAGGCATGCTGCATCGCCCGCCCCGCCGTCCGCAATTCTTCTACACGACCGCGCCGCTGCCCTGCCCCTATTTGCCGGGCCGGACGGAGCGAAAAATCGTGACCGAATTATCCGGCACGGAAGCAGAAGCCTTGCATGAAAGGTTGTCTCGCGCCGGGTTTCGTCGCAGCCACAATATCGCCTACGCGCCTGTCTGCCCCGGCTGCCAGGCCTGCGTGCCGATCCGCGTGGTGAGTGAGGATTTCACGCCAGACCGCACGCAGCGGCGCATCCTGCGCGCCAATGCTGATTTGACCATTTCCGAAATGCCGGCGCGCGCCACGGCGGAACAATTCACCCTTTTCCAGCGCTATCAGAAAAATCGCCATGCTGATGGCGATATGGCCGCCATGGGCTATTATGATTACCGCGCAATGATCGAGGATACGCCGATCAGCACCGGCATCCTTGAATTTCGCGATGCGCAGGACCGGCTTTTGGGCGCGTGCCTCACGGATTGGCTGGCCGATGGGCTTTCCGCCGTTTATTCCTTCTTCGATACGGATGAGGATAAGCGATCACTCGGCACCTTCGCGGTACTGTGGCTGATCGGGCGCGCGCGGTCGCTTGGCCTGCCTTATGTCTATTTGGGCTATTGGGTGCCGGAAAGCCGCAAGATGGCCTACAAAGCGCGCTTCAAGCCGAGCGAGATTCTGATCAGTGGCGCCTGGCATCGGCTTGGCGACGGCGCTGAAGTGTTGGCGCCGCGCGAAGTGGTGCGGGTAGGCTAAGCGCTAAACCGCTTCCGCAAGCACGAGAGTTGGCCGCACGGCGCGTGGCGGTGGCGCGGTAATGTCCTCGGCACGATAGAAGCAAAGCCCGCCAATCTCAGTAATGCTTGCTTGCCCAACCGCCCAGGCGGGCAGATGCGCCGCATCATGCCAAAGCGTGGCACGGCCAGTCGGGTCCGGCAGCAGTCCGGAAGCGGCGCGTTGCGCAATGCGCCGACAGATGGTGAGTGCCGCATCACCAGGCGGGATGGCGCGCAAAGCGGCATGGCGCGGGTCCCGCTTATTCCAGCAGGAAAACAGGAAAGGCGCGCGGCAGATTGCGGCGATGTGGCGCGCATTGGGGTCTCGGCCTTGGCGCAGACGGTTCATCACCAAAGCGGCCAAGGCTTCAATGGCGCGCACGGGCTTGTCCGCGGCTTCAGCCCAGAGCGTCATGGCGAGGATTTCGATATCAATCGCGCGTGGTGGGGGTGATTTGGTCATTCGCGTTCCTCCATGCGGCGCACGGCTTGTGCGGCGGCAACGCCTGTGCGGGAAACCTCCTCAAGCTTTTCCTCGATCCGCACCAAATGATCGGAAAGCCTTCGATCCAGATCGCGAATGAGGGAAAGCGGCACATAAGTGCGCGCGACTTCCAGTTTGAATTGCGCCAAATCTTCCCGCGTACGGGTAAGCGCATCCGAATCGCGTTCATCGCCGCGCTGAATGCGCGCGTGCAATTCACGCCGGAGGCCGTGGATCATCCAAAAAAGCGCGGCGACCACCGGCGCCTCGATGGCGGTGAACCACCATTGGGGGTCAATCTGCATGGACATGCTGCTTGGCCTTGTGCTGAAAGCTTGAACAACAGGCGCAGCCACCCCAGAAGAAAGGGGCGGCGTGACGCCGGAAAGGAAAGCCGGGCCCATGTGGAATGAGCCGTATCTGGAAACCTGCTGCCGTTCAGCGCTGCATCGGCTGACGCTGGTGGGTCCGCATGGACGGCCCGAAGGGCTGAAGGATGGCCCCTGCCTGCTGCGCCTGGCCGGCATGGCCCTGGCGCAGCAACGCCCGGATGGTCGGTTTGAAATCACCGATGCAGGCCGCGCGCGGCATGCCTTGGAAATCCTGAAGGCGACAGCGACTTAGTTTCCACGCCAATAAGCAGCCTTCGCTGGTGGGCCAGCACGCGCCAGGCGCACCGGTTCTGCCAGCAGGCATCCCGCCAGCGCATCCAAGGAGTCATCGCGTGCGCCGGAGACATTTGGCGCCCATTCCGCCATTTCGGATGGGAAACGGGTTCGAAACACCGTTTCATGCGCATGCAGCCGCCGTGCGGCCAGCGCCGGTTCCAAGGCACCCAGAATGCGATCCGCCTTGGCGCGATGGTTGTTCTGTTCCACTACTGCGCAAGCCGCACCCGCCTTGGCCATTTCCCGCCGGAGTAGCGCGGGCAGAAAACGCCCAATGCCATTAGTTTCCACGCGAATAACCGGCAGCAACAAATCCCGTGCGATATGCGCGACTTGCCGGCATTGCTGCGTGGCGGGGTCTTCCGCCGCATCCGGGTCATGCGTCAGGTAGCGCAGCCGATGCAGGAAGTGATTGCCTTCCTGATCCGCATAACAGGCCGCGAGCACGGAAGAATCCCCACTGCCGGGCCGGCCATAGGCAGGGTCCCAATAGCCACCGCCGGAAACCAGGAGTCGCCCAAGCAGGCTGAGTTCCGCCCGTCCGCCGGCTTCGCGATATTCCGGTTCCTCTGCATAACGAATAAGGGCAGCGGGATCGAGCCGCGCGGCTTCAGCCGGTAGCGCCTTCAGCATCATTTGCCGCTCAAAATGCAGCGCACCAACACGTTGGCGGAGCATTGCAATCGCTTCCTTCGGGAAGCGTTCCGGCCAGGCGCTGGCGCCCGCTGCATTCATGATGGGCAGCGTCAGGCGACGATAGGATCGCAGGAAGGCGTCCTCATGCTTCGGGTCGCGGTAGAGGCTTTCCTCACAATGCGGTGTGCCGACAAACAAAATGGTGCCGCCCGGCGTCAGGATGAATTCAAGTTCTGCCAGGCGTTCACGCAAGGCTTCGCGCTTGCCCAGCGTGTCGCAATTGCCGGCAACCTCAACATCATCGCAAATAATGACATCGGCGCGGGCACCGGTGATATTGCCCGAAACACCCTGCGCCAGCATGGATGGGTCTCGCAAAGCGCCGGGGCGGGCGACGGTGAAGCGGTCTGCTGCCCAATTCTCTGGCACATCGGGCAGCAATTCGGCGCAAAGCGGGTGGGATTCCAGAATGCGCCGAACGGTTGCGACCATGCGCGTGGCAAGCTGCGCATCGGCCGCCACCACCAGGATGCGCGTGGACGGATTAATGAGCAAAAGCCAAGCGCACCAAAGCCCGATCAGCGTTGATTTGCCGCAACCACGAAAAGCCATCAGCAGCAGGCGCCGATCACCGGCCTCGCGCCGCGCCATCAGCCAGCGCGCGATGCGCCGATGAATGGCGGGCGTTTCCTGGGCGCTGCGCTGATTCCAAAGCCAGAGAAATTCCAGGAAATCCGGATCATTCCTCATGCGGGACATCATCGGGCATGGGGGCATTGGCCAAAGCCTGACGCGCTTCCGCAAGCAGGCGTTCGGCCTCGCTCACTTCACGCTGATCGGCCTGATGCGTAGCGCGCGCCAGGCGCAGCAGCGCTTCCAAATGACCAAGCGCAGCACGGCAGAGTTGGATATGGTTGCGATGGGCGCGCATAAGCGCCTCATCTTCCACCAGCGGATCAAGACTGAGCACGGCTTCATAGCTGGCGCTCACGCGCTTGATGGCCTCACGCAGATCAAGCCCGAGGTCAATGGTGCTTTTGCGCCGCCTCATGCCTTGGTGACCCGGGCGCGCACGGTACCGGCGGCAAGGTTGATGGCGATGCCGCTGCGATTCCAGGCGGTGACGGTGACGATATTGGTGGCGCCAACTTGCGCCAGCATGACAATGCCTGAAGTGGCCAGGCTGAAGGCGGCGGTTGCGAAATCACCCGGGCGCGCGCCTTGCAGTGGCACATTGATTTGCGCCGAAGCGCCTGGCGCAATTGAGCCAGGATCCCAAGGCGATTCAGCGGCCAGTTCGCGCGCGCCATGCGGGAGATCCGGCATGCCATACAGTAAGGATGGAGCGTAAAGCGGATCACACGCCAGGCGCAGCGAACGCACTTCATAATCCCGCGCGATGCGCGCCACACCGATAATGGCATAGGCAACTTGGTCCCCAAGCCGAATGACCTGCGGGCGCGTGAATGTTTCGTCATCCATATCAGCCGAGCTTTGCCACCAACGCGCGGTTGCGTTCCACATGAGGGATTGACCGGAAGCGCGCACCACGGGCGTGCTGCCTTCGCTGATCAGATAGCGATCCTGGTCGAAACACATCACCACCAGGCGCGCGCCATCCGCATCCACGGCAAGGGCGAATTCGCGGCAATTGCGGGTATCCACCACAAAGCCAAGCCCGCGCCCGCCATTCAGCAATACGCCGCGATCAGTGAAGGTGAAATCATCAAGGCCCGCAAAAGCGAAATCCTCAAGCCGCGTGGGCGAGAAGGAAACATTTGTTGAAAGACAGGCAAGCTTTTCGAAACCCCATTCCTGAATGGACCAGCGGAACCTTGCGGCGCGAAGATTAGGCACGGCGGCAATTTCTCGGGATGCATCACGAAAGGCCGCAGCCTGGTGGAAACGCCGAACGGTGGCGCCAATGCGTGTGGCGCTTGGTGTGTAATCCACATCCACAAGATAGGCTTGGCTGGCCCAGGCAATTTCATAAACATGGTCCTGCGCGCCGGCCGTATGGCGCGCAACAAAGGGGCTGCAGCCTTCCATACGCATGGCGCGTGCCCAAATCGCGCGGCTATTCACCTCACATAAAAAAGGGATGCCGCTGATGGGACGATTCCGCGCCTGCAATTCAAAGCCAGGTGCGTCAAAGATATGCCGATTATGCGCAACATAAGCGCCGGGGGCGGCAGAAAACCGCACGCCAAAGCGATCCTTGGTGGTATGCAGGCTGGAAGCTATGGCGAAATGTCCGCCATAGTAGCGAACGGATGTGTTCCAAGCGCCCGCACTCGCGGTGCGGATATCAAGCCCGATGCGGTTGTTGACGATGCGCCCAAGCGTCAGTGTGGTATCCTCAAAACCACGTTCTTCGCCAAGCGTGCGAATGCCAATGGTGAAGCCCTCCACCTGGCGGATCTCGACCTGGCATGAATCGAAATTCCTTAGCATCAGGCCAATATCAGCTTCATTCTCCCAATCTGAAATGCTGGCGCGAATGATGCGAATGCCCATATAAAGCTTGGTGGCATTACGCACTGTGCCGCCATCACCGATGGTGAGCGCGGTCTGACCAGACGGCCCGGCGTAGAGGATACTGCCGCGCATGGTCAGGCCCGCGGCGCCGCCACCCAGAAGTAGTGGTTGGCCGGTTCGGTAGCTGCCCTCACCAATTTCAAGAAACCGCCCAAATACAACGGCGGCATTCATGGCAGCCTGCAACGCCGGTCCATCATCGGCGACGCCATCGCCGAGCGCGCCAAAATCGCGCACGGAAAGCCGTTCATTCAGCTTGTCTTCCACAGAGCGTGGAATGGCGCCCGGATAGGGCAGGGTGATTTCCGGGCCGTCACGATCAAATATCGCGATGTCACCAAGCGAATCAAAGCCCAGTAGCCGATTGCCGCGGGCGGCGCGCAGCGGCAGCAGCATATTGCCATCATCAGCGGGATCAGTGCGTACTGCCTGCTTTAGATCGCTCGCTACTTGTTGCAGCGCGGCCATCTGAAAATCCAGCTCATCATTCAAGGCGCTGGCGCGGAGCAGGCTGTTTTCCTGAAAATCCGTCATGCGCGCCAGGATGACGCGGCGGCGGAGCGTGATGCGTGCGCCATTCACGGGCGCTTCCAGGAAGGTGACGGTGCCGCCATCTGATTCGCCGGCGCCGGCAATGGAGAAACCCGCGGCTTGGATCAGGCCATTGATGCGGATTTCAAGATCATTGTCGTTAAAGATAGGAAAGGCGAAGGTGAAGACGCGCTGCGTGCCATTGGCGATATATTGCGCGCGTGGCGACACATCGCCGATGGTGATGTGTTCGGACATTGCGGTTCCTTGCGGATAGAGGGGCGTGGGGGGCCTGGATCAGTCAAGCAGGTTGCGCGCAATTGCACCGAAGGATTGCGTAGCACGCACAAAGCCTTGGAAATCACCATTGGACGTCAGCAACGAAGGCCGACCCGCAGCGAGGCACGTACGCAAAAGTTCAGTGCTTTCCGCCTGATCCTGCGCTGCATCGGCTGCCATGCCGGCAGTAAGCGCAGAAGCCGAGCCCTCATCTGGCGATACGCCACTTGCGGCCATCCGCGCCCTTGTGGCAGCGATGGTGCGCGCCATCACTTCCTGTCGGGCGCGTTGTTGCGCGGCGGTTTGGGTTGCAATGACCTGTTGTTGGGCCACCTGCTGCTGTTGCGCCGCTTCCTGCTGCACACGGACTTCAGCCTTGCGTTGGCGTTGCTGCTGAACCTGGCCATAGGCGGATACACCCGCCAAGGCGAGGCTAGCGATGGTCGCGATTTGAGCCATCAGTCATTCATCCTGATTTCGGTTGTGACGGAAAGCAGCGTCAACGGCAGCGGCGCTGTGCCGGTGATGCGCCATAGGGGTGCGATGCGATCCCGCCGCCAGCCCATGCCACGCAGCGTGGCATCGCCGGTGAAGGGCATCGGGGGCGCATCGAAATGATCAATACTGAAGCGGCGCAGCGCCAAGGCTTGCGGACCCTTGCCGAGATCCACATCCACCGCTGGCGTTTCCAGCAAGCGGAAGGTAACCGCGACCAGGCGCGATGGGCCCGTGGCGCTACCCGCGGGCGTGATGAGATCACTGGGCAGCGGTTCGATTTCATGTGTAAAGGCAAGGCCGATTGCGACCTGGGTTGCCGGCGCGGCCAGTGTCACAGTGCCACCCGAGACAGTGGCGTCCGGACGCACCGCTCCATTGGCCAGGACAGCGACCTGCCTGCCATTCAGATGCGCGAGACCGGTCCAGGTGGATTTTGGTGTGATGGAGGTGCCGGTCAGCGCCGCATCCTGCATCAATCCTTCTTCAAAACGTTCGAGTGACAGGCAGCCGGCGCGTTCCACCACACACCAAAGCGTGCCCTCTACCTCTGCAATGGCACGAAAGCTGCCGCTGGTTTCCTGCCGTGTCCAGGCTGTGACTAGTTCGCCACGATAAAGCGTGAGCGTGGCAAGCGCGCCATCTTCCATCACCAGATGCAAAAGCCGCGCGCCTTGATCATAGGCCATGGCAAGCGGGGATTTGATCAAGTGCCGGCCTAATATGGCAAGGTCATTTGCCTGATAGGCTTGCTGCACCTGGGTATAGGCGAACTCATAAACGCCCTGCCCACCGCGTGAGACGAAAATGGTTGAGCCATCAACATCTACCGGCGGCACGAGCCGATCCACAGGCGACCCCACGCGGGTTTGTCGATTGATCTGGATATTGGCTGGTGTCAGTGGATCACCCGTGACCATCCATTCGGCACCAGAAGTGAAAAGCTGCAAATGCTGGCCAGAAAACACGCCACGAATGGCATTCACCTGATCAGAGAGCAGGCTGAAGGCAATCGCTTCATCATCAAGGCCAGTGCCGGGATCGAAGTTGAACAGATCACCGGTGCGCGACAGCCAAAGCCGGTTGGGCAAATCTCGCGAACCACCAATCACCAGCCTATCCTGATGAAAGCAACAAGTGACAGGCCAACCCCGCGCCGTGCTGAAGGCGGCTTCTTCCCAATCCTTGGTGGCGGTGGTGCTGAGAAGTGTCTGTTCGACGCTGGCCACAATCGTGCTTGGTGAATTCACCGCCGCGACCAGCACGCGTTTGCCGCCGATGCGAAGCCGCACACCGATATGTTCCACTGCAAAAACCGATGCGCTGGCGCTGATGGTGATGGTGCCATTCAGCGCACTTGGCGTGAGTGTCACTTCTGGTGCGGCAAAGCGAAAATAGGCATCCTGCGTGAAGGCCCAGGGCGTCATGGACCAACCCGTATTGCTGCGCTGCACTTTCTGCGGGCGCATATCGGGATGCGTCAGCAATAGCGTATCGGCATTCTGGGTAAAGCCGATTTGCGGCAGCATGGTTTCGGTCCAGGGCGCGATCAGCTCTGCGATTTTCAGATCGGCGGCGTAGACGGCAAGCTTCCCAGCCGTCAGCACCATCAGATAGGTCTGCTCGGTATTGAATTCGAAGGGCAGCAACCGCGCCACGCCAGGCAGCATCGCGACATGGCGCAGCCCGGGCCGGCGCGTCACACCGCCAGTTGGCTGGATCACTACATTTCGCAGCCGCAGCGCGCCATTTTCATAGGCGCGCAGATCGGCTCGGCCAAGCAATTCAGGGGCCAATTCGCCAGCGGTGAAGCTTGTTTTGGTGCGTTTGATGGCGGGCATGGATCAGCCCCTGACCGAAATCAGCGGGAATGAACCAAGCGCAGTGGCGCTGGCCTGTTGGCTATCGGCGCGCCGCGCACTGCGGAGTTCTGCCTCCGCAAGCCGCGCGAGCAGTTCAGCGCGGGACGTATTTTCTGTAAGCGGCAGGCAAAACTCGGCGGCCAGGCGTGCCAAGAGCGCTGAGGCGAAGAAGGGTGGAAAGCTAGTCTCATCCGGGCGGAAGATATGCGTCAGCGCCACGGTTTCGACATCGGTCAGCAGCTTGCTGCCCTGAATACGATACAGCAATCCAGCCGCGCGCCCCGCGGTGCCGGCGGAAATGGCGCGCAGAAAATCAGGGGGCAGTTGGAAGGCGTAGCGGAATTCCGCACTGGGGCTTTGCGCGAGACGCGGCAGGGCCGCTTGGGTGGTGGCAAAGGACCAGGGGTGGGATGCGAGTAAGGCATCACGCACGCCAGGATAGAGGCTTTTCGCGACTTCCCCTTCGGCGGTGCCATCCTCGAACGAGGCGATGGGTTGCGCGCCAATCTTGATCAATGCGCTTGCGCATAGCGTGATAGCGGTCAGCGCCATGGGGTGCTCTCCGATGTTGGGGAAAGAGGGGGCGCGGGCAGGGACCCGCCCGCGCCAGATGCTGCGCTTATTCCTTCGCGCGCATCCTCACGACTCCCGTCGGGTCAATCATGGTTGCGCCCTGGGACATCATGTTGTTCACGAAATGCGCTGCACGATCACCATGCCAGGTGATATCGGTCATCACTTCGCTGGCCACTGCATGACCAACCGCGGTCTTGTGGTAGAAGTAGCAGTAACGCAGCGTGCCGGATTTGGTGAGGCCGGAATGCGGCATCCAAAGCGCACCAAGCCAGCGCTTCGCCTGCGTGCCCTTCCAGGGCAACGCATCATCGCCGACATATTCGGTGCTGGCGAATTCGGGGATTTGCAGCAGTTCGGACCATTGTTTCCAACCGACCACGGCGAAGCGCTGGCCATCATCCGGCACATCGGCAGCGCCCAGCATTTCAAAAGCAAGAAGCACTTTCTGCTTGGTCAGGCCATCCGTATCGGCCTGGCCCACGCCGGTGCCCACCGCTTCCTGGGTCGCGGCATCAAGGGCGGCGACAATCAGTTCATCGGTCTTGCGGCCAAGTGCATAAGCACCAGCATTGGCGATGACGCTGCGTTCATCGACATTCGTCTTGATTTCATCCAGCTTATCAATCCATTCGCCGGCATAATAATCCTGCAGGAAGCATTCGGCATTGCTGTAGGTAAGGTTCATCACCGGCACGGCGCCGTTGCGCGCCTTGGCGGCGGCGGTGCCTTTGCCCACGCGCGGGAAGATGGTCGAAGCGCCCTTTACATTGGTCTTGCTGCGCACGGTGGGGCGCAGCTTGCTGCCCTGGCGCTGATAGGCTTCGGCGACTTCGGCTTCGAATTGCTTGACGAAGGCCTGTTCAATGGTTCCGGACATGCGGTTACCTGTCTTTCATTGGGGGTTATGGGGAAAGTCGCCGCGCCGGTTGACGCCATGGGCCGGTGTGAGGCGAAGGCACGCCACGCCCTTTCGGGTTGTGTGGCGGCAAAGGGATGGGGCGGGCACGCGTTCAGGGGTTGCGCGCACCCGCCCCCTTCGGTCGGGGCGAGTAACTTTCGACTCAAGCCCCGCCGGAAGCCCTTGAGAACGTGTCCCTTTCACTTTTGTGTACGGCACTCGCTCTCAAGCTTTGTTGGATCGCATTTTTCGAGCCTTCAAAGGATTCCAATTGGCTCGAAAAAAATCCAGTGCTTTACTTCTTTCAAAACGCGCAACTCTGCGCGATTAGTCGCCTTGCCGGGCCAACCGCCTTAGGTCATCATCGGCGGGCTCGTAGCTAGGCATCCGCTCCGGGCGCGCTGGCTGGAACCTTCAAACGCGCAGGGGAATTGCGTCGCATGCCCTCCGTCATAACCATCCGACCCGTCACGAGTGACGACTTCCCGCAGTGGCGACAGCTCTGGGACGGCTACAATGCCTTTTACGGCAGAGCAGGAAACACAGCCTTGCCCGAGGCAATTACGCAAGCCACATGGGATAGGTTCCACAATCAGACTGAACCGGTACATGCGTTGGTTGCTGTAGAGGGTACCCTCGTTGTCGGGCTGGTACACTACTTGTTCCATCGCAGCACAACACGGCTAAACGAGGTCTGCTATCTGCAAGACCTGTTCACGCGCCCAAGTCATCGGGGTCTTCGCATTGCTCCGAAACTCATCGAGGCTGTATATGCAGCAGCGCGCGAGGCCGGAAGTAGTCGCGTGTATTGGCAGACGCAGGCAACCAACGCCTCCGGCCGGGCACTCTACGACAAAGTCGCTCACCATGCTGGCTTCATCGTCTACGCGCACGAGCTTTAGTCGCCACACTCGAACATGGCTAAGTTTTTCTGCACCCGCCCCCTTCGGTCGGGGCAAGCCTTTCCGTGCTCAAGCCTCGCCGGAAGCTGAATCAGCCGCCAACCATGCGGCGAAAGCCATCCGTGACTCGCTTGACGAATTCCGGTTCACGCGTGCGCCAGTAACGCGGGTCGCGCATCATCTCACGCAAGCCAGCCTCATCCGTGGCTGGCGCAGCATCAGCCTTGCGCGTGATGGCGGGTTCGCCCTTTTCCATCATGCGATACAGCGCCATCACCCCTTCTGAGGTAGTGGAGAGCGCTTCAAACACCGCATCCGGCAGATTGGCGCGCCCCCAGGCGGAAAGCTGTTGCGCAATGCGGCGGAAGCGTTCCTCGCCACCGAAATGTTCGCGCAGTTTTTCCACCTGGCGATCCGCTTCGAATTGCGCGGCGGCTTCTGCGATCATCGGCAGTAGGCGCTCAGCCGCAAGGTCATAGACAAGCTGTGCCTGGGCCGGTGTGAAGCCCGCTTCATGCAGGCGCTTATTCACTTCATCATCAGCGCAGCAAAGATCATGCTTGGGCGTGATTTGGTATTCGCCGGGGCTATCGGGAATGCCAAGGCTGCGACGGAAGCGCTGCACTTCTTCTTCCGGCGCATCAGCGTTGGGCGGCACCATGCGCTGCGATAGGCGGCGTTCCAATTCGCGGTAGGATTTCAGCAAAGCGTCCACGCGCAACTGGCCCGCTTCCTGGTCCCAGAATTTCTCTGGTACATCTTCGGGGCGCATTGATGGTGTGGCCTGGTCGGCAAGGGCGCTTGCCAGCAGATCTTCGGGCATGGGGCTTACTCCTGATTGGGGGATGAGAGCATTTCGGCGGGGGTGCCGAGGGTGCGGGAAAGCCAGCGCGTGGTGGCGGGGATATTGATCTCAGCAACCGCTTGCGGGCCAAGGCCTCGTAAGGCTTCCAGAAACAGCAGTGCGTTGGCCGCATCTGCGCGGCCCTGCACTTGTGCGAGCGGGCTGCGATAGCGCAGTACCGCTTCGCGGCCATCAAGCAGCAGTGGCGCGATGTCGCCGCGCCGGCGCAGGATTGAAATGCAGCGCGCGATCAGCGGTGTCAGCAATTCCGCCTGTAGCCGCCCATAAGTCGCACCCAGAAGGCGTGATGTTTCGGCGGCGCGTTCCAGCACTTCGGTCGCGGTCATGCGCTGATCCCGCTGCGGGCCAAGACGGTCCGCGAGCAACGCCGTGCGGATGCGTGCGCGCAGCTCATTCAGCACAAGCTGCGAAACATCGAAGCTGCCTGGTGCGGCAAGCGGCGTGAGGCCGGAAGATCCCGGCGCCTTCGGGATGATGGCACCCGGCACCAGCCGCACCGTGGCAGGGTTCAGCACACCATCATCTTCTGCCTGCCAAATGCCGGTGACGGCGATGGAGGCATTGGCCAATACTAGTTCCACCACCTTATTTGCGGTGCGGATATCGGGTAGGGCTTTCGCCACCGGGCCGCGGCCATAACTTTCGCCAGGTGCCTTCAGCCAACGAAAGGCGATGAAGGGATTCTCTGCGAAGCTGCCTTCCGCGAGCACGGAAGGTGCATCGCCATCGGCCATGATGGCAGCAAAGCGATAGCCAGCGCGATCTGGCCAAATGGCTTCAATCACGCGATGGGCTGTTTCATCGGCGGTATCACCCTTGCGCCGCGGTGGCAGGCTGCCTGGAAAGCGCTGGACAAGCGCTGCTTCATTCATGCGAAGCGCGCGAAACACTGTATCCAGCCGGCCAGATGGGCCTTCTTCCAGCACTGCATCCTGCATGGGGATGGCGGTGAAACGTAGCGCGGAGGCCTCGCCCGGTGCGGCTTCTTCCACCAGCATCAGGCCAGTGCCGGTGATCACCAGGTCAAGAAAGGCCTGATGCATTTCAAGCGCGAAATTGGAACGATCGAAATGGGTTTGCAGCATCTCAGCCGCTTCTTCCAAAACGGCGGCGGCCTGCTGTTCATTCGCGTCTTGCGTCGGGCGACCGGGTGCGAGGCCGAACCAGCGCGACTAGGGCGGCGTGAGTTCCGCGAGCAAGCTGGCGGAAAGTTGTTCTGCTGCGTCCGCCGCTGTTGCATCAAACAACGTGGCGCCGCTTCCCATCGGGGGCAGCACATGATTGTAGCAATCGCGCCAGATGCCTTCATGGCGTTGCCGCGCGGCAAGGGCGGATTCATAGCGCGCCAGAATATCCTGCGGGGCCATGCGCTTCATTCCCCAAGCAAGGAACGGCGGGTGGTGATGAAATCGGGCATACTGCCAAGCAGTCCGCGGGCCGAGGTTGCGATGGTGCCAGGCATGCCGCGCATGGCGCGGGCGCGGTTTTCAACGCGTGCTTCTGATGCCGTGGCCTCTGCCGCTGGGGAGGGCGGCGGCGCGCTAATGACGCTTACCGGCGCCACATAAGCTGCCGAAGCCGGAGCAGGGGCCACCAAGGCGGGTGCTGGGCTTGGCGGGGGTTTGATCTTCGGCTTTGGCGCTTTGAAGAGGCCACCCATGCGCGCTTCTCCTGGAAAAGGTTGGCGCCCCGCCAAAAAAACCATGAGCCCGGCGCCTTCTTGTGGAAGAGGCCGGGCCCATGGAAGTTTCGGGAGGAGCGAGAGAGGAAGACCTTCAGGCGCACTTCGCCCGTTGGCGTGAGTTTGATAGCCTAAAGCCAAGCGTAAGTCAAGACATTTTTCCTAAAAAATTTTCAGGGCGATTTTGCAACCTGCGATAGAGCCCGAATGGGGTCAAGGCGCGTGGGGCATCGGCGCCCAGAAGGGCACGGCAAAGGGCCACGCAGCTCAGCCCGAAGATTGGCGGCAGCAGGCGTGGCGCGGCGGGGCTGGGGGTGAAGGGGCCGCGCAAATGGAAGCCCGCGCGGCGGTAAAAGCCAGGCAGATCGAAGCCCGGGTCAAGCGGCAGATGCGCCACAATCAGCCGACCCGAAAGCGGGTCAAGCACAGTCCAGCCTTGCGCATCATGGAGCGCGGCGAAGCAATGGCGAAAGCCGCGCTTCAAAGGGTAGAGCCAGGGCTGATCCGCGCGGCCACCGAAGAAAAGCCAGATATTTTGCGGAAATTCTTCAGTATACGTATGGGAAATGCGTGGCTTCATGCGACAATGCCCTTCACGCGCAAAGGCCATTCCAGCCGATCCAGGGCTTCACGCCACAAGCGCCAATCGTGTTTTTCGGAAGGGTAGCGCGCGTCCGGCGCGGCACCCCTTTCACCCCAGATGCGCAGAATGCGCGCATGGGTCAGATCAACGCGGCGGTGGCGATAAAGCCGGTCCAGGCATTTCACCACATCATCTGGTTCGCAGGGGCGCTGCTTGTCGCCTTTGCCGGCGACAATGCGGGCACCATCGCGTCGCGCCATCAGGGCGGCCATGGTCCAGAACCAGGCTTCCTCGGCTGAATGGAAGGGCTCGGCCTGGCTGATGGAGGCAAAGCGGGGGCTGTAATGGGTCTTTTGTGCTGCGATCATTGGGGAAAATCTCGCCTTATGGTTGTGGAACAAAGGGAGAATAACCGTATAAATTGCCATGATCAAGAGAAAAAAGGAAAACGAACCTATTGAATTTTGACACGAGACCTAGGATATATTGCACAGAAAGCAGAACCATATCTGGAGTCGGGACCCCCGCAGCATCGCGGGCATATGAGGAAGTAGCCCATGCGGCATGAGGATATTTGGCGCGCGCTTGATGCGCTCGCGGCGGAATACGGGCTCTCGGCTTCGGGGCTCGCGAAGAAGGCCGGGCTTGATCCCACTGCCTTCAACCCATCGAAGCGTGTCGGCGTGGATGGTCGCGCGCGTTGGCCTTCCACGGAAAGCATCGCGAAGGTGCTGGATGCGCTTGGCGCGCGGATGGATGATTTCGCGGCATTGGTCACTGGCGCGACAGCGATTTCCCGCGGCGGGCGCGGTGTGGTCAATCGGCGCATTCCCCTGATCGGCCTGGCGCAGGCGGGTGGTGAGGGGTATTTCGATGATGGCGGTTATCCGGTGGGCGGCAGTTGGGATGAAATCTCATTGCCCGATATCGGCGATGCCAATGCCTATGCGCTGGAAATTTCCGGCGATTCCATGGAACCGGTGTTTCGCGATGGGGATGTGGTTATCGTCTCCCCCGCCGCGCCGGTGCGCCGCGGGGATCGCGTGGTGGTGCGCACGCGCCGGGGCGAAGTGATGGCAAAAGAATTGCGCCGGCATTCGGCGAAGCGGATTGATGTGGCCAGCCTCAATCCCGCGCATCCAAGCTATAGTTTTGAATTGCCGGAAATTGCCTGGGTGCATCGGATTGTCTGGGCGAGCCAATAACCGACACTTTAGCCGATAGTCTTGATCGCCAGCCCAAAGGCGCCTTGCGCGAAGCGGCGCATATTGGCGCGGCGATCAGCACTGCCGGTCTCCAGCGTGATCACGCGTTCAACGCCCGGCCCCACAATGGCAATGCAGCTATGCCCGGCGGCATCGCCGTAGCGATTGCCGGTGGGGCCTGCCGCGCCGGTTTCCGCAAGCCCCCAATCGGCGCCATGTTTTTCGCGCACGCGCTGTGCCAGCAAAAGCGCATAGGGTTCACTCGCGGATCGCCTGCCCGCCATATCGGCTGGCGTAATGCCAAGCAGCGCTTCCCGCGCCTGCGCCGTATAGATCACGCCGCCGCCAAGGAAATAGGCGGAAGCACCTGGTTCGGCGAGCAGGGCAGCCGCGATCAGCCCGCCGGTTGAGGATTCCGCCACCGCGATGCGTTGGCGCTTAGCCTTCAAACACGCCGCAAGGGCTGCCGCTGAAACATGCAAGGCTTCCATGCTGAAAATCCTTTACCCGCCTGAGATATGTTTCCAATAGCGATGCGTCACCGCCAGCGCCAGCAGTCCGCAGCCCGCCATCAGCGCGGTGGCAATCGGTGCGCCCAGAAACTCCGCCGCGATGCCAAGGCCAATAAAGCCAATCGGCCCCATGCCGATGCAGACCGAAAGCAGGCCAAGCACGCGGCTGCGCAATTCCACCGGCGTTGCCAGATAAATCAGCGTGGGCTGCATGATGCCAAAGCCCGAACCGCCTATGCCAACGAGAATGAGCGCAAGCCCCGCAAGCCAGGGATTGGGGACCATGGCGAAGGCGATCACCATGCAAAGATACATGGTAAGGCCACCGATATAGCAGCGACGATAAAGCGCAGGGCCGATCAACAGCGCGATCAGCACCGCACCCACCAGCGCGCCCACGCCATCCATGCTGGCCAGCACGCCAACACCTTCAGGCCCCAAAGCCAATTGATCCTTGCCAATCACCGGGATCATGCTGGTGAAGGGCCAGCCAAACAGGTTGAAGATCAGCGTGATCACCAGCGTGCCGCTCAAGCGCGGATCTGCGCGCACGGCGGCGAGCCCCTCGGCAATGCGGGCCAGCACGGGCGCGGGACGGCTTGCGACTGCGCGCGGTGTTGGTGGCAGCAGCATCGCCGCGATCAGCGCCGGCAAATAAAGCAGCGTGGCCAATACGAAAGTGCCATCCAGCCCAAGCAGCGCGAGCAACACACCACCAAGTGTTGGCCCCAGCATGCGGCTGGCATTGCTGGTGCCGACATCTATGGACATGGCGGCACCCATGCGCGCCGGCCCCACCACGGCGCCAATCATGGCGCGGCGCACGGGATTATCCGCAGCCCAACCAACGCCATTGAGGAAGGCCGCCACGGCTAGATGCCAAACGGCGATCAGCCCGAGCAAAGCCAGCAACGCAATCACTGCCGAGGCCAGAATCTGCATCACCAGGATCAGGATTTGCACACGGCGCAGATCCATCCGCTCAGCCGCCGCGCCCAGAAAGGCGCCAAACAACCCCATGGGCAAAAGCCGCAGCATGGTCAGCATCGCAACAATAAAGGCCGACCCGGTGGCGTTATAGGCAAAGACGCCCACCGCCAGCATTTCCAGCCAGCGCACCACGAAAATCGAAAACCCCACCATCCAGAGCCGACGAAAGTCGCGCTCCTGAAACAGGCTTCGCCAATGGGTTTCGGTCAGCGCCACGGCGCCTCACGCATTTTGCAGGGCCGGTCAGGATAAACCTGACCGGCCTTGAATGTCACAAACCAGCCTGAGAGACGAATTTGGTGTTGAGGTAAGCCTCAATCGCCTCAAGCCCACCTTCCGAGCCATAGCCGGAATCCTTGATGCCGCCGAAGGGCACTTCCGGCAAGGCAAGACCCAGATGATTGATCGTCATCATGCCGCTTTCCACGCGCGCCGCGACAGCATTGGCAGTCTTGGCCGAACGGGTGAAGGCGTAGGAAGCCAGGCCATAGGGCAGGCGGTTCGCTTCTTCCACCACCTCATCCAAATCCTTGAAGCGAGAGATCATCGCCATGGGGCCGAAGGGTTCCTCATTCATGGCGCGGGCATCTTTCGGCACATCGGTCATGACGGTGGGCTCATAGAAATAACCCTTATTGCCGATGCGCTTGCCGCCAGTATGCAGCTTGCCGCCCTTGGCTTGCGCATCCAGCACCATCATTTCCACCCAAGGCACGCGGCGATCATGCGCCAATGGCCCCATGGTGGTATCCGCCGCCATGCCATCGCCCACCTTCAGCGTTTTGGCATGCGCCACGAATTTTTCGACGAAGCCATCATAAAGTTCTTCCTGCACCAGGAAGCGCGTCGGGCTCACGCAAACCTGCCCGGCATTGCGGAATTTGGCGAAAGCGAGTGTCTTGGCCGCCAGATCAAGATCGGCGTCGTTGAAAACAATCGCCGGCGCATGGCCGCCCAATTCCATGGTCACGCGCTTCATGTGCTGGCCGGCCAGGGCGGCAAGCTGCTTGCCGACGGGGGTGGAGCCCGTGAAGGTGACTTTGCGGATGATCGGATGCGCGATCAGATAGGATGAAATTTCCGCCGGCACGCCATAGACAAGATTGGCCACACCAGCCGGCAGCCCGGCGTCAATAAAGGCGCGGATCAATTCAGCGGGAGATGCCGGGGTTT
>VYKX01000148.1_pt1 | contig 19087 bp, 22 predicted proteins | sample 5114471 | NCBI WGS metagenome assembly VYKX01 (sample SAMN12291785, study PRJNA351875) | freshwater metagenome | isolation source: freshwater lake | place: USA: Michigan, Gull Lake | collected 2013-08-08
TGCCAGCCCGCCTGGGCAGGCCCCGTTTCAACCGCGAAGATGCAGGATTCCCCATGGCGAAGATGCAAGCCAACCAGATGCGCGCCGGCATGGTCATTGAATTTGAAGGCCAGCGCTACACCATTCTGAAGCAGAACATCATGATCCCCGGCAAGGGCGCCGCCGTGATCCAGGAGGAAATGCGCAATGTGAAGACCGGCGCCAAGAAGGACCAGCGCTGGCGCACCGCCGATACGGTGGAACGCCTGACCTCTGAGGATCAAGAATTCACCTATTCCTATGAGGATGGCGAAAACCTGGTGCTGATGGACCCGGAAACCTTCGAACAGACCATTGTGCCCAAGGATATCCTGGGCGACCGCCTGCCCTTCCTGCAGGAAGCCATGACGGTCAATGTGAAGCTGATCGAAGGTGAGCCGGTTTCGATGGACCTGCCTGAGACCGTGACGCTGGAGATTGTGGAAGCCGACCCTGTGGTAAAGGGCCAGACCGCGTCATCCTCCTACAAGCCGGCAGTGCTTTCCAATGGAGTCAAGGTGATGGTGCCGCCTTTTATCACGGCAGGTGAGAAGATTGTGGTGAAGACGGCCGATGGCACCTACTACGAAAGGGCGAAGTAAGGCGGTCTGGGCGGGCCATGCGGCAATGACCCGCCAATATCTTTGTTAAGAAAAATTGCCCCCAAGTGAAAAAAACGCATCGGCGTTTAGAATTTATTAACTATTTGGGGGTGTAATGCCTTCACGTCGCAAAATGCGGTGGAACAAAAGTGCGAATACTCCCGTTTGGGGGTGTGCGCTGCGGGAACGGAAAAACTCCGATGACGATGAATTCCATCAATACGAATGCTCAGGCGCTGATTGCCCTTCAGGCGCTTAACAACACCAACTCCCAAATGTCGGTCACGCAGAAGCGTGTTTCTACGGGCTTTCGTGTTGCCGATGCCAGGGATGATGGTGGCGCCTTTGCTGTCGGGCAGGCGGTGCGGTCCGACGTTGCTGGCGTCATCGCCGTTGGTGAGCAATTGGGCGGTGTGAAGGGCATTTTGCAAACCACCTTCGCTTCGCTTTCGGTTGTTTCGGACACCATGAAGCAGCTTCGTTCGACTCTGACCCGCTTGGCGGATAGCGCCATTAGCGCGGATCAGCGCATAACCTACAGAGAGCAGTATGAACTTCTGGCAACTCAGGTCGCCAGCTTTGTTGACGACGCCTTCTATAATGGTCGGACACTGCTGAGCACAGACACAACAGTAAATGGTGGCAACATCGTCAGTATCCGCAATGAGAGTGGCAATACATTCACCATCGAGGCGACTGATGGTGTGATCCTTAAAATGCCCTTAACCGCTCCCGCCAGCGCGAGCGCAGCAACGTCTTGGATCGTCAGCGGCGGTACATTCGATATTCGTGACAAAGACATTTCGACTGCGCTGACCGAATTCGGTTCTGCCATGGCCTTTGTGGACAATCAAATCAGGTATAATTCGCAGAAAGTGGATGCGATGGAGGTTGGGCTTGGCGCGCTGATAGATGCCGATCTGGCCAAGGAAAGCTCCACGCTTGAGGCGTTGAAGGTCCGTCAGCAACTTGGTGTGCAAACGCTGGGCCTGGCCAATCAAGGACCGCAGGTTCTGCTGGGGCTGTTCCGCTAAGCCTCCCCGCCCTTTACGCCTGCATGCAACGCGCCCAGCCCAGTGCTGGGCGCAATTGTTTTGGCGCCCCCTTAAGCAGCCAAGTGTAGCGCGGCCGCGCGCCAGGGGCTTGATCCAGCCCAAAACTGGCGCAAACCTTGCCCCTTAAGCCTGCTGGTAAGTTTCGCTTAAAAAAAATTGATCAGGCTTTAGTTTTTTCGGGCGGCATTTAGTATTTATTAACTATCCTCGGGCAATGTAAGTAGGCGCCGAAAAAATCGGATGACAAACTGGCAATCGCTACTCAGAGTAGAGCGGGCGCCACTTGAAAGGGGAAGACCCCAATGTCGTTCAATTCTGTCAATACCAATCGTCAGGCCGTTTTCGCCCTGCAATCCCTTAACCAGACCAATTCTGAACTAGGTTTTGTTCAGAAGCGTGTCTCTACCGGCTTCCGCGTCGCGGATGCCAGGGATGATGGTGGTGCCTTCGCCGTGGCCCAGGCTGTGCGTTCGGATATGGCCGGCGTCACGGCGGTGGGCGAACAGCTTGGTGGTACCCGTGGTATTCTCTCCACCACCTTCGCCTCGCTTTCGGTGGTGTCTGATACCATGAAGCAGGCGCGCGCCGTGCTGACCCGCTTGGCTGATGCCGCCGTCACTGGCGCCTCGCGTACTCAGTATGAAACCCAGTACGATTTGCTGGTCAATCAGATCGGCACCTTTATTGACGACGCCTTCTATAATGGTCGGACACTGCTGAGCACAAACACAACAGCAAGTGGTGGCAACATCGTCAGTATCCGGAACGAATCAGGCGGAACCTTCACTATCCTAGCTGTGGATGGCGAGGGACTCAGGCTCAACTCGACAGCGCCGACGAGCTCGTCGATCGCGGTGGCCAGACTGGCCCCTACCACTGGTGATTTCGATGTGACAGACGCCGCCATTTCCACCGCGCTCAACAGGTTCGGCGCGCAGATGCAGTTCGTCGACAATCAGATCGTCTATAACTCCAAGAAAATTGATGCCATGGATGATGGCCTCGGTGCACTCGTGGATGCCGATCTGGCCAAGGAAAGTTCCAGGCTACAGGCGCTGCAAACGCGTCAGCAGCTTGGTGTGCAAACCCTCGGCATAGCGAATCAGGGGCCGCAGGTCCTCCTCAGCCTCTTTCGCTAGTGACAAAAAAACCGAGGAGATAAGCTCCTCGGACTCACAATAAGGCGGTGGCCCTGGTGAAGCCGGGGCCACCGTTGAAACCCGGAGACAAAAAATGTCAACGCTCGTTCTCGAACTCCGCCAAGGCGACATGATGATCGTCAATGGCGCACCCATCCGCTTCCGCAACCGCGCGCGAATCGAACTCACCGCGAAGGCGCGCTTCCTATTCGGCAAGCAATTGATGACGCCCGATATGGCTGATACCCCGGCACGGCGCATCTATTTCGCTTTGCAAACCGCCTATATCGGCGATCACGAAGAACGCAAAATCGGCCTTGAAGAAGCAAAGCAACGCATCGCTGAATTCAAGGAAGTTACCACATCCAACCTCGCGCAGGGCTATCTGGATCGTGCGCTTTCGCTGGCGGAAGAAGACCAATGCTACCAGGCGTTGAAATTCGCCCGCCGCGTGATGCGACATGAGGAAGTGGTGATGGGTCTTGCGCCGATTGCACAATTTGCTACCACGGCTGAATGACGGCTAAGCCAATGAATCAGATGACTGGACCGCGTGGCTATGGTGCCACGCAACGGGTTCGCACACTTCGCGAACAGGAAGCCGATGTCTTCCGCCGCGTGAATTACGGTCTCAAGGCCGCCCTGAATGGCGATGCCATAGATCGCGCCCGCGCCGTTTCGGATAATCGGCGCCTTTGGCTTGCCATCGAAGCGGCGCTGGTCAATCCTGAAAACCTGCTGCCGGAAGTAACCCGCGTTGGCATTATGCGGCTCGGCCGCGGCGTGCAGCGGGAAATGGACAATCAGGAACCGGATATTGAATTCCTCATCAACATCAATGATCAAATGATCGCCGGCCTTTCCGGCGATCCGGGTTGAACCGCCCGCTTCAAATCATGCGCATCAGCGTTCCATCGCGCCTGATGGCGTGGTGGAACAGCGCCCCGCCAATATGCAGCGCGATCAGCACCACCAAAAGCCAGCCGCCTATGGTGTGGAACAGGGATAGGATTTTCGCTAGACTCTCCCAGGCTTCCATGAATTTCGGAAATTCGATGAAGCCCAGGTAAGCCGTCGCCCCCCGCATCGGGAAACCCCAGGCATTGGTCGCCATAAAACCAAGCAAGGGCTGGATGATCAGCAGCGCATAAAGCGCGTGATGCACCGCCGAGGAAGCAATGCGCATCAGCTTCGGCATATCGCTTGGCTGGGTTGGCGGCGGGCTCAGCCAGCGCCAGATCAGCCGGGCAACGGCAACAAACAGGATGGTCAGCCCCGCGCTTTCATGCAGCGCGTAAAAACCCATCTTGCTCGTATCCTTCACATGTTGGATGACAAAGCCAAGCGGCAGCGCCACCAGCATCAGGCTTAGCGTCACCCAATGAAACAGCTTTGCGATCGCGCCATATTGCCCTGCCGGATGCGCCGCATCCGTCCCCTTTGGCGGCAGGCCAGCCATGCCATCCATCGTACTCTCCTATCTTGTTGCACCCAGCATGGCATGAAGCCTGGTCCGGGCGCGAGGGTTTTCCCGCCATGATCGCCGCCCATGCGGATTGGAGCCTTGATCCCCGCAAGCGCTGGGTCACCCTTGCCCGACGCCAGGGCAGGCAATGGCAGGCCAGCGCCCCGCGCCTGGTGGGCGATCCCGCCGCGCTGGCGGCGCATTTGCTCGCGGATGGCGGCCGGGCGGCCCTTGGGCTCGACCTGCCGCTTGGCGTGCCGCGCGGCTTCGCCGCAATGCGCCCCGAAACCGGCTTTCCGGGTTTTCTGGCAGGACTCGCGGGAAACACCGCTTTCTTCGCGGTGTCCCCAACCCTTGATACCGTCTCCCCCGCCCGGCCCTTCTACCCGGCGCGCGGCATTAAGGGCATGACGCGCGCTGCCCATGCGACCGCACTTGGCCTGCCCGATGCTTCTGGCTTGTCCCGCCTGTGTGACCGCGCCACGGCGGAACGCCCCGCCGGCGCGCCAGTATTCTGGACACTCGGCGCCAATCAATCCGGCAAGGCCGCCATCAGCGCCTGGCGCGATTGGCTTGCCCCCGCGCTTGCCGCCGGGGCACCTTTCCGGCTTTGGCCCTTTGCGGGGGGGCTGGATGATCTGCTCCGCCCCGGCCAGCTTGCGATTGCCGAAGTCTATCCGGCGGAAGCGCTGCGCCATCTGGGGCTAAAATTGGCTGGGTCAAAACGCGCCGAGGCCCCACGCCGGGCGCTTGCCCCCGCGCTCTGCGATGCCATGGCCGCCCTTCACGTCACCCCCGATGCGGATCTGGCCGAGATGATCCAAGCCGGCTTTGGCACCGATGCGGCGGGTGAGGATCGCTTCGATTCGCTGATCGGCGTGCTCGGCCTGATTGGCGTGATTGACGGCAAGCGCCCGGACTTCATCCCGCCCGACCCGATGATCCGCGCTTGGGAAGGCTGGGTATTGGGCCAAACCGCCCTGCCATCTTAACCGAGCGGCACCCCGGCGGCATCCTTCGCCGTGCGGATCGTCTGCAAGGTCTGCACACGCAGCACATTCGCCGCCCCCGTCAGCCGCGCGGTCAATTCATTCTCATGCGCCGTATTGCGCGCCACAAGGCGCAGCAGGAAATCCCCGCCGCCCCTGATCATGTGGCATTCCCGCACTTCCGGCCAGGATGTCGCCAAAGCCTCAAAAGCATCGAGCACGCTTTGCTTCTGAGATTCCAGGCCGACAAGCGCGAAGAACATCACCTCCCACCCCAGCGCGGTGGGGTCGAGGTCTGCATGATAGCCGCGAATCACGGCTTCGTCTTCCAGCCGGCGCACACGCCTCAGGCAGGGCGGCGCGGAAAGATTGACGCGGCGCGCAAGTTCCACATTGGTGATGCGGCCATCGGCCTGAAGCTCGGCCAGAATCTGGCGGTCCAGGGAATCCAGGGCAGGCTCGGGGGTGGGGTTCTTGGAATTGGGCACGGCCCTTCATTGCTCAAAACCGTCTTGCCGCGCAATATCATTCCAAGATCAAGCTGCCGCAATTCCTTGGCTTGCCCCGCCGGGGCAATCATCCGATATCCGCGGCAGCAATTCATGGGTGCGGATCGTGGCCGAGACATTTCAAAGCAAGCTTCTCATTCTAGGTGCCGGGCCTGCGGGCTATACGGCGGCCATCTATGCGGCACGCGCGGGGCTTTCGCCCCTGCTGGTGGCGGGGATGCAGCCAGGCGGGCAGCTGACCATCACCACTGATGTGGAAAATTACCCAGGCTTTGCGGAAGCTGTGCAAGGCCCCTGGCTGATGGACCAGATGGCCGCACAGGCAACCCATTGCGGCACCAAGGTGGTGCAGGATGTGATTACCTCCATTGATCTGTCGCGCCGGCCCTTCCGCGCGGTGGGTGATTCCGGCGATGTTTATGTTGCCGAAGCGCTGGTGATCGCAACCGGCGCGCAGGCGCGCTGGCTTGGCATTCCGGGCGAGAAGGAACTGGGCGGTTTTGGCGTTTCTGCTTGTGCCACCTGCGATGGTTTTTTCTATCGCGGCAAGGATGTGGCGGTGATTGGCGGCGGCAATTCCGCGACCGAGGAAGCGCTATATCTTTCCAACCTCGCGCGCCATGTCACCTTGATCCACCGGCGCGATTCGCTGCGTTCGGAGAAAATTCTGCAACAGCGGCTTTTTGCCAAGCCTAATGTCTCGATCATGTGGAATACGCTGACGCAAGAAGTGCTGGCCGATACATCAGGCCGCATGCCGGTGGCGCGTGGGCTCGCGCTGCGTGATCGCATCACCGGGGAGGCGCAGGAATTGAAGGTTGATGGGGTTTTCGTCGCCATTGGCCATTCGCCAGCGACTGCGCTGTTCCAGGGCCAGATCGGCATGGATGCGGAAGGATATATCGAGACCACGCCCGGAAGCACGCGCACTTCCATCCCCGGCGTTTTTGCCGCGGGCGATGTGCAGGACAAGATTTATCGCCAGGCCGTCACCGCTGCTGGGACCGGCTGCATGGCGGCGCTTGAGGCGGAAAAATACCTCGCTGCGCTTGAAGCGGGCCACGCGGCGGCGGCCTGATGCCGACCGATTGGGACAAGCTTCGTATCTTTCACGCGGTTGCGGAGGCAGGGTCCTTCACCCATGCGGGTGACACGCTGAACCTGAGCCAATCCGCGGTATCGCGGCAAATCCAGGCTTTGGAAGAAGCGCTGAATGTGCCGCTGTTTCATCGCCATGCGCGCGGCCTGATCCTGACTGAACAGGGTGAAACCCTGAACCGCACGGTGCGAGAGGTTTTCGCGAAACTCGCAATGACCGAAACAATGTTGACCGAAAGCCGCGAACGCCCGGCTGGGCGGCTGAAAGTCACCTCCACCATCGGCTTTGGCAGCACCTGGCTGGCGCCGCGCTTGAAGAAATTGCTGGATATACATCCGGAAATCAGCGTGACGCTGCTACTGGATGATTCTGATTTGGATATCGCCATGCGGGAAGCAGATGTGGCGATCCGGATGCATGCGCCGCGGCAGCCGGAATTGATCCAGCGCCATATTGCGAGCTTTGGCTGGCGGATTTGCGGGGCCGCTTCCTATCTGAAGACTATCGGCATCCCACAACGGCCGGAGGATTTGGATGCGCATCGGCTGATCATCTATGGCGACTATCAGCCACCGATTGACAACATCAATTGGCTGGCTGAGGTGGGCCGGCGCCCCGGCACGGCGCGGCGCGCGGCGGTGGAGCTCAATTCCATGCCTGGCATGGTGCAGGCCGTGCGCAGTGGCCTGGGGCTGGCGGCGCTGCCGGAATATATCGGGGCGGAGCTGGATGAATTCGTCCAGGTGCTGCCGGGGGTGAAGGGGCCGAAGATTGAGGCCTATTTCGTCTATCCCGAAGAAATGAGGCATTCCAAGCGTGTAGCGGTGTTCCGGGATTTTTTGGTGGCGGAGTTGACCGGGGCGATTTGAGTATCTGTAACGGGCTTGTAGCAAGCCATGCGTTTTTTGCATGGCCGCGTAGTCGAGAACGGGAACCACAACCAGGACGAGAGCGGCTATAAATTGGGCATCCGAGATTTCGGAAGGGGTCCGTTGACCCCTCGTCTCCCAGACGTGAAGCCTCCCTGTTGACTTGGCCCGGAGACCTGATGGTTTTCGGGCCATTCTTTTTCCAGCGGTTGCTTTCCCCTTGACGCGCGCCGCTTCCCGTCCTGCCATGGCTGAAAATTCAGCCCAAAGGGCAAAAGGGGGAAGCATGTCAGGAACAACGCGCCGAAGCGCTTTGGGTTTGGGGGCCGCGCTGCTCGCCGCGCCGGCCTTGGGGCAGTCGCTATGGCCGACCGGCCCCATTCGCTTCATCGTCACCTTTCCGGCGGGCGGTTCCACAGATTTGCTTTCCCGCATCTGGTGCAATCGCATGGCGGAAATCACGGGGCAGCCCTTTGTGGTGGAAAACCGATCAGGCTCTGGCGGGAATGTCGGGACAGAGGCGATTGCCCGCGCCGCGCCGGATAGCAATACGATTGGGCTGGCATCGGTTGCTTCACTTTCCATTGCGCCAACACTCTATCGGCGCCTGCCCTTCGATGTGACGCGGGATTTTTCGTATATTTGCGGGCTCTGGCAATTGCCGAATCTGCTGATCACGCGGCTGGATTTTCCTGCCAATAGCGTCGCGGAATTGATCAGAGAGGCGCGCGCGCATCCGGGGCGCTATACTTTCGCAAGCTCCGGCGCGGGCACCACGCTTCACCTTTCCGGGGAATTGTTCAAGCAAATGGCCGGTGTTGATATTCTGCATATCCCCTATCGCGGTGGTGCTCCGGCGCAAATTGATCTGCTTGCTGGGCGCGTTGACATGATGTTCGGCAATATCCCCGAAGCGGTGCGCGCCTTTCGCGAAGGCAAGGTGAAGGCGCTTGGCGTCACGGGCCCTCAACGCAGCCCGCAAGCGCCGCAAATTCCACCCATTGGCGAATTCCTGCCTGGCTATGCCGTTACTTCCTGGGGTGGTGTGTGCGGCCCCGCCGGGATCGCGCCCGCCATCATTGCGCGCATCGCGGAACTTGGCAGGCAGGCCGTGGAAAGCCCCGAAGTGCGTCGCCGTTATGAAGAAGCCGCCGCCGAAGTTTGGTGGACATCGCCCGAAGCCTTGGCGCAATTCCGGCGCGAGAATGAGGAAAGCTTCGCGCCCCTGATCCGCGCCGCAGGCGCCGTGGTGGAATAAGTCTTGGCGCGCTTTGCACAAGCCAGCGCCAATGCCATATGGTTGATGTAGATAACGGGGGGATCAACCATGAAAAACACCATCACACGTCGCACCACCTTGGGCCTTGGCGCCGGGCTGCTGGCCGCACCCGCCCTTGTGAGCGCGCAGGGCAATTGGCCAACAGGCCCCATTCGCTTCATTGGGCTTTTCCCGCCTGGCGGGGGCACGGATATCCTTTCCCGCATCTGGTGTATCAAAATGAGCGAGATGACCGGCCAGCAATTCGTCGTCGAAAACCGCTCAGGTTCCGGTGGCAATGTGGGGACGGAAGCGATTGCGCGCTCTACCCCGGATGGCAATACCATTGGGCTTGCATCGGTAGCCCCACTCGCGATTTCGCCAACGCTTTATACGCGACTGAATTACAATCCGGCGCGCGACATCGCGTTGATTTCCGGGCTGTGGCAATTGCCGAATATGCTCGTTGTCAACAATGATGTTCCGGCGCGGACCGTCCCTGAACTGATCGCGCTGCTGAAGGCCAATCCGGGCAAATATGCTTTCGCATCGTCAGGTTCCGGCACGACGGTGCATCTCTCTGGTGAGATGTTCAAATTCATGGCCGGTGTGGATATGCTGCATGTGCCCTATCGCGGTGCGGCGCCGGCGCATATTGATCTGGCCGGCGGGCGCGTTCACATGATTTTCGACAATATCCCGCAAGCCCTGGCCTTGGCGCGGGATGGCAAGGTGCGCGCCCTGGCCGTGACGGGCGCGCAGCGCAGCCCGCAAGCGCCCGAGATCCCAACCATGGCCGAATTCCTGCCGGGGTTTGAAATCAGCTCCTGGGGCGGGGTCTGCGCGCCGGCTGGGATATCTCCGGCGCTGATCCGACGTATTAATGAACTCACCAAGCAGTCGCTCGAAACCGATGACATCAAGCGGCGCTTTCACGAAAATGGCGCGACCACCTGGTACACCACGCCCGAGGAATTCGTGAAGTTCCGCGCCGATAATGAAGCCGCCTTCGCGCCCTTGATCCGCGCATCCGGCGCCAAGGTGGATTGAGATATTCAGCGCGCGGTCATGTCAGGCCACGCGCCTGTTCCACGGCATTAGCGCGAGCAAATTCGCCATGGGGCAAAGCCCCATGATGCCGGCAAACATCAGGCCCGCGCCGACAAAGGCGGAAAGCGCATGAAAGCGCGGGTCTACCAGCGCGCCCAGTACCGCGCCCAGCAGCACCAGGCTGCCCGCGGTGATTTGCACCTGCCGCATGATCGGCAGCGGCGCGCGCTTGTCTTCCACAAGCGTCATGCCGACCGCCGCCAGCGCAGCAAGGCCGCCTTCCACCAGGAGCACACGGCAGCCAGGCGCGGCGGCAGCAAGCGCGCCCGCGTTCTGGGCCGTGCGGCTACCCGATTGGCAATGGAAAATCACCGTGGCCCCCGGCGGGATGCCAAGCGCCGCATTCCCCAGCCGAGATACCGGCAGATGGACAGACCCGGGCACATGGGTCCGCGCCCGTTCATCGGCTTCGCGAATATCTACCAGAACCGCGTCCCCCGAGACGATCAGGCCAGCGGCCTCGCGGGCGGAAATGGTTTCGGCTGACATGGCGGGGTTCCTTGAAACTCTCAACCAGCATATAAATTAGCAATATCTTATATTCAAGCGAAAAGCGTCAAAAATCCAGATCGGCATAATGTTCGGGTGGAATCAGGCCGCTGATCCGGTCTTGCAGCAAAGGCCGGAAGGATGGGCGGGATTTCACCCGCGCATACCAATCCTTGGCGGCATCATTCAGCGCCCAATCCACATCGCCAAGGTAATCCAGCGCCGAGAGATGCGCCGCCGCGGCCAAATCCGCGAGAGACAGCGCATTCCCCCCAAGCCAAGGCCGTGTTTCCGCAAGCCAGCCCAGGTAATCCAGATGCGGGCGCAAATTGGCATAACCGGCGCGAATGGTCCCGGCATCCGGATTGCCGCGCCCCAGAAGCTGCTTCATCTGTTTTTCAAACAGCAGGTTCCGCCCAACTTCCAGGTGGAACTTGCCATCAAACCACGCCACCAGGCGTCGGATTTCCGCCCTTTCGCCAAGCGAGCGCCCGAGCAGCGGCATATCCGGATAGGCTTCATCCAGATATTCGCAAATTGCGTAGGAATCGATGATGCAAAAGCCGTTTTCTTCCTGCAGCACGGGCACCGTGCAGGCGGGGTTGATGGCCAGGAACTCCGGACGCCTTTCCCAGACCCTTTCGACCCGAAGATCAAAAGGAATGCGCTTTTCCGCGAGCGCAAGGCGCACCTTGCGTGAATAGGGAGAGAGGGGGAGTTGATAGAGAATCCGCACCGCGCGCTTATGCCACCCACGGCCCCACGGCGCAAAGCACCGCCATGGAAAAATGGGGGTGCATCGCGTCAAAAAACATGTTGAAGTTCACCATACACGGGCGAAAGGCCTTGAATACCCGCTAAGGATGGGGAGAAACGCGCATGACACCGCCACTTGATGCATCCGCCGCGCCGCGCAATTCCGATTTGGAAGCGGCCCTTGCCGAAGCGCGGGAGAGCTATTCCCGTGCGCGCCCCAAAAGCGCCACCGCGCATGAGGCAGCCCGCGCGGTGATGCCGGGTGGCAATACGCGCAGCACGCTATTCTACACGCCCTTCCCGACCGCGATGAAAAGCGGCCAAGGCTGTTATTTGGAAGATATTGACGGCAACAACTACCTGGACCTCTGTGGCGAATATACCGCAGGGCTTTTCGGCCATTCGGACCCACGCATTCAGGCGCTGCTGCATCAGGTGATCCAGAACGGCATCAGCCTGGCCTCGGTTGGCGAGAATGAGGCGAAGCTTGCCGCCATTCTCTGTGCGCGTTTCCCCGCGTTGGAATTGGTGCGCTTCACCAATAGCGGGACCGAGGCCAATCTGATGGCGGTAGCGGCGGCGCGCGCCCATACTGGGCGGAGCAAGATCATCGCCTTCCGCGGCGGCTATCATGGCGGGGTAATGAGCTTCGTCACCGGTGGCAGCGTGGTGAATGCGCCGTTTTCGGTGACACTCGCCGAATATAACGACCTGCCCGGAACACTTGCTCTGATCCGCGAACACGCCGCCGATCTGGCAGCCGTGCTGCTGGAACCCATGATGGGCAGCGGCGGCTGCATCCCTGCCACGCGCGACTTTCTGGCGGGGCTGCGGGATGCCACCCGCGAAGTCGGCGCCATGCTGATTTTCGATGAGGTGATGACCAGCCGCCACACGGCGGGCGGCTTGCAGAAACTGCATGGCATCACGCCTGATCTGGTCTCGCTCGGCAAGTATATCGCGGGCGGCATGTCCTTCGGCGCCTTTGGCGGGCGGGCGGATGTCATGTCTGTTTTTGACTCTCACCGCCCAGGCGCCTTGGTGCATGCCGGTACCTTCAATAACAACGTCCTATCCATGTCCGCTGGTATGCTGGCCATGGGTGAGATTTTTGATGACACGGCGGCGGAGGCGCTGCGCAAGCGCGGCGATGGGCTGCGCGATGCGCTGAATATGATTTGCACCAAGCATGGTGCGGCCATGCAATTCACCGGCATTGGCAGCATGGTGCAGCCGCATTTCCGCCTGGGGGCCATCCTTCGCCCCTATACGGCCAGCGCACAGGAGGAAGGGCTTAGGGAATTATTCTTCCTGGATATGATGAAGGCTGGCATTTACATCGCCCGCCGCGGCATGGTGGCGCTCAGCCTGCCGGTGGGTGAGGCGGAACTCGCGCGATATATCGCGGCGGTGGAGGAATTCTGCGCTTCCCGCAAGCCGCTGATGGTGGCCGCATAGTCTCGGAGAGGTCGGTTTCCGGCGCTGCCGCGGCTGCCTGACCCAAATAGCCTGGTGCGGCTTTGCTCAGCCCCGGTTCTTGCGAGAGCCGAAACCGCTGGCCTCACTTTGCCGCCAACGGGATTCTTGCGGCAATTCCAGCGCCACACCGCGTTCGTCACAGGGGATGACATTGGTCTGCGGTATGTCGCTCACCATGGAAAGAGCAACGCCACGGGGGCGGGAATAGCCGGCAAGCTCCATATCCGGGGCGCCTTAGGCGGAGATACGCCGGACTCCTCCACATTCGCCCGCCTGCGCCGCTGGGGTTGGTCCGGGCTCAGCCCGCGTCAGGCGCACCAGATTCCCGACCTCAAGTATCGGGACAGGGCGCCCACGAGCGCGAAATTGCAGTTTCATTGGCGGTATCCCTGCATATCCTACATGAGAATAATTTCCTTGTTCGGTCTCCAAAACGTGACCGCTGGTAATCTCACATTAAAATGTCAGGATTCCGAGTAGGGACTTAACAAGTTTCTTGACTTAGGTGTTAGAATTTTGCAATATCATTTAACGCTCGGAGTGAATGCAATGATCAGCCAGCTAAACGTCTCCCAAATCCAGGTCAAGGATGGACTTCGCCCCCCCGCTGGAGCAGTGGGTGCCGATCGCCCTGCGGGTGCTGCGCCGCCGGAGCCCTCGTCTGAAATCGGGCCGCCGAATCCCAGGCTGCGCATTGACCGCGATCTGGGCATGGTTGTCATCGAATTCCGCGATTCCGTCGGCCGCGTGAGCGTAAGTTTGCCCACTCCTCGCGAAATCGAAGCCTACCGTGCTTCTGTTCTCTTCGGCGCCGAGCTGCCTTCTGACATCCGGGCGCTAGGTTTCTCGCCCGACAGTCCAAGCGCGGCTCGCCCCGCAATTCCCCTGCCTTCAGAGCCTGAAGCCCCGCCCGTTGCGCGGTCTGAGGGTGAGGCTTCTTCCGCCTCTGGTCTGATCAAGATCGCCTGAAGGCTGGCTTCGGCTGCAGGAGTAGAGTTTGGACTCTTTTGTCATCCCTAAGCTGACAAGATTGCCTCCATAACGCCTGTGGTGCAGGAAAACCTGCCGCGTTAGCCTCCTCCCTTAAGGGCGCATGTAGCGCCCCAAGTAGACAGGTGTATCAACCTTGGCGATCTCTCGTCGCGCCCTGATGGGTGTTGGTGCCGCAAGCGTGCTGGCCGCGCCGGCGCTGCGCGCGCAGGAAGCCTTCCCAAACCGCCCCATTCGCATCGTGGTGCCTTACCCGCCTGGCGCCATCAACGACATGCTGGCACGCTGGGTTGCGGATAAGATGCCGGAGGTCTTCGGCCAGCCAGGTGTGGTGGAAAATCGCCCAGGGGCGGCGGGGAATATCGGCACCACGCATGTCGCGCGCTCGGCACCCGATGGCTATACCATTGGCATCGGCAATATGCCGATCCTGGCGGTCAATCCCTTTGTCTATCCGAATATGGGCTATGATCCGCGCACCGAAATCAGCCTTGTTGGCATTGCCGCGCGGCTGATGAACGTGCTGGTGGTGAACCCGAATAGCGGGCTTACCAGCCTTGCGCAGATATTGGACCGCGCCCGCGCCCAACCGGGGAGGATGACCTTTGCCAGTTCAGGCAGCGGCAGCAGCCCGCATCTGGCGGGTGAATTGCTGAAGCACATGACCGGTGTGGATATCACCCATGTGCCGTTCCGCGGCGGCGCAGCCTCAGGCACCGAAATCATCGCCGGGCGCATAGATATGCTGATTGACAATGTGCCGAATGCGATTGGCCATATTCGCGGCGGGCAGATGCGCGCGCTGGCTGTCACTGGTAGCGCGCGGGATCCCGCTTTGCCCGATGTGCCCACCTTCGCCGAAGCCGGTGTGCCAGGATTCGAAATGTATCTTTGGTTCGGTTTCATTGCGCCACCCAATCTGCCGCCGGCGGTGATGGAACGGCTCTCATCAGGTATTCGCAGTATCGTTACCGAAACCGATGTGGCGGAGCGCATTCGCCGCCAAGGGGCCGAGGTGTGGCACAAGGACCCCGCCGACATGCGCGCGGCGATGGAAGCCGATATGGCGAAATGGGGCCCGGTGGTGCGTGCCGTTGGGCTGAAGCCGGAATGACGGGATCAGCCGCCCTTGCAATCGGCGCTGGGTATCGGAAGATGGCCTGTCGCCCCTTGCCGGGCGCATAACCAGAAGGGGTGGAAATGTTCTCTCATATTTTTGTCGGCGCGGATGACGTGGCCGTTTCCAAGAAATTCTACGATGCCGCACTGGGCGTGCTTGGTGTCGCGGAAGGCAAGATGGACCCGAAAGGGCGCGTCTTTTACCGCACGCCGACCGGCACGCTTGGCATCAGCAAGCCGATTGATGGCAAAGCCGCCAGTGGCGCCAATGGCGGCACGATTGGCTTTGCCTGTGACAGCCCAGAAAAGGTGAAGGCCTTCCATGATGCGGGCGTGGCCAATGGCGGCACCAGCATTGAAGACCCGCCCGGCTGGCGTGAAGGCGGCGCGGTGCGGCTGTATCTGGCCTATGTGCGCGATCCGTACGGCAACAAGCTTTGCGCGCTGCATCGCGGCGGGTGAACATCAGGGCGTGCCAGTCGCGGCACGCCCTTTTCTCTCGGTTGTTTTAATCAGTCTTTATACTGGCAATGCGTGCCACTTCGGCCCCGGCAGGCACTTCTTCGCGAATACGCGCCGCGAAGGCAGCGGATCCCAGCCTTTCCGGGCGCGTGGCTTGAGTGCCAAGTTTTTCGCGGAATTCTGCCGTGCCGGTCACGGCCGAAGGTCGCTTGCCATGCGTTCGACCATTGATTTCAGCCAGGTGCAGGCTCATCGCTGCGATGTTGCAAAATGGCAGCGCAAAGGCTGCCCCGCTGCCCTCCTGCGGACAGACAGCGCCAAAGATATAGGTCTAGGCGTAGTGCTGGTCCTCCGGTGCCGAAGGCGAGGTGCCGCGCCGCGCCCAGCGGCGGGTGATGCCATTCTTCTGCCCGACGCGGGCTTCGTCGGCGAACCAGACCTCTATTGCATCAGCTTCGCAGCCCTGCTCGCGGGCGATCCCTGCCAGCGTGGCAGGGAATTTTTTTTGAGCATGTTGCGTTCACATGGGTTCACGCAACCCGCTCTACATTGTTGTTTTTCGAGCATCTTCACGCGTTCAGCTGAGTCCATCTGAACGCGATCTGCTCTAAAAGCATCAATGGCACCGATCGCCTGCGCATGATGGCGCGGGGGCGCCGAAAGCCTCCGGCAGCCCATCGCGCGCAATTACCGGCTCAGCGTTTGCACCGATACCGAGACGCGAAATTCCTGCCACAGCCGATCTACCAGGGTGACGGTTGAAGCCCAGCCGCAGCAACCGGAGATCGGCAAACCGATCCGGCGCATGAGACGTTCAGACAAGCGCCAGCATGATCAGAAAACTCAACATATAGAGGTATTTGATACTATGCTTCGATGCTGTCCGGTTGGTCTTCGCCCGGCCTTTGCGGCTTGACGGGCGGGCGCGGCGTTATCGCTCGTAAGCCCGGCGCAAATATGAATTTCGCGAAAATCCAATTGAAATAGTGCTTTCGGTGCTTTAAAGCTAGATTCACTAACTTAAGGCGTAAAGTTTCGTCAAGGAATAGTTCATGCTTCGGTTTTCCAGACACCTTGTTGGCGCGTCAGCGCTTGCATTGCTCTCGCAAGGCGCCTCCGCCCAGAATATCCAGGGGGTCTATCTGGGCGGCGCCGTCGGCGCGATTTGGCAGGAAAAGGATAAAGGTTTGGCAGGCCCTAGCAGTTTTTCGGTGGATTTCTCCACCGGTGCTGTTGGCCTTCTCAGTTTGGGTCATGGCTTCGGCAATGGGTTTCGGGTTGAGATTGAGGGCTCGTTCAACAGCAGTGAAGTGGATTCGTCCAATGTTGCAGGTTCAGCTGCGAATGGCAGTGGCCGGTACCAATCGGTCGCCCTTATGGCGAATGTTCTTTATGACCTCGACCTCAGGCTCATTGGCCTCGATACTCGGGCAATTGTGCCTTACGTCGGTGTCGGCCTTGGTTATCACATCGGAATCACCGACAATGTTCGCCTGAGCAAATCAACCACCAACATCACGTCGGATGGCGATGGTGGAAGGTTGGCCTATCAGATCATTGCTGGTCTGTCCTTCCCAATTGCCTCGGTCCCGGGCTTGGCGCTCACGACGGAATATCGTTACTTCATGACCGATATAGATAATGGGCCCGAAATCACGTTTTCTGATTCAGCTTCTGGCAGAAGCACCATTAACAATACCATGTTTTCCTATCACGCGGTTCTTTTGGGGCTCCGCTACGCCTTCAACCCTGCACCCGCTGTTGCCGCCGCTGCTGCCCCGGTGGCCAGCGCGCGCACCTTCCTGGTCTTCTTCGATTGGAGCAAGGCAGACCTGACGGATCGCGCCCGCCAGATCATTGGTGAGGCGGCTTCCGCGCGCGGTCAGGGTGTGACCCGCATTGAAGTGAATGGCTTCACTGACCGCTCCGGTCCTGCCGACTACAACGTGCAGCTTTCGATCCGTCGCGCCGATGCGGTGGCCGCCGAGCTGGTGCGCCGTGGCGTGCCGCGCAATGAAATCGTCACGCGTGGCTTTGGCGAGGAAAACAACCTGGTGCCGACCGCCGATGGTGTGCGTGAACCGCAGAACCGTCGCGTGGAAATCATCCTGAAATAGGCTTTCGGTGCACGGCAAAAGGCCGCTGACCCCGGATAGGGCGGCGGCCTTTTTGTTGTACCATCCAAGGCTTGTCAGCGGCTGATCAGTCGGTCATTGCAGTGATCCATGCGGCCTTTGCTGATCGGATCGGAAATCTATCGCGGCTCCACCTATGGGCCGAAGCATCCGCTGGCGATTCCGCGGGTTTCAACCACGCTTGATCTGATCCGCGCGCTCGGTTGGGTGACGCCCGATCAATATCATGAAAGCCCGCGCGCTTCCGCGGAACAACTGCAACGCTTCCATCACGCCAATTACATCGCGGCCCTGATGCGCGCTGAGGAGATGCAAAGCGTCAGCGCCGAGGATCGGGAGCGTTTTCGTATCGGCGCCGATGGCAATCCGGTCTATCGCGAAGTGTTCCGACGCCCCGCCACCAGCGCGGGCGGTGTCTTGCTCGCGGCCAAACTAACTGCTTCGGGTGGGGTGGTGCATGTGCCGGGCGGCGGGACGCATCATGGTCGGGCCGATCGCGCTTCCGGCTTTTGTTATGTGAATGATGCGGTGCTAGGGTTGTTGGCATGGCGCGATCAGGGGCTGTGGCCGCTGCTTTATGTGGATATTGACGCCCATCACGGTGACGGCGTGCAGGATGCCTTCCATGACGACCCGCATGTCTTCACGCTTTCCGTGCATGAGGATGGGCGCTGGCCTTTCAGCGGCGGCATTGGCGACAGGGCGGGCGGTCATGCGGCCAATATCCCGGTGCCGACCGGCTTCAATGACAGTGAAATGGCCTGGGTGCTGCATGAAGCGATCCTGCCCATCGCACGGCGCCTGCGGCCTGCCGCCATCATGCTGCAGTGCGGCGCCGATGCCTTGGAAGAAGACCCGCTATCGCGCCTCGCGCTTTCCAATAATGCGCATCGCGCGGTGGTGGCCGCACTCATGGGCTTGGCGCCGCGGCTGATCGTGCTGGGTGGCGGTGGCTATAATCCCTGGAGCGTGGCGCGTTGCTGGGCCGGGGTTTGGGGGGCGCTGAATGGTCATGCTCTGCCCGAACGCCTACCCCAAGCGGCCGAGACCGTGCTGCGGAGCTTAAGCTACCATCGCGCCGCCGGGCGCAACCCGCCGGAGCATTGGTTCACCACCCTTGCCGATCCGCCGCGCCCGGGTGTCGTGCGCGCGGTGGTGCGCCGTGCTGCGGCAGCAACGCTTGAGGCGCCTGCTGGTCCCGTGTCATGAAGCCCCTTATGCAAAGACGTTCCCTGCTGGCGTTTGGCGCCCTGCTGCCACTGGCCACCCCCTGGGCCGCCCTGGCGCAACCGGGGGTGGATCGCCCTCAGCCGCGCTTGCCAACTGAGCCGCTGATTTTTGAAACCCGCGATGGCCGCCGGCTGGCCTTCACGGTGGAAATGGCTATGCAACCCGAACAGCAAATGATCGGCCTGATGTTCCGCCCGGAAGTCAAGCCGGATGAGGGGATGCTGTTCGATTGGGGCGCCCCGCGCGAAAGTTCCATGTGGATGCGCAATACCATCACGTCATTGGACATGGTGTTCATCGCCGCTGATGGGCGG
>VYKX01000149.1_pt1 | contig 18933 bp, 17 predicted proteins | sample 5114471 | NCBI WGS metagenome assembly VYKX01 (sample SAMN12291785, study PRJNA351875) | freshwater metagenome | isolation source: freshwater lake | place: USA: Michigan, Gull Lake | collected 2013-08-08
CGCTGCGGTGTGCACAGGCAGGCAGTCTCTGCATGGCGAAAGCAGGCCGGCTCGTTAGCATGGCTTGAAGGAGGCGTCATCCATGCCCATCCCGCAGGCGATACGGCGGCGCGGCTTTCGCAAGTGGTACGAGCGCGAGTTGCTGGTCGGCCACTCGCATCTGGTGCTGCTGCTCTTCTGCGCGCTCGCCGTGGTGGGCGCGATGGAAGTCTTCTGGCGCCAGCCCGGCGGTGAACGACTGCTGATGGTCGTCAGCGTGCTGGTGTCGGCCGGTATCGGCGTATGGGCGCTGCGCCGTTACCTGTTCGTGTTGATGCGGGCCGAGCTCATCGCCAACCAGGCGGTGTGTGCTGGGTGCAAGGCCTACGGCCGCTGGGTGGTGGAAGAGCAGGCTGCCGGTGATGAGGCCACCGGCCGTTCAGCCCACATGCGGGTGTGCTGCCGGAGCTGCGGCGGGCGCTGGCTGATCGAGTGGTGAAGGCTGAATGACCGCCGAAGAAAGAAGGCCCCACTTCGACCCATCCTGAAGCGGGCCTCGACCACGGTCGAGCAGCCGCCCTCACCGGGTCCGACGCTCACCGGTCCTGCAGCACTTCCTTCTCGGTGCAGGGCCCCGGGACAGGCGCTAGACCCATCCGGCCCGACGCAATCGACGATAGACAAAGGCGCATCCCAGCGCGGTCGCGGCAACGGCCAACGGATAGCCGGCTTGCCACTTCAGCTCCGGCATCCACTCGAAGTTCATGCCGTACAGGCTGAAGACGACGGTGGGGATGGCCAGGATCGCGCCCCAGCCCGCCAGGCGCTTGACGACCTCGTTCTGGTTGTTGGCCACGAGCGCCAGGTTCACCTGCATCGCCGTGGTCAGCATGTCGCGCATGCCATCGATCAAACCCACCAGCCGCGAGACATGATCCTGGACATCACGGAAATAGGCTCGCAATTCCCTGGGGATCAGGTCCTCGTGCAGTCGCATCAGCTCGGCGCTGATCTCCGCCAGGGGCAGCGCGGCGTTGCGAAGTTCGAGGAGATTGCGCTTGAGCGCGTACAAGCGCTCGATGACGAGCCTGTCGAACTGATCATTGGAGATGTCGGTCTCGATCGCATCGAAGTCCTGCTCGAACTGGGCGACGACCGGTTGGTAGTTGTCGGCCACGAAATCCAGGATCGCGTAGAGAGCGAATCCCGGTCCCTTCGGCAGGTCCTTCGTGCTGTCTTCGCAGTGCTGCAGCACCTGCGCGAAGCTCGATGACGCGCCGTGGCGCACCGAGACCAGGAAATTGGTTCCGACAAAGAGGTGCGTCTCTCCGCAGGTCACATGACCCTCTTGCAACAGGGCCGTCTTCAGCACGATGAAAAGCGAGTTGCTGTACGCCTCGATCTTGGGGCGCTGGTGGGCGTGGTGCGCGTCTTCGATGGCCAGGTCATGCAGACCGAAGGCCTGCTGGATCTTTCGCAGCGTCGCGTCGTCCGGCTCATGCAGTCCGAGCCACACGAACGTGCCGGCCTGCTTGATGGCTTCCCCGATCTCGGCGATGGGGATGTCGCCGATCCGCTGTCCGTCTCGATAGACCACGCTGTCCACGAGAGATGTCATTGCCTTGGCCCTCCCGTGGACTCAAGCGGCGATCGTCCGCACCAGCGAGTGGCGCATGAGGATCCGCCCCCGGTCGGTGCGATGCCGAACCGTGCAGCTCACATCGGCGCCACGGCGCCCCAGAAGGCAAGGCCGGAGGGCTGATGCCGCGCTCGCGGCATGGCGATCGCCCCACCATGCCCATCCCGTCGTTGGGCTGCCGTATCGTGTGTCGCAGCGGCTAGCCCGCAAACGCTCTCCGCTCTGTCGAGCTCCCTTCCATTCCCTTCACAAACAAGGAACACCGTGAACACACTGTCGCTTCAGTCGCTCAGGCAATCGATCCGTCCGGCTCTCGCAGCCATCCTGCTTGCAGGCGCCGCCGCCTCCGGCTGGGCCGCCGAAGTGAAGCTGTCGGGCGACCAGGAAGTGCCGCCGGTCACGACCTCGGCCACCGGCGTGGCGAAGATCACTGTCGCGGCTGATGGTGCGGTGTCGGGAACCGTCACCACCACCGGCGTGGTCGCGACCGCGGCGCATATCCACATCGGCGCAGCCGGCAAGAACGGTGGCGTGGTGGTGCCGTTGACCAAGACCGGCGACGGCGTGTGGTCGGTGCCCGCGGGTGCGAAGCTCGATGCCGATCAGCTCAAGGCCTACCGGGCCGACGAGCTCTACGTCAATGTGCACTCCGAGGCGCACAAGCCCGGCGAGATCCGCGGCCAGCTCAAGCCTTGAGTCGCAACTGCTCGAAGCCGGTCAGCTCGTTGACGGCATTCACCCCGATGTCGGCGACCGCACAGCCGCCTTCGAGCACGAACAGCGTCGGCCGGCCCAGAGCTTGTCGACGAGGCCGGTGGCAGCGCCCGGGAGGGCGCTTATTGGGCGCGAACTCACGGCCTGCGGTGCAAGAATCCCCGGCCCACGCCGTGCCACCGACGCCATGAATCCATCTGCGCTTCCCACCGACCTTGCCGAGCGCTTTCGCAGCGAGGGCGTGCGCGACGTCGAATGCATCTTTCCCGACGTCTCCGGCTACCCGCGCGGCAAGCTGATGCCGGCGACGCGCTTTGCGGCGGGCCACGAACTGCGCATCGCGCAGGCCATCTCGATGCAGTGCGTCACCGGGGACTATTCGTACGATCCGATCTTTCCCGATGCCGATCCCGACGTGCGGCTGGTGCCCGACGCCAGCACGCTCAAGCGCGTGCCGTGGAGCAGCGTGCCGAGGTACCTTGCCATCCACGACTGCGTGGAGTTGAGCGGCGAACTGTGTGCGTTCGCGCCGCGCTCGGTGCTGCAGGCGGTGCTGGCGCGCTACGCAGCGCAAGGCCTGCATCCGGTGGTGGCGACCGAGATCGAGTTCTACCTGACCGATGCGCTCACCGACCCGGCCCAGCCCCTGATGCCTCCGCGTGGCCGCAGTGGCCGCGCCGAGGCGGGGCAGTCGGCCTTCAGCCTGAACATGCTCAACGAGTTGGCCCCGTTCTGGGACGAGTTCCACGCCGCGCTCGACCAGTTGGACATCCGCGCCGACACCTGGATCCACGAGGTGGGTCTGACCCAGTACGAGGTCAACCTGATGCACGGCGACGCGCTGGCCGCCGCCGACCAGGCCTTCCTGTTCAAGCTCGCGGCCAAGGAGGTGGCCGTCCGGCACGGCCTGAACGCCGTCTTCATGGCCAAGCCGCTGGCGGGCGAGGCCGGCAGTTCGATGCACCTGCACCAGAGCCTGGTGGATGGGCAGGGCCAGAACGTGTTCAGCGCCCCGGACGGCAGTGCCACCGCGCGCTTTGCCCATTACATCGGCGGGCTGCAGCGGTACACGCCGGACCTGATGCTGGTCTACGCGCCCTTCGTCAATTCCTACCGCCGTTACGTCACCGGCAGCCAGGCGCCTGTCAACCTGCACTGGGGCCTCGATAACCGCACCACCGGGCTGCGCGTGCCGATCAGCGAACCGGCCGCGCGCCGGGTCGAGAACCGCATCGCGGGTGCCGATGCCAACCCGTACCTGGCCATCGCCGCCACTCTGGCCGCCGGCTTGGCGGGCATGGAAGAGCAATGCACCCCGACCGACGCGGTGGACGGCAACGGCTACGACCACGCGCACGGCCTGCCGCGTGATATCAACGCGGCCCTCGCGCAGATGGCGGCCAGCGACAGTGCCCCGCGCCTGCTCGGCGCGGCGTTCGTGCAGGCCTTGCTGTCGGTCAAACGCCTCGAACACGACAGCTTCCTGCGCGAGATCAGCGCCTGGGAGCGGCGCTTTCTGGTGGCCCAGGCCTGAGGCGTTCCGCTGCAGGGCTCGCGGTCGGCGTCGACAGGAATCGCTTTGCCGTGCCGGATGCCGTAAGGCGGCCAGCGGCAAGCCGCCCCGACGTCGAATGAGCCCGAATCGACGCAACCCTGCAGCACGTTCATCTCAGCGATGAAACCGGCGACGAAACGGTTGGCGGGCTGGTCGTAGATCTTGGTCGGCGAGCCGACCTTCTGCATACGCCCACCGTTCATCACCGCCATGGTCTTCCAGCGCCTGCTGCGACTCGCCCGCAGGCACGGCCGCACGACGCTCGGCCAACTGGCCGTGCCTCATCGAGCGGGGCAGCCGCGGGGTGGACCCTACCGAGCACAACCCCATGGCGCCACGCAGGACGAGTTCCCGCAGGCCGGACGGCGCAGGGAGCGAGGCCCTGTCGACCCGCGTCGTCAGAAGACGTAGGCGAAGCGCAGATTGAGGTTGTTCGACACGGCGCGGTTCTCGCCGCTGAGCCCCCTCTCGTAGTGCAAGGTGATGTGACCCTTGTCGAGAGCGTGGAACATCACGCCGAAGGCGCCGCCGACTTCGTGATTGCTCGGGCTGCCGCCCTTGGCCCGCTGCGTTTCGTAATCGAGGCCGACGAAAGGTTCGATGAGATCGGACACCCGGTAGCCCAGCCGATTGTTGATGTAGATCGTGTTGCCTATGCGCGAATCGTCATCGCCTTTGCCGAACAGCGTCGTGCCGACGTTGCCCGTCCAGTTGATCTTGTCGAACTGGCCGTCCCAGAAGACCGAGGCGATCGCGTTCCAGCGCTTGCCGCCACCGACCTTGCTGTCGCCCAGCGGAATCTGCACGAAGAACATGTCCGTACCGAGGGTCCAGTTGGGTGCCGGTTTGATCCAGAAGGCAGGGCCTACGATCGGATCGGCGATGCCGCTGGCGCTGTTCGCACCCTTGCCATCGATATCGCGAACACCTACCTTGGGCACGATCAATTCCATCGCGATGCCGACGTCCGGCACGAACTCCCAGAAGTGCACGAACTTGGAGAGTGAAACGAGGGTCTCGGTCTTGCCGGTCTTGACCCGGTCGCCGCTCGAATTCCACTTCTCGTCGGTCCTCTGAAGCGTCGAATACTCGACGAACACGTTCCACGGCTTCATGCCGCTCGGGTCGGGAAGCGCGTACTCGTGGGGGCCGATGAATCCGCGCGTGATCTGCGCTTGCGCCGGGGTGGCGGCTAGGCAGCAGACCGCCAGCGCGGCGGATGACAGGATCTTCGAGGTACTGGGGAGGCATCGCTGGGACATGGTGATTTGCTCTTTCTCTAGGGTTTGGACAGTGAGATGAGGAATTTCGGGCGAACGAATCCAGCCTCGGTTGCCCGAAGGTCCTGACGGATGGCCGACGAATCGGCCGGGGGGAAGGCCTGAGCGCTGGCGCGACTGCGATGCGCGGCGGCTCAGGCGGATGGGGTCGCTACTGCGTCTGCAGGTACACCACTTGGGTTTCGGTGTATTCGTACAACCCGTGCTTGCCATCGGCGCCACCGATGCCGCTCTTGCGGCGGCCGGCGTGGAAGCCTTGCATTGCTTCGAAGTGCTCGCGGTTGACGTAGGTCTCGCCAAAGCGCAGGTCGCGCACGGCCTTCATTGCCGCGTTGAGATCCCGGGTGAAGATCGACGACGTGAGACCGTAGTCGGAGTTGTTGGCCAGCGCGAGTGCCTCGTCGAGGCTGTCGACTTCGCGGATGGGCAGCACCGGCCCGAAGATTTCCTTCGTCATGACGTCCATCTCGTCATTGCACCCCGCCAGAACCGTGGGCTCGTAGTGAAAGCCAGCGCGCTCGGCAATGCGTCCACCGGTGCGCACCTTCGCGCCCTGCTGCTTCGCGGACTCCACCATTGCTGCGACCTTCTCGAGGCCGGCCTGGTTCATCAGCGGGCCCATGTGCAGGTTGTCGTCGGTCAGCGGATTGCCGTACCTCGTCTCGGCCATGAGGCGGGCGACCGCGTCGACGAATCTGTCGGCGATACCCTTCTGGACGTACACGCGTTCGGCCGCGTTGCACACCTGCCCGGTGTTGAGCACGCGACTGTTGAACAGCGCCTTGGTGGCAAGATCGAGATCGGCGTCATCGAGCACGATGGCAGGCGCCTTGCCGCCGAGCTCGAGGTTGACGCGGGTCAGGTTCTTGGACGCGGCTTCCATGATCTTGATACCGGTGCCGACATGCCCCGTGAACGAAATCAGACCCACGCTCTTGTGCGCCGAGAGAGCCGCTCCCGTCTCCCGACCGCCCGTGACGAGATTGAACACACCGCTGGGCAAGCCGCATTCGGCCAGCAGTTCGGTGAAGTCGAAGGCGTTGAGGGGCGTCTCTTCGCTCGACTTGATGACGATGGTGTTGCCGGTGACGAGCGCCGGCGCCATCTTGCGGGCAATCAGGAAAAACGGAAAGTTCCACGGCAGGATGCCCGCGACCACACCGATGGGACGCCGATAAAGATAGATCTGCTCGCCCGGCCGGTCGCTGTTGAGGATTTCGCCTTCGATGCGGCGCGCCCATTCGGCCATGTAGTCCATGTAGTTGGCGGTGAAGTCGATCTCGACCTCGGCCAACGGCAGGATCTTGCCCTGCTCGAGCGACACCCGTCTTGCCAGGCGCGTCTTGTGCTCCCTCAGCTTGACGGCCACGGCGCGCAGGAAATTGGCGCGCTCGATGGCGGGCCGCCTCTCCCAGGCAGGCTGCGCGGCTCGCGCAGCGGAAACCGCATGGTCAACATCTGCGGCATTCGAGTCGGGCACGGTGGCGATCAACTCAGTCGTCGACGGGTTGTAAACGCTCAACGTCCTGGTGGACGCTGGCCTGACCCACTCTCCGTCGATGTAATTGCGTTCGAAGTTGTCCATGCTGTCTTCTCCTGGGATGAGGCGGTGGTCAGCGGCCGCGTTACTTCTGGACCTTGAACACGACGACCGTGCCGCCTTGGGCCACGGACTTGACCTTGCCGTTGAGCGTGTCCAAGCCGTTCTGCATGCGCTGAGCGTCGACGCCCCAACCCGACTGCACGGCGATGTACTGCTCACCATTGACTTCGTATGAAGTCGGCACGGCGACCACGCCCGAAGGCATCGTCTGCTCCCAGAGCACCTTGCCCGTGGTGGCATTGAACGCCCGGAAACTGCGGTCGCTGGTGCCACCGGCAAAGACGAGATTGCCGGCCGTGGTGAGCAGGGGGGCCCAGAAGTGGTTCTCGAACTTTTGAGTCCAGGCCATCTTGCCGGTCTTCAGATCCCAGGCCTGCAGCTCGCCGATGTGGCTGGGCTTCTTGCCGTCCTTGTAGCGCAGGCTGCCGAGCACTCCCTCGATCGGGTAGCCGATGTAGAGATCGCCCTTCTTGTACTTGGTCTCCTCGGCGGCCGGCAATTCGGCGCACAGGTTGTTGTTGGCCGGGATGTAGAACAGACCCGTCTTCGGGTTCCACGCCTCGGGTGGCCAGTCCTTGCCGCCCCACAGCGACGGGCAGAAGGTGACAGCCTTGCCCATACCGGGCGTCTTGGCAGGGTCGTAGGTCGGGCGGCCGGTCTTCGGATCGATCGACGTGAACACGTCGTTGTGCACGAACGGCTTGGCGTCGATGAAGTTGATCTTGCCGTTCGGTTGGCGCTCCAGCATCCAGAGATAGCCGTTGCGCCCCGCATGCACGGCCGCCTTGACCTTGCGGCCCTTGATCTCGGTGTCGATCAGCAGCGGGGCGGACACCTCGTCCCAATCCCAGGCGTCGTTCTGGTGGTACTGGTGGTGCCCCTTGATCGCGCCGTTGCTGACGTCCAGCGCAACGACCGAGGTCGTGTAGAGGTTGTCGCCTTTGCGGCCCTCGGTGGGCCACGGTGCCGGGTTGCCGGTGCCCCAGTAGGCCAGGTTGGTATCCGGGTCGTAGGTGCCGGTGATCCAGATACTGCCACCGCCGTTCTTGTGCGTGTCGCCAGGCCATGTGTCGCCACCAGGCTCGCCGGGCGCCGCCGTCATGAAGGTCCGCCAGGCTTCCTTGCCGGTCGACGCGTCATACGCCGCCACGAAGCCGCGAACGCCGGTCTCGCCACCGGCGGAGCCGACCATGATCTTGCCCTTGGCCGCGAGAGGCGCAAGGGTGATGTACTGCAGCGCCTTGTAATCGCCCACGGCCACTGACCACGCGACCTTGCCGGTGCGGGCATCGAGTGCGAACAGATGGGCGTCGACGGTGGCCACATAGACCTTGTCCCCATAAAGCGCGACGCCGCGGTTGGTCGGGTGCAGCTGGAGCAGGCCGGGAGGCAGGTCCTTCTTCCAGCGCCAGAGTTCGATGCCGGTCGCGGCGTCGATGCAGATCACCTGCGCGCCGGGCGTGGTGACGTACATGTAGCCGTTGTTGACGATCGGTGGGGACTGATGGCCGTCGGTCACGCCGGTGGCCAGCGACCATGCCATCTTCAACTTGCCGACGTTCTTATCATTGATCTTGTCCAGCGGGCTGTATCCCCAGCCGGCGTAGTTGCCGCGGTACTGCAGCCAGTTGGACGGCTCGGGGTTGGTGAGTCGCGCATCGGTCACGGGGGTGTAGGCCCCGAGTTCGGTTTCGGCGTGGGCGATCACTGCGCACGCTGCGAGAGCAGCGGCCGCGAGCAGGTTCAGTTGTCTCTTCATCGTTCGTCTCCTTGTGCTACAGAGGTCAGGGTCGTGAGTGAATCAGGGCGGGGTCCCGCCTGGGCTTGCAGTGAACGGACCGCCGATGACGAGCAGGTCGCCATCGAGCTTGAGGGGGATCGCCGGAAGCGGCCGCGACGCGGGGCCTCCGACGACAGCAGCGCCGTCGAGCAGCGCGAACTTCGACGAGTGGCAGAAGCAGACGAGGACCTTTTCCTTGGACAGCCATGTCTTCACGTCGCAGTTCTGGTGCGTACAGATCGCCGAATACGCCACCACCCCGCCAGCGGAAAGGGCCCGCGTCGCAGGGGTCATCTCTTCCTCGGGCAGACGCATGAGCACGATCTTGTTGAGGCGTGAGTCATCGCGCGCCGTGTTGCTCGACAGGTCGAAGGGGAAAGCCAGCACGGGCTTGCCAGTCTTCAAGTCACCGACGCGAAGCGGCTGCGGTTTGCCCTCGGCGTCTTCTTCGACAAGGCGGTCACCGGCCACCACTGCCGCGGCGGGTGCCGCGGACAGGCAGAGCGGCGCGGCCATGCTGACCGCGGCGATGCGGATCACCCGCCGCCGGGCTGGGTCGATTGCCGGTGCACCTGAGCATCCGCAGGGGTCGACGTGGTTGGTGGGAAGGGGATTGTGAGATTCCATGGGAATCAATGTACTCTGCATTCAGAGTTCATCTTTGAGGACAAACCCGCAAAACGCACCAGAAAGCCGTCCGCCTCGGCCACGAGCCGGTGGCACACACGAACCTCAGCGCGGCGCGGAAACGGACTCCTCGGCATGTGCTGCAGCGAGCAGTGCCCGCGGATCGAGCCACACGACGATGGCAGTGAAACTGACGCATGCAAAGACCGTGGACACGAGCACGGCGCGCGACAAGCGGCCTGCCTCGGCGTGGAAACGCTCGCCCAGCATCGGCACGTTGCTGGCGCTGGGCAATGCGGCCACCAGCACGAGTACCGCGGCTGCGAAGGGGTCGAGTGGCGCGCCTGCGGCGATCGCGGCCTGGCCGACCGCGAGCACGAGCAGCGGGTGCACAACGAGCTTGGCTGCTGCGACACCAAGGGTGTCGCGCAGCTCCGCCCGGCTGCGAGCCGTCTTGACCTGGCTGCGCGCGAGGGCGGCCCCGAGCGCAAACAACGCCACAGGCGAGGCCGCGGCGGCCAGCATGTCTACCGTTTGCTTCAACCATGCGGGCAGCGCAACTCCAGCGACGGACGACAGACTGCCCAAAGCGATCGCCCAGGGCAGCGGGTTGACCAGCATGCTTCGGGCAGCGTGTGCAAGGGGACGGCGTGCCGAGCCAGCGTCGGTGGTTCCTTGCAGCTCCTTTCGACCGAGTTGCGACAAGGCGATGCAGAACGAGCTGGTCAGGACCATGTCAATCGTCAGCGCCACGATCGCCGGGGCCGCAGCGGCATGCCCCAGCAAGGCCACGAGGAGCGGCACACCCACAAAACCGCTGTTCGGGAAGGTGGCCACCAGTGCGCCGAAGGCCGCGTCGTTCCAGTTCAATGCCCGCCGGCGGGCCACGCCGGTCGCGATCGCCACCATGACCACGGCACTGAAGAGGTACACCGCGGCGACCGAGGCGTCCATCAACTGCGCGATTGGAGTGGCTGCGCTGAAGCTGAAGAGCATGCTCGGCAAGGCGAAGAACAGCACGAAGGTGTTCATCCCCGAAATCGCCTCGAGAGGCAGGATGCGCGCTCGCGCCGCAGCCCAGCCAAGAAGAACGAGTGCGAAAAACGGTGCCGTGATCTCTAGAACTTGTTGCACGGCCCTGACTTCAGTGGCGCAGGCACGCCTGGCGCCAACCGGCCTCGGCCATCCGGCGCGCTCGCGCGCCAGTGGCCTGCGCGTCGCTCGCCGCGGCATTGCCCTGCATCGACCGGGCGAGGATGCCCTGCAGGATCGCCGCCATGCGGAACATGTTCAACGCCATCAGGTAGTCCATGACCTGCGGGCTCACCGCCGCGACCCCGCCAGCAGCCACGTAGCCCGCGAGGTGGCTCGACTCGTCAGGCAGTCCGAGCCCAGCTAGGTCGTGGCCCTTCAAGCCTCGAAACTCGTCGGGCGTGACGCGCCAGGACATCAGGTGGTAAGCCAGGTCCGCGAGCGGGTTCCCGAGGGTAGAGAGCTCCCAGTCGATCACCGCCAGAACACGCGGCTCGGTGGGGTGGAAGATGAGGTTGTCAAGACGGTAGTCCCCGTGCACCAGCGTGCTGGGCTCGTCGTCGAGGCCCGGCGGCAGGTGCGCAGGCAGCCACTCGATGAGCCGCTCCATCGGCTCGAGCGTGCTGGTCTCGCTGGCGCGGTACTGGCGCGTCCAGCGATCGATCTGGCGCGAAAGGTAGCGCTGCGGGCGGCCGTAATCGGACAACCCGACGGCCGCCACGTCGATGCGATGGATCGCCGCGAGCGCAGCCACCATGGCCGCATAGATCGGGCCACGTTTCGCGGGGTCGAGGTCGGGCAGCGATGGCTCTGCGAAGACGCGGCCCTCGACGTAGCCCATGACCACGAACGTCGAGCCGATGACCGCCGGGTCTTCGCAGATCGCGTGCATCGCCGGAACGGGCACGCCGCTGCCGGCCAGTGCGGCCATGACCCGGTATTCGCGATCCACGGCGTGCGCCGATGCGAGCAGCGCGCCAGCAGGTTTGCGCCGCAGCACCCAGCGGTGGTCGCCGGCTTCCAATCGGTAAGTCGGGTTTGACTGGCCGCCGGCAAGGGGCTGCACACGAATGCTTCCGTGGAAGGCCGCGACGTTCGCACGCAGCCAATCCGACAGGCGGGTGATGTCGGCGTCGTTCAAAGGCTGCTCACTAGATGACCACCATCGATGGCCAGCACGCTGCCGGTCATGAAATGACCGGCGTCACTGGCCAGCAGCAACAGCGCACCGTCAAGGTCGGGGGCCTGGCCGAAGCGCTTCTGCGGAATGCGCCCCATCAGCTTCTGCCCTGCCTGTGAGGCGAGGAAATCGCCGTTCAGTTCGGTCGCCACGTAACCCGGTGCAATGGCGTTGACGCGAATGCGGTGCGCCGCCAGTTCGAGCGCCATGGCGCGTGTGAGGTGCAGCACGGCTGCCTTCGAAGCGCAGTACGGTGCCACTCCCGCGACGACGCGTTCGCCAGTGATCGAAGCGATGTTGACGATCGACCCGGGCCGACCTGCGGCGACGAGACGCCGTGCACCCTCCTGCGCGACCAGCCACACGCCCTTCAGGTTGGTGTCGAGCACGGAGTCGAAATCGGCCTCGCTCTGCTCCATCAGTGGACGCGACACGGCAACGCCTGCGTTGTTGACGATGATGTCTGCGACCAGGCCCTGGCCAGCAAGCAGGTCGAATGCCGCCTGCACGCTGTGGCGCTGCGTCACATCCATCGGCAAGGCCAGCGCCTCGACCCCCAGGTCGCGCAACTCGGCGATGAGGTCGCTCAGCCGGTCCAGGCGGCGAGCGGCGACGGCCACGGTGGCACCCGCTTGCGCGAGCGTTTGGGCGAAGTGCCGCCCGAGCCCGCTCGATGCCCCGGTCACCAGGGCGACGTGCGCGTCGAGCCGAAAACTGGGCAGAGTCATTTCATCTCGCCCTTCAGGATGCGTTTGGCCAGGCTCCAGCGGTGAACCTCCGAGGGGCCGTCATAGATGCGGAAGGCGCGAATGTCGGCAAAGATCCGCGCGACCACCGTCTCCGAAGTCGTGCCTTGCCCGCCGAGAATCTGCACACAGCGGTCGGCCACGCGCCAGACAGCCTCCGACACCAGCACCTTGGCGCGGCTGGACTCGTGCAGTCCGAGGCCGCCCTGGTCGAGCACCCAGGCGGCGTGCCAGATCGCCAGCCGAGAGGCATGCAGATCCATCTCGTTGTCGGCGAGCATGAAGCCGATACCCTCGTGCTGCCCGATGGCCTTGCCGAACGCCTGCCGCTCTCGCGCATATGCAGTCGCGATGTCGTGCGCCCGCCGCGCCGCACCGAGCCATCGCATGCAGTGCGTGAGCCTCGCCGGCGACAGCCGCACCTGTGCGTTGCGAAGCCCCTGCCCCACCTCGCCGAGCACGTCGTCGCGGTGCACCCGCAAGCCGTCGAAGCGCACGACACCGTGGCCGCCGGGGAAGCCGTGATCAAGCGTGTCCATGATGCGCTCGACCACGATGCCCGGGGCGTCCATCGGGCTGAGGAACATCGTCGCGCCCAGGTCGGGCACCTTGGCCATGACGATGGCGAGACAGGCTCCATCGGCGCCGGTGATGAACCACTTCTTCCCGCGGATCACGAAGTGGTCTCCGTCGACCTCGGCCGTCGTGGCAAGCATCGACGGGTCAGAGCCCGCACCCGGCGGGGGTTCGGTCATGCAGAAGCACGAGCGGATGTGCGCCGCGGCCAGCGGCCGCAGCCAGCGGTCCTTCTGGGCCGGATTCGCCACCACCTCGAGGAGGTGCATGTTGCCCTCGTCCGGGGCGAACACGTTCATCGCAACGGGGCCCAGCAGTGAGGTTCCCGCCTCTTCGAACACCACCGCGCGCTCGACATGCGACAGCCCGAGCCCGCCATGCTCAGGAGCAACATGCGGCGACAGAAGACCGGCCGCACGGGCGCGCTCAATCAGATCAAGACGCAGGCTCTCGTGAGGGCCGTGTGCACCCTGACGTGCATCACCCTCGAACGGGATGACCTGCTCGGCAATGAATTGCCGCACACGCAATTGCAGTTGTGCGAGCGCAGGCGGAAGGCTGAAATCGATCATGGTGTGAAAGCTCTCGGATGGTGTTGGGTCGGTAGGGATTGGTCGCAGGCCGGGTCAGCGATTGCGCCACGCGCGCTCGGCGTCATCCCACGCCTCGAGCGCTTGCAGATCGGGCACCCAGGCCAGCCCCGACTTGGCGTCCGACGAGGCAGCATCCGGTGTCACCAGCACATCCAGAAGCGCGGGACGGCCTTCGGCGAGCGCCGCCTTGGCGCGACCGATCGCGGCGGGGAGATCCTCGGCGCGCTCGACGCGTTCGCCGAATGCGCCCAGGGCCCGTGCCAGCGCGGCGTGATCGGCAAACTGCAGCCTCGTGCCGACGACCTTGCCGTGCGACTCCTGCTGGTCGCGCACCTCGATCGCCCAGCTGCCGTTGTTTGCCACCGCAATGAGCATCGGAGCGCGGTGTCGCACAGCGGTGTCCAGTTCCATCGCGTTGAAGCCAAACGATCCGTCGCCCGTCGCGACGAGCACCATGCGACCCGGGCAGGCCAGTGCCGCTGCAACGCCGAACGGCGTGCCGACGCCGATGCACCCCAGCGAACCGGGGTCGAGGTAGGTCCGCGCCGGCAGGCCGACGCGAGCGAAGCTGAGGAAGTCGCCGCCGTCGGCGACGACCACAGCATCAGGCGGCAAGGCTGCGCGCAACGCAGCGACGAGGCGATTGGGGTGCATCAGCCCATCGGGGCCAGGAGCAGCCTGTGCCATCGAGGTCAGCAGCTTGTCGGCGCGGGCCAGGTGCTGACGCCGCACATCCGCAGCCCACGTGCGGTCGGTGGCCGGTGCACGGTCGCCCGCCTCGGCGAGCATGGCGTGAAGCGCGTCGGACGGCGTAGCCAGAATCTCGGCGGCACCGCGTCGGTTGTCCCGCAACTCGGCCGCGTTGTCGGCGATACGCACGAACCGCGCTTCGCCGAAGACAGCAGGTGAGCCGTAGGCGAGTTGAAAGTCGAGCTTGCGCCCGACGGTGACGATGACGTCAGCCTGTGCCATCACTGCGCCACGCATGGCGGCCACGACCGACGCGTGCTCTTCCGCAACGAGGCCGCGGCTCTCGCCCGTGTCGAGGTAGAGCGCTCCCGTGCGGTCAAGCAAGGCCCGCAGTTGCGGGCCAGCGCCGCGTGCGCCGCGTCCGGAGATGACCAGCGGCCGGCGAGCAGACCACAGGACGTCGACCGCTCGTTGCACTGCTGCGGGGTCGGGCAGAAGGCGTTCGGGTGCCCGCCTGACGAAACGCTCGGGCAGTTGTGTCGCTGCCGAAACATCGGCGCGCAGGACGTCGACCGGAAAGTCGAGGAACACCGGCCCGGGCTCGCCGCCCCGCCCTCGCGCGCGTTCCACCGCTTCGTCGAGTTCCTGGAGCACGAGCTCGGGGTCGCGAATGGTCCTTGCATAGCGGGTCAGTGGGCGCACGAGGTCGGTATGCACCATGTCCTGGAGCGCGCCTCGGTTTTCCTGCGGACGCGGAGGCGTTCCGGACAGCACGAGAACGGGTGCCCGCGAGACATGCGCGTTGGCGATTCCGGTCATCGCGTTGGTGACCCCGGGTCCGGCGGTGACCAGAGCGACCCCCAGCTCACCCGTCAGCTCGGCGTGGGCGTGCGCCATGTAGACGGCTGCGCGTTCGTCGCGCACATCGACGATGCGAATGCCTTCGGCATCCAGTCGCATCCACGTCGGCATGATGTGTCCGCCACACAGGGCGAACACACGGTCCACCCCTTGCGCCTTGAGAAAACGGGCGATGAGCGCTGCGGCGGAGCGTTGGGTGACGGCGGGTTGTGTCATGGGTCGTCGCAATCTGGGTAGTTACGGGTGTTTCAGGCTGAACTCAGAGTGCTACAGTTCGGTCCCTCGTACTGTACTTCGTATTCAGAGTTCTATACACTGTAGCAAACGGGAATCAACACCATGAACCAATTGCTGACACTCGCAGATGCGGTGGCCACCCACGCAAGGCTGACGCCCGACAAGCCTGCGGTGCGCGACTCGAAACGAAGCCTGACTTACCTACAGTGGCACGAGCGCGCAAATCGACTGGCCAACGCGCTTCTCGGCATCGGCCTCACCAAGGGCGACCGGGTCGCCCTCCTGGCCTACAACTGCGTGGAGTGGATGGAGATTTACGCGGCTCTCGCCGCCGCGGGCCTGGTGGCGGTGCCGATCAACTTCCGCCTCACTCCAGCTGAAATCTCGTTCATCGTCAAACACAGCGAAGCGCGGGCGGTCATCGCACAGGAAGATCTCGCCGAAAAGATCGACGCTGTGCGCTGCGACCTGGCCATACCGCCCAACGCGTTGATTGCGTTCGGTCGACGCAACCCCGCGGGCTGGGGCTCCTATGAGCAAATGATGTCTGGCGCCACGGGACGCCCCCCGACGATTCAGGTGCTGGCGTCACAAACGAGCGCACTGATGTACACGTCCGGCACGACCGGCAAGCCAAAGGGAGCCGTTCGAAGCCACGCGGGAAGCACACTGATCGCGCTGGCGACGGCGCTCGAGATGCGCTTCACTCGCCATGACACAGCGCTTCTGGTGATGCCGATGTGCCACGCCAATTCGCTGTACTTCAGTCATACGTTCGTGCACCTGGGTGCGACCTGCGTGATCGATGATCGCCGCAGTTTCGACCCCGAGGCGCTGCTGCTGACGCTCGCCAGCGAAAAGATCACCTTCACCTCGCTGGTACCCACGCACTACATCATGATGCTCGGGCTTTCGGCCGAGGTGAAGGCGCGTCACGACGTGAGCCGGATCGACAAGCTGATGATCTCGTCGGCGCCTGCACGCAAGGAAACGAAGCTCGCGATCCTCGAGCACTTCCGCAACGGAGGCCTTTTCGAGCTCTACGGCTCCACGGAAGCGGGCTGGGTCACACTTTTGCGGCCTGAGGAGCAGATCGACAAACTGGGATCGGTCGGTCGGGAGTGGATGGGCTCCGCGCCCATCCGCCTGCTCGACGCGGACGGCAAGGAGGTTCCCGACGGTTCGGTGGGCGAGCTCTACTCGCGCACGCCATACACGTTCGACGGCTACTGGAATGATCCGAAGAAGACATTGGAGGCCTTCCGCGGTAACTGGTGTTCCGTTGGCGACATCGCCCGGCGAGACTCCGAGGGCTACATTCACCTCGTCGACCGCAAGAGCAACATGATCATCAGCGGTGGCGAGAACGTGTATCCGTCGGAAGTGGAAAGCGTCCTCGGATCGCATCCGATGGTCAAGGACGTGGCCGTCATCGGCTTGCCTCACGACAAATGGGGTGAGGCCGTCCAGGCCGTGGTGGTGCTTCACGAGAAATCCCGCATCAGCGAGGACGAACTGCTGGATTGGTGCCGAGGTCGCATGGCGGGATACAAGCGACCGCAAGCCGTACGCTTCATCGCCGACAGCGAGATGCCGCGCACCGCGACGGGCAAGATCCTCCACCGCGCGCTGCGTGATCGCCTGGGTGTCTCCGTGGCGCAGCGATAAACTCGACCAACCTGTTCCGAGTCCTCCATGAAGACGCTTTCTACCCAACCCAATCTCGTCGAGCAGGTGCGCGACGCCATCCTGGAAGAGATCTCCTCCGGCGGGTTGGCGCCGGGCGACCGCATCATCCAGGAGCAGATCGCTCAGGCGCTCGGCGTGTCGCGGCAGCCGGTGCAGCAGGCGCTCGCGCTGCTGCGCAATCAGGGTGTGCTTCGCGACGCACCGGGCCGTGGCCTGATCATTTCCCCGCTCGACCCCGACCATGTGCGCCACATGTACGACATCCGGTCGGTCATCGAGGGTCTGGCCGCTCGTCGAGCGGCAGAGCTTGGAGCCGAACGGGCGGCCAAGGCGGGTCCGGCGCTGATCGAGGCCGGCCGCAAGGCGGTGGCGGCCGGATCCGTGTCGCGCATGATCGTCGCCGACATGAAGTTCCACGACTTCGTCTACGGCCTGTCGGGCAACCCGCTGATTGCGCCGGCTCTAGAGACCCACCTCACCCACGTGCGGCGCGTCATGGGTGAGGTACTGGCACGCGACGAAAAGCCGCGCGACATCTGGGACCAGCACGAGGCCATCCTGGGTGCCATCAGCACAGGAGATGGCGAGCTCGCCGAGAAACTGGTGCGGGGGCACCTGATCGAGGCCGCCGGCTTCATCTTGGCGAGGCTCGACGCCCGCAGCGCCAGCGCAAACGTCTGAAGCAGATCAAGGCGGGCGTTGTTCCCCGGGATCCCGGCCTGTCAATCCTGCGGCTGCCCCACCGGACAAGGCCAATTGTCCGAGCGTTGTGAGGCCGCGCCGTACCCAGTGGGCCGGCCCAGAAGTCGAGAAGTGAAGCCTCAACGCCCCAATGTGCATGACGCGATCTACGACTGCTTTGTCGCGGCACTGGCCGAGCAGGCCCGCGCGCTGCTCGTGGGAAGCGGTCTCACCGAAGTGGACATGGGGCCGATGGCGAGTGAGCGCGAGCGCAACCGCATGGAACGCATCGTCGAGCGCGCGCTGGCGCAAGGGGCGTGGCTGGTGTGCGGAGGCCACCCGATCCGACCGAGGGCTGGTTCTGAGAGCCCACGGTGCTCGAGGTCGACCACGCGCACGACATCATGCACGGCGAGAACTTCGGGCCGCTGGCCCCGGTGGCTCGGGTGCACAGCCTCGACGAAGCCATCGAGAAGGCCAACGACTCCGAGCTGGGCCTGGGCGCCAACATCTACACCGCCGATCTGGCCGAGGCCTGGCGCGCGGTGCACGAGATCGAAAGCGGCATCGTCTGGGTCAACACCCCGCTCAACGACAACGACGCGGTGCCCTTCGGCGGAGGCAAGCTCACGGGTTCGGGCCGCGAGTTGGGGGCCGAAGGTCTGGAGCAGTTCCGCCGATCGAAGATGGTGATGATCTCGCCCACCGCCGAAGCCGATCCGGAGTGGTTTCCGTACCCGGCTGGGGACACGTTTAGGAATCAGGGGTGAACGCTGCCAGCAAGTCGCCGTGGCGTCGCCTCGCCCACTGCCCGGCAAAAGATTGGTTCGCTTCAAAACGTCCTGGCCGCAAGAGGCCGAGAACTCGACGAAGCGCCTGAACGCTGCGACAACAGCCGCAGGAAAAGAAAACGGGCCGCGAGGGCCCGTGGTCGTTTGATGTCTGGCGGAGCCGGAGGGATTCGAACCCTCGATGCAGGTTTTGCCCACATACTCCCTTAGCAGGGGAGCACCTTCGGCCACTCGGTCACAGCTCCGCAGACAGGCGCGATTCTAGCGACGTGCCCTGCCTCGAAGGCACGCTATTCGTGGCGCGCCGTTCTTGGCTCAGGCAGGCGTCTGTTCCAGCTCGAAAGCCTTGTGAAGCGCGCGCACGGCGAGCTCCATGTACTTCTCGTCGATGACGACGCTGGTCTTGATCTCGCTGGTGGTGATCATCTGGATGTTGATCCCCTCCTCGCTCAGCGCGCCGAACATGCGGCTGGCCACGCCCACGTGCGAGCGCATGCCGATGCCGACGATGCTGACCTTGCAGATCTTGGGGTCGCCGACCACCGACGACGCACCGGTCGCAGGGAGCACCACCGTCTTCAGCAGATCGAGCGTGCGCGCGTAGTCGTTGCGGTGCACGGTGAACGAGAAGTCGGTCTTGCCGTCGTGCGACACGTTCTGGATGATCACGTCGATGTCGA
>VYKX01000473.1_pt1 | contig 18925 bp, 20 predicted proteins | sample 5114471 | NCBI WGS metagenome assembly VYKX01 (sample SAMN12291785, study PRJNA351875) | freshwater metagenome | isolation source: freshwater lake | place: USA: Michigan, Gull Lake | collected 2013-08-08
ATAGCGACTCTTGTTCGGGTGTGGGGTAAAATCGAAACGAGTAGGCTTTTTCCATGTCTCACATTTTAGCATATATTTGGTAAATGTGTTAATATTTAACAGTAAAGCCGTCGTGAAACGACGGGGTTTCAGACCCAAAATTTTCCATGAGATGCTATGGCAAGCTATAGACTCAGACAAACAGGGATATGGGGAATATCACCCTCACCCTGAAAGCCTAAACTCGGACTGAATAAATGATTGAATACATGGATAATTTTAACCCCAAATTAACGGCTCTGGCTCTTGTCTTGAATGTCGAGGAAAATCTCGAAGATATTTTTCGGAAAATAGCTAGTATGAGCGCTCATCAATTGCGAGCGCGGCACTGTTCAATTATGTTAAGCTCTCCACAGGAATTAAAAGGGGAAATTACCGATTATCTAGAAGTTTTTGCCCATTATGATGATCTATCACCTTTGGCTGATCAAGAAATAATTAAACTCGATCAAGTTATTGCCGACAGTGTAGCGGCCACAGGGAAACCTTTACTAATTAAGGATATCACTCGATCGCCATTTTCCACTGCAGCCCCTTATCCCAAAAGATCAAATAATAATAGTTTTATCTCCGTACCGATTATCCTAAACGAGCAGGTAATCGGAGTAATTAATCTCAGTTTTCCCCTAGACAAAAAACATTTTGAACCATTAGATTTAGAAATCTTGCAGTTATTCGCTCAACAGGCTGCCCAATCCCTGCAAATTTTTCATTTGCAAGGGATGTTAAAATCTCGTTTTGTGGCTATGGCAGTGACTAGAGAAATAGCAGAAATTCAGTCCGAACATTTGATCGCTGTCCCTCCTTATCCCCCGAAATTAGCCAAAATTGTCGCTAAGGCTTTTTTTAAAGAATTAACTCAGGCCGGTTTTGGAACCCATCAAGTTATTGAGATTGCTAATGAGGTTTTGAATTTACTACAAAAGACCCTTAATAAACATAGAAATCGTCTGGAAGGAAAAGATTGAGCGCTAGTCAAGGGTTAAAACCTATTAACCTGCCACCCCTGTGCAGTCCTAAGAAGTAATTGAGATAGTTAACAGCTTAATTTACTGATTACCGCTGCCGTCCTGCCGTCCTAATTCATAGACACCACAGGCAACACAGGCGAGAATACCGACACTAATCGGCCAACTTTTTCCTAAACTAATCTCGATTAACCAATCGGAAAAACCGCCGACAATGAGAAAGGGAATAATACTAAAGATAGAGGCATAAAAAGCATTTTGGGATTCTCTGGCGACGCGAGTTTTTTCAAACTCCTCTAGGGAAGTATAGAGGAAACGCTCGGCAAAATTAAACCAGCCATAGAAAATTTCTATAAACCAATTTCGCACCCCAGCTAACCCCAGATACAATGCTAAAGACCAGAGACAGCTACCGGCAATAAAGGCCGGGGAAATATTGATAGTGAAGGGCAGAAAGTCGATTACCATAAATGAGAGCCACAGAAGTGGTAAATTTGAGTGAGCGGCTTGATCGATCTTAACAAGTCTTGACCCTTGCACCAAAAAGTTGACATCCTCACCGCCGGGGCCGGACGGTGATTTCCAAACCTGACGATTTGGGTTTCTGTTTGGGGTTCCTTACCGGGTTTCGCAGCTGCCTTGACAGATTTACCCCCCTCTGGTCAACAGGTCGCCACCAAGACTGGGAAAATGGGGAAATGGCGAAATTCAACTAAAACCCCTTCGCTGTGATTTCTCTGTGTTCTGACATGGAGAGCTTTATTGTTAACTAATCTTACACCGCCCAAGGTGCGCCGCAATAGCGACTCTTGTTCTGGTGTTGGGTAAAATCGGTAGCGATCGGCTTTCCCCATACCTGACGTTCTGGCATATATCCTGTAAATGCGCTAGTATTTAACAGTAAATCCAACCTAGAACGGCGGGGTTTCAGACCCAATTTTTTTGATGAAAAGTTTTTTTAAGAAACCTTATCGGTTAGGAATTTTGATGCTTGTATCGACAAGTTTAATGGCCTGTAGCGCCTTAAACTATAGCTCTTTTACGGAACTCGTGCCATCTTTCTCTCCCTCTCCCTCTCCCTCTCCTTTAGATGCGGCAACTTTACTTGTTTTAGAGAATAAAATCTATCAACAGGTCAATCGCTATCGTCAATCTCGTAATTTATCTCCCCTACTGTTAAATCGAGCAATTTCGCAACAGGCAAGATTACATAGCCAACGTATGGCCGCGGGTTTAGTTCCTTTTAGTCATCAAGATTTTGACAAAAGAGCGCAAACTATTGGTGTTTCGGTTCCCTATCAAGCGGTGGGGGAAAATGTGGCAGTTAATCAAGGTTATGATGACCCGGTAATGATTGCTGTGGATGGCTGGATTAAAAGTCAAGGTCATCGGGAAAATATGGAGGGAGATTTTGATAGTACCGGGATTGGAGTAGCGACGGATAATCAAGGCAAGTTATACTTTACTCAAATATTTCTAAAACGTCAATCCGCTCCCGTTTCTACTAATCCTCTTAGCTACGATCCTATCCAGAATCAATCTTTTTTAATCACCCTCGAAGAAAACACTAATTATCAAGTTAATCGCTACCGAATTTCTCAAAATTTACCGCCCCTACGTCTCGATGCTCGTATTAGTCATGAAGCTCGCTTATTTAGTCAAAAAATGGCCCATAAACAGGCTCCTTTTAGTCATGATGGTTTTGAGGGAAGCGTCAAGGCAGTACAAAGGAAGATTCCTTTAGAAAAAATGGACGAAAATTTGGCTTTTATGAAGGGATATCCTGACCCCGTTAGCGTTGCCGTCAAGGGTTGGATTAATAGCCCCGGCCATCAAAAAAATATGGTTGGTGATTATAATCTCACCGGTATCGGTATCGCTAAAAATAATGTTGGTGAATATTATTTTACACAACTTTTTGTTAAAAAGCGTTGACAAAATCCCCCCAATGATATTTTAATTTAATTACCAGTTTTTAACATCAGTGATCAGTGATCAGTTATCAGTTATCAGATTTGAGTTATCAGATTTGAGTTTTCAGTGGACAGTCTTAAGTAAGGAGTATTAAATGGCATTAACAGTGCTGTCTTTTTACTGATTACTGATTACTGATTACTGTTTACTGATTACTGATTACTGATTACTGTTTACTGATCACTGAAAAAAGCTCTCCTAACCCCTAACTATATGAACTTAGATAATTTTCAAGTGTGCGATCGAGATTTAAGCGATGACCTATTATCCCGTTATTTAGGGGTTAATTCGATCGCTGTAGATACAGAAACTATGGGATTAATTCCAGGGCGCGATCGACTGTGTTTAATTCAACTCTGTGATCCCAGTGGTTTTGTCACCGCTATTCGCGTTTTTAGGGGGCAAACAGAGGCTCCTAATCTGAAAAAGGTCATGGAGGATGAGCAGATAGAAAAAGTCTTTCATTTCGCCCGTTTTGATGTGGCTCAATTGTCCCAAACTTTTGCCATTGCCACTCAACCGATTTTCTGCACCAAAATCGCCAGTAAACTGGCTCGGACTTATACCAGCAGTCACGGTTTAAAAAGCCTCGTGCAGGAATTGGAAGGCATAGAATTAGACAAAACCGCTCAGAGTTCTGATTGGGGAAATGCCGCTAATCTTACCCGACAACAACTGAGTTATGCTGCTAACGATGTGCGCTATTTATTGTCAGTGCGAGATAAATTAATTGTGATGCTGCAAAGAGAAGAAAGATGGGAATTAGCCCAAAAATGCTTTAGTTGTATCCCCATCTTCACCGCTTTAGATTTACAGCAATACAAAGATATATTTGAGCATTAGTCGGCAAAAGTTACAGCCTATATTTTGCCAATAATACCAAATCGGTTTTTAATAGTATGATTGACTCCCAATCGAACCTTAAAAACCCAGTTATGGATTATTTCTCCCCACTCCCCACTTCCCCACTTCCCCATTTCCCCCCGCAACGCGCACGAAGTGGTCTCCCCACTCCCCTCACTGATTACCGACAACTGAAAATGCTCCCTAGGGCTAAAAGCTGCCAAGATCACAAAAAAGACCGCTATGATCGAAAATAGAAATCATCGTCATTGGTAGAGAATAGGTAAAAAATCTATGACATCTTATGCGGCCTCCTCTGCACGAGCCGAAATGAGCGAACTTCGGCGCCTAAAAACCCTACTACCGCCAGAATTACAAAGTTGGGTAACGGTAGAAGGTTCCACAGAGGTTAACCCCCCCCTGATCCGTTGTGAAGAAATTGGCAGAGATGAGGTAGAAATTCAGATAGATTTAGCCAAATGGGAAAATTTAGCCATTGATCAGCGTAATCTGCTCTTTTGGCATGAAGTCGCCAGGATTCAAAATGATAGTATTCCCCGGGAAGGCTGGGAAATGGCCGCCCTCGCTATTGGCTTAGGTGGTGCAGTGGGGGAATTATGGGTACAGGATGGGTTATTATTGCTTTTGGCTATGGGATTATGTGGGATTTCCGGTTATCGTCTCTGGCGCAAAAATAATGGCGATAAAATTCTCAAAGAAGCGATCGAAGCTGATGAAAAAGCGATCGCCATGGCCACCCGTTTCGGTTATTCTCTCCCCAACGCCTACAAGAGCCTAGGCAGTGCCTTTAAAACCCTAATTGAACAAACCCCTAACCGTCGTCTGCGTAAGCGTTATGAGACCCGTTTAGATGCCCTGAGAAAGGGTGCAGCCAAAGCGAAGGCCCAAACCCAAGGCCGTCCGCCCCTAGGTGAGATTCGTTAGCCGATAATCACAGGTAATCTCTGACATTACCCATTGGTATTTGCGGAAAAGTGTAGTAAACATTTAAGTAGGTCATCAGGCCTTGTTCATCTATCAAACCACCTCTTTGTGTCGATGACTTCCCAAATTCCTGAAACACGTTTTCTGATCATTCCGATGGAGTATCCGGTTTTGCGGATGCCGGATCGCTTGACTGTCTTGGAAGCAGTACAGTTCAAGGATCTGTTTCACCATCTCATCGCCCAAACACCCACTCCCGAAAAAGTCATTCTGGATCTGAATGCCACTCAATTTATGGATAGTAGTGGTGTGGGTGCTTTAGTCCATAATCTCAAAGCGGCCAGGGCAGAAAATATCGAGTTAGTGCTGGCTAACGTCCATCCCCCAGTGATGGGGGTTTTATCGATTACGGGACTAGATCAATTATTCACTTTCCAAACCTCCCCCCTAGCAGCCCAAGAAAAGAGCTTTACTGCCAATGAAAACCATCTACCGGAAACCCATCCCTCGATTCGCAGTTGGTTAAAGCGCGGTCTTGACATTGTTGGTGGGATCGTGGGTTTATTAATCACGGGGGTTATTTTTGTCCCCATTGCTATCGCTATTAAGTTAGACAGTCCCGGTCCAATTTTTTTCAGTCAAACCCGCTGCGGTTGGTTGGGAAAGGAATTTAAAATTCTTAAGTTTCGTTCCATGTGTGTGGATGCAGAAGCACTCAAGGATAAAATCCCCAATCAAGCGGAGGGAGCTTTTTTTAAAAATAAAAATGATCCGCGGATTACCCGGGTAGGAAAATTTTTACGTCGCACCAGTTTAGACGAATTGCCCCAGTTTTGGAATGTGATCACCGGTGAAATGAGTCTTGTTGGCACTCGTCCTCCCACCCCCGATGAGGTGGAACGCTACGATGTTCCCCAATGGCAACGTTTAGATGTAAAACCCGGTATGACGGGAGAATGGCAGGTGAATGGTCGCTCTCGGGTGAGTAATTTTGAAGAGGTAATTCAACTAGATTTGCGCTATCAAGAAAATTGGAGTTTAGGCTACGATCTACAACTGATTTTTAAAACAATTTTGATTCTCTTTCAAAAAAACAGTGGTGCCTTCTGAAGTCTTAAATTCCCCTTCTTTCCCCCTCCAATTCCATCTACAAGTCCAGACGGAATTGGCAGCTTTAATCCCAGTCCTACAATGGTTTGAATCTCACGGCCGCTCTTTTCTACCCGACTCGGTGCTTTGGCAGTGTAAGGTGGCTTTAGCAGAAGGATTTACTAATACTGTCCGTTACGCTCACCAACATTTACCACCGACTACACCGATCGATCTAGAATTAACTTTAAAGTCCCATTCTCTAGAAATAAGAATATGGGATCACGGTCAATCTTTTGATCTGCAAGCAAAACTTGATTCTCTACAACAACATCCCCTCGCACCTTTGGAAATGGAAAGCGATCGAGGATTAATTTTTATGCGTTCTCTTACTGATACTTTACAATATATCCGCACTGGCGAAGGGAGAAATTGTTTAATTCTCCAGAAAAGTTTTTAAGTCAATTTATCCCCTGCTAGAAACTCCGTCCATGGCACAGGTTTCCAGACGAGAAAAAAGAATTATGCCACCCCCCACACCCCACACAAGGGTGGGGAGATGTCCCCAGGGTGCTTTGAGAGAGAAAGTAATTTGATCGTAGTATAACCACTTGTTATTAACTCGCCAACCGACTTTTGTTCCAAAAGCGTTCCATTTTTGTTGATCATAATTGCCGCTTCCTCCCAAACTTTCATAGATTCTTTTCTGAACAGATATACCGAATTTTCCCTGACTATATTTTAACCAGAGTTGATTGATAGTGGCTAAATCTTCACAGGGAAAGTTATCTATGTCTTCTATCTTAAGATATTTTTCTTTAGTTTGATCGGCAACTTTTAAGAATAGATTAGCCGTTTCTTGATCTGCCTCTTGCCATTTTTCTTGCGCTAAGAAATCCCGTAGGTTAGTGTAATCAATTTCCTTGGCACTTTTGAGGTTAATTTCCTCCCTGGTGGCGGCTGGAAAAACTGGCAAAACCGTTTCTTGAATTGTATTCTGTGATCGGGGTTTTGGCGGAATCACGACGGCTAATTTTACTGCTAACTCTTGCAGGACTTCCCCGGCTGATTGATAACGTTTTTTGGTGCCAAATTCAATTAATTTATCTAAAATTTTACCTAATTCAACACTAACAGGATTATTAATCAGGTGCTGTCTCCATACCCATTCATGTTCACTCACATCGAATAATTCAAAGGGAGATATTCCCGTTAATAAATAGATACAAGTGACTCCCAAACTATATAAATCACTGCTATTAATCGCTTTGCCATTGCTTTGTTCTGGGGCGATATATCCCGCCGAACCGATCACTGTTCCTGTCAGGGAAAGATTAGCAATGGGCATGAATTTAGAGGCACCGAAATCAACTAAAATTATTTTATTATCGCTGCGTCTCCTAATTATATTAGCTGGTTTAATATCCCGATGAATGACTCTTTTAGCATGGATAAAATCAAGAATTGGCAAAATTTCTAATAAAAGATGTTTGATCTTTTCCTCATTGAAAACTCCCTCGCTTTGTAATTCTTGTTCTAGATTTTCTCCCTCAATATATTCTTGAACAAGATATTGTCGCCCATCATTGCTGGTAAAATAGGCATAGAGGGAGGGAATTTGTGGGTGTTGACCGAGATTATCTAAACTAATCGCTTCTTCTTTAAATAATTCCGCCGCTTTCTTGAGAGCATTACTGCCTTGAGCGCTAGGAAAAAATTGTTTAATCACACAATAAGGTTTAGAAGGTTTATCCTCATCAATTGCTTGAAAAGTTTTACCGAAACCTCCTTGACCAATTAATTTTATAGCACGATAACGATCTTTTAGTAATAATTGAAAGCAACATTTTTGACAGAATTTATCTGTAGGATCATTGTTATATAGACAATCGGGATTAAGACATAAACTCATGGCTTGTTTAAACAGGGATAGGTAAAATGTTTCAGTGAGCAGTAAACAGTAAACAGGTATAAAGATAAAGATAACTAACTAATTAACTTAAAACTTACATCTGATAACTTAAAACTTACATCTGATAACTGATAACTGATAACTGATAACTGATAACTGATAACTGATAGCTAAATCGAGGTTTCTTCCTCTAGCCAAATTTCTGGCTGTTGATTTAATAAAAGCTGGGCTGCCTCTAACATATCATCGACAATATCGCGCAAATCTGTCTTATTATCGATATAAGCTTTTAACGCTTCCATAGGATCTAATTGATTACCCACCCCTAATTCCGGTAAACGGGGACGGGTTAATTGACTAATTAACTCAGCCCGAATACTATAACTATGGGCAGTTTTTAATGCTTCGTCAAGCTGATTGGTGTTGATTAGTTCTAATTGTTCACTGCGAATTTTATAAACTAAGCGGATAACTGCTTCCTGAATATCGTGTTTTTTGAGAGCTTTCAGCAATTCTTTTTGGGGGTTTTCTGCCTCGGAAACATCCACTTCGATGGAACGGAAAGGACGCACGGGTAAAGGACAAAATTCCCATTTAACCTCTCCTTTAGCCACTTCTATTAAAACATAGCCCTTATCTTCTTTTTCCTCGCTAAAATCCACTCGATCGATGCTCCCGGGATAGATAATGGGCGGATCATTGCTAGGATTAAGATTTTGGTGTTTGTGAACATGGCCGAGGGCAACATACTCGAATTGTGGACGATTTAGCAGCGATAAAGGCACAGTAAAACCTTTACCAACCGCTAAAAATCTTTCTGCTCCTAAACTAGCTCGATCGGCCATTAAATGGGCTAATAAAACTGTTGGTAAACTTGTATCTAATTGGCGAATTTCTCCTTCTAAAACCGGTTCCAAACGGTTAATTAACAATTCATTTACCCCACTCAAGGATAAACCCTCGGTTTCGGGACGGGTTAAGAGAGTGGCGCGGGTTAACCAAGGTAAAGTAATTACTTGGATATCGCCGTTGCGGGTGGTGATGCGATGGGTGGTCAGGCGATCGCCAACAATAAACCCCGGCACCGCTAGGGTACGATAGATGGAGAGACTGACACCGCCATTACCCTGAGAATGTTGATCGTGATTACCCACTAATAACACCGTCGGGATATCAGCATCGGCAAGACGACGGAATTGACTGGCAAAAGCTTCGTGAACAAAAGGAGGAGGAGTGGCATCGGGAAAGGCATCTCCCCCAAAAAGCACTAGATCCACAGGGGAGGCAATAGCCCGATCGATACAGAGGCTCAAACTGCCCATAAAATCCTCTAAACGCGTGTTTAATCCCGTTTTTGGGTTTAAACGCCCATGGGAAAAACCACTCCCCATGTGAATATCCGATAAGTGCAGTATTTTAATCATGGTAAAGAAAAAACAGGCGCAATTAAGTACACCTGTTCAGGATTATTTTCCTAATTTTTTATCGCCATCTTGACGACGGCGATCCCGCCATTCTGTAGTCGTCAGGTAGAGAATGCCACCACTAACGACAACGAGGAGAATTAAGGCGACTAGAAAGAGAGTGTTAAGAATCAGGGATGTTTCCATGGTATCTATAGATTACCTAGAAACCGTTACGACCCCAAACCACCATGGCGATCGACCAAGTGAAAAGGGCGAGAATGCTAACCCAACCAAGTGTCAAAATATCCATAATTGCCTTTGTTAAACGAAATACTTAGGAGTTGACACTCTCCGCCCTAAAAGTGCGGAGATTCTTGGGCTGAATCTTGCCGCTACTAGCAAAGCTAATTTTGGTCTTACAGTTTCATGTCTAGTCCGACTACACCTACAAGGTAGGGATTACGGAGTGTCGCTTGTTTCCTGCGTTCCCAAAGTCAACGACTCAATTTAATGCTAACATAAAGTCGCCCTAAAGGGCGAGGTTTTCAACCCAAATTTTCGATAATACTTCATCAGTGACTCCGTTTTAGAGAGGCGATCGTGCAAATTACGCTCAAGGAAAGAATCGAATCCATACAGGTGGGGAGTATCTCGGCGCTGGCTTTCCTGGTTCCCTATCTGCTATTTTTAATTGTCGATCGACTATTGTTAGGGGAATCGCTCACAGTAATTGGCGCTTTTGTCAAGATATCCGGGGCGATAATTAGCGGATTTCTCTTCGGTGTCACCTATCGTTATGTCGTCCGTAACGATGATAATCCCCATCTCAAAGATGGTACAGTGGTAGCTTTTGCCCTAGTCCGCGGCCTAGTTCCCCTACAATTATCCACAGACTTGATCGCCGACAGTGGGCGCTTAAGTCTCTTTCTGGGAGAGAGCTTTATCTGTTTTTTATCCTCTCGTCTGCTGTTAGAGTTGACTAAGCTGCGCCAATAACCGACTCAGTTATCAGTTATCAGTCATCAGTTATCAGTCATCAGGTGCGAGTTTTCAGTGAATAGTATTAAGGGACAAGCTCGGAGCTGCTTTTTTACTGTTTACTGATCACTGTTTACTGATCACTGAAACATCACCCCACACCCTATGGCTATTTGTATTCCCGTTAATTTACCCGATCGCTCCTATAATATTCTGATCGAGAAGGGCAGTTTAGCCAATCTCGGTGCAGAAATGAGCCAGTTAAGCTTAGGTAAAAAGGTTTTATTGGTTTCTAATCCCGAAATTTTTGAGTACTACGGGCAAATAGCGGTTAATTCCCTAGAAAAAGGGGGATTTACCGTTTCTACTCATCTGATCCCCGCCGGCGAAAATTATAAAACCCTCGATGCGATCGCCCAAGTTTATGATAGCGCCCTCGCTCACCGGTTGGAACGTTCCTCGACTATGGTTGCCCTCGGTGGTGGTGTGATCGGGGATATGACGGGATTTGCGGCAGCCACATGGTTACGGGGTGTTAATTTTGTCCAAGTTCCCACCACCCTCTTAGCGATGGTAGATGCTTCCATCGGGGGTAAAACTGGTGTCAATCATCCCCAGGGCAAAAATCTGATCGGGGCGTTTTATCAACCGAAATTAGTTCTGATCGATCCTGAAGTGCTTAAAAGCCTACCGGTGCGAGAATTTCGGGCAGGAATGGCAGAAGTGATTAAATATGGTGTAATTTGGGATGCCGAGTTATTTAAACAGTTAGAAGACTCGGACAATTTAGCTAGTTTTTCTCAGATCGATGGCCAGCTATTGCAAACAATTATTACAAAGTCTTGCCAAGCGAAAGCAGATGTGGTAAGTAAAGACGAAAAAGAAGCGGGTTTGCGGGCGATCTTAAACTATGGTCACACGATCGCCCACGGCATTGAAAGTTTAACCGGATATACTAAGATTAACCACGGGGAAGCGGTGGCCATGGGGATGGTGGCAGCAGGAGCGATCGCTGTTAAACTGGGAATGTGGACGGAAGCGGAAAATGAACGACAAACGGCGTTAATTGCCAAAGCTGGCTTAGAAACACAAATTCCGCCCTTAAACCCCGACCAGATGATCGAGACGCTTACTGCCGATAAAAAGGTTAAAGATGGCAAGGTTAGGTTTATTTTACCAACGGCGATCGGCCAAGTCACCATTAGCGATCGAGTTACTCCCTCCATGGTAAGAGAAGTGTTAACCCCAACCGAATCCGGGCAATAGACGTTTTTTCAATTAAGGAATGCTCCCAATATGACGACTGACTCAATACAAGTTACTGCTGAAGAAATTGCTCAGTTTCGGACTGAATTAGCGGATAATCCAAGGGCGATTGCTGCTTTGGATGCAATTGAGGATTGCGAAGGTTATCTTGAGGATGCTGTACCGTTACTGCTGATAGAAGCTGGTACAGAACCCGATAGATCGATCGGCGATTTGTTCGAAAAATGCCGCCAATTTATCTGTCAAGAGGAAGTTAGAGAAGCCTTAGAATCGGGTATGATTGCACCTGCTATAGAACCGATTTCTATGGGTGCTGGTATTCCTCCCGGTGTGGCAACAGCGATCGGTATTTGCGCCTTTAAATTGGGGATGAAAAGAGTTTGTGCTGATTGTGCTGACTAAATCCCTGTAGCTGTAAAACCGGCCCAGTAGTAGGGATTGGCAAAGGGATAGGGTTGGCGTTCTCTAATTCTTTCCAATGATTTTTGATATATTTTGCGCTGTCCTGGTCGCAGTTGGACAAGATGTTTGTCTATTTGCGGCTGATATTGTTGTAGAAATTCGTCTAACTTGTCAATGGTTAAATCCTGCAACCAATATTGAGCTTGTTTCAAAGCAACTGGTACAGAAACTTGCTGATTCTCATCAAATAAAATCTCATAAAATTTAATCATCAAAAATGAGGTAGATAAATCGCTAACTGTCCATAAACTACTGACAACGCTGGGACTTCCTGCTAATAAGAAAGCACTAGGTAAACCAATGTATTCATCGCTAACAGATTCAACAAAAACGATTCCTGATTCACAAGCTGATAAAGTTACTAAAGAACAACCTTGTAAAGATAGAGAGATAATTTCACTAAAGAATAGATAATCTTTTTCCTCCCCTGCTAATGCAAGAAATGAATTAAGCGGATTGTTAGGGTTAAACCCAGCATGACAAGCAAAGTGGAGACAATTAGGTATTTGTTGAGAAATACCAGCGATAAGATTAGATTTATTAGCGGAATATGAAGATAGCATTTGAGCTTTAGAGAAAAGAGATCCAATAAAGTCAGCCTCAAATTCAGCAAAAGCTAAAAAGGGTAACTTGTTAGAAGGGTTCTTGATAATTAGCGAATTTTCGAGGTTATTTTTTTGTCTTTTTTGGAGTGATTGAAGAGATTGTAAGCTTGGTGCATAACTGACTATGAATTTATCAATTAGTACCTCTCCATTAGAAAAAGGCATAGCGTGAAGAGGCATTAAATGAAGGTAACGATGGGGAATTAGAATTAATTTTTGATACTTTGTTAATTGGTATTTTATAATTATTTTTTCGATTTGTAAAATACGAGAAAGTTCCCAAATATTATCATATAGATTGTTTATCCAAGTTGATTTATTACGGCTATATTCACTCTGATACCTGTTAATAAGATTCTTTAGATTTACCAGTTCCTCGTCAGAATATTCTTCAATGATTGGATATTTTGAGTCTGGAAAAACGATAAATAGAACTAATCTATACTCAATAAAGTACCATTCGAGAATCACGGAATCTTCTTTAATGAGAGCTTGTATATCTTGATAGGGTATGGGTTGTACCCGTTCCATGAACTTGAAATCTGGATCTTTTAGGTTAATAAATTCCAGAAGTCTTTCTTTCTCCTGCTTCTTGTTGTGCAGATCGTCAAGCAATCGAGCGATATTTTCTTTATTGCCAGCATTAGCTTGTACCATGCGCTGTTTAGATGTAATTTCCTGTCTTAAACTTCTGAGTTGTTGACAGATAGCTTCGTACTCATCAGGTGCAAAATGATTTGACTTAGGTAAGATTTCTTGTTGAGCTAATAATTCTACTAAATTACTTGCTTTACCTCTTTCTGCATACTCCAGTGCTTCCACGCAATATTTAACATCTGTTTTTCCAAGCTCGATACAGCTATCAACCAAAAGGTGATAAAATTCACCAAATTGTTCTGAGTATTTTTGTTTGTCTTCCTGCGTTGCTTCTTCGAGAATATAATTACTTCTAAAGTCTTCCCACGCAACAATTCCCTTCTTTAGAGTATTATAAGCTTCAAGATAGCGTCTTAAAGCAAGAAATTGAGTACCCACGATAAAGTGAGTTCTGATATAATCCATTGGGTTAAATTCAGAATTATAGACTTGAAGACCACGCTCGTATTGCTCAAATGACTCCTCAATCATCTGTGAATTTTTTGTTAAAGTTCCAAGCTCCATGTAAGCTTTTCCTTGATAAATTCGGGTTTCACCAGCAGACAATCTTAATTCAATTTTGTCAAAAATCCTGATAGCATTAGAATAATAGTCTATCGCTTTGTTGAGGTTTTTGATTCTTTCATCAATCCCCTTATTATGAAAGATTTCAGATGAATAAAAAATTCCAAGGTTCATCTGCAAACTTGCTTGTTCTTGTTCAGTATTTTCATATTTTTTCAATACCTCTAAAGCGTCTTGGGTATGTTTAATTGCTTTTCTTACATTCCGTACTCTTTCTTGTAGATCGTCAGAATCAAGTTTAACTAATGCAGATGCTAAATTTCTTTTAATATTAGCCCAAGCAAGAGTACCCTCTTCTCTTCTTTCGAGTTCACCATCATATCTTTTGATTGATTCAGCTAAATTTTCTTGAGGATTTCCTCTTTGTCGTCGTCGATAAGCGATCGCCAAATTATTTTGTAAATTACCTCTTAATTCTTGATTAACGAAATCCAGATCGAGACCAGTCTCAAAACATTTAATTGCTTCATCAATATTATCTTCAGGATTACCTAGCTTCCGATCTAGATAAGCAAGTCCTAAACGGTTATAGGAATACGTTAACCCTTCGATTACACTGACTGGTTCTTGTCCAAGTCCAAAAAAATTGTGCAAACGAGTGAGTCCTTCGTTAGCACGGGTCAATTTCCAAAATTCAAAAATCGTTTGAAAGCACCGTAGGGATTTTTCTAGGTTTTCTGCCTCTCTATAATAAGCCGCACCGCGATTATCTTTGTATATATCTCCTAATTTTGTGAGTATATGTTCTAGTGCAAAAAGCCCTAGATTTCTCAAATTAGCTTCGGAAAATTGGGAGAGATTCAAAAAATATTTTTTAATGCTCTCTATGTTCTTTTGAAAATCTTCTTGGGTAGCCATGAAAAAAATATCTTCATTGTTTTTGTCTAGTATTCCAAGTCGAATACATTGAACTATCATCAAATTCTCAAATCCATGACGAGCGATATCTTTAGCATCATTAATATCTCGAAAACTATTCAGAAAAGTGCATAAATCAGCCAATGTCATTAAGTGACCTTGGTAAACAAAATCAATCAAAAATTGTTTTTTGTCTTGCATATTCAGATTTTCAATAAATGGAAAAGGTGAAGGTGCAAAGGACAACGCTTGATTGATTAAACTGTCTGGTTGATTCATCATTTCTCTTTGTGAATCTTCATCATCGAGCAAGCTATAAATCTGATTCGATAGATGAATAGTAAACGACATATCAATTAAATTCTGATTTTCTTGTAGTGATTGATGAAATCTTCGTTTAATATTTTCTTCATCAACACCACGACTTATCATTAGCTCAATCAGTTCAGAAAGCAAGTTTCTCTGTTGTTCGTTTTTCAAGTCGATATCACGTTCATACTCTTGAGTTTCTGCGTCAAGTTCACCTCCCGCAAATATTCTTTCAAGCATAGCAAAAGTTCTCTCAGAGTCCTCAAAAACTTTATCTAGTCGTTCGAGTGCAGGTTTTAATTCTTCTTTTGTTTTCCAAATCTTGCGAATAAACCTTGCTAAACTTTCTTGTTTTTCTGAACTCAATACTTCTGCCAATACTTCAAGTTCTTCAGAGGAAAATCCCCTATACAAAAACTCTTGTTCAAGCCATTCTTTTCTTTTATGGGTTACGGGATGATTAGGTTCAATTTCCCAGGCTCTGTAACAATTAATTAAAAACTCCTTAAGCGCATTAAATTTCTGCTGATTAGATTGGGGAAGCGTCTTAAATTGCTCCCATATCTGATACCAAGCGTTGCTTCTTTGAAACCAAACATCAAAAGAATTAGGGTTAATCTCAATCGAACGATTGTAACTGTCAATTGAATCGTCAATTTGTCCTATTGTGTTAAGTATATTACCTCTGAAATACCATGCTTCGCTATCATCAGAATTTAGTCTAATAACCCTCTCAAAATCAACGAGCGCATTCTCTAAATAACCCAATTGTATTAACAACAATCCTCGATTAAAACAAGCCAAAGTATTGTCAGGTTCTAATTCAAGAGCAGAATTATAAAATCTGATCGCTTGTTCGAGTTGTTGTAATGCAGTATAGGAGATAGCAATCTGATTCAAAGCTTGTACTGACTGAGGATTTTGATCCAATACTTTTCCAAAGCAAGAGATCGCTTGAGAGTGCATTGTTTCTGCCTCTGATTGTCTTCCTGCTGCTTCTTCCTGACTAGCCATTTTCTGAAAAAGTAACCCTTTTTTTAGCCATTCTTCCCCATAATCTTTTACTCTGTCAACAGGAGGAGTTATAGTTTTTCCTTTTGGTACAAATTCCCAGCCATAACCTGATTTCTTACAAAACAACAAAATCTCCTCAGCTTTCATAGCTTCAACACTCGGTACAGGAAAATTCTGCTCCCCTAATTGTCGTGCGAAAGTAGCCGCATCTTCTTGAGACTCAAACAGTAATATTTTGTGATTATCATCTACACTTATAGTATGAATACCCTCATTATCTGTTCCCACATTGTAGAGAAGAACATAAACAGTTTGAGGTAACTGATTAGAGGATTGCTGCTGAAAATACTGACTCAAAGAAATAGCTAAATCTTGCGGATTAACCTGTAAATTCTGTAAAATTCTCGCTGTACTTTCCCCTTCTTGAATAATTCCAATCAGTAAATGTTCTGTATTAATAGATTCATGTTCTAATTGCCGAGCAATTGAAACCGCATTGTTTAAAACCAATTTTGCCGATTCTGTAAAAGGAAGTTCTACAGTAATCATTCCTGAACCCCTTCCTAGAATTTTTTCAACTTCAATCCGAGCATTTTTTAGCGTTATTCCCTGCTGTCTTAAAACTTGTGATGCAATTCCTGTTGCTTCACCAATTAACCCTAAAAATATAAACTCCACCCCTACAAAATTATGCCCTAAGCGACGCGCTTCTTCCTGCGCTAACAGAATCACCTTAATCGCCTTCTCTGTAAACCGTTCAAACATAACTCAGACTCCCTATCACTGCCAAAACACGAAACTTACCAGAACTACAACACCTTAATTTCCCATTCCGCAAAAAATTGGACATAATTGAATGAGGACTATGATTGTTAGGATTATGGCGCGATTATTACAATTATATCCCAGGGATGATAGGCAAAAACAATCATAGTCAGTCAAATAATCAAAAAAAATCATAGTTTAGACAGGATTGGGTACGTTGTTCGTTCATGGGTTGAGAGAGGGTTGAACAGGATTATTCTTGATTATATTGAAAAAAAAGGAATTTTGCCTAAATCATGAATCATTTAAGAATCTCAATGTTAAGATAAAATGAGAAAACTAACTAGGATAAATACCATCATGACAACACCAACTCAACAAATGCAATTTCAACCGATTTTTGTTGAAGGGGATGAAACCGAAATTATTCCTCCTGAAGACATTGCCGAAAGTGACGCAGCTTGGCAAGATTATTTAACAGGAAAAGATCAGGGAATCTCTTTAGAAGAACTTGAACAAGACTTATGGGGAGAAAACCTTGAGTGAGTGGCGTTTTCTTATTTTAAAACCTGCCCAACGCTATCTAAAACGGTTGTCTAAAACTGATCAAGATCGTATTATTAAAGGATTGAAATCTTTATTAACCAACCCTGAAAATGCGGATATTAAGCCCCTTAAAGGAAGACCAGAATTAAGATTACGAATAGGAGATTATCGCTGTTTATTTTTTATAGATCAAGAAAATCGAATTTATATTATTACTCAGATTGGTACTCGCGGAGATATTTACAAAAAATAAAATAAATCTTTCACTCTATCCCCTATCAACTCCTAATTTTCCTGTAATATTCTGGATTCATCGCCATCATTGCAGGATAATAGCTGATTAATGAGGTTTAGATAAGCTTGGGTGCGTTGTTCGTTCATTGTCTGTACTATGATTTTTGTGATTATATTTATGATTGAGGAAAGGGAAGAATAATATAGCGAATGACCGTTCCTAGTAAAGCCGTTCCCAAAATTCCAATTAATGTCCAAATTTGTGCCTTTTGAGAGCCTTTTATTTCCTTTGTATCATCTTTTAAACTTTCAATATCTTTTTCTAAACCATCGACTTTTTCCTCTAATCTAGCTTGTCCAATTTCTAGACTATTCAGACGATTATCAAGTTTTTCTAGTTTCTGATTAATTTCACCTAAAATTTCTTTGAGATCTTGTTCAATCGTAATTGACATCTGATGATTCTCCTGATAATGATGGTTATCAGTATTATTGTATATTTTGTCTCAAGTGCTTGTCAACCCGATCCAACAATTCCTGATTTTTCTGTAATATTCGGGGTTCATCGCCATCATTGCAGGATAATAGCTGATTAATGAGGTTTAGGTAAGCTTGGGTGAGTTGTTCATTCATAGCGTTGTAAATGGTGGCGGTTAATTCAGTTATAAGCGATTCATCGGCAATCATCAAGAGTTGGGGATTGGTGGTAAGGTTGTCAGAAAAGCGATCGCGCTGTAAGTTACAATTACGATAATTAAGCAACTTCAAGTTCATAATGTAAAACAAGTAACTCATCTTCTTTTAAAAGAGCTATAGCATATTCCCGTCCTTGATTATCAGAAAATTCCACCAAATATTGCTTTTCTCCGTTTCGTTCATATACTTCCACTACCGTTCCAACTTGTCCACTTGGTAAGCTTTCTATAGACTCATATTCTGGTTCAACTAAAGTTAATCTTTCCTTAGTAACAGGATTGGTAATAGCCACAGTATCTAAAATTAAAATATTTTTCATATATTGTCACCTAATAAATGCAGAAATAAGACGAGGATTAGAATTAGTCGAAGTGAGTTCCCAAATAGTCCGAAGTTGCATTCCTTGCCGATCTGGTATAGTCCAATCTACCTTAAACTGTTGACCAAATTCTGTCTGTGCTTGCTGAACGACTTCACCTTCAATTGCTGCTAGTTGAATCATTGATAGTAATAATTCAGCATTTTCTTGAGTTATTCCTAAACGGGACTTGAAAACTCTAGCTTTGTTTTTACCGCTAGAATGTTCTGGATTTAAACAATAGTTGATTAACTTTTCCATAGCAATTTCTGCCTGTTCTCCGTTAGGTAATTTCATGTCTTTACAGTATCATTTGAACTAAGTTGCCTGAGGACTATGATTAAGGATTACCTGAAATAACGAATCTACCAACTGCTACTAAAAAACCTCCCACCGCAGTAATTAAAATACCAATTATTGTCCAAATTTGCGCTTGT
>VYKX01000151.1_pt1 | contig 18798 bp, 12 predicted proteins | sample 5114471 | NCBI WGS metagenome assembly VYKX01 (sample SAMN12291785, study PRJNA351875) | freshwater metagenome | isolation source: freshwater lake | place: USA: Michigan, Gull Lake | collected 2013-08-08
TCCACAGTGCCAGCCTGTCGACCACCGGCAAGGGCACTGTCAGCACCCGCGGCGCCGACGACATGGCTTCCGTCGATGGCGGCCTGGATGGAGCGCAAGTTCAGCGCGCGACGCGCTGAACCGGCGTGGGGCTCCTGCTCCACACCGTTCTTGAGGCGGATCACCCTGTGATTCCGCCCGCTGTTCAACCCTTCGACGCACCACACCGTTGCCCAGAATCGGGCGCAACGGGTGGTGCGTTCTCGTTGTGAGGCGCGCCTGCCCGTCTTGCTGACCGCGTCACTGCCGGTTGGCGCGTGATGAAAGGACCGTGCGCATGCCGCACGCAGAGCAGCAGACCGAAGGCAGGACGGGCAGAGGCTACGGCCTGCCATCAAGCTTTGGCCAGACACCGTCGGTGTCGTGGTGGGCTGCGCTCACGGCCTTGATGTGTTTCGTCAGCGCCTATGCGGCGATCTATTGGTCGCGTCAACCGGGGAGCGTGGCGGCGCTCTGGTACGCGAATGCCATCGCGGTCATGCTGTTGTCCGCCCGCGCGAGCCGCGATTGGCCGGTGCTGCTGGTGGCGACTGTCCTGGGCAATGTCGGTGCCAACCTGGCCTTCGGCGACCCGCTGCCCATGAGCGTGGCCTTTGTTCCTGCCAACCTGGCCGGGGTGCTGCTCGGTGCGATCCTGATGCGGCGCTTCTGTGATGCCAAGGCGTCGATCAGCGACGCCGGCCCGTTGTTGCGCACCATGGTGCTGGCAGGCCTGGTGCCGGCACTCGTGGGCGCCGTCATCGGTGCCGCCACGCTCGAGTTGATGGGTATCGCGCGCTTCCAGGCGTCGTGGTTCACCTGGTACGAGGGCGGCCTGATCGGTTCTGCCGCGGTTCTGCCCATCGGTTTGATGCTGCTTGCCCGCGGCACACGCGCGGGGCTGATGGACATGCTGCGGCCGCAGGCTCTGGCAGGGGTTCTCATCGCGCTGGCAGTGTCGTTGTGGGCGGCGCGCGCCGGCTCGATGGCCCCGGTGCTCATCTCGGTGGCGCTCATGCTGTCGGCAGCCATCGGGCGCTTCGCGGGGGCGTCGCTCAGCGTTCTGCTGTGTTCGGTCCTGGTGGGCGCGGTGATGGCGGAAGGTGCGATTTCGCTGCCGCTGGATCTGCAAGGCGACGAGAACCCCTTCGTCTATCTGGCCCTGCTGCTGGTTCTGGTGCCGCCGCTGTTGCTGGCCGTCACGCTCGAGAGCCTGGGCCTGCGGGTGAAGGCACTCGCCGATCGCGAGGCGCGTTTCCGCAACCTGTACGAAAAGACGCCGGTGATGATGCATTCGGTCGATGTCGAGGGGCGGCTGCTCGCGGTCAACGACGAATGGCTGCGCGTTCTGGGCTACCGGCGTTCCGACGTCATCGGTCGCCGGTCGCAGGAGTTACTGACCGAAGAGTCGCAGCGCCTGGCCGTCACGTCGATCGTTCCCGAGTTCATGCGGCGCGGATCGGTGTTCGACGTCGATTACCAGATGGTGGCGAGCGACGGCCGGATCATCGATGTGCTGCTGTCCGCCATCTGGGAGACCGATGCTTCGGGACAGAGAACACGCTCGATGACCGTGATCAAGGACGTGACCGAGCAGAAGCGCCTGGCCGCGGCACTGTCTGCCGAGCAGGAGCGCATCGAGGTCACGCTGCATTCGATCGGTGACGGCGTCGTCACGACCGACGACCGTGGCCGCATTGCCTACCTCAATCCCGTCGCCGAGCGGCTGGTGGGATGGCGGCTGGTCGACGCCCGCGCCAGGGCCTTTGACGAGGTGGTGCATCTGATCGACCAGTCGACGAATCTGCCACTGCGCAACCCGGTCGAGCGCTGGAAAGAAGCTGCTGGCATGTCCACGCTGCCCAGCCATTCGGTGCTTCGTGACCGCCATGGCACCGAGACCGGAGTGCAGGACACGGTCGCACCGCTCATCGGCCGCAACGGGCGCCTGCTCGGCGTGGTGATGGTCTTTCGCGATGTCACCGAATCGCGCGCGCTGTCGCAGAAGCTCATCTACCAGGCGCACCACGACGCCCTCACTGATCTGCCCAACCGCGTTCTGTTCCAGGACCGGGTCGACCGCGCCTGCCAGTTCGGTCACCGCCATCGTGGCCGCTTTGCGGTGGTGTTCATGGACCTCGATCACTTCAAGCATGTGAACGACTCGCTCGGCCATGCGGCGGGCGACGACTTGCTGAAGATCGTCGCCCAGCGACTGCTGGCGACCCTGCGTGGCAGCGACACGGTCTGTCGGCTCGGCGGCGACGAGTTCGTGATGCTGCTCACCGACGTCAGCAGCTCCGAGGCCGCTGGCCATGTCGCCACCAAGATCCTCAGGGCGGTCGCGGTGCCTAGCGTGCTGCACGGCACCGAGGTGAACGTGGGCATGAGCCTGGGTATCGCCATGTTCCCGGACGACGGGGAAGACCCGGAGACACTGATGAAGCACGCCGACGCGGCGATGTACCGCTCCAAGCGCGGCGGGCGCAACCGCTTCGAGTTCTTCTCGCGCGCCGTCGACCAGGCCGCCTCGGTGCGACTGCGTCTGGAGGCCGACATGCGCCGCGGTCTGGCCGAAGGCCAGTTCGTGGCTCACTTCCAGCCGATCGTCGATGCGGCCACCGGCCAACCGGTCGCGCTCGAGGCGCTCGCGCGGTGGATGCGGCCGGGCGCCGCTGCGCAGAACCCGGCAGTGTTCATTCCGGTGGCCGAAGAAAGCGGGCTCATCGTCGCGCTCGGCGAATCGATGCTGCGCCAGGCTTGCGCGCAGTTGAGCCTGTGGCGCGGCACGGCGCTGGGCGCCATCACCATGTCGGTCAATGTGTCGCCGGTGCAGTTCGCGCAGGCCAACTTCATCGAGCGGGTCGCACAGATCCTGGCCGACACCGGCGTGTCGGGCACGCAACTCGAGTTCGAGATCACCGAGTCGACGCTCATGCACGACCCCGAGGCCACCCTCGGCCTGCTGCGCCGAATCAAGGCCATGGGCATCCGCATCGCGGTCGACGATTTCGGCACCGGCTATTCGAGCTTGAGCCACTTGAAGCGCTTCCCGGTCGACACGGTGAAGGTCGACCGCACCTTCGTGCGCGACCTCGAGACCGACCCCGACGACCGCGAACTCATCAAGGCCATCGTCGTCATGTCGCGCAGCCTGCGCCTGCGGGTGGTGGCCGAAGGGGTCGAGACCGAGGCTCAGGCGGAGTTGCTTGCCGCGATGGACTGCACCGCGTTGCAAGGTTTTCTGTACGCACGTCCGGCGGACGCGGCGAGCGTTGGCCACTGGCTGCGGGCGAAGCTGGTGCCGACTGTGATGACATTGGACGTCTGATGTCGCATCCCGTGCCGGCGGCTGGTGGGCGAGCGTACTAAAGGACTTCAAAAGTCGACTGGTTGGTCGATAAATCCGTTGCGCGGCGTCTGAACCGGCACGCCTTGAGCGCTCAACGAACCGGACACTTCAAGATGAAGCTTCGAAATCAGATCCTGGCCCTGGGCCTGTCCGGCGCGCTGCTCGCTGGGTTGACCGGAGCAATCGGCCTGTTCGCCTCTTCAAGGCTCGGTGAGTCGCTCGACCAATCCATCGAAGCCGCCTCTGCACTCCAGGCGAGCCAGAACGCAGACATGATGCATGACGCCATCCGCGGCGACGCGCAACTCGCTCTGCTCGGCGCCGTCGGCAAGAACTCATCTCAAATCATCGAGGCGACGAAAGGGCTGGCCGAGCACGCCGAGGTCTACGAGAAATCTCTGGCCAAGCTCGAGGGCTTGCATCTCACCGACGAGACCAAGGCAGCGCTCGGCGCCGCGCGGCCAGTCGTAAAGCAGTACGTCGAGGCTGCCGGTGCCCTCATCAGCAAAGCGTCCAGCGATACCGCGGCGGCGGCGGAGTTGATGCCCGGAGTGCAGAAGGCGTTCGCGGATCTCGAAGAGAAGATGGCGGCGCTGTCCGAATCGATCGAGAAGAACAACCAGTCGCTGAACGAAGCGGCTCATTCGGCGGTTGTCAGCTCCCGCTTTGCCATCGGCGCGGCGCTCCTCTGCACCATGGCCCTCCTGGTGGCGGCATCGCTGTCGCTGGCAGGCTCGATGAATCGCCCGATGGGTCAAGCCGTCACCGCTGCCGATCGGCTGGCCGAAGGTGATCTGACCGGTACCATCACTCCGGTGGGCAACGATGAAACCGTGCAACTCCTGCAGGCCATGCAACGCATGCAGGCCAACCTCGCGGGCATCGTGCGAAACGTCAAATACAACGCCGACGAGGTGGCCGGCGCCAGCGCGCAGATCGCCCAGGGCAATCAGGACCTCTCAGGCCGCACCGAGCAGCAAGCCAGTGCGCTGCAGCAGACAGCGGCCACGATGGACCAGCTCGGCTCGACGGTGCGCGCCAATGCCGACAACGCCCGCCAGGCCAGCCAGCTGGCGCATGGCGCCTCTGAAGTCGCGATGAAGGGCGGCGACGTGATGACCCAGGTCGTCGACACCATGACCGGCATCAACGACAGCAGCCGCAAGATCGCCGACATCATCGGCGTGATCGATGGCATTGCCTTCCAGACCAACATCCTCGCGCTGAACGCTGCGGTCGAGGCCGCGCGGGCAGGCGAGCAGGGCCGTGGTTTTGCCGTGGTGGCCAGCGAGGTTCGCAGCCTGGCGCACCGCAGCGCCGAAGCCGCGCGCGAGGTCAAGGCGCTGGTGAACGCGAGCGTCGAGAGGGTGGAGCAGGGCACCGCCCTGGTCGATCAGGCCGGCGCCACGATGCAGGAGATCGTCAACTCGATCAAGCGGGTGACCGACATCGTGGCCGAGATCAGTGCGGCGAGTGCCGAGCAGAGCAACGGTGTGACGCAGGTGGGCGAAGCCGTGTCGCACATGGATCAGGCCACACAGCAGAACACCGCTCTCATCGAAGAAAGCGCAGCGGCGGCCGAGACCCTCAGCCAGCAGGCGCAACAGCTCGTTTCTTCTGTCGCCGCTTTTCGTACCGCCTGACGTCCCAGTCGCTCTCATCTCTCGATCGATCCCGGAAGTTTCACGAAGCACCCGATGCAATCCGCCCCGCCGCGTCGTGAAGAAGACAAGGCCCTGGCCGCGCTGCAGGCCCTCGAGGTTCTCGACACCGTAGCCGAGGCCGAGTTCGACGCCCTGGTGCGGGTGGCGTCGCTGGTGTGTGGAACACCGATCTCGCTCGTCAGCCTCATCGATAGCGAGCGGCAGTGGTTCAAGGCACGGGTCGGTCTGACCGACGAGACCGAGACCCCGCGCGACATCGCCTTCTGTGCTCATGTGGTGCACAACGAGGGCCTGCTCGAGGTGAGCGATGCATGCCTCGATCCGCGCTTCGTTGACAACCCCCTGACGCAGAGCGAGCCTGGCCTTGGCATCCGCTTCTATGCAGGCGCGCCGATCATCCTGGGAGATGGGTCTCCTGTGGGCACGTTGTGCGTGATCGACACCGTGCCCCGCCATCTCAACGACATGCAGCGCGAGGTGCTGACCAGCCTGGCACTGGTCGCCGCCCGGGCTCTGGAAGGCCGGTTTGCGGTGCGAGCCCTCGAGAGCACCCGCGACGAGCTCGCGGGTCGCCAGCAACGGCTGCAGAACATCGTCGAAGGCACCCGTGCGGCGACGTGGGAATGGAACATCGTCACGGGCGAGGAGTTCTTCAACCACCGCTTCTCGGAGATGCTCGGCCGCCCGATCAACGAGCGCGGATGCCTGCCCAACCTGAGTTCGTTCGAACTCATCCACCCCGACGATCGCAGCCGTGTCACCACGCAGATCGAAAGGCATCTAGCGGGGTACACCCCGCACCACGATGTCGAGCTCCGGGTTCGGCACCGGGATGGCAGCTACCTTTGGCTGCACCAGCGCGGGCGAGTCGTGTCGCGGGCGCACGATGGTCGGCCGACCTGGTTTGCTGGCACGCTGATCGACGTGACCGATCGCGTCAACGCTCGCCTCGTTCTGGAAACCACCCGTGCGCGGATGGCACTGGCCACCGAGGTCGGTGGCGTCGGGATCTGGGACTGGGACCTCAACACCCGCGAGCTGATCTGGGACAAGCTCATGTACCGGATGTTCGGCCTGTCCGAAGGCAATCCGAGCGACCCCTACATCCTGTGGTGTCAGCATGTGCATCCCGATGACCTCCAGCGTGTGGAGGCTCTGATGCAGTCCAGCATCGAGAACCAGGTGCGCTTCGATATCGACTTCCGCATCTGTCGTCCTGACGGATCGGTGCGCGTCATTCACGAGTCGGCTCGAGTGCTTCTCGATGCCGAGGGTCGGCCGGTGCGCATGCTCGGGACCAACATCGATGTGACCGAGATGCGCGCTCTGCAGGCTCGTCTGACCGAGCAGCATGAGCTGCTGCGCATCACGCTCGAGTCGATCGGCGACGGTGTGGTCACGACCGACCGCTACGGTCAGGTGATGTGGCTCAACCCGATGGCCGAACGCAGCACCGGCTGGAGCAGCGCCGACGCCGCGGGGCGTCCGGTGGAGCAGGTTCTGCACCTGGTGCATGAGGGCAGCCGAGACGCCTGTGAAAGCCCGGTGCGCCGTTGCCTCGAACGCCTCGAGACGCAGTTCATGGACGGCGCCATCGCGCTGCTGTCACGCTCTGGAGAAGGGATCGCGGTGAAACTGTCGGCCTCGCCGATGCGCGGCGCCGCCGACAAGATTCTCGGCGCCGTGCTGGTGTTCAATGACGTCACCGCCCAGCGTCACGCCGCAAGCGAGTTGAGCTACCGCGCCAGCCATGATTCGTTGACCGAACTGGTCAACCGAGCCGAGTTCGAGAACCGGCTGCGCCGAGCGTGGCTGCAGTCGGTCGAGTCGGGCCGAACCCACGCGCTGCTGTACATCGACCTCGACCAGTTCAAGCTCGTCAACGATGCCTGCGGGCATTCGATCGGCGACCGGTTGTTGCAGGAAGTCTCCAAGATGCTCACCGCCGCCGTGCGCAGCAGCGACACCGTCGCGCGTCTGGGTGGCGACGAGTTCGCGGTCCTGCTGATCGGCTGCTCGATCGAGCAGGCGCATCGCGTGGCCCAGCAGATCTGCCAGCGCATGGACGAGTACCGCTTCGTTCACGACCAGCACGGCTTTCGCGTCGGCACGAGCATCGGGCTGGTGCCGGTCGATGCGCGCTGGGTATCGATCCATGCCATCCAGCAGGCCGCCGACTCGTGCTGCTACGCCGCCAAGCACCACGGACGCAACCGGGTGCACCAGTGGGTCGACACCGACGAGAGCATTCGCTCGCACCAGGGCGACATGCAATGGACCACCCGAATCGAGCGGGCGATCGACCACGACGGCTTTGCCCTCTACGCCCAGCGCATCGAGGATCTGCGCGACGCGCCAGCGGGCATCCACGCTGAGGTGCTGCTGCGCATGGTCGAGCCGGATGGGTCGCTCATCCCGCCGGGTGCCTTCCTGCCTGCCGCCGAGCGCTTCCATCTGGCCTCGCGCGTCGACCGCTGGGTGCTTCGCCACGTCATCGACTGGATGAGGTCGCAGCCTGCCATCGACAGCATTGCCAGGCTGCACGTCAACGTGTCGGGCCAATCGATCGGCGACCGCACCTTCCATCGCTGGGCGATCGAGATGCTGACCGACGCCGGGCCGGTGCTGTGCCAACGGCTGTGCTTCGAGATCACCGAAACCGCAGCGGCCACGCGTCTGGCCGATGCGTCGCTCTTCATCGAGCAGGTGCGGGCGGTGGGTGTCAGCGTGGCGCTCGACGACTTCGGCGCCGGCGCCTCGTCTTTCGGCTACCTGAAGTCGATGCCGGTGAACATGCTGAAGATCGACGGCCAGTTCATCCAGGACCTCCTGACCGACCCGCTCGATGAAGCGGCAGTGCGCTGTTTCATCAACGTGGCCAAGGTGGTCGGCATGAAGACGGTGGCCGAGTTCGTCGAGACGGCTGCGGTACGCGACCGTCTGCGCGAACTGGGTGTCGATTTCGCGCAGGGCTACCTGGTGCACCGGCCTGCGCCGATCGCCGAGCTGATTCAGTTGCCTCTGACCGAGGCTCTGCAGCAGCACACGGCGTAACCGCCCGCGGGTTCGGATAGACGCCCAGCGCATATCGAAACGCTGAATCGGTTGTTGGGCGCATGCGGTGGCGCTCCTAGGATGCGTTGCATGTTCACGTCGGCAGTCGACGTTCCGACATGCGAACCATCCTGAGGACCTTTCATGCTTCTGCGCCGATCCTTCAACACCGCGCTGCTCGCTGGCGCTTTCCTCCTGGCAGCAGGTACCTCGGCCATGGCCCGGGACATCACGCTGCTCAACGTGTCGTACGACCCGACGCGCGAGTTCTATGTCGACTTCAACAAGGCCTTCGGCAAGTACTGGCAAGCCAAGACGGGCGACGTCGTGACTGTCAGGCAGAGCCACGGCGGCTCGGGCAAGCAGGCGCGGTCGGTCATCGACGGACTCGAGGCCGACGTGGTGACACTGGCGCTCGCCTATGACGTCGATGAACTCGCTGCCAAGGCACAGCTGATTCCGGCCGACTGGCAAAGGCGCCTGCAGCACAACAGCTCGCCCTACACCTCGACCATCGTGTTCCTGGTGCGCAAGGGCAACCCGAAGGGCATCAAGGATTGGGACGACCTGATCAAGCCGGGCATTGCAGTGATCACGCCGAACCCCAAGACCTCGGGCGGTGCACGCTGGAACTACCTGGCCGCGTGGGGTTACGCGGTCAAGAAGTACGGCTCGGACGCGAAGGCTCAGGAGTTTGTCGGGAAGATCCTCGCCAACGTGCCGGTGCTCGACGCTGCTGCTCGCGGCGCCACCACCACCTTCGTCGAGCGCGGCATCGGCGACGTGCTGCTGGCCTGGGAGAACGAGGCGCTGCTGGCGCTGAAGGAACTCGGTCCGGACAAGTTCGACATCGTGGCGCCCAGCTTGTCGATCCTCGCCGAGCCCCCGGTGACCGTCGTCGACAAGGTGGTCGACAAGCGCGGCACGCGAGAGGTGGCCACGGCGTACCTCGAGTACCTGTATTCGCCCGAAGGCCAGGATCTGGCAGGCCAGAACTACTACCGTCCCATCGACAAGACCGCAGCGGCCAAGTACGCCAAACAGTTCCCGAAGGTCAACCTGTTCACCATCGACGAGGTGTTCGGCAGCTGGTCCAAGGCGCAGAAGGCCCACTTCGCCGATGGCGGCACCTTCGATCAGGTCTACACCAAGAAGTAACTGGTCGGGCTGACTCGTCGGGTCGAGTGGCCGCCGGCACTCTGCCCGCCGGACCTCTCCAGATCCGTACCGAATTGGGCGGCGGGCACCAGCTTCGCCGCCCTTCCTTATTCGCCTGACGAATAAGCGTCGGCGAACAAGATCGTTGGGCGTTCAAGGCGCGCCCCGTAGGATCGCCCCTCTTTTGTCCTTGGCCGGCGCATCGCCGCACACCTCCATGAGCTTCATTTCTCGCCGCACGGCGATGCTGGCTGCGTTTGCAGGCGTCGCGCTTTCTCCTTTGACCGCGTTGGCCCAGGGTTCGCCAGTGAGCCTGCTCAACGTCAGTTATGACGTGTCGCGCGAGTTCTTCAAGGACATCAACCCCGCCTTCGTGAAGCAATGGAAGGCGACTTCCGGCGAAGACCTCACGATCAATCAGTCGCATGGCGGATCGACCAAGCAGGCGCGCTCGGTGATCGACGGCCTCGAGGCCGACGTGGTGACGATGAACCAGTCGAGCGACATCGACGCCATCGCCACCCGCGGCAAGCTGATCCCCGAAGACTGGGCCAAGCGCCTGCCGCAGAACGCGTCGCCGACGACCTCGGTGACGGTCATCCTGGTGCGCAAGGGCAACCCGAAGAAGATCGCCGACTGGGGCGACCTGGCCGCCGCGGGCACGAGCGTGGTCATTCCCAATCCGAAGGTGTCGGGCAACGGCCGATACAGCTACGTGGCGGCCTGGGGCTCGGTCATCAAGGCCGGTGGCACCCCTGCCCAGGCTCGCGAACGCGTGCAGAAGATCTTCTCGAACGTGCCGGTGTTCGACGGCGGCGGTCGCGCAGCCACCACCACCTTCGCGCAACGCAACATCGGCGACGCGCTCGTCACCTTCGAGTCCGAGGTCAACCTCATCAAGGCCGAGTTCGGTGACGGTTTCGACGTCGTCTACCCCAAGTCGACCATCCTCGCCGAGAACCCGGTGTCGGTCATCGACAAGGTGGTCGACAAGCGCGGCACCCGCAAGCAGGCCGAGGCCTACCTGAAGTTCCTCTACACCGAAGAAGCGCAGGAGATCGCCGCCAAGCACCAGATCCGCCCGCGCTCGGCGGCGGTGCTTGCCAAGTACGCGGCAACCTTCCCGAAGGTGAACACCTTCACCATCGACGAGATCTTCGGCGGATGGAGCAAGGCCCAGAAGGAGCACTTCGACGACGGGGCGATCTACGACCAGATCCTCGCGGCACGCAAGTGATTCACTTGCCGAGGCGCACTTTGTCGCCACCCGTGCCCTTGCCTGTCCTCGCGCGCCGCTGACCCGTGCTGTTCTCGCGCACCCTGCTCAAGCGGCACAGCGTGCTGCCGGGATTCGACCTGGCGCTCGGCTTCACGCTGCTGTACCTGAGCTTCATCGTCCTGATCCCGCTGTCCGCGGCGTTCCTGAAGACGTTCACCATGACCTGGCCGGCGTTCTGGGAGGCCGTCACCTCGCCGCGGGTGATGGCGTCGTACCGGCTGACCTTCGGCGCGTCGTTCGCCGGCGCGTTGGTCAACGCCTTCTTCGGGCTCATCGTCGCCTGGGTGCTGGTGCGCTATGACTTCCCGTTCAAGCGCATCGTCGACGCGCTCGTCGACCTGCCTTTTGCGCTGCCGACGGCAGTCGCCGGCATCGCACTGACTGCGCTGTATGCGCAAAACGGCTGGATCGGCCAGTGGCTGCCGTTCAAGGTGAGCTTCACACCGCTGGGCGTGTTCGTGGCGCTGACCTTCATCGGTTTGCCCTTCGTCGTTCGCACAGTGCAACCGGTGCTCGAGGACCTGCAGAAAGAACTCGAGGAAGCCGCAGCAACGCTGGGCGCGAGCCGCTGGCAGACCTTCAGGCTGGTGATCTTTCCGATCGTCACGCCGGCGCTGCTGACCGGCTTTGCGCTGGCCTTTGCGCGGGCGCTGGGCGAGTACGGTTCGGTGATCTTCATCGCCGGCAACATGCCGCTGATCAGCGAGATCACGCCGCTGCTCATCATCACCAAGCTCGAGCAGTACGACTACCAGGGCGCCACCGCGATCGCGGTGGTCATGCTCGTGGCCGCATTCATGTTGCTGCTGGGCATCAACGCGCTGCAGGCGTGGACCCGCCAGCGCCAGGGACGTTGAGGTTGTCTTGAGCCCGCCCGCCGACTCCCTCGCGATCGACACGGCTGCCGCGCCCGTGGGCAGCACCGTGCCGCCAGCCCTGCGCAATGCGACCACCGAGCCGACGTGGGTCAAGTGGACGCTGATCGGCGTCGCGCTCGCCTTCCTGACGGTGTTTCTCTTCATCCCGTTGGCGATCGTTTTCACCGAGGCCTTCAAGAAGGGCATCGATGTTTACGTCGCCTCGGTGACCGAGGCGGACGCGCGCTCGGCGATTCGGCTCACGCTGATTGCTGCGGCCATCAGCGTGCCGCTGAACCTGGTGTTCGGCGTGGCCGCAGCGTGGTGCATCGCCAAGTTCGACTTCCGCGGCAAGAACGTGCTGCTCACCCTGATCGACCTCCCGTTCTCGGTCAGTCCGGTCATCGCCGGACTGATCTACGTGCTGATCTTCGGCCTGCAGGGCTGGTTCGGCGAATCGCTGCGTGACCACGATGTGAAGGTGATCTTTGCCTTGCCGGGCATCGTGCTGGCCACGATATTCGTGACCTTTCCGTTCGTCGCGCGCGAACTCATTCCGCTGATGCAGGCGCAGGGCACCGAGCAGGAAGAGGCGGCTCGCGTGCTGGGGGCGGGCGGCTGGCAGATCTTCTGGCGCGTGACGCTGCCCAACATCAAGTGGGCGCTGCTGTACGGCGTGATCCTGTGCAACGCGCGTGCGATGGGCGAGTTCGGCGCGGTGAGCGTGGTCTCGGGTCACATCCGCGGCCTCACCAACACCATGCCGCTGCACATCGAGATCCTCTACAACGAGTACCAGTTCGCCGCGGCCTTCGCGGTGGCCTCGCTGCTCGCCTTTCTGGCGCTGGTGACACTGGTGCTGAAGTACGCGGTCGAGCAGCGGGTCAAGGCACAGAAACGGTCGGCCGGAGGGCGCGAATCATGAGCATCGAAGTCAGGAACCTCAACAAGCGCTTCGGCAAGACGGTGGTGTGCGACAACCTCAACCTCGACATCCCGTCGGGTGAGTTGGTGGCGCTGCTCGGGCCGTCGGGCTCGGGCAAGACCTCGCTGCTGCGCATCATCGCGGGGCTCGAGGTGCCCGATTCGGGCAGCGTGCTGTTCAATGGCGCCGATGCGACGAGCACCGACGTGCGCGAGCGCCAGGTGGGCTTCGTCTTCCAGCATTACGCGCTGTTCGGCCACATGACGATCTTCGAGAACGTCGCCTTTGGCCTGCGGGTGCGGCCCAAGGCGACGAGGCCGAGCGATGCGGTCATCGGCCAAAAGGTCACCGAGCTGCTGAAGCTGGTGCAGCTCGACTGGATCGCCGACCGCTACCCGCACCAACTGTCGGGTGGTCAGCGGCAACGCATCGCGCTCGCGCGGGCGCTGGCGGTCGAGCCGAGCGTGCTGCTGCTCGATGAGCCCTTCGGTGCGCTCGACGCGAAGGTGCGCAAGGAACTGCGCCGCTGGTTGCGTCGGCTGCACGACGAGGTGCATGTCACCAGCGTGTTCGTGACCCACGACCAGGAAGAGGCGATGGAGGTGGCCGACCGCATCGTGGTGATGAACGAGGGCCGAATCGAGCAGGTCGGAACCCCCGACGAGGTGTACGACCACCCGGCCACGCCGTTCGTGCTGCAGTTCCTGGGCGACGTGAACCTGTTCCACGGCCGGCTCGGCCACAGCCAGGGCAACGTCCACGATGCGGGCGCGGGCGAGGTGAGCTACGTGCGTCCGCACGAGCTCGAGATCGTCGGCGACGCGCGGGAGGGTTCGGTGGCGGTGACGCTGTCGCAGGCGCTCACCGTGGGGCCGAACACGCGGCTCGAGTTCAAGCGTGTCGACGACGGCAGCTACATCGATGTCGAACTGCCGCGCGCCGATTACCGCGAAGTGCTCGCCAGGCTGTCGTTCGACGGCGGTCGCGTGGTGCACCTGCTGCCCCGGCGCATCACCCGATTTGCGCGCGCTGAACTTCCCGACCCGGCGGCGATGATCTGAATCCTGTGCTGCCGAACGCCGTCCAAGTGCTTGGCCGGTGTGCGCCATCGCTCCTACACTGCGTGGGACGACTCTGCAGCTTTCGATGTCCGACAACACGCCCGTCATCACGCTGACGTTGCCTCGCCTTCCGGGCGATTCGGCGCTGGCCACCTTTCGCAGCATCTACCAGCACAGCCTGGAAGCCGCCCTGCTGGCGCAGCCGACCGGTGAGGTCCTCGCCGCCAACCCGGGCGCATGTGCGATGTTCGGAGCCTCGGAAGAAGAGCTCCATGATTTGTCTCGAAGTGGCGGCCGCACCCTTCTGGTCGACGCCTCCGACCCGCCGCTTGTTGAACTGGTGACGACTCGTGCACTTCGCGGCAACGCGCGCGGCGAGATGCGCTTGCGGCGCGCAAACGGCGAGGTCTTCGATGCCGAGGTGTCGTCGTTCCTGTTCTGCGACGAGAACGGGCTGCCGACCACCATCCTCACGGTGCGCGACGTCTCGGCGCTGCGCGCGGCCGAGCGCGCGCGCACCCTCAGCGAGGAGCGACTGCGCTTCGCGCTCGACGCAGCGCGGATCGGCGACTGGGACGTCGACCTGCGCACCAACGTGAGCGTGCGTTCGCTGCAGCACGACCGGCTCTACGGATACACCGAAGCGGTTCCCGAGTGGAACATCGAGATCGCTCTGACGCATATCGATGAGCGCGACCGGCAGCACGTTCGCCACAGTCTGCAGGAGGCGATGAGCGGTCGTGGGGTGCTCGATGTCGAGTTCCGCGTCACCTGGGCCGACGGTTCACTGCACTGGCTTTGGTCGAGCGGCCGGTTCTTCTTCGATGCCCAAGGCACGGCCTACCGAGCCGCAGGCATCCTGATGGACATCACCCAGCGCAGGATGGCCGAGGAGGCGTTGCGCGAGAACGAGCAGCGCCTGAACGTCGCGGTGGTCGGTGGTGGCCTGGGTCTATGGGACTGGCGGGTCGACGCGCGCGTCTTCACCGTCAACGAGCGATGGCGAGCCATGCTGGGCCTTCCGCTGGAGCCCCTGACCATGAGCATCGAGGAGTTCTATTCGTTCATCCATCCCGACGACGTCGACAAGGTCAAGGAAAGCGATGCTGAGCTGATTGCCGACCCGAGCATCAACGAGTTCGCGCAGGACATTCGAGTGCGGCATGCGGACGGGCGCTATCTCTGGTTCCGGGACCGGGGGGCGGTGGTCGAGCGAGATGCAAGTGGCCGTGCGTTGCGCATCGCCGGCACTCATCGTGACGTCACACGTCGCAAGGAGGCCGAGGCGCTGCTGATGGAGCGCGAGGCGTCGTTGCTGCAGGCGCAGCGCATGGCGCAACTCGGCAACTGGAAGTGGACCCGGGCGCAGGACCTGCGGGACTGGTCTGACGAGACTTACCGCATCTTCGGCATTGAACGGGGAAGCGTTGCGCTCAACTCCGAGCGCGTCTGGAGCTTGGTTCACCCTGATGATCGGGCTCGGGTCATCGATGAATCGCAGCGCGCCAAGGCGGGGCTAGGTCCTTATGACATGGAGTACCGAATCGTCACGCCGACGGGCGAACTCAAGCACGTGCACACCCGCGCCGACATCGTTTGCGATCCCGCCACGGGTGAGGTCACGGCTTTGGTCGGGACGATGCTCGACATCACGCAGCGCAAGTTGCAGCAGCAGGAGCTCGCTGCCAGCCGCGACGACCTCGAACGTCAAGTCGAGCAGCGCACCCGAGAGCTGGTTGCCGCGCGCGACATGGCCGAGCAGGCCAACCGTGCCAAGAGCATGTTCCTGTCGCGCATGAGCCACGAGTTGCGAACTCCGCTCAACGCGGTGCTCGGGTTCTCGCAACTGCTCGAAGTCGACCCGCAGATCGTCGCGTCGGTGCGCGCCAGCACGCAGGTATCGCACATCCACAAGGCCGGCGCTCACCTGCTGGCGATGATCGATGAGGTGCTCGACCTGGCCCGCATCGAGACCGGTGGCCTGCGCTTGTCGCCGGAATCGGTGGAGATCGGGCCGCTGGTCGCCGAGTGCGTGAACCTGGCCGCGCCGCTCGCGAACCGACACAAGGTGTCGATCAGCACCGATCGCATGGGCGAGGGGCTGTGCGTGCTCGCCGACCGCGTGCGGTTGCGGCAGATCCTGGTCAACCTGATCACCAACGCGATCAAGTACAACCGCTCGGGCGGGTCGGTGACGATTGCGCTGCAGCCGGCTGGCGCGCAGGTGGACATCGCCATCCGCGACACCGGTCTGGGCATGAGCGCCGATCAGCTGGCGCAGATGTTCCAGCCATTCAATCGTCTGGGCGCCGAGGCGCGCAGCGTTGAAGGCACTGGTCTGGGACTCGTGATCGCCAAGCAACTGTGCGATGCGATGGACGGCTCGCTGCAGGTGGACAGTGCCGTCGACGTGGGCTCGACTTTCACCGTGTCGCTGCCCGCCGTGGCCGGAGTTGACGGCGACTCTCACCACGACACGACGCCGGCAGAGCCGCCAATGTTGTTCGAGGCGCCTTTCCGAGTGCTGTATGTCGAGGACAACCCGACGAATGTCGAGTTGATGGTCGCGGCCCTGTCGGGCAGCGAAGGGTTGATCGTCGACACCGCCGCATCCGGTCGGGCGGGCATTGCTGCGGCGCTCGCCCAGCGCCCCGACCTCATCCTTCTCGATATCGACCTGCCCGACCTGAGCGGACTGGAGGTGCTGTACGAGATGCGCCGCCACGAGACGATCAGCAACGTGCCTTGCGTGGCCGTCTCGGCGAATGCAATGGGGCCCGAGGTCGAGCGCGCGCTCGACTGCGGCTTTGACCGTTACCTCACCAAGCCGTTTTCGGTGACCAAGCTGATGTTGCTCGTCGAGTCGTACCGCGCCGAGCAACTGAGTGATTTCGCCGATTTCGGCGCGGCCTCATCAAACCGCAGTTCTTTCGACTGACCCGGCCGTGTCCTCACCGCCAGGCTCGGCGCCTCGCGGCGGAGCAAGGGCTTCTTGCACCGCCGCGCGGGTGAGTGTCGGTGCGAAAGCCTCGATGAAGTCGTACACGTAGCCCCGAAGCCAGGCTCCGCGGCGGATGCCCAGGCGCGTCAGGTTGATCTCGAAGAGGTGCCGAGCGTCCAGCGCCCGCAGGGTGCGGTCGCGTTCTTCGTCGAACGCGATCGACGCGACGATGCCCACGCCCAGGCCGAGTTCGACGTAGGTCTTGATGACGTCGGCGTCCATGGCGCTCAGGACGATGTTGGGTGAGAGCCCGACGCGCGCGAAGGCATCGTCGATGTGCGCGCGGCCGGTGTAGCCGGTCTCGTAGGTGATGATCGGATGGCGCGCCAGATGCTCGAGCGTGAGCGGGCCCTCGATGTCGAGCAGCGGATGCCCGGGCGGTACCACCACGCTGTGCGTCCATCGGTAGCAGGGCAGGGCGACGAGTGCCTCGTGCTGGGCGAGCGCCTCGGTCGCCACGCCGATATCGGCTTCGCCGGACAGCAGCATGTCGGCGACCTGCTTCGGTGATCCCTGGTGCAGCACCAGCGCCACGTTCGGGTAGACCTGCCTGAAATCACGCACGACCGTGGGCAGGGCGTACCGGGCCTGCGAATGCGTCGCGGCGATCGACAGACGCCCGGTGTGCTGTGCGTTGAAGTCGTCGCCGACTCGCCTGAGGTTGTCGGCCTCGAGCAGCAGGCGCTCGACGATCGGCACGAGCGCCTCGCCCGGCGGCGTGAGGCCGGTCAGGCGCTTGCCCGCACGCACGAAGATGTCGATGCCGAGCTCGTCCTCGAGTTCGCGGATCTGCCGGCTGATGCCGGGCTGCGAGGTGTGCAGCACCGAGGCGACCTCGGTCAGGTTGAAGGCGTTTCGGGTGGCTTCGCGAACAGCGCGCAATTGCTGGAAATTCATGCCAAGGCGCGGGTCGGCGCAAGTGAGTTTGAAACGCCCGCGCCATGACATGGCTTGGCGGATCACAAGCGGCTGATTCTGTTGGGCGTCACCGGGCGCGACAACGACAGAGTCCTTCTATGCAAGGTCGCTCAGCGCATATCGGCTGGGCCGTGAGGTCAGACGGGGGCAGGGCGTCGCTGGTAGCTCGCGTACCGGTAGGCGAGCCCGTCGGCGGTCGAGTGCGACTCGGTTGCCGTGCAGTCGTAGACGTTGCGAGACCACGCCGGGAAGAACGCATCGCCGTCGAAGTCGGCATCGATCTCGGTGAGTTCGAGTTCGTCGGCGTGTGGCAGCGCGAGGGCGTAGATCTCGGCACCGCCAATCACGCTGATGCGTTCCACCGAACCGGCCATGGCGATCGCATCGGCCCAGTTCGCTGCGCGCTCGGCGCCGGCCTGGGCCCAGTCGGGTTGACGGGTGATGACGATATTGCGGCGTCCGGGCAGCGGACGCCCGATCGAGTCCCAGGTCTTGCGGCCCATGACGATGGGCTGCCCGAGCGTCAGCCGCTTGAAGCGCGGCAGGTCGCCGGGCAGATGGACGAGCAGCTGGTTGTCGCGGCCGATCGCGCCGTTGCGCGCGACCGCAGCGACGAGTCGGATCAGAGGGCGTGACGCGGGCGCGGGCTGGGTCATGTCGTTGGGGCGGATTTGATCCAGATCATTGTCGAGTGGTGGGTTGCCGCGCTAAGATGAGAAGAATTCTTATTTAGATTGACGCCGATTACGGTGGCTGCCGCGACTGTCGATCGGGCGCGTGCCCCGCTGGCCGGTGTCTTTCGCCGCAGCGGTTTTCGAGGGGGAATCCTGAACATGACCACTGCATCTTTTACAGCCGCCCCGACGCCCTGCCTGGCCAGTGCGCCGCTCGGTGCGCCGTGCACGGTGGTCGGGGTGACTGCTCCCGAGAGCGCCCCCGAGTGGGCCGGATGGCTGGCCGAGATCGGCTTCATGCCCGGCGAGCCGGTGATGCTGATGGCGCGAGGCGCCTTCGGCGGCGATCCGCTGGTCGTTCGCATCGGCATGTCGACCTTCGCACTGCGTCGCGCCGAAGCCGCCTGCGTCGCGGTGGAGTGGCGCTCATGAACCAGGCGGTGATCCACGTCCATCGTGGCGGGCCGCTGGTGGCGCTGGTCGGCAACCCCAACTGCGGTAAGACGGCGTTGTTCAATCTGCTGACCGGCAGCCGGCAGAAAGTCGCCAACTACGCCGGCGTGACCGTCGAGCGCAAGGAAGGGCGGCTCGTCACCCCTGCCGGCAAGACCTTGCGTGTGCTCGACCTGCCCGGTGCCTACAGCCTCCATCCGCGCTCGCCCGACGAACGCGTCACCTGCGACGTTCTCTATGGCCGAGCCATCGGCGAGAAGCGGCCCGATCTGGTGGTGTGTGTGGTCGACGCGACCAACCTGCGCCGCAACCTGCGCATCGTGCTGGCGGTGCGGCGGCTCGGCCTGCCGTGTGTGGTCGCGCTGAACATGGCCGATCTCGCCA